>SDBT01000331.1_pt1 | contig 72846 bp, 58 predicted proteins | sample 2277101 | NCBI WGS metagenome assembly SDBT01 (sample SAMN10404973, study PRJNA504765) | marine sediment metagenome | isolation source: marine sediment core GS10_PC15, 103 cmbsf | place: Arctic Ocean: Southern Knipovich Ridge | collected 2010
CACCAACCGCGACAACAAGGCCAAGGACCTTGACACGGTGTACGTGGATCACATGTTTATACGGTCGCAGTAGCATCTGCAGGGCACTTAGCGGCCAAGCGAAGGGCCGGGGCGAGCAATCGCCTCGGCCTTTTTTTACTCTTGGAGAGGGATGAAGTGACAGCTGCGAGGCATAATGACGGCCATGTGGACGAATCCCTGCCAACTTTCGGCTGATTCCGACGCAGCTCTGTAGCACCTCATTAGTGTGTGTGGCGCTGGATATTGCATATGTGAGGCATATTGCAAGGTTGGAAGCTTGCTGGGATCACGTTGTTACGGGCAATCTGATTACGATTTGATTACACCGAGCTCAGGCATACGAAAAGCGCCAGCCATAACCGGCCGGCGCTTCAATAGTTCCGACTAGGGGTTACTACGCCACTTGTCCGTCCTTGTTGATTCTACCGCGCTTACACTTCTCGCCAAGGGTTGGTCTTCATGGTAGGATTCGCCTTCCAGTGCTACGATTTTAAATCGGTGTTTACAGAATAGAACCCAGATGAGGAAGGCCCTTCTGGGAATGAAGCTAAAACGGTATGCACTCGTAGGCACAGGTCCGCGCGGATTCGAGATGTTTGCCCAACCTCTCACTCAGGGGTCTCCTGAGAAGAAGGACGAATCATGACGGACATGACAAATGAGGCAGCCAATCGACTGCCGGTCAGCAGGAACACGAGCCAGGATTGGGTTCGAGCCCCTAGGGATCTCATATCGAGAAGGGATTTTCTCACCGTCGCAGCTGGTTCGCTCGGAACGCTAATGCTGGCCCGTTCGCTGCTGGCGGCTGATCAAACCGCATCCGCTTCGACGGGGCGCCCCAGGCCCAACATCCTGTTGGTTATGGCTGACGACATGGGCTTCTCGGACGTTGGATGTTTTGGCGGGGAAATCCAGACCCCTCAGATCGACGCCTTGTCCAGCCGCGGGGTGCGATTTGCTCAGTTCTACAACACTGCTCGGTGCTGTCCGACGCGTGCCTCGCTGTTGACCGGTCTGCATCCACATCAGGTCGGACTGGGATGGATGACCGTCGCGAACTTCGGCGTTCCCGGTTACAGAGGCGACTTGGGTCGCAACGGCGTGACTATCGCTGAGGCCCTGAGCGCTTCGGGCTACAGGACATACATGAGCGGCAAATGGCACGTAGTCCACCACAGCTGCGAAGGTCCGGACGGCCCCAAGTACAACTGGCCTTGCCAGCGGGGATTCGACCGATTCTACGGGACCATCAGGGGCGATGGTAGCTACTTCGAACCAGCGTCCCTGACCAGGGACAATGAACAGATCAAACCCCCGAAGGATTTCTACTACACCGACGCGATCAGCGACTCGATGGTTGATTGTATCCGAGACCACAAGCGCAACCATTCCGAAAAGCCCTTCTTCGGGTATGTGTCCTACACGTCACCACATTGGCCGTTGCATGCACTGAAAGAAGACATTCAAGAATACATTAAGGTCTATGAAGTTGGCTGGGACAAGATTCGAGCCGCCCGGCATCGACGCCAGATTGAAAGCGGTCTGCTGGATGGTCGCTGGGACTTAAGCCCGCAGGATTCGCCATCCTGGGCAAAGGTACCCGGTGAAACCAAACCACTGTTGGTCAAACGCATGGCTGTGTACGCAGCGCAGATTGCTTCGATGGATCGCGGGATCGGACGCATCGTGCAAGCGCTCAGAAAGACCGGGCAGTACGAGAACACGCTGATATTCTTCCTGTCGGACAACGGAGGCTCCGCAGAGCAGGTTAGTAAGGCCGACAAGGCTATCGACGTGTTGGGTACGAATCAGTCTTTTGAGTCGTATCGGCGCGAGTGGGCCAACGTCAGCAATGCACCATTCCGCATGTACAAGTATTTCATTCACGAGGGCGGCATTGCCACACCGCTGATTGTCCACTGGCCAGCGCATGTCGCGCCTCGCAAGGAACCCGTGCGAGAACCAGGGCACGTCATGGACATCATGGCGACGTGCCTGGGCGCAGCCCGCGTCCAGTATCCGACCCAATACAAAGGATACTCCATAACCCCACTGGAGGGACGAAGCCTTCTGTCGGCCCTGAAGGGCGGAAGGATTGGGCACGACGCACTCTTCTGGGAGCATTCAAGCAATCGGGCTGTACGCCATGGCAAGTGGAAATTGGTTCTTCAAAGATCCGTAGGCGAGTGGGAGCTGTACGATATGGAGGCCGATCGCACGGAAGTACACGACCTGGCCTCGCAGTATCCGCGTCGCGCGGCGAAAATGGCATCAATGTGGGACAATTGGGCCAAGCGATGCCAGGTATATCCCCTCTGCAGCGCGTCGTGGCCTGATCGCATTTCCATGGACAAAGGTCCTCCCGGGCCTCCGACACGACCGTGAGGTCGACTGATTGCCCCGTGCGCAGTGTTCATACTTGTGCCTCCTGAAAACTTCGTCCTTATCGATTCTACCGCGCTTACATTTCTCACCAAGAGTTGGTCTTCATGGTAGGAGTCGCCTCCCAGTGCTACGATTTTAAACCGGTGTTCACAGGATAGAACCCAGACGAGGAAGGCCCTTCTGGAAATGACGATACAACGATATGCACTCGTAGGTGCAGGTGCACGCGGATTCGAGATGTTCGCCCAACCTCTCGCTCAGGAGTTTCCTGAGACGGCGGAATTGGTGGCGCTGGAAAGCAGTGCGGGAGCCCCTTACACTCTGGCCGAAGGGTTAAGCATAGAAGGGAGAGACAATGTCCGAAAGGCTTGCTTTTGGTTTGATTGGCTGCGGCGAGATCGCGGTCAAGACCTCGCGGTGCATGTTGGACTCAGAACGCGTCGCCGTGGTTCATTGTATGGACGTTCGAGAGGACCTGGCTGCCGAGCTGGCCGGGACACACGGTGCGAGATTCACGACCAAGCTGGAGGAGCTATTGGCGGATCAGGCCGTACAGGCCGTCCTCATCTCTACGCCGCACTATCTTCACGCCCCGCAGACGATACAGGCGGCCAGGGCCGGCAAGCACGTACTGGTCGAAAAACCTATCGCCTGTACGCTGACCGAGGCCGACGAGATGATCGATGCGGCCAGACGGGCGAAAGTGAAACTTGGCGTGCTCCATCCCATGCGGTTCAGCTTCCCGTGGACAAAGGCGCGTGAGTTGGTCTGTGGCGGGGCAGTGGGTGAGATCGTCGCGGTGAAGATTCAGTTCGCAAGCTCCAAACCTAGGGAGTACTGGCAAGGGGGCTGGACCGGCCGGGTGAGGGATGATTGGCGGGTGTCTCGTGAGCAAAGCGGCGGAGGGGTTCTTATGATGAACCTCATCCATAATCTTGACGCGCTGGTCTCGATCCTGGATCCGTCGCCGCAGCGGATATACGCCGAATACGGCACGTTGTGCACTCCGGTGGAAGTCGAGGATTTTGTCTCGTTTGTCATGAGGTTGCCCGGCGGTGCGATCATCAGTGCGGATGCTTCCAGTGCTGCGATAGGGCAAGAGCCCTTCAGCGACCGCATTTACGGCCAGAAGGGCCAGGTTGTAATGACACGCGAGGGTGTTCGCGTCTTTCTGGCCGAACCGTGGCAGGAGCTGCCAGCAGAGAAGTGGATTGAGATTCCCACCCCGAGGGATTATCCCGATAGCCGGGGGGTTTGTGTCGAGGGATTCGCCCGGGCGATCCTTGAGGGCGGGCAGGTGCCGGTCAGCGGCGAGGAAGGGCGGCGCGCACTGGAGATCGTGCGCGGGGCGTATCTCTCGATGGAGCGCGGCCGGCCGGTGGAGTTTCCCGTCCAGGAGTGAGTTGTTCGCCGTTCGGCATCGCTTTTTACTCGCGTCGGGGCCAGCGTGTCACAAGCACTCTGCCAGCTCGCCTCGGAGGCCTTCTTGATGGTCCTGGGTGATACGGAGTCGGACGATCTTGCCGGTAAGCTGTTTGCTTTGGCCCCTCGGAGGGACGAAATTTATCCGAAGGTACCGATCCGTCATGGCTTGACGGAAGCCGTCTGGGCCGGTGCGGGTGCGTTCGACCAGGCCCTCCATTACTTCGCCGACGAACTGGCGCCGATAGGCGCCGGTCAGCTCGCGTTCCAGTTCGGCCAGTTGGGTCATTCGCCGGCGAACTGTTTCCGGCGGCGCGGCCTCATGCCGCCAGCGCCACGCTACGGTGGGTTCGATCGCGCTGAACGGAAAGGCATGGATCTTCGAGAAGCCTGCATAACGAGCCACATCGAGCGTCGCGGCGAAATCATCGTCCGTTTCGCCGGGAAAGCCGAGGATGATGTCCGTGGTGATCGCCGGTCGGTCGAGCGTTTCGTGTAGGCTCTCGACGGTCCGGCGGAACTCCTCGGCCGTATATTGACGATTCATTCGCTGCAGGATGCGCTGCGAGCCGGACTGCAGCGGAAGGTGAAAATGTGGCGCAAAGTTGGGCGTGTTGCGGCAGACGGCCAGCAGCTCGTCTGTGACGTCTGGGGGTTCCAGGCTGCTTAGCCGCACCCGCCAGAGACCGTCGATCTGTGCGACGCGGGCCAGGAGGTTTGGCAGTTTGGAGGGTTCGTTTTTCGGCCAGCGGCGGCGGATGGCGGTCTGCCTTCCGAAGGCCCCGAGGAACACTCCCGTCAGGACGATTTCCTTGTGACCGGCTGCGACGAGGTTACCGCACTCGGCCTCGACGAGCTCGATGGTCTTCGACCAGAGACGGCAGCGGGTATAGGGGACGATGCAGTATGAACAGAACGCGTCGCAGCCGTCCTGCACCTTCACAAACGCGCGCTGATGGCCTTCGAATCGGTCAATTTCGTTGAGGTACCGGCCGGGGCGCATATTGCCCTTGACGAGAGCCTTTCGGCGCGTTTTGATAGAGGTAGGATTGGACACGGCGGCATTAGAGGCAAGGCAACCCGCAGTCATGCATACGTCATTCCGCCCGCTACCAGGTTGCCGGGCCGGCCCGATTCCAGCCGAAATGGTAGCATCGCCCGGTTGACCTGAGATGCGGAACAGGAAGGTTTCGATGCGGCTGGGCAGATCGCCGTGATGGCCCGCGATCATGGCCCGGTTGGGTGGAACGTGGACTGAGGAGAGGAGGTTTTGGAGTCTGCGGGTGTCATAGTCGCTGTAGCACCCGACGACGAGGACGGCCGCATGCGGCGCGTTCCGAATGGCCTTGCGGATTGCCTGTCGGCTTTTACGCATGGCGGTGGTGGTAACGCAACAGGTGTTGATAACAATCAGGTCGGCGGCTTCCGGGGCGCCGGCGCGTCTCCAGCCCGTGCGGCGCAGAAGCAGCGAAATGGCATTGCCATCGTACTGGTTCACCTTGCAGCCGAGCGTTGTAAGTGAAAAGCGTTGCATTGACTTGCGCTGTCGGTTACGAAACGTTGCTGAGTCGGTATATCTGGACTGGGAACGTTTGGTTGCTTTGTGCGTCTAATATTATACTAAATAGTGGCAGATGTGATGAGTGAACCGATGGGTCTGCCGGAGAGGAGAGAACTTTGATGGCAGAGAGGAAAGCACTGGCCACGCGGTTTCTGATCAAGCCGTCAAGCTTACCAGACCGGGGTATCGGTCCCCGGGCGCTCACGGAGGAGTGGCCATGGCGAAAATAAGGACCGTTTGGGGCATTGACATCGGGCAAAGTGCCCTCAAGGCCCTTGCGCTGCGCAATGTGAATGGCGAGTTGCAGGTCGAGGCCGCCGATGTCATTGAACACCCCCAGATCCTTTCTGAGCCGGACGTCGACGTGCGTGAGCTCGTCCGAAACGCCTTGCAGCAATTCCTCGACCGCAACCAGGTAGCCGATTCCACCGTTTGCATTTCCGTGCCGGGTCAGAGCAGCTTCACGCGGTTCGTCAAGCTGCCCCCCGTAGAACCAAAGAAGATCCCCGACATTGTTCGTTTCGAGGCCGAGCAGCAGATACCCTTCCCGATCGTTGACGTGATCTGGCGGTGGCAAACCTTCAATGATCCGGACAGTCCGGACGTGGAAGTGGGCATCTTCGCCATGAAGCGGTCGGACATCGATGATATGTTGGAGCATTTCTCCGGCGTGGAGATGAACGTGGATCTTGTACAGATGGCCCCGCTGGCGCTGTACAACTTCATGGTGCACGACCAGCAGGTTGCCCCGGACGGCGCAACGTTGCTGGCTGACGTGGGGGTAGAGAAGACCGACCTGGTCGTCGCAGACCGGGCGAGAATCTGGACTCGCACCATTCAGATCGGCGGCAACAACTTCACCGAAGCCCTGGTCAAGACCTTCAAGCTTTCTTTCGGCAAGGCGGAAAAGCTCAAACGTACTGCCGCCTCCAGCAAGTACGCGCGGCAGATATTCCAGGCAATGAGGCCGGTTTTTGCCGACCTCGTCCAGGAAATGCAGCGTTCGGTGGGCTACTACACCTCGCTCCATAGGGATGCGCGATTCAAACGGCTGATCGGTCTGGGCAACGGTTTCAGGCTGCCCGGCCTGCAGAAGTTCCTCGAGCAGAACCTCAGTATCCCGGTGGTTCGCATCGACAGCTATAACAAGCTGAGGCTCTCTCCAGCCATCAATGCCCCGATGTTTGCCGAGAACGTCCTGGCGTTTCCGGTTTCTTACGGGCTGGCCCTGCAGGGACTGGGCGAGGCCAGGGTGGCGACGGATCTGCTGCCGAGGCAGATCACGCGTGCCAGACAATGGTCCAAGAAGCGCCCGTGGTTCGGGGCCGCCGCCGCCGTGCTGCTGCTGACGCTGGCCATGCCCCTTTACCGGGCCTATTCGGACAAATCCAAGCTATCTCGCAAGGACGTCTTGATGCGGGCTCAAACCATTGCCAGAAGCTTTAAGTCACGGCGGAGCGAATTCAACAAATGGAGTGGTCAGGGCGATCGGGAAGAGCGGCAGCTCAAGAACGTCTTTCAGTTGTACCGTTACCGGGATTACTGGCCGGCACTGCAGAACCTGATTTCGCGGGGGATCCAGGATCAAGCCCGGGATCAGCGCCTCCTGACGGAGTATGCCACGGCCCGCACGGACGCCGAAAAGCAGAAGATTCGGGACAAGATCAAGCAGATTCCGCGAAGCGAGCGGCAGATGATCTTTATTGAGAGGATGGCGGCTGTCTATAAGTCAAACGTGATGGACTCCGTTGAGGTGGGTCTGCGAGGTTCCGCTACCGACCGGGGTTCGTTTGGAGGTCGCGGTGTGCGGAGATCCGGCCGGCGGAAGACCGGAGCGTCGGGCAAGACCCGTCGCGGCTTTCTGGTCCGTATTATCGGCCGTACGCCGCTGCCACAGCTCCGTGCCAGTCCGTTCCTGCGGTCCATCTTTAGCAGGTGGGAGGACCTGGCCCAGGGCGAACCAGCGCTGTCGGTAGTGGATTTCGACGTGGTGAGTATCGGCACAAACCAGGGGCGCACCGCTAGCGGTCGCGACCGTCGGGGCCGCGGCAGCTGGAGAGAAGATGACTACTACGGCCCGGAACCTGGTCGGACAACGGATACCGAAGAAGCGGCAAAGGCGGCCGAAGAAGACCCGCTGTTCCCGGGCGATGTGAACGAGGATCAGGCCAAGGACACCGTATTTGAGATAGGACTGGTGGTTTCGATCGACGAGCCAAGCTCGGCCGCGCCGGATGGGAACTGACTCATCCGGTATTCGGTAGGGAGAAGGTTGGATGGGATTCTTAAGACAAAACGTTTTCCTGTTGGCTGTGATAGGTGCTGTTGTGATCGCCGGCGGGGCCATGGTGACGATGTACTTTTCTGTTGCCTCCGCTAGCGACGAGCTGGTGGGCGAGCGGACCAAGCTCTCCAAAGAACTGAAGCAAACGTCGCAGCCTCCCAACGCGGCGATGGTCAGCGCCGTCCGCGAGCGTGCGGATGGCATCGTGGCCGCGGTGAAAGGCATCGCCGATCAAAGCGACCAATGGAATCGACGGACGTTCCGCGTAATGCCACTGCCGATCCCCAATAAGGAGGGAGACGTGGTCGAGAAAGTCGATGCCTTCCCGATCGACAGAGGAAAGTATCCGCCTTTCTTGCTCAACTCGGTGTTTACTCGGCAGTACGGCCAGGAACTGAAAGCTATGCTCGGCGCTCTGAAGCCTACGAACCCACCGACGCAGCAGGAGATAGATCAGCAACTGGCCCAGGCGGAGCGAAAGCTGGCATTTGAAAAGGCGGCCAGAGAGAAAAAGGAAGCTAGGAAGTCGGGCGCCCCGGGCCTTCCCAGGCAGACTCCTCGGGCCCGAGCTGTACCAAGTTACCGGGATATGGACATTCCTGAGGATGTCTTGGAAGAAATGATGGCCGAGGAGGCTTACCGAGGTCCGCGAGGGAGGGGCCGGCGGCGACGGACGCGGACTTCTGTAAGAAGGTTCGGCAGCGCACTTGCGGATGCTTCCGCTGAGGCAAAGGAAAAGGCCTTTCAGTTGATTCGGGCCAAGAAGGCCAAGGGCGGCTGGATCTATGCGACGATGGATTCGCTCGACCCGGTTTTCCTTGGCGAGAGGGTCACCGCTTCGGACAGTGAACTTTGGCGGGCCCAACTGAATCTCTGGGTTACCAAAGAGATCCTCGAGGCGATCCGTCAGACCAATCAGCAGGTGCTTGAGATGCTGCCCGAGTCGGATCGCAACGTTCTAAATTCACCGGTGAAGCGGCTGGTGCGTCTGGAGGTGAACGAGAATTACTATACCGGCGGCACACCCGTTTTCGAAACCTCCGAAGGCCGCACGCGCAGAAGATCTCCTGGCGGCGAGGGATTTCCTGGGGACATAGGGGAAGAAGAGCGCGGTTGGACTGGCAAGCGTAGACGTTGGCAGCCCAAGGAAGCCCGGGCAGGCAAGGCTGTCACCTCGGCCGCGCCGACCCTCACCCAGCGAATGTGCAACAAGACCTATGACGTGATCCACTATCGCTTCAGCCTGGTCATGCCTACGCGGTATCTGCCGTTGCTGGAGACGAATCTCCTGGCGCGCAATAACCATACCATTCTCAGTGTGGAATTTGAGCAAGCAGATTCGAGCTTGGGAACTGCTGACCGGAGCCGGCAGGCTTCCGACGGGGAGTTCTACTATTACGGCGCGGATCCAGTGGTGCAGGTGACGCTCGTGGGCGAGCAGCTGTTCCTGGCCTCTTGGGTTAGGGGCATCTGGGACGAAAAGGCCAACGAATGGTCTCAGCTGCCGCTGATGCCTCAGGAAGTTCTCCAGGCCTTGAGCATGACGGCTCCTGGCGCGATTCGCAACGAGGACAAGAAGAGACTCTCAGCGGCTTACAGCGGGTGGTGAACCAGACGGGAAAAAGTCTGCCGGAAGATCCATTTTGAGGAGAAGGAAGTGTGATTGAGCGGCACATCGAAAAGGTCGTTCTGGCAGCGTGCGTGTTGCTTTTGATGTACGCAATGATTCACTGGGCGGGTGCCTCGCCTCGCAAGATCGAGGTGGTCACGGACCGCCACGGCCGAAAGGTCACCGCCTCGCCCGATGAGGTCGATGCCAAGCTTCTTGAGGCAGCCCAGGACATCGACAGCGCCAGCCAGAAACAGAAGCCGGAAGAATATGTCGTGCCCAATTATATCGACGGGCTGGCGAAGCTACAGAATCCGCCCGCTCTGCCGGTGCTGCTGGATTTCGGCCCGCCCAGAGCGCCGCTGAAGCTGGAAAAGCAGAAGACCGGCCCGACGAAGAAGACCAACCTGAAGAAGATATTGGCCGCCATGCCGAAACCCAGCAAACCACTGGTTAGGGTGGAGATGGAGGTGCCGGGAAAGGAAGATGGCGAATTTGCCGACGTCCTTACCGGCCACGTGGCGGCAACGTATAGCTGGGGGGAGTTGGCTAGGCGGTGGGAAAAGGTGTTGGCCGAAACATCTGTCGTGCCGGAGGTCGTTGCTGTGGGCGTCGAGGCTGAGATCCGCGAAAAGCGGTTCGATAACACGTGGGGCCTGCCACGAACCGTCAGAACGGTTCGCGGCGCGCAGGCGGCGGTAAGAGGGGGGGAGACGTCTCCGCCCAAGCTGCCCGATTTCGACGGTTTCAACGGCGAGAGGGTTCTCGAGGTCATCAGCGATCTAAGGCAGCGCTGGCAGCAGGAAGTTCTTGAGCCTGACTACTGGGATATCTGGTGGCCGAACCGCGTCTGGGGCAACTGGAGGATCTATCTGCCCGCCAATCCGGTCAGCGCACCGCTGGTCAAACTGGAGGAAGCCGAAGCAGGTAAGAGGCTCGGGGAAGAAAGGGCCAGGCGGCTTGAGGAAGCTCGCCAGGCCAGCGCCGGCTCACGCGGGCGTACGTCTGCCGGTCGCAGCGGGAGGGGATCTGTGACGGGCGGTCCCAGCGAAGAAGAACGTGGTTGGACCGGCCCTCGGCGAAGGAGGCGCCCGGCAAGGAGGGCTCCCGCCGGAAGACGGCCGGTGGAGGCGACTCAGTCACCGGCCACCGAGACCGAACCGCCTACGATCATGCCCGTCCCACCGCTGGCCGAACAAATCGGCAACGGCTTGGTGCTGCTATGGTTCCACGATACCGCGGTGGAAAGTCTGAAAGAGTACCAGTATCGCGTCCGGCTGTTATTCGTTAACCCACTGGTTACTTCCATCAGCGACGTTGAGGACGAACAGGATGCCAAGCGGGCGATTGTCAAGACGCCGTGGAGCAGTTGGTCGGCCCCGATTTCCGTGCCGAAGGATACCGAGTTCTTTCTTGTCGGCCAAAACCCGTTTCAAGGCTTCGTTCGCGTGGAAGTCTTTTACCGGACCAAAGGGCAGTGGGTCAGCGGGCGATTCCGTGTCTTCGAGGGCGAAGAGATCGGGCGGGAGGCAACCGTCAAGGTCGTCAATCCCGACGGGACGCAGAAATCTGAGCCGATTCCTTTCTCCACGGGCGCCGTGGCGGTTCACTTCGAATTCAGCAAGAGAAACGAAGCCGAAATGGTATACCTGAACGAAAAAGGCCGACTAAAGACCCGCATTCGTTCGGCGGACCAGGATTCACCGCGATATAAGCAGTTGCAAAAAGAAGCTCAAAGCGCCAAGGCGGCCGTCGGCGGCTAATTGACTCGATTTTGGGCTTGCAAACCCTTTTGCTCGTGCCGTATTCTCTTTGGCTAGTGCTCAGGGATGAGTGCGCGCTCAGAAATAATACGGATGGTTTGTTTGCAAATGATGTCGGAATTTAAAAAGGCCAACGGCAACCAGGAGGCTGCTGGCAGGGGGGCTGCAAGCCTTTGGGTTCTTAACGTCCCATCACTGACCACCGCTTGGCGTGGTGCCGCAGCGGCCGGTGGAGTCTTTTCCGACTCGCCTTCGGAAGGAGTTTGGCAGTGCTGAATCTGCATCGATCCCCGATTATCGTTCTTATGGCAGCGAGCCTGATGGCGTCTGCTTCGGTCGGCTTTGGCCAGGACGCCGATACGGACGAGGCTGAGCGGCTGCTTCAGCAAGGCATCGCTCAGTACAACGCCCTGAACTTCCAAGCCGCAAAGGCGGCCTTGTTGAAGGTCAGACGGGCAGATCTGCCCGAAGCCGACAGGAAGATCCTGGATGAGTATCTCGGCACGAAGGTGGATCCTGCTATTCGCAAGAAGAGGGTCGCCATGGCGGCATACAAGTCTGCCGAGAGAGCCCTAGTGGCCGGCGACCTCGCCAAGGCCAAGCAGGGCTTTGCCGCGGCGGCTGCCAGCGTGTACCTGCCCGCAGCCACTCGCCAGGACGCCAAGGCGCAACTGGCTGTGGTGCAAGAGAAAAGGAGAATGGCCGGGGCTGCCGCTGAGGTCAAAGAGATCGAAAAACCCGCGGAGAAATTGCAGGAGAAACCTGCCGAGAAAACCGCGGAAAAACCCAAGGAAAAACCAGCGGCAGAACAGGACCAACCCACCACGCAGCCTGCGTCCAAACCGGCGGCTGAAAAGGACCAGCCCGCTGCGCAACCTATAGCCGAGCCGGCGGTAGAAGAAGACCAACCCGCCACGCAACCTGCAATCAAGCCTGCGGCTGAAAAGGTGCCTGAGCCGGGGACTGAGAGGATGCTGGCGGCGATGGAGGCCCGTCGCAAGAAAGCCCAGGAGCTGATCGCGATGGGTCAAAAGGCCTTGGATAACAACCAGCCGGAGCACGCTGTGGGCTACTTCCAGCGAGCCCTCGCCCTGGCGCCGGAGAACGAGCAGGCCAGGCGACAACTCAACTATGCCCGCCAGTTGACGGCAACGGTTGGAGAAGCGGGGATGCTCTCGCGACTGGAGCGCAACCGCCTTATCGCGCGGCAGGCCGCTGATGTGGACTTCGACAAGGCGATGAAGCGATCCCACGAGGTACTGGCCCGGGCCGATAGCGTCGCGGGGTTCAACGCTGCCGCCGACGCCGGAAGGGTCGCCAGGGACGTTGTGGAGACCAACAAAAGTTTTTACAGCGAAAAAGAATACAGTCAGCGCGTGCTGACGGTTAACAACCAGCTTGAGCACATCCAGATGAGACGGGACGAATGGACCACCCGGAGGGTCCAGGAGCAGGCGACGGAAATCGCCAGGCGGGAGCGGCAGCGAGTCCTGCGGGGAAGGCAGCAGCGCAGGCGAAGGATTGCAAGCCTTACCGAGAGCGCGAGAACCCTCCGAAGCGACCAGAAATTCACCGAGGCCCTCGAGGTTGTCCGGCAAATACTCAAGCTTGATCCGAGAGATTCCTGGGCCAGCGAGCAAGCCGAAATCCTCCAACAGTGGGTCATGCTCCAAGATAACAGAGAGATCCACCAGCAGCAGAGGTACGCCGAAAAGAGGGAGCTGGTTGAGCTGAGGCGAGCGGAAGTTCCCTGGTGGCATTATATCAGGTACCCACGTGACTGGAAGGAACTGACCCTCCGCCGCGAGCCGTTTGGAGCCGGCAGAGCCGCCGAGTCCGAGGCCGATCGCATTACTCGCCGGAAACTGCGTGAGAGATTGCCGGACCTGCCGTTCGACCGGGCTCCATTTAGCGAGGTCGTGGAGTACCTGCGAGAGGTTACCAACCTGAATATCCATGTCAACTGGCCCGCGCTGGAAGCAGTGGGGATCACCAGATCAACCGAAGTTACGGTGCAGTTGAAAAAGGTGACGCTCGAGACGGCCCTGCGGGTGATTCTTGGCGACGTGGGAGGGGGCGTCACCGAGCTAAGTTTCATCGTCGATGAAGGCGTGATTATGATTTCGACCAAGGACGACCTTTCCCAGCGGACGCTGACGCGGGTCTACGACATACGCGACCTGATACTGAGGGTGCCGGACTTCGAGCCCCCGGAAGTTGAGCTGGGCGAGGAGAGTGAAGCAGGCGGAGGCGCCGGCGGGGGGGCGCTGTTCGCCGAGGGCGCCGAAGCGGAGAATGTGCCCACAAAGGCCGAAGTCGTAACTCGGATCATCGACCTTATTCGGGAAAACATCGATCCTACCTCCTGGCCACCGGCCGGGGACGTCGGCTCCATCAGCGAGTTGAACGGGCAGCTGATCGTCACACAGACTTCGGAAAATCACCAGCGGCTCATGGACCTGATCCGGCAGCTTCGCGAGGCGCGGGCCCTGCAAATCTCGATCGAATCGCGGTTCATTACGGTTAGTACCGGTTTTCTTAACAGCATCGGCATCGACTTGGACTTCTACTTCAACCTCGGTTCGCGTTTGGGCTCGGTATCGGTCGTCGATCCGTTCACGGGAGCGACGGTCCCGACGACTGCTGGCGTGTCCGGCTGGGGGACCGGCCCACCCGGCGACCAGAAGTGGACCCCGATCGGCGCTACACAAGGCGGTGCTGGGAGCGCGCTTAACCCCTTCATCAATATGATCGGTGTCTCGACTGCTGTGGGCAACAGCATCGGCGGGCAGGTCACCGAAAGCGCTTTGAGCATTGCCGGAACGTTCCTCGACGACATCCAGGTTGACTTCCTCGTGCAGGCGACCCAGGCGCACTCCGCCACCCGTTCGTTAACGGCGCCGCGGCTGACGTTGTTCAACGGCCAAAGGGCGTATGTAGTCGTGGCGACGCAGCAAGCCTACGTCTCGGACCTCGAGCCGGTCTTGGCCGAAAACGCAGTTGGCTATGACGTCACCGTCAGCACCATATTGACGGGCAGCGCTCTGGACGTTGAGGCGACGATCTCGGCCGACCGACGCTACGTGACGTTGACCGTCCGTCCGTTCGTCTCGATACTCAATGGCTTTTCCAATTACTTTACAATCGTCACCGGCACCGACGCCAACGATCAGCCTATTCTGGGCGAGGGCTTTGTCCAGTTGCCGAACGTCACCTTGCAGAAACTGGAGACGACGGTTTCCGTGCCGGACGGCGGCACGCTGCTGCTCGGCGGCCAGAGGGTCTCAGGGGAGATCGAACGCGAGATCGGCGTTCCCTTGCTGAACAAGATCCCCATCCTCAACAGATTCTTCAGCAGCCGCGGTACCGTCCGAGACGAGCAGACATTGCTGATCCTGATCAAACCGAAGATCATCATCCAGCGCGAGGAAGAGGAGCGGCAATATCCGGACTGATTCCAAGCGCCGCCCAGACGAACGATAGTCCATCGAGCCGCGCGCCCCTTTTGGGGCGTGCGGCCTCTTGATTTCAAGCCTCATCCCCGGAGAATCTACACTAGTGCGAGGAACTCTTGGGGCTTTCTTGTAATGACGCAGAATGACTGGAAGACAACTGCTTCGAAGGATTCGGCATCTGGACTGTCACTTCGAGCGTTAATGGCTCGCGACGGATGGGCCATTTTGGGTTTGGCCCTGGCGACGTTGGTAGCCGAGACGGGCGTATACGGAATCTGCCTGATCGGCGGAGCGGGTTTTCGCTGGGCAACGCTGGCAAGCTTGGCGGCTGCGTCAATGTGGGTGGCGCTGGCGTGTGGGGTCGTTGCCGCCGGCGGCGCGGATGGCATTGCAGCGCTGCTGCGCGGAGGCGTGGTTGCGGACGCCTCGGCCATCACGCTGATTGTCCTGTGGCTTTCAAGTCCCTTCGTGACATTTTTTGCTGCGGTGAAGATTTACTGCACGTTGCTGGCCATGGCGCTGCTGGGCGTCGCGGCCGTGCGGGTGCCGCGAACGAATGCGTGGCGATATATCGCCGCGGCGATGGTGGCGGCTTTGATGATCGCTGCGCTGGCTACGCCGTTGTGGATCGGTGGCTTGTTGAGGCTCGCCGGCCAGGGCACTCGCCAGACGATTGTGGAATGGGCCGTATTGCTCAATCCCTTTTATTGCATCGCATCCGCCATTGCCGAGGAGACGGCGTTCGTTTGGCACGAGGCCCCGTTGCTGTACAGGCTGACTCGGATCGGCGATTATGTAGCGAGGCCGCCCTGGTACGCCGCAGCGGTGTGCTATGCCCTGGCGGCGCTGGTCCTGGCTTCGGGGAAAGCTGTCGTCCGGCGAATCTCGCCGCCCGAGCCCCGCTGACAACGCTCCTTACCGAGTTCTTCCGCGGACGTCGTTGGGATTGGTGGGGCTTGGGCGTCACTGCGAATCCGTCTCCGCTTGAAGGAAGTGCTTCAGCAGGCTTGCAAAGTGGCGCAGGGCCTTCCCGCGGTGGCTGAGTTCATTTTTCTTTTCGGGCGTGAGCTCCGCAGCGGTGTAGCCGGTCTGGTTGATGATGAATAGCGGGTCGTAGCCAAAGCCGTTAGCTCCCCGCGGCTGGTGGGCGATATGCCCGGCCACCGTGTCGAACGTTTCGATCAGGATTCGCTGGCCGTCGGACAGCGCCAGGTGACAGACGAAATGCGCAGTGCGTTTTTCGTCGGGGACGTTTGCCACCGAGAGTTCTGCGAGCAGTTTGGCGTTGTTGGCGGCGTCGATTTCGGCCCCCGACGCGCCGGCCAGGCAGCGGTCGGCGGCGTAACGAGCACTTTGCACACCCGGGGCTCCGTCTAAGGCATCGACGCAGAGCCCCGAGTCGTCCGCCAGGCACCAATGCCCTGTGGCGCGGGCATAAGCAATCGCCTTGGCGCGGGCGTTTTCGGCGAAGGTTGCCCCGTGCTCCTGTGGGGGGTCGATCTGGCCGAACGCCTCCAGGGCCACTACCTCCACCGGCAGATCGGCAAGCACCTGTCGGATTTCCCGCAGCTTACCCGGGTTGCAAGTTGCCAACACGATCGGGCGCATCAGCTTGGTGGCCTTCTTTTCTGCGAGGAATTCGATAGAGCCTGGGCCTGGCGGTGTCCCACTCGGCCCTGCCAGTTTTTGGGTTGATTACGGTTTCTTTTTGTGACCAACCGTTGACGGCTATGTACTTGAATCGTCGCCTGATGGCCTCGACGCGCGGGTCCTGGATCTCCGGTCGGGTAACGCCGCGGCGAGAGACCATACGGACGGTCGATTTCGGAAAGGTCCCAATCGATACCGTGGATTGCGAGATTCCGTGGTGATAATACGCCTCTTCACCCTTTTCGCGCAGTTGCCGGCAATAGGCCACGGCATTTTGCTTGCGGCCGTAGTAGTTGGCCTCCGGCACGTTGTAAAACACCGCCACGACTACCGTGTAGGCGCCTTTGGCGTTGAGGAGGTTCCACTCCGGCGGGCCGATGTCTTTGCCCGGAAGCGGCATAACCATCGACTTGGCGTAGGCGGGAATTCCCACCGCGGTCCGGTAGGCCTTGGCTTTCTTGAGATCCTTCTGTGCCTGTCTAAGGGTGGCGTACTTGCCCCAGTAGAGCTCGCTGTGCCCGGCCTTGTGAACCACAAACAAGCTCTTCCACTTCGTGTCCTTCTCGGTCTGAGTTTTGAAGTCCTTGATCCGCTCCACGTGGTCGGCGCTTTTAAGGACGTACAACAGGATCGTATATTCGCCTTCATTGTGTGCGGACTTCGGCGAAAGTAGGGCATTTACCTCCGCCTGGTCGCATCCGCCAAGGCCTGCCGCTACTGCTGCGGCAAAGATCAGCCAGCTTGAGGTTTTCTTCGCTCTGGTCATCGCGGCTTGCCTCCAGGAAGGGCCTCTTTTTGAAGTTTCAGGAGTTTCCGGATGCCCCGGTTCGCCAGTTGGAGCATCTTGTCAAGCTGTTCGGCGTCGAAGGCCTCCCTCTCACCTGAGCCTTGAATCTCTACGAACTTACCCGCGCCGGTCATTGCGACGTTCATGTCGACGTCGGCGGCGGAGTCTTCCAGATAGTCCAAATCGAGTATGGGCTGGCCCTCCAGGAGCCCGACCGATACCGCGGCGACAGCTCCGCGCAGCGCGCCGGCCTGGCAGAGTCCCGTCTCGGCGGCCCGCTCGGCTGCCAAGGCGAGGGCCACGTATGCCCCGGTAATTGCGGCTGTGCGGGTCCCGCCGTCGGCCTCCAGAACGTCGCAGTCGAGCACGATTGTATTTTCGCCGAGCCTTTCGAACCGCACGACGTTTCGCAGCACGCGCCCGATCGTTCGCTGTATTTCCACGCTGCGGCTGTCCGGGCGGCCGATGGGGCGACGTTTGCGGGAAGCCGTGGAGGCAGGCAGCATTCCGTACTCGGCCGTTGCCCATCCCAGGCCGCTGTCGGCCCGCCAGCCCGGTACGCCGGCGACAAAGCTGCCCGTGCAGATCACCCGCGTGCGGCCAATCTCGATCAGGCACGATCCGTCCGCACTTCGGACGAAATCCAGCGTGAACTTCACCGGCCGAAGCTCACCGGCCCGACGACCGTTATGTCGTTTCCCTTTGGCCATCAACGGCAGTGTAGCGGATTTGCGGCCTCGTTTCCACGAGCTCAAAGGCTAGCAAGAGTGCATCCGGCAACTGGCAATCGTCAATCGAAAATCTATTTGATTCCGCCCTCGGTTATGAGGACGTTCAGGAGTGTTCGCTGGAAGTGGAGGCGGTTTTCGGCCTCGGCGAAGATCGTCTCGGCGTGGGCCTCGAAGACCTCGTCGGTGATCTCGTAGCCTCGATAGGCCGGCAGATCGTGCATGACGATCGCATCATCGGCCGCGGCGGCCAACAGCTCTCCGTTGACTTGGAAGCCCTCGAAATCCTGCACGCGCTGCTGCTTGTCTGCCTCCTGACCCATGGAGACCCACGTGTCGGTGTAGATCACGTCGGCACCGGCAACGGCGGTTTTCGGATCGCTGGTGAGCGAGACTGCCTCGCCGGGAAGCGTTTTCAGAAAGGTTTCGTCCAGCGTGTAGCCGGGCGGGCTGGCGAGTATGAACTTCATCCCAAGTTTGCTGCATGCGACGGCCAGGCTGCGGGCAACGTTGTTCCCGTCACCGACGAACGCCAGCGTCCGGCCGGCAAGGTCGCCGAAGCGTTCGCCAATGGTCAGCATGTCGGCCATCGCCTGGCAGGGGTGCGAAAAGTCACTTAGGGCGTTGATTACGGGCACTTCGGCGTGACGGCCGAAGTCTTTGACGAGTTCGTGGGTGAACGTCCGGGCCACGATCGCATCACACATCCGCGCCAATACGCGGGCAATGTCCTGGATCGCCTCGCGGGAGTCGATGCCGATATCGGTGTTGGTGAGATAGATCGCATGGCCGCCGAGCTGCGTCATGGCCGTCTCGAAGCTCACCCGCGTTCGCAGCGAAGGTTTCTCAAAGACCATCGCCAGCGTCTTGTGCTGCAGCGATGCCGGGAGCTTGCCCTGCCGAAGCAACTGCTTATCTGCACGGGTTCGCCCCAGCAGGCCTTCCAGTTGCCCGGAACTAAAATCCGCCAGATTGATGAAATCCTTTTTCATTCGTTGACCCGCCAGTTGCCGGATCGATAGTCCCTGATTCCTAGTCCCAAGTCCCTATCTCTGTATCAGCGTTCCGATGCCCCGTTCGGTGAAGATCTCCAGCAGCAGCGAGTGCGACAGCCGGCCGTCGATAATATGCGCTCGAGCTACGCCGGCCTCCAATGCCCGCAGGCAGGCCTCGACCTTTGGAAGCATCCCGGCCGAGATCGTCCCGGCGGCGATCATCTTCTCGATTTCTTTCTCTTTCAGTGCAGCCGCCAGGCTCTCGGCGTCTTCCGGGTCGCGGCGGATGCCGTGCGTGTCGGAAACCATCACGAGCTTTTCGGCCTTCAGCGCGGCTGCGACCTCGCCGGCGGCGGTGTCGGCGTTGCAATTGAGCTTCGCGCCGGTCTTGTCCCGCCCCAGCGGGGCAATGACGGGAATCGTCTCAGCCTGGCAGAGCAGCAGCACCAACTTGGTGTTCACGCCGGTCACACGCCCGACAAAGCCGAGGTCAATCCGCCTGCCTTCCTGCTCCAGAAAGAGTTTTTCGCCTATCAGCACGTTGCTGGCCAGCGTGTGCAGACCCATCGCGCTAGCCCCGAGCTTCTCGATCGACGTCACCAAGTGCCGGTTGACCTCGTTGCACAGCACGTGCTCGACGACGGTTAGTGTTCGCTGGTCGGTGTAGCGCCGGCCCTGGACGAACTGTACCTCCAGACCGCGCTTCTCCATGGCCTCGGAGATGGCCTTGCCGCCGCCGTGGACGATCACCGGGTGCATTCCCACGGTGTTGAGAAACACCATGTCGGTGAGCATGTCTTTCAGCGCCTGCTGGTCGTCCATGACCGCCCCGCCCAGCTTGACGACGATGATCTTTCCGCGGAACCGCTGGATGTAGCCCAGGGCCTCGATCAGCGTATTGGCTTTTGCGATGGCCTCTTCCACAGCCGTTCTTCCTGATAAGACCGCAAAGCCTAATCGGTTATGAGAAAGCTGTCAATCAATCCGCTGGAGGTCGAAACGGCGCCTCTGGAGGCCGGTGGGGTGGATTTCGATCTGCCATCGCGGGGCGGGTAGGGCCTCGGCGGCGCGATCGGCCCATTCGATCAGCACCACGCCGTCTGAGAGCATTTCCTCAAGGCCGAGATCGGCCAGTTCGGCCTGCGGCTTCCAGAGGCGATAGAGGTCTACGTGGTAGATCTTCTGGCGAGCGGGGTATTCGCGGACCAAGACGTAGGTCGGGCTACAGACGAGCCGCTCGTTGGTCAGGCCCAGCCCGAGGGCGATCCCGCGGATCAGCACCGTCTTGCCGGCCCCAAGCGGGCCGACGATCGCAACGCAGTCGCCTGCGCCAAACCGCCCGGCCAGGTCCCGACCAAGCTGAATCGTCTCTTCCACGCTGTTTGTTTCAAATGTTTCCATGAGAGAGTAGCACGCCCAGGGAAAGCCCAGCAGAGCCGTCATGGCGGCGTTACGGGGATTCTATGTTTCGTGCTCCCAGCCGCAAGGTTCCAGCCTCTCGCGCCGGCCGTCGCCATGGACGAGCGTGAGGCCTTGGCCTGCCGCGATACAGCCGATGCGCGTGACCTCGATCGGCAGCGGCTGGTCTTCGCAAAGCTTCTTGGCCTGGTCTACCGGGAGCGAAAACAACAGTTCGTAGTCCTCCCCGTCGCCCAGCGCCGCTTGCAGTGCTGATGCGTCATCGGCCGCTTGCCTGCGGACGTCGGGATGGATCGGCACTTCATCGGCAACGATCTCCGCAGCCATGCCCGAGGCCTGGCAGATATGATCCAGGTCCATTGCCAGCCCGTCGGAAACGTCGATCATTGAACGTAGCGGGTAATTGGAGGCCAGGTGAATCGCCTCGGCGATCCGCGGGGTGAATTCCAGGTGCCGCCGGCTTCGCCAGGCCCCGCCGAGCCGGCCGGTGACGCAGACGGCATCGCCGGCCCTTGCCCCGCTGCGAAGGACGGGCTCGACGTCGCCCGCCGGCCGGCCGAAGATCGTCACGGTGATGGCCAGCGGCCCGGCCCAACTGCCCACGTCACCGCCGACTATGGGGCAGTCGAACTTGTCGGCGAGCTGCCGCATGCCGGCATAAATTGCTTCGGCGTCGCTGCGGTCGAAGCCCTTCGGCAAGGCCACAGTGGCCTCCGCCGCCATCGGCTCGCCGGCCACGGCCGCGATGTCGGAGAGGTTGCGGGCCATCGCCTTTCGCCCGGCGGCCTGCGGGCCGTGCTCGGCCAGCAGAAAATGCACGCCGTCCAGCACCTGATCGGTGGTTATCAAGATCCGCTCGCCGCCGCAGGCAACCACCGCGCAGTCGTCGCCCGGCCCGACCGGCACGGCGCTTGGATCGAAGTTGCTCTTGGACTGAATCCAGGCCAGGAAATCAAATTCTCGCAGTGTCATGAATAGATCTACCTGAACGGCCGATTATTTGTAAAGCTCCCAGAACTGGTCCGGCGTTAGGCCTGCTTGACGAATGATTGCACGAAGAACACCCGCACGCAATAGATTCGCGCGCGGCACGGTCAGGGCACCCGGTTTTGTGGGGTGTATGAGCTTGGTATGCTTGCCGCCGCTTCTCCGCCTGCTGGTTTGTATCCAGCCCGTTCTCTTCAGCGCCGCCAGGACTCGCTTGGTTGGAAGCTCAGTTAATTTTCCCAAGCTTCCGCCCCTTCACGCACGGGCCTTTCGCGCCCTGCGTTGCCGCTTGATTGGAAGGTCAACGCCACGCTCTTTGAGATCTTCAACAGCCTCCAGGTAGGCTTCAATGGCATCTTCAGCCATTTCGAGGATTTCTTTGAGCGTATCGCCCTGGGTTATACAGCCCGGCAACCCGGCAACCTCCGCAACATACCCCCCACATTCGGTGTCCGGTTCGATTTCGATCTGGTAAGTGTAATCGCCAACGGCGATATTCTGAATCCTCTTAGTGGAAATCTGGATCACCTTCTTGCGGAGTTCCCGGTCGATTGCAGCGATACTTAGCTGGAAAAAAACCCTTTGGCCCTGCAGTCTGATTGTGTCAATCAGGGTCTTTTCATCTTCAACGAGATATACTGTCTCGCCGTCTGAAATGAGCGTGCAGAAATTCAGAGGTCGTGAAATGTCGGGCAAATGCCTTCGAAGATACAGGATGCTTTTTCTAATCTTTTGCAGACTTATCCCCTGATCTCGAAGGCTCTTTATCGTTTGGATAGCAAGTAGATCTGCATAAGAATAGAGACGCTGAGAACCGCGCCCGTTCGCGGGGCGGATCGAAGGTTTCACCAAGCCCTTCGCGTCCCAGTATCGAACCTTCCTCGGCGAGGTTTGCATAATCTCGCAGACCTGTTTGGTGTTGAAAGCTTCCTTGGTAAGATCTATGCCGTTCATCATCGTGGCGTCCTTATGATCACATTAATGTCATTATAAGGACGCTATCGGCAAAAGTCTATCAGAATCGCCAAAAGTCTATCAGAATCGGCAAAAGTCCATCAGAATCGGCAAAAATCTACAGAAATCCAGCAAGAATTGGGACGCAAGTTATACAAGAGAAGGCTTGGGAAGCCAAAAACGGGCTAAAAAGTCACCCGGTTTGCCAAAGAGCAAATTCGCCTTGCGGCGTTGCTAGCGCAGCTTGCGCTTCCAGAAGGCGAGCTGTTTGCGGAGCTGCTTGTGCCCGCCGGCGCCGTCGGGCGCGTAGCGCTTGACGACGTTTTCCGCACCGAGGTGCTTATAGACGTCCCGGTCGATCTGTTTGCAGACCTTGCGCAAGGCCGGCAGGGAAAGCTCGGTGAGCTTCTTGCCTTGCTTTTCGGCCTGGGCGACAAGTCGGCCGACGATTCGGTGACCCTGGCGAAACGCAATGCCCTTGCCGACCAGATATTCCGCCAGTGCCGTGGCGTCCAGGAAGCCTTCATTCAATCTCGCGGCGATTCTGTCGGCCTTGAGTCTCGTCGTGGCGGCGATCCCAGCCGCGACGGCCAGCGATTGTTTCATCGCTGTTACGGTCGCAAACGCGAATCGCTTGTCGTCCTGGAGGTCTCGGTTGTAGGCCAGGGGCAGGCCCTTCAGCAGCGTCAGCAAACCGGTTAGCTGTGCGACGGCCGTGGCGGCCTTGCCGCGAATCAGCTCCAGCGTGTCGGGGTTTTTCTTCTGCGGCATCATCGAGCTGGAGGTGCAGTAGGCGTCGGCCAGCTCAAGGAACGAAAACTCGCTGGTCGAATAGATGATCCAGTCCTCCGCCCAGCGCGAAAGGTGCACTGCCAGCATCGCGCAGCAGAAGCAAAGCTCAGCGAGGAAGTCGCGGTCGCTGGTGGCGTCGATGCTGTTTCGCGCGTAGGCCGGGAAGCCCAAAAGCTCCGCCGTCCGCGCCCGGTCCAGCGGCAGCGACGTGCCGGCTACGGCCCCGCAGCCCAGCGGGCAGACGTTGACACGCACCCGCGCGTCGGTGAGCCGCTCGGCGTCCCGCTGGAGCATCTCGACATAGGCCAGCAGCAGATGTCCGGCCAGGACCGGCTGGGCGCGCTGCAAGTGCGTGTAGGCCGGCATGACGATCTGCCCGGACCTAACTGCAAGGCCAACCAGCGCCCGCTGCGACTTGGCGATTGCCTTGATGAGATCGTCGATCGCATCGCGGGCCCAGAGGCGCATGTCGAGGGCGACCTGGTCGTTTCGACTGCGCCCGGTGTGGAGCTTGCCGCCTGCCTGGCCGATTCGGTCGATCAGCGCCTTTTCAATGACCATGTGGATGTCTTCGAGTTCGATGGGCATCTCGAGCCGGCCCGCCTCGATTCTCGCCGCGACGGCGAGCAGCCCTTTCTTGATCCGCGCGAACTCGGCCCGCGTGATGATCTTCCGCTCGCGGAGCATCTGGGCGTGGGCGATCGAGCCGGCGATATCGTATCGCCACAGGACTGCGTCCACGTCCAGGCTGGCGACGAACTCGTCCGTGGCTGCGTCGGTGTCGGCAGCCAACCGCGCCTGCCAGGATTTCTTCGGTTTGGACTCACGACGTCTTGCGCACATGGGATTCTCCTTCGTCGCCGCGATGGTAGGAAGCGCCCGGCCGCCTGTCAACGCCACAACGCACTCAGCTTATTGAGCTACCATTGAGAGTCTTGGTCGTTTTTGGTTGTGGGGTGCACGCGAGCGATCTAGGATTCTTTTCATGGCCGCGAGAACGACCAAGAAGCGCGGGACGTTCGTTGGCGAGGTGACGGCCAACGAGGTGCTTTGCGACGAGCATTACCTGCTTCGTTTGGCGATTGGGGAGTTTCCGCCGACGCTCCCCGGGCAGTTCGTCCAGCTCCAATGTCGTGGCCTTGATGAGCAAATCGGCTTGGGCGAGGTGGATTGGCCGGAAGGCAAGCCGCCGAGATTCACCCAGGCCGAACTGACGGGCTATGAGCCGCTGCTTCGCCGGCCGTTCAGCCTGGCCGGCAGGGGCGGCACTGAGGATGGCGACGTGGAGCTTGACATCATCTACCGCGCGATAGGAAGGGGCACGAAGTGGCTGGCGGGCGTGAAGGCAGGCGATCGTCTCAGCGTGCTTGGTCCGCTCGGCAACGCGTTTGCCATCCTTGACGACAAGCCCATGGCCGCCTTGGTGGGCGGCGGCGTGGGTATTCCACCAATGCTGTATCTGGCCGAGGCGCTGGCGGCTGCGGGAAAACGGACTGTGGCTTTCAGCGGCGTGCGGAGCGCGAACCTGCTGCCGTTGAAGCTATTGGCCGGCGCGGAGGTTTCGGCCGCGGGCGCTCCGACTCACTGTGTGGCTGAGTTTGAGGCCTGCAACGCCTCCGCGGCCGTCGCTACAGACGACGGTTCGATCGGATTCAAGGGCATGGTCAGCGACGCCTTTGCCAACTGGCTCGACGCCCACGTGCAAGACCCCGCCAAACTGGCGGTGTACTGCTGCGGGCCGGAGGAGATGATGCAGGCCGTTGCGGAACTTTGCATCCGCCGCGGCGTTGAATGCCAACTGGCGATGGAGCGTCACATGGCCTGCGGCATGGGCACGTGCCAGTCCTGCATAGTCAAGGTCCGCAGCGGGGGCGAAAGCGGCTGGTGCTACAAACTCTGCTGCACGGACGGGCCCATCTTCGACGCGCGGGAGATCATTTGGATTTAGCCGCAGAGGACGCTGAGGACGCAGAAGAACCGGTAGAAAATGCATTCATCGGCGGGCAACCTCAGCGGCTATCACCGAGGGCTTTCTGCATTTCCTGATACTCTCGCAGGAGGAAATCGCCGCTGCGGGGGGAGGCGATGTGCGACCAGGGCGTCAGCTCGTCGGTGGGTATTTCGCGAAGCGTGTAGAAATCCACGTTTACGGCGGTCTGCTTGAAGGCGGCCTGCCATGTTTCCCAGTTGAAATGCTCCCGCCAGGCGTCCATTCTGGCTGCGTTTGCCCAGGCGGCTTGGATGGTGTCGGCAATGCGGCTATCGCCCCGGCAGAGCAGGCCTTCCAGCTGGCTGCGCTCGACCCAGTGGAACTTGAACTGCACCGGCGATCCGCGTGCCAGCTCTCGCAGCCGGCGCCGAACGGCCAGGCAATATTCCGCCGGGCGCATCGGTGACCACTGCATGGGCGTATGCGGCTTGGGCACGAACCACGATACGCTTGCCGAAATCGCGCCCGGCCGTCCGATCACTTCCCTGCCGGTCTCGGAGAGATCTCGGCAGAGTTCGAAGATGGCGTCGATGTCGCCGTCGGTCTCGCCGGGCAGGCCGGCCAGAAAGTAGAGCTTCACCCGTCGCCAGCCGGCCTCGTAAGCGGCCCGAACGCCGGCGATCATGTCCTGGCGGCTGATTTCCTTGCGTATTGCCTTTCGGAGTCTCTCCGAGCCGGCCTCGGCTGCGATGGTCAGGCCGGACTTTCGGACGACTGAGGTGAGTTTGGGCAGTTGACAGAGCCGCGAATCAACACGCAGCGACGGCAGCGAGATGGAGACGTGCCGGGAGGCGAACTCCGCGTTCAGCCGGTCGATCAGCTCCTCCAGGTGCGGGTAGTCGCTTACCGACAGCGAAAGCAGCGCGATCTGGCGGTAGCCGCTTGCCGCCACGGCCGAGCGGGCGATCCGGACGATGTCCTCCACGCTGCGGCAGCGGACCGGCCGGCGTACCGAGCCCGGCTGGCAGAAGCGGCAGGCGTTGGGGCAGCCTCGCATGATCTCGACCACCACCCTCTCGTGCACGCCCTCGGAGAGTGGTACGAGGGGCCTTAGAATCTCAGGGCTCTGCGAGAGCTCGCTCAGGTGTGCCCGGTGTATCGTCGCAGGCACATCGTCGCGTATGGGTTCGAAAGCAGCCAGCGTGCCGTCGGCGTTATAATCCGCCCGATAGAAGCGCGGGACGTAGAGGGAGGGGATTGTGCGTGCGGCCTCGAGCAGAATCTCCTCGCGGCCGGCGTCGCTTTGCTTGGCCCGGCGAACCAGATCGACCAGGGCGGCCAGCGGCTCTTCACCGTCGCCGACGACGAACAGGTCGATAAAGGCCGCCATCGGTTCAGGTGTGTCGGCCATGGCGTCGCCGGCTATGACGAGGGGGTCTTCCTGGCGGCGATCGGCCGAGCGCAGAGGGATACCGGCCAAATCGAGCATCGTCAGAACGTTAGTCGCGCAAACTTCGTAGGCCAGCGAGAAACCGACAATGTCGAAGTCGCCCAGCGCGCAGCGGCTCTCCCAGCCGAACAGCGGAACGCAGCGCCGCCGCATGATTTCTTCGGCGTCGGCCTGGGGGCAATAGGTCCGATCGCACGCCACATCCGGCATGTCGTTGAGCATCTGGTAGAGCACCTGGCTGCCCAGGTGGGAAATGCCGAGGCCGTACGTATCCGGAAACGCAAGGGCGACCGTGACATCCGCGGCTTCGGGGTCCTTGCGGCGCGCGTTGATTTCCAGGCCGACGTACTGCGACGGGCGAGTGACCCTCGGCAGCAACTGCTCGTTGATGAGCTGCTCGACGTTTCTCATTGTCTGCCTCTGATGCGGGCGAGCGTTTTCGATGGTTGTCGCGCCGATTCTTATGGCTATGATAAAAGGAAAGAGGCCACGGACAAAGCCACGGTAAGTCCGGCCAGAAATTGAAACGGGCAAATCGATGAAAGCACTGACAGAGTATCTGACATTCAACACCCGCAAGCACCGCGAATACATCAATATAACCGACAAGGTCGCGGAGGTGGTACAGCGGTCCGAAATCGCCGAGGGGATGGTGCTGGTCTCGGCGATGCACATCACGGCCGGCGTATTCGTCAACGACGCCGAAAGCGGGCTGCTGGCCGATATCGACGAATGGCTGGAGCAACTGGCGCCCTACCGCGACGACTACCGCCACCACCGAACCGGTGAGACCAACGGCGATGCGCACCTGAAGAATCTGCTTGTCCACCACGAGGTCATTTTGCCGATTACGCAGGGCCAGCTGGACCTTGGACCATGGCAGCAAGTATATTACGCAGAGTTCGACGGCCAGCGGCCGAAGCGGCTGGTCGTCAAGGCGATGGGAGAGTAGGACGATGACCGTCAAATTCCTGTGCGAACATTGCCACAAAGAAATCAAGGCTCCCGATTCCGCCGCCGGCAAACAGGGCAAGTGTCCCTACTGCGGGGAAAGCAACTACGTTCCCGCCCCGGCTGAGGACAGAGAGGAGATCCCTCTGGCGCCGGTAGATGAAGCTTCGGAGCAAAGCCAGAAGGCGGAAGTGGAATCGCTGCGAGCCCAAGAGCGCGAACTGTTGCACGCGCTGAGTGGCGAGCCGGAAGCGCCGCTGGAGCACAAAGAAGACCTCCGTAGCGAGGATCTACGCCACTTCGTGGTGAACTACTGTATGGACATGTTCAACGGCGACCTCCAGCGGGCCGACGTGCATGTCGGAAAGCTGAAAAAGTTCAAGTACACCGCGCTGGAGGCCGTGGAGGACTTTCGCGCCGGAAAGGTCACGGAGATAGTCCTAAGCGCCGTTCCCAAGAAAGTCTTGCAGGGCTACCTGACGGATTTGAAGGAAAAGCTGCAGTAATTGAAGATTTCCCATTGACGAGTGAAAACGGCTGTCGGCGAGGGAAGCTTCTCGCCGACAGCCGTGTGTTTTGTTAATTGTCAATCGAGAATCGAAAATCCTAAAAGTCTTCGGCGCCTCGCATGGGCGGGGCGGCCGGCGGCGGAGCGGGCATGAACATTGATGTTATGATCCCCGTGATATCTTTCAGCAAGGAGTTTGGCACGTAGAGTACCGCTTCCATCTCGCTGCCGGAGATCGCCGCTCCGATGGCGACGGGTGTTTTGGTGGCGATCTTGAACGGCGGGATGACGGCCTCTTCGTCGACGGTCTTCATGCCCTTGACGACGAGCTCCCATAGATTGCCGGCGTTGAAGAGAACCAACATACCGCAGTTTTCGGGCATGTACTTCATCGACTCGGCCAGACCTTCGCTGCTGAGAATCGTCCCGCCTTTCTGGGCGGCCTTTATGGCTTCGGCTGTAAATGCGCTGGCGCCGCCGAAGGTGATCACGACCGTATTCTTGTCGACTGCCGCTACCCTGATGCGGATCTTCTTCTCGCCCACGATCTTGGCTGCTATTTCGCCGGCTGGCGGTTCGATGCCCTGCTCAAATGTGTCTTCCCCAAGCGGTTTTGTCGTGCCCGCCGGAGCCTCTTGCCCGCCAGTTTCGAACAGTTGCTCGATCTTCGGATGAATGATATCGATGGCATCGACGGAGATCGTGCCTATCGACTCAACGCCCTTGACGTAGGTGATTCTCAGTTGCAGCAGGCCTTCGATTCCTTCGGATTCCGCATGTTTGCGTATCAGGGCCTTGATGAAGCTTTCGACGACGCTCGTGCCGTCAGCGAGCAGCTCTTTGACCACTTCGGCGTCCTCGCATTTGATCACGTAGGCCAAGCCGAGCAGCCCGCTTCCTTCCGGAGCACCGCCGGCGACGAACTGGGAGCCCTGCACCTGCTCGTTCAAGGTGGTGATGATGTCCTTTGCCTTGGCTATGGTTTCTTCCGGCACGGCGGCGAAGACTTCGCTGGCGAGGATCTTGTCGAACATCTCGTTGGGGAGCTTTTGGGCTTCTGGGCCGGGGTTGATGAAGTTAGAGCCGACCGCCAGCACGTAGGAGAGGTTCGGCAGCTTATCCAGCAGCTTCCCGCCGCTGCTCTTGCAGCTGGCCATTGCCTTGCCCCACTCGCTCTGGGGGTTGCAGGCGACTAACTCCGAGATCACCATCCCGGTCTCGACGAATCGGCCGGAGATGGTCACGCCGTCCATCTGCTCGAGCATGTCGATATAGAACGGCAGGACGGCCGCGGTCAACTCCGTCGGGCCTCCCGGGGCGAGGCCCATCCCCTGCATGGCTGCCATCTGCTGCATCGACCGCTTCATTAACTGGGCGACGATCGGGCCGGCAATCTTCATGTTGATGTGCACTGCGATACCCGCCTTGGCGAGCGCCGCGCACTGCGAGCTGTTCAGCTCTTGGGTGGCCTTGGTCTTTGCCTCGAGCAATGCCGTGAGGGCCTCACCGCTTGGGCTCAGCGCCACGTAATCGCCGCACTTGGCCGCCAACATCGGACCCATCCGCAGGGAGACTTTCTGGAACGCCCCCGCTTGCTCGATTGGGTAGTTTCCGAAGATCTCCTCTACGCCCTTGCCTGGCACGAGGAGAATGACCGGCACCTTCTTTTCCTGCACTTGGGTGGATGGTGCGGTGGCCGGCATTTTCGGCGGGCCACCAGGACCCATCAGTTCGATCAAATCCACGCCGAACTGCTGGGGATCGAGCAGGACGGCCGCGAACCCGCCGTTGGGGTTGAAGCCCTCGCCGAGCATGGCCTGCATCTGGAGCAGGCCGACCAACCCGCCGGGCATTCCATCCAGGCCCAGCATTGGCCAGACGCCGATCTCCTTGAGGAACTTTTCGGTCCGAGCGGCGCTGTCCTGAATGTTGTTAACCACCACGAAGCCCATCGCTCCGGCGGGGATGTGTTTCATGACCGGTTCAGCCTTAGGCATTACCGGGGCGGTTGTCGTGGCTGGTTGCGTTTGCCCCCAGGCGCTGACAGTCAGAAAAACGACGCAAACGAGGGCTACGAATGAACGCGCTACTGGCATTGTTGATCTCCTTCCAGATCTACAGTCTTGCGGTTGCCGTAACTCTATCCGCTTTGACGGTCCGACTTCAAGCCTCCATCCAATGCAGCAGGCGATAATTGCATTGTTCTCTGGCTCTCTGTAGGATCGTTTTATTGGCCTGTTAGTCGGGTTTGGGTTTTTGCAGCTACCGCTGAGGCTACGAAGGCCAACAACGAAGGCAGCTACCGTGGAACTCTTTGAAATCGCCGGCGCGAAGTGGCTGGAGCAAGACATTGCCCGCATCGTTGTCTCGCGCGACCAGATCGCCCGGCGGATCGAGGAACTGGCCGGCGAGATTACCGAGTGCTACCGGGGAAAAGAGTTGACGGTCCTGGTGCTGCTGAAGGGGTCTGTGGTTTTTCTAGCCGATCTGATCCGCCGTCTGCCGCTGAAGATTCGCCTGGAGATGATGTCGGCCTCGTCATACCCCGCCGGAGCCGTGGATTCGCAGGAACTTCGCTTCGCAGTGCCGGCAGAGGCCGAGCTAGCCGGTAAAGACGTCCTGATCGTGGACGATATTCTCGACACCGGCCGGACGCTGCGGGCGATTTGCCAGGAGGTCAAGTCGCGCAAATCGGGGAGTGTAAGAACGTGCGTTCTGTTGAAGAAGGACCGCCCGGAGACCGTCGATCGCATCGAGCCGGACTTCTGCGGCTTTGCCATAGAGCCTGAGTTTGTTGTCGGCTATGGGTTGGATTTCAACGATCTCTACCGCAATCTGCCGGATATCTGCACGCTCCAGCCGCATGTCCTCACCGGGCGGTTTGGCGGCAATGGCTCCGCCGGCCGGACCGGCGAAAACCTCGGAGACTGACAGCCATGACGCCGTTATCGGACCAGGCCAACACAGCCACAGAGGAGGCCCTCTTCCCGGCCGAACTGCTGGAAGGTGGCGAAGTGGTCCTGCTGGCCATTAAACCCAGCGGATGGTTCGTTCTGCTGGCTTCCTGGCCGGTATTGGCGACGGCTGGACTGATCGCCTTCGGGATGTTCCTGTTCGAAGAGTTTTTCTATGCCGCGGGACCTCAGCGGGCGGTGCTGCTGGTGTGCGTTGCAGCCGGGTGCCTGCGGGTGATCTTCGCGTGCTTTCAGTGGGTGGGACGGCTGTACGTGCTGACCAACCAGCGCGTAATGCGAATTTGCGGGGTGATGCGTGTGGATATTTTCACCTGCCCGTTGAAGCAGATCGGCGAAGTAGTGCTGACGGCGACATTTCTTGAGCGCCTTCTGCGGTTGGGCACCCTGCATTTCGAGCCGGTTGACGGCGGGCTGGAAGCCGACTGGCTCTGCATCGCTCGCCCGGAGGAGGTTAAGGGGCAGATTGAGCAGGCAATTCGCCGAACCCGCTAGCTGCCGCTTATTTGTGCCGCCGCCATCGCCGCGACATTAATCCATGCCACCTGGCCGGGGAGCTTCTAGAGATGTACGGCCAGATCGGCCACCTGAGGCTCGGCAAGCGAGGCGTAATCGGCATATTTCATCCGAATGGCATGACGGTGCGAGCCGGCCTGGAAGACGATCTCATCGTCCTCGGCCAGGTGCTCGTCAACGAGCGTGGTGAGATTGTACAAGTTGCCGAAAGGCGGCTCGGCTCCGACTTCAACGTCGGGAAAGAGCTTGGCCAGTTCCGTCTCATCGGCTAGGTGAATTTTCTTGCCGCCCACGATCTTGGCGACCTTCTCCATATTGACCTTGTAGCTGGCCGGCACCACACACATGACGTAGCGGTCGTCCACATGGAGGACAACCGCCTTGGCCATCATGTTGCCGCTGATGTGTTCCTCGGCGGCCACTTCCTGAGCTGTGTATGCCGGCTGGTGCTCGTGCATCTCGAAATAGACCCCTTTTTCCTTGAGGTAGTCATTGATCTTCATGGCCGTATCCTTTTCTCAGTTCGATGTGACCGGGCCGCCATGGGGGGGATTCCAGGCAACCGCAACCCGAGCCCTTGCCATATCATTCTATACCCAGCCTCATGCAGCCGGCAACGCTTACCTGTGACAATCGTCTGAGGCGCCCGAACGTGGCCTTACAAGACGTGCTTACTTTCCAACGCAGAAGCGGGCGAAGATTCGCCCGAGTATATCTTCGGTGACGATCTGGCCGCTGATTTGGCCGAGTTGGGCGAGGGCCTCGCGGAGTTCCACGGCGGCCAGTTCAGCCACATCGGCCACTTCGGCGGCACCGCCGAGGGTCTTGGCGGCCTGCCTGGATGTCTCGGCCGCTGCCAGCAGGCACCGTTTTTGCCGTTCGTGCAGACCCATCGCCTCGCCCGGTCTGGCGGCTGCCACTTCCAGCAACTCTGCGATCAACCTACGCAGTTCCTCCAGGCCCTGCCCGGTGACCGCCGAGGTGGCAATCGTTGGCAGCTCGGTGGAGGCCTGAAGCTCGGAGATGCAGCCGGCGATCTCATCGGCCTCAAGTAAGTCCACTTTGTTGGCCAGCAGCACCGCGGGCGCTCGACGGTTGGCTTGGCGGACCTCGGCCAACAGCGTCATATCGTCGGCGAAGCTTTGTCGATTTACCGCCGCGTCCACGACGAAGGCCATCGCGTCGGCCCGGCGGACGGCTTGATGTGCGGCTTGGTGGGCCGCAGCCTCCAGCGGCGTGCGGGCGCAAGCGAAGCCGGCCGCGTCCAGCAACGAAACAATCCCCCCGCCCGTCAGGGTCATCGTAGCGCTGAGCACGTCGCGCGTCGTGCCCGCAAGGGCCGAGACGATCGCCCGATCCGTCCCTGCGAGGCGATTCAACAGCGAACTCTTGCCGACGTTGGGTTGGCCGGCCAGGACGACTGTGGGGTATTCGGCGGTTTCCGGAAGCGAGGCCGCCTGACGGGCCGTCGCATCGAGGTGATCGGACAGGGCGTTCAACCGATTGGCCAGATCCACGGGCGAATCGAGTGAGATATCCTCTTCGGCCAGGTCAATCGAGGCCTCCACGCTTGCCAGTGTGTCGGCAATCTCGGCCGCTGCCCTTTCGCAGAGGCGCCAGATGTTTCCGCCCAGTGCGGCCATCGCCGAGCGGAGCTGGGCGTCATCGGCTGCGTCGACCACGTCGGCGACGGCCTCGGCGGCCGAGAGGTCAATCCGCCCGGAAAAGAACGCCCTGGCTGTGAACTCCCCGGGCTCGGCCTGCCGCGCGCCGGCCTCGATGAGTTCGCTCATCAGTGAGGCAGCGGCGGCCGGTACGTGCAGCTCTACCACGTCCTCTCGCGTGAAGCTGCGGGGGGCACGAAAGACGTAGACTCGACAGGGCAGTTCGATGTCGGACGAGCCGATGGCAAGAAGTCCGTCGGCCGCCCGAAAACCCCCCATCTCTGTCAGCCGGCCGGTCGCAAGTTGGAACACCTGCTGGCTTAGTTCGACGGCCTCTGGACCACTGAGGCGCACGATGGCCCTGCCGGCGCTTCCGGCGGGCGTGGAGATCGCAACGATCGTCTCGTCGGTCCGGAACATGGTTAGGCCGTCAGATGGGCTGGCGCCAAACGGCCTTGCCGCTGTCGGCGGTCGTCATTGCCAGGTGAACTGTTGCGGAAAGCTTTCGTATCCGGCCAGATCGTACCTCTTGGCGGCGACGGCCCACGGCGGGGCCGGATCAAGGTCGCTGAATAGGCAGCCTTTTTCGGCACTAGTCCGGAGCAGCTCGTTCAGCCCCTCAACCATAGTCCGCTCGTCTTTGGTCCCCTCGTCCACGACACGGAGATACTTCGGATCGATGCGATGGACCTTCAGGCTGCTTTCGTGGGCCCCGTTGAGGGCGAGAGTTGTCAATCGCGCGTCCTGAAGCTTGCAGCGAATCAGCGAAGGGTCATTCTTGCCAATGGCTTCGATGAGGTTGATAACCATCTTCTGGCTGTTCTCGCGATCGCTTGGGTGTGTTTCTTCCGTGCCGTCCTTGTGGATGATTTTTATGCCGCGGTCGAACGTGCCGTAAATGCCGACGCCGTCTTCGCCTTCGACCTTAAGCGTTACGCCGGTCTCTTCTTCCGGGCAGTGGCTGGCGATGAAGTAACAATTCTGGCCGACGTCGGTCTGGATTTCGATAGCGGCGGTATCGTGTGAGTCGACCGCACCGGCCACGTAGAGCTCCGCGCGAACCGCGGTGGGAATGGCGTAGCGGCCGGGTTCCGGTGAGGCGATATAGAGCATATTGTTGATCTGGTGGGCCAGGGCGTTCATCGAGGGGCTATCGAGCACCCACTGATCGTTGAGGCGAAGTCTGCCCGCCCAGTTGTTCCGCGTGTAGTATTCCTTGGTCCGCGGAGAGCCGGACCAGCAGGTCAGCTTCTTGATCTTGCCAAGTTTGCCGGAGACGACGAGGTCCTTGAGGGAGTTGATATCGCTACCGTGGATGGACTGGAAGCCGACTAAGCAGATCCTGCCGGCGTCCTTGACGGCCTGGTCTATGATGTCGATTTCCTGGACGGTCGCGGCGGCCGGCTTTTCCAGATGCATGTGGTAGCCGTACTTTACCGCTGCGAGGGCATAGTCGAGGTGAGAATTGATGCTCGTGGTGATGAAAACTACCTCGGCCTTGCCCTGCATCTTCTCGAACATCGTCATCGTGTCGGTGAAGAGCTCTCCGGACTGGGCTGCGAGCTTTTCCGCCACTTTTGCGAACTGAGCCCGGCGGCTCTTTACGCCCGCCACGATCTTGCAGTCGACCTTTTCCGAGGCCTTGGCAATGTGTCTGACCAACACCGAACCGTAACCGCCGAGTCCCGCCACTGCTATCCTGATCATTGTCTTCTCCATTTGATGTATACGGACCAGTCCATCCCGAGCTGCAAATGTTAGCTGTTTGGCAGGTCGGTTTCAAGGTGCCATGGGGTTGGATTTGTCCTTGTGGCGGGGATTTACAGCCTGATTTTGCCATGGTGGCCGGGCCAGTCACCATGCCGGATTTTAGCGAGCGGATGTTTTGAAAAAGTTCTTGAAAATTTTTAGGGAGTGGAGATAATAAGGGGTTCTGGTATCTTTATAAGTAAAGAGGACGATTGCATGGGAAAGTTGCTAGCTGCTCTACTACATCTACAGTCTACAGAACGTGAAGTGGCGGCCGTCAAGAGCCGGCTGAGAGTTCGCCAGAACGCCATCGCCGTCCAACAGCAGAAAATCGAACAGTGTCGCAGCGATTGGGACGCACTTCGCGAGCAGACCATGCAACGCCGCAAAGAGGCCGACGGCCTCGAAATGGACCTCAATGAACGGGAGGAAAAGGTCGCTCACCTGCGCGGTGCCCTCAACACCGCCAAGACGAACAAAGAGTATGCGGCGATCCTCACGCAGATCAACACCCTCAAGGCCGACAACGCCAAACTCGAAGACCGCGCGCTGAGGGTCCTGCAGGATATCGATACCGTCAAGGCCGAAAGCGACAATGTCCAGCTTGAGATCGATAGCGAACAGCAGCTCTTGGATGAAATCGAACAGTCCAACAGCGAAGAGATCGAAAGGCTCAACCGCATGCTGGGGGAGCTGACCGCCAAACGCACCGAGGCCGCCAAGGAGGTTCCTCCTGTGGAGCTGGCGCTCTTCGAGAGGATTAGCGAAAAACTCGGCGGCGACGCCATGGCGCCGGTCGAGGTTCACGAAAAGAAGCCGCCGCACGACTACGTCTGCGGCGGTTGTTTTATGGCCTTAACTGCCGAGCACGCCAATGTCCTGCGGACCCGGGACGAAATCCGCACGTGCGACAGTTGCGGACGCATCCTGTACCTGGAGGATGCGGGCGTGGCCAGCGAAAAGCAGGAGTCGTAGTCCCATCAGGTCGAGGAGGCCACCGGCGGCCTGAATTAGCCATGAGCGGCAAAGTTCCACTCCGCGTGACGGTCAATATAGATGGCGGTGCCAGAGGCAACCCTGGCCCCGCCGCCGCTGGCATAGTCATTCGAAGCTCCGACAATGGGAAGGTTCTCCACCAGGCCGGCATCTTTCTCGGCGAGATGACCAACAACGCCGCCGAGTACATGGCGCTGCTGGAAGCGCTGAAAACTGCCGCCAGACTCGGTGCCGAAGAGGCAGAGGTCTTCAGCGATTCCGAATTGCTGGTCCGTCAGATGACGGGCGAGTATCGCGTCCGCGAACCCACGCTCAAGGCCCTCTTTGACCAAGCCGGTGAACTGGTGGGAATGTTTCGGCGGTTTCGCATCAGCCACATCCGGCGAGAGGAAAACGCCGCCGCCGATAAACTTGTCAATCAGGCCATCAACCTAAAACGCCGCATCGAAGATGCCGCGGATTAGGCTTGCCAGCATCGAATGCTCTATAGACGTCGAGGTCTGCAAATTTGGCGAAGTTCTCCGAACAATTCATTCAGCAGGTGGCGCAGGCCACGGACATCGTCGAGCTGATCTCGCAATACGTGTCGCTAAAAAAGCGGGGCAAGGAATTCGTCGGACTTTGCCCCTTTCACGAGGACCACAGGCCTTCGTTGTACATCTCGCCGGCCAAGCAGATCTTCAAGTGTTTCGCCTGCGGGGCTGGCGGGGGTGTCTACCAGTTCCTCATGCTATATGAGAAGCTCCCGTTCCCGGAGGCCGTCCGGACGCTGGCCGAAAGGGCGCACATACCACTGCCGCAAACCACGCAAGCCACTCAGGCTGAAGAAGGTTTTTCGAAGAATGATCTTGTTGTGGTAACCACCTTTGCGGCGAGGTTTTTTCGGTCAACCCTCCGCAGCGCGGAAGGAAAAGCCGCCTTGGACTATGCCCTCGGGCGGGGATTGACGGAAAAGTCGATCGATCGTTTTGGTTTGGGCTTTGCGCCGGATTCCTGGGACGCCCTGCTACGCGCCGCAGGTAGGGAACGTATTGACCGGACACTGCTCATTGCCGCGGGCTTGGCCAGTAAACGCGAGGATGGCAGCGGCTGCTACGACCGATTCCGCAACCGGCTGGTGTTTCCGATCTTCGACCTGCAGGGTCGGGTGGTGGCCTTTGGCGGCAGGGCAATGACCGAAGATGAGCGGGCGAAGTACCTCAACAGCCCAGAAACAATCCTGTTCGACAAGTCCAGCTTGCTTTACGGGCTGAACTGGTCGCGCGAGGCGATCGTTTCGGCCGGACAGGCCGTCGTCGTGGAGGGCTACCTCGATGCGCTGATTCCGTTACAGGCAGGGCTGAACAACGTGGTGGCCACGCTCGGCACGGCCTTGACAGATCGGCACGTACAGCTCCTGTCGCGCTATGTAAAGGAGGCGGTGCTGATCTTCGACGCCGACACAGCCGGCCAGGCAGCCGTCGAACGGGCGCTGGAGATCTTTTTGGCCCAACGATTGCATGTGCGCGTTGTGACGGTTCCCGCCGGCAATGACCCGTGCGATTACTGCCTGGCCGAAGGTCACGAGGCGCTGCAACGCCTGATCGACGCCGCGCCGGACGCCCTTCAGTACGTCTGGGAGAAACGCCGGGAAGCCTGGCAGGCGGCCGGGGGCAACTTGGCCGATCGCCACCGGCTGGTAGAGGAATTTCTGAATTTCGTGGTGTCCTCTGCGGCTTACGGGGTAATTGACGAAGTTCGCCGCGGCCAGCTCGCCCAGCACATTGCTCATCTGCTGAACGTTCCAGCGGCCGACCTCCAGCAACAGATGCGTCGCCTGGCCCGAAGGATCGCCCGCAGCAGTCAGGCTCGAGGCGAGCCGGCCCAGCAGCAATACGTCCCCAGCCACGCCGCCCTGGCAGAAAGGCAACTGCTGGAAGTGCTGCTGAACCGCCCGGAGCTGTTCGATCAGGCCGCAGAAAAACTTGCCCCGGAGGACTTTACCAACGAACAATACCGTAGGGTGGCTGAGAGGGTCTGGCTGGCTGGTTCGGCCGGACGGCTGAATTTGGAGGAGCTGTTGGCCAGCGAAGAGCTAGCGGAACTGGCTGCCCTGCTGGCGGACATGGCGACGGCCGGCGAACGGCGGGCCAACTACGAGCCCACGCTGCGCGGAGCCGCGGAGCATATGCTCTATCGGCGCCGCCAGCGGCGGACGGAGGAGCTGAAGACCTCCGGAGAGGGCGAGGAGGCGCTGCGGGAGCTTTTAGAGCGACTGAAAAGCCCCGACGTAAGGCGACACCCGAAGATCCGGTAAGACGCTATAATGAGAAACAGTCGGTTGACATCAGCACGTCTAATGTAATAAAATTGCCAAATTCGGGTACCTTTAGGGCAACAGTTCTTGCTTTGATTGGGAGTCAGGCATGACGGATGCAGTTGATGCCAGTATCAAAAGGCTGATCCATAAGGGCAAAGAGCGCGGGCACCTCACCTACGAGGAGATGAACGAGGACCTGCCCGACGAGGCTGTTTCGCCGGATAAGCTCGATGCGCTGTTAATGGCGCTCGATGAGGAGGGCATCGAGCTGATCGATGAGGCTGAGGCCGAGCAGCGCGGGGTGTTTCCTGAAGGTGGCGATACCGCGGAAACTGCGCCCCAAAAAGCCAAGAAGAAGGAGCGGCGCCCCAACGAGCTTGAAGAGATCTCACGGCGGATCGATGATCCGGTGAGAATGTACCTAACGCAAATGGGCGAGATTCCCCTTCTGACCCGCCCGCAGGAAATCGCGCTGGCCAAGAAAATCGAAATGACGCGAATGCACTTTCGGCGGCGCGTCCTGGAAAGCGATTACTGCGCCCAGCAAGCGACGGAGATCCTAAAGCAGGTCTTCAATGGGGACCTTCCCTTCGATAGGACGATGAAGGTTTCCACTGCGGAGAATCTTTCCAAGGAGACTATCAGCGAGCGGATGCCGGCAAACCTCACTACGGTCGAAAAGGTCATTCAGGCGAACATTGACGACTGGGCGTTTTCCAACTCGTCGAATGTATCGGAGGAAACTCACCGGAAGACTTGCAGGCGGCTGTGGCGCCGTCGTCGCCGGGCGGCTACGCTGGTCGAGGAACTGTCGCTGCGAACTTCGAAAATCCAGCCGCTCATGAAAAAACTCCAACACATCTGCAACAAGATGGATGAGCTCAGCAGGGAAATCGCAACCGGCACTGAATCCGGCACGCCCGCCGAGGACGTGGAGGTGATGAAAGAAGAGTTTCACGGCCTGATCGATCTGGTGCTGGAACAACCGGATATGCTCAAGAAACGGGTAAAGGCGATTCAGAAGGTCTTTAACGATTACGAGCAGGCCAAGCGGGAGCTATCCGGAGGCAACCTCCGCCTGGTGGTCTCCATAGCAAAGAAGTACCGCAATAGGGGGCTGAGCTTCCTGGACATCATCCAGGAGGGCAACACCGGCCTGATGCGGGCGGTGGATAAGTACGAATACCGTCGTGGATACAAGTTCTCCACCTATGCCACCTGGTGGATCCGCCAGGCCATCACCCGCGCGATTGCCGATCACGCCCGGACGATTCGCATTCCGGTGCATATGATCGAGACGATGAGCAGGCTGCGGAACATGTCGAAGCGCCTGGTGCAGGAGCTCGGCCGCGAGCCGACCATCGACGAAATTGCCACCGAGGCCGGCATGAGCGTCTCGGAGGCCCGGCGCGTGCTGAAGATCTCGCGGCATCCGATCAGCCTCGATAGACCGGTCGGCGAGAGCGAAGACAGCTACTTCGGCGACTTTATCGAGGACGAGACAGCCGAGAACCCCATAGAGACCGCCGGCACGGAGATGCTCAAAGACCGCATCGAGGAAGTTCTAAAAACGCTGACCTACCGTGAGCGGGAGATCATTAAGCTGCGCTATGGTATCGGCGACGGGTATACCTACACGCTCGAAGAAGTGGGGCGAATCTTCAAGGTCACGCGCGAGCGGGTCCGTCAGGTCGAGGCCAAGGCGATCCGCAAGCTCCAACATCCCGTCCGCGCTCGCAAACTGGAAGGTTTCCTCGAAAGCCAAGCCGAGGAGGAAGGCGAGCAGGAGGAGTAGGCCGCTCCAAACCGCTCCGACGTTTCTCTCAAAGCCACTTCCCCACAGAGGGCCAGAAGCGTCGTTTTCCGAAGGAAGGAGGCTTGCGCAGGGTCGAACTGCGCGAACCTCATTTGGTTTCCTTTGACTTGTAGGTGCGCCGAGGTCCGTCGGCGCCCCTGGCCTGTTGCGGCCGATTCGTGGTGATCGGGTGAAAATCGACTTGCATCGGCGATGCGAGAATTCTATAATTAGGATGACTGAACGGTCAGTCATCCTGTTAGTTCTTTTAAAGTAAGAGATTACAGAACAGCCTCAACCTGGCAGGAACTCGAATGTCACCGAATGAAGATCAGCTATCCCAGAGGCGGCGAGAGATCCTGGCTGCCGCGGAGTCGGCCTTCGACGCCCGTGGCTACGCCTTCACGACCATGGAGCAGGTCGCCGCGGAGGCCAGGATTTCCAAGGGAAGCATCTACAACTACTTCAAGAACAAACACGACCTGTTCGTACAGGTCTTTTCCGAAGTGGTTTCCGACGCGGAAGCCGGTACCGCGAAACTGCTGAGCGAGCCGCTGACGGCCAGAGAAACGCTTCAGCGCCTGCTGGACGACTGGTTCGAGCGGCTGGGTCATTACAGGAAGATCGGCCGGCTGGTGCTGGAGTTCTGGGCGACGGCGGCCCGAGAGAAACAAGACGGCGAGCTGGCCAGTTGGTTTGGGCAGATGTACACGAGATGGCGGGATCAGATTGCCGGCGTCATTACACGCGGCATCGAGGCTGGCGAATTTCGAACCGGCCCCGACGCCTCGGTCGTGGCGGCAATGATCGTAGCGGTCATGGATGGTATCACCGTCAGGGCCATCCTGGAACCGAGCTTTCAGGTCGATGAAAGATTTCTCGCCGCCGCGAAGGAGGCAATTCTCTTTACCCTGGCCAATCCGCCGGCCGTGGAAGGCCGACAGTCGTAAGGAATTTAGCATGAGTGTGGAAGTGAACAATTCGCCCGGCGCGAAATCGAAGATCGGCCGCATTGTACGAAGGTGCATTCCTTTACTGATCGTATTGGGCGCGATCTGTGCGGTGGTCGCGCTGGCTGTGGCCTTGCCGGCTAAGAGCCGCAACGTTCCGCCGACCGAGCCGCCTGCGGTAAACGTCAAGGTTCAGGTGATTCGGCCGGTGTCGAAGTTGGCCAATACGTTCGTCCTGCACGGCGCGGTCGAGCCGAATCGCATAGTGAAGGTGGCCGCGGAGGTCAGCGGGCAGATCAAGGCCCTCGGGCGCAGGAAGACGGCGGCGAAGTGGCTGGGGCGGACCTTCCCGCCGGGAAGCACGATCGCCGAGGGCGAACCCGTCACCAAGGGCGATACGATCGTCCTGCTGGATACCGATCTGCTCCAGGCCGAGTACGACCGCGACAAGGCCCAGGCCGACTATGACCTGCGAGAGTATGCCCGCACCAAGGGCCTCTATGACAAAGACGTAGCCACCAAGACCGAACTCGATCAGGCCGGGACCCAAATCCAAATCAGCAAGGCCGAGCTGGCCACCTCGAGGGAAAAGCTGGAGCGCGCCACGATCACAGCCCCGATCAACGGCATCCTCAACGAGCTGCCCGAGGAGGTCGGTCAATTCGTTCAGCCTGGCACGTGCATCGCTCAAATCGTGGACATCCGCATCGCCAAGGTGGCTCTGGACGTTCCGGAGAAGGACGTCCACTACCTCACAGTCGGCCAGCTGGCCGAGGTGCTGATCGATCCGCTGGGAGACCGCAAGACCGCCGGCGGGATAACCTTCATTAGCGAGCTGGCCGACGAACAGACCCGCACCACGCCGGTGGAGGTCTCGGTGGACAACGAGCAGCGCCTGCTGAGAAGCGGGCAGATCGTCCGCGTCCGGCTGACCCGCCAGATTCTCAGCGACGTAATCATGATTCCGCTGGGAGCGGTCATTCCGCTTGAAAGCAGCAAAGTGGTGTACGTGGCGGAGGGCCAGACCGCACGGCGCCGGGAAGTCAAGCTCGGCTTCATGAAGGGCGTGAGCGTTCAGGTGCTCGAGGGCCTCGGCGCCGGCGATAAACTGATTGTCTCCGGCCATCGGTATGTCGGACCGGGCCAGAAGGTCCGCATCATTTCCTCCGATGGTGGCCCGGAGCCCGCCACACGGCCCGCACAGCGGTCCAAGAAGATGTGAGGTCTTACCGTGCTGATCTCCAACATTGCCATCAAGAACCGCACGACCGTCTTCGTACTGATGGTGCTGATCGTCATTGCCGGGGCGTACAGCTACGTCACGTTGCCGCGCGAGGCGGCCCCGGACGTGAAGATCCCGACAATACTGATTAGCACAACGCAGGACGGCGTCTCGCCACAGGACGTCGAGAGCACAATTACCCGCGAGATCGAAACGGAACTTTCCGGGCTGAAAGGCCTCAAGGAGATCACCTCCACCAGCGCCGAGGATACTTCGATCATTGCGGTCGAATTCTATCCCGACGTGGAGATCGAGGATGCCTTGCAGCGCGTCCGGGCCAAGGTGGACTTGGCCAAAGCGGAGCTGCCCGACGAGGCCGATGAGCCCATCATCAAGGAAATCAATATTGCCGAATTTCCGATTCTGATCATCAACATCTCCGGTACGATTTCTCCGGTGCGGCTCAAAGCGATCGCCGACGAGCTGGAGGACGCCGTCGAGGCCATCCCGGGTGTGCTCAACGTGGACGTGCTCGGTGCGCTGGAGCGGGAGATCCGCCTGGAGATGGACGCCGACCGCGTGGCGGCTTTCGGGCTGACCATTCCGGAGATCCTTAAACTGATTCCATCGGAGAACGTCAACGTCTCGGCCGGCGGGCTGGAGACACCAGGTACGAAATTCAACATTCGCGTGCCTGCGGAGTTCGACAAGCCCGTGGAAGTCGAGACCTTGCAGATAGCCACACGCGACGGCAAGCCCATCTACCTCACCGACGTCGTCCGCGTGCGCGACACGTTCAAGGACCGCATGAGCTTTGCCCGGCTGGACGGCGTCAGCAGCATTACGGTGAGCGTGCAGAAGCGAATCGGCGCCGACATCATTCCCATCGCGATGGGCGTCAAGGCGATGCTGGCCGAGGCCCGGAAGCGCGCTCCGGCCGGCACCAAGTTCGAGATCACCCTGGATCGCTCCAAGGACATCAACATGATGGTGGCCGATCTGGAGAACAACATCGTTTCCGGGCTGATTCTCGTGGTGCTCGTGCTGGTGCTGTTCATGGGCTGGCGAACCAGCATGATCGTTGCGTTGGCGATCCCGATGAGCATGCTGATCAGTTTTGCGCTGCTCCAGGCGCTGGGCTATACGCTCAACATGATCGTGCTGTTCAGTCTAATGCTCGCACTGGGCATGCTGGTGGACAACGCCATCGTGATCGTCGAGAACATCTTCCGGCACAGGGAATTGGGCCTGGGGCGGATGGAGGCGGCCATGAAGGGCACCGGCGAGGTGGCCTGGCCGGTGATTACCTCCACGGCCACGACGATTGCCGCCTTCACGCCGCTGCTGTTCTGGCCGGGCATCGTCGGCGACTTCATGAAGTATCTGCCGATCACCGTCATCATAACGCTGGGCAGCTCGCTGTTCGTGGCGATGGTGATCAGTCCCACCATCTGCTCCCTTGCCGCCGGAGGCAGGCGACGGAAAGAGGCCCTCTCGGAGGGCGCCTTCAAACGTGGCTACCGCAAACTGCTGGATGTGGCGCTTCAACACCGCTTCGTTACGCTCTCGCTGGCCATGCTGCTGCTGGTGAGCCTTGCGATTACCTACGCTCGGCGCGGCAGGGGAATCGAATTCTTCCCGGACTTCGACCCGCGACGTGCGATCGTCAACATTCGAAATCCTCAGGGCACGAACATCAACGAGACAAACCGCCTGGCGCAAATCGTTGAGGGTCGCGTTGAGCGGTATCGCTCGGAAACCGACCATGTGGTGACCAACGTAGGTTCTTCCGGCTCAGGCGCCGGGTTCGGCGCAAGTGCCGGCGGTCCGCACGTGGCCAACCTTACGGTGATGTTCCCTGATTACGAGGATCGGAAGCGTCTGTCGGCCGACGCCGTGGCCGACATCCGGCGAAGCCTTGCCGACATCGCCGGTGCTGAAATCAAGGTGGAGAAGGAAAAGCACGGCCCGCCCACCGGGGCGTCGGTGACGGTGCGGTTTATCGGAGAGGATTTCAAGGTCCTCCAGCGGCTTAGCGAGCAAGGCAAAAAGCTCATCATCGCCGTGCCAGGGCTGGTGAATCTGCGAAGCGATCTGGAGATTGCCCGGCCGGAAATCGTCTTCAAGCCCGATCGCATCCGGGCCATGCAACTGGGCGTCAACACCTTTGTGATTGGTCAGTTTCTGAAGACCGCCATCTTCGGCAGCAAGGTGGGCACGTACAGGCAATTCAACGATGAATATGACATTACCGTTCGCCTGCCGCTGTCTCAGCGGACGCGTATCGAGGATCTCTTCCGCCTGCATGTGCCAAACTCGGCCGGTGCGGCTGTGCCGCTCAGCTCGCTGGGTGATTTTGAATACAAAGGCGGATTCGGAACGATTCACCGCATCGACCAGAAGCGCGTCGTGACACTTACCGGCGACAACGAAGACCGGCTGGCCGACGAGGTGCTCACCGACGCCCAAACCCGCCTTGAAAAGCTCCAGATGCCCCCCGGATACCGCATCGAATATGCCGGCGAAAAGGAAGAGCAGGACAAGGCCGCGGCGTTCCTCAGGAAGTCGTTCGTCTTTGCGATACTGCTGATCGTGTTGATTCTGGTGACGCAGTTTAACACGCTCTCGGTGCCGCTGATCATCATGACGACGGTAATCCTCTCGATGATCGGCGTGCTGGTTGGACTGCTGATCAATAACATGCCGTTCGGTGTGATCATGACCGGTATCGGCGTTATCAGCCTGGCCGGCGTGGTCGTCAACAACGCGATCGTGCTGCTGGACTACACCAGACGGCTTCAGCGGCAGGGCATGGGCCTACTGGAGGCCACGATCCAGGCCGGCGTAACGCGGCTGCGCCCGGTGCTGCTGACGGCCGCCACCACCATCCTCGGGCTAATCCCCATGGCCACCGGCGTGAGCTTCAACGTCCACACGATGCAGTTGGTTACGCGGAGCGAATCCAGCCAGTGGTGGGCTAGCATGTCCTGGGCGGTGATATACGGGCTGGGCTTCGCAACGCTGCTTACGCTGGTGTTTGTTCCGACGTTGTACGTGACGCTGTATCGCGCTATCGCTCGTTTCGGCTTGGGCGGGCTCAAGGGGGCGGCCGACGAGGCAAAGTTCCTGCCCGGGACGACCTCCGCAGGAGGAACTTTGTAAACTGGTATGGCGTTGAGGAGAGTCTATTTCATCTTGGGCTGTACCGCTGCCGGCAAGGGCGCTCTAGGCTGCCAGCTCGCCCGGCGGGTCGGCGGGCGGATCGTCAGCGTCGATTCGATGAAGGTTTATCGCCGAATGGACATCGGCACGGGCAAGCCCTCGGCGGAGATTCGCCGGGAAATTCCCCACTACTGCATCGACATCGTCGAGCCGTGGGAGGGTTTTTCGGTGGCAACCTACCTCGCCCATGCCGATCGGGCGATTGGCGACTGCCGCACCGCCGGCGCGATTCGGCTGGCCGTCGGCGGGGCGAGTCTTTATATCAAGGCCCTTTCGGAGGGTCTTTTTGACGCTCCGGCCGCCGATCCGGAGTTTCGTCGGATGCTCCAGGCGCGCGTGCGGCAAGAGGGCCCGGCGGCTTTGCACGCCGAATTGGCCGGCGTGGACGGCGACGCGGCCGCACGCATTCACCCCAACGACGCCAAGCGGATCCTCCGCGCACTGGAGGTCTATCACGCCACCGGCAAGCCCATCAGCGAGCTACAGAGGCAGTGGGATGCCGGTTCAAGGCGATATGACTGTGTCTTTATCGGCTTGCGTCGCAGTAAGGAGGATCTGCACGGCCGAATCAACCGCCGGGTCAAGCGAATGATCGCAGATGGGCTGAAAGACGAGGTCGCCTCGCTGCTGGCCGAGCCCAAGTCTCTGGCGGCCCAGGCCGCCCAGGCCGTAGGATACGCCGAGATGATCGACCATCTGCAGGGCAAGTGCACGCTGGAAGAGGCCACCGAGCGAATCAAGATCAACACGCGCCGGCTGGCGAAGAAGCAGCGTAGCTGGCATCGCCGTTTCCGGGACGCCCGCTGGTTCGACGTCGCTGCCGATGAGCCGGCCGAGAAACTCGCCGAGCGGGTATTGGCGGAAGTTACCTTCGAGTGATGCGCACCTGCCGACCTGGCCGATTCCGGCAGCATGGCGGAAGTGCGGGCAGGATTTCATGGCCGGGTTTTGGAGACGCCGTGGGTAAGGAAGCGGCAAATATCTACGAGCCGTACATGCATGCGGCGTTGGCCCAGGCCGCCCGCGCCGAGGCCGTCGGCGACGTGCCAATCGGAGCGGTGGTGGTGCGCGACGGGGAAATACTCGCTGCGGCACACAACCGCCGCCTGGTCGATAGCGACCCGACGGCCCATGCGGAGATGCTCGCTATCCGCGCCGCGGCCGCAGCCGTGGGCGACTGGCGCCTGGGCGGCTGTGCGATGATCGTCACGCTCGAGCCGTGCTGCATGTGCGCAGGGGCAATCGTCCTGGCTCGCATGGACCGGTTGGTCTACGGGGCGGCCGACCCGAAGGCGGGGGCGGTCGATACGCTTTACAATCTATGCAGCGATTCGCGCCTGAATCATCGCCTGGAGGTCGTCGCCGGCGTGCTGGCCGACCAGTGCGGAGCGATCCTAACTCGCTTCTTCAACGCCCAACGCGCCAAGGGCAAGAAATAGCTACTCCCTGGCCTGGCTGGTCAGCTTCCAACTGTGAATCTGGGCCTCTGTGTCCAGGCGTTTGATCGGCAGCCAGGCGTGTCTCTTGGATTCGTTGCTCGGAAACAGAATCCACGACTTGCCGCTGTCGGTTGTGTCGTAGAGCACGTAGGCCTTGTCGCCGGCGACCACGTGATATTGCCCGCCGGGCTGACCGGACTGGGCCGACGCAGTTGGGGCGCGATTCAACAAGCCGACCGCCACCAGCAGTCCCAGCACGATCAGACCGACGCCAAGCAGATGGCCCTTGGACATAATTCATCTCCTTTGACTTGCCGTCCACGAGGGGCGGTCAATGGTCGAACTTCTCTGAGGTAAACAGGTAGACTTTGGTTTGCGGCTGTCGCCAGGCGTTGGTGGGCAGGCCCGCCTTGCCGGAGCAGCAGTGCGAGAGGAACTCCTCCGCCGACCAGTTCATGTCCGTGGCGACCTCTGGCAGGAAGCAGCCCGAACTGCCGGGCGAGGTGATGTAAATGCCGTCTCTGCCGATCTGGAGTTTTTCCGGCTCGGCCGTCTCGGCCAGCTCCGAAAGGACCGACACCTCGACGGTCAACTCATCGAGCTCTGCCGGCGTGATCCGATCCATTGGAAACCGTGGGTCTCGCGCGGCGGCCTGGCCCATCTCGACGATCATCTCACCGAGCGGCCCGTGTGGTTGAAACGTGCCGATGCACCCACGGAGTCTGCCGCGGTTGGTCAGCGTGACGAAACAGCCCCGACGCTCATCCAGGATGCCCGAAAGCTCTTGTGGCTTCAGCGGTGTCGTGCCCTTGACCGTGGTCTCGACGGCCGAGCGGGCCAGCGACACTAACTTCGCGCGATCTTCAGCGGAAATGGCCATGGCGTTTCTCCCTCAGCGGTCTCTTATCTTAACGTCGATCTGCCAGCGGAGCCAGGGGCCTTTAGAATATGTACTTGATGGCGATGAATCCGCCAACCAGCAGGGCCGCGAACAACAATGCCAGCCAGTTGAAATATTTGTCTACAAACGGGGTGATCTTCGCCCCGAAAATCCGTATCAATCCGCTTACCAGGAAGAACCGTGCGCCTCGACTGAGAGTCGCAGCCAGCAGGAACAACGCGAAGAACATCGCCGGGTTGACCGCCTGCTCGCTCGTCCCGAACATGCCCGCGCAAATGTTGAAAACCTTGAACGGTAAGGGCGTGAAACCGGCCGTAAAGACGATCCAGAAGTTCCACGTCTCAAACAATCGCGTTGCGGTGGCGAAGTTTTCCTTCGTCAACCCCGCCCAGCCTAACCATTCGTACGCGTACGATTCGATGTGCGCCCAGGCCAACCAGCCGATCAGATAGGCTGCAATAGCGCCTAGGATGCTCGCGATGCTGCATATCAGGGCCGTGCGGAACCACTTGCGAGGATTGCCCAGAACCATCGGAATCAGCAGCACGTCCGGCGGAACCGGAAAGATGATGCTTTCGCTGAAGCTTAGGACCGACAGCGCCGCGGAAGCCGATGGCCGATAGGCCCAAGCAAGCGTCCAGTCGTAGAGCCGCCTATGCACGTGCCACCAGGGCACGCGTCGGTGCGGGCCGACCCGCGCACCGCAGTGCTGGCAGAATTCAGCCGTTGCCTCGACGGCCATCTTGCAGCGCCGGCAGTAGTCTTCTTTTCTCCCAGCTTCCGTTTCGATGCCGTTACTCCTTTAAGTCGCATAAGTAGAATCACTGGCGCCACTTTTGTCAAATGCCGTCAAATGACTGCAGGATCGGCTCTGCGGAGGATAAGATATCTGGATACCGGCAAATGTTTTCTTCGGGCAAAAACGTGATTGTTGCCATGAGTGGCGGCGTGGATTCGTCCGTGGCCGCGGCGATGCTGCTGGAGGCCGGCTACGACGTGACCGGTGTGTTCATGTGCCTGGGTGTGGCCGGGACGGAGGCTGACAGCAGCCGCGGGTGCTGCTCGGCCCAGGACGCCGCCGACGCCCGCCGCGTCGCCCAGAAGCTGGGAATCGAGCTGTATGTGCTGAACCTCGCGGAGGATTTCGCGCCGATCATCGCCAACTTCCTGGCCGAGTACGCCGCCGGGCGGACGCCGAACCCATGCATCCACTGCAACTCGCGGATCAAGTTCGGCCGGCTCTTGCGGCACGCCGATTCGCTCGGCATCAGCTACGTTGCGACAGGCCATCACGCCCGGATCGTCGAGGCCGAAGGCCAAGCAGCCATCGCTCGCGCCGGGTCGCGGCGGAAAGATCAGTCCTACGCGCTATTTGGCGTCGCCCGCGAGAATCTATCTCGAATGCTGCTGCCGATCGGCGAACTGGCCGGCAAGGACGACGTCCGCAGGATCGCACGGCGGCTCGAACTGGACGTCCACGACAAGCCCGACAGCCAGGAAATCTGCTTCGTACCCGACGACGATTACGTCGCCTTCTTGCGCCAGAAGGCTCCCGAGGTTCTGCGGGCGGGTGATATTGTCAATTCCACCGGGGAGGTCCTCGGCCGCCATGCCGGCTACGCATGCTACACGATCGGCCAGCGCCGGGGCCTGGGCGTAGCGACCGGCGAGCCGATGTACGTCACGCGGATCGATCCAAAGACGGCCCAGGTGACAATCGGCCCGCGCGAAGAGGCTGTTGCGAGATCCCTCAGGGCCTCGACGGCCAACTGGCATTGCGATCCTGGCGATCAGTTCGATGCCATCGTGCAGGTCCGCTACAACCATCGCGGCGCAGCCGGACGCGTGCGAATTACCTCTGCCGATACCTTTGAGGTGAACTTCTACGAGGACGTCGCCGCGGTCACGCCGGGCCAGGCGGCCGTGGCCTACGACGGCGACCGCCTCCTGGGCGGGGGGTGGATTGAAGATTATGGGGATTGAGCAGCATGGATCGACAAGCCGGCAGGCCCAAGGGTCCACAATTCTGGCGGTGCATTCGGGCGCATTGGGCGATTGCATACTCTTCGGGCATCTGCTTTCGCGGCTCGACGGGCCGGTCACGCTCGTCGCCGGCGGTACGAAGGGCAGGCTATTGGCCGGCGTGGGCGTGGTAGGCCGCGCGCTGGATTTCGAAGCCTTGCCCATGGGCGAGATTTTCTCCGATGTGCCGCCGGCTGAGTGCAAACTGCCCGAACTGCTCGGTTCGCACGAGAGGCTGATAAGTTGCTTTGCGGCCGGCAATCGACTGGCTGAGCAGCGCCTCGCGGCGATGTGCAAGGCCGAAACTGCCGCCTTTCTGCCGACCCGACCGCCAGCCCATGCCGCCGGGCACCTGCTGGAGCTCTGGGCGGACATGCTCGGCCTGGATGCCGGCCCTCTGGCTAGACCTCCTGCGTGGGGCCTCCCGGATACCTGGCGGCTGGTGGCGGCGAGGAAGCTTCAAGAGCTCGATATAGACCCACAGGCAGGCTACTTGGTGGTGCATCCGGGTGCGGGCGCGGCCGAAAAGTGCTGGCCGCTGGAGCGGTACGCAGAGTTGGGCGAGCGAGTCCGGCAGGTTCTTTTCGTGATCGGGCCGGTGGAGGCGGACCGCTGGCCGGCGGAGCGCATCCGGCTGCTGGAGGAGAAATTCACCGTCCTGAAATGCCCCGAGTTGGGGCTTTTGGCAGGGGTGCTGGCCGGCGGGTCGGCCTTTGTCGGCAATGACGGCGGCGCAGCGCACCTATCTGCCGCCGTGGGCGCACCGACGCTGACGTTGTTTGGCCCGTCCCGCGCCGAGCACTTCGCGCCCCGCGGGCGGGCTGTGAGAATACTCGCAGCCGAGCCGATCGAAACCATCACCACGAACGAGGTCCTCGAGGCATTGCAGGACATGCCCCGGTAGGACGATCCGCCGCCAAACTCGCATATAAAGCAGCTGTTGCTTTTCATAGGCGGCGACCGGCGATAGAATCTTGGCCATGGTCATCCGAACCAAGATCGTCGCGACGGTTGGCCCGGCCTGCGGTGAGGGGCCGGTTCTCAAGCGGATGGCCGAGGCGGGCTGCGACCTCTTTCGGATCAACTTCTCCCACGGCAACGACGAGCAGCGCGACGAGTTCCTGCGCAACATCCGCAGCGTTGAGACCGAGCTGGGCGAGCCGCTTGGCGTGATCGCCGATCTCTGCGGGCCGAAGATCCGCATCGGCGCCGTCGCCGGCGGGTCGGTGCTGCTGGTCGACTCTCAACAGCTGGTCATACAGCGCGATCCGATTGAGGGCGGCCCGCAACGCGTCTCCACCACGCTTGCCGAACTTGTCGATCAGGTGCAGGTGGGCCAAAAACTCCTGCTCGACGACGGAAAGATTCGCCTGGAAGTCACCGAGGTCCGGCCGCCGAAGGAGATCGTCTGCAAGGTCATTCGAGGCGGGGTGCTTGGAAGCGGCAAGGGGATTAACCTTCCGGAAACGGCTTTGAGGCTCTCGGCCTTGACGGAAAAGGATCGCCGCGACGCGGAGTGGATCGCCGAACGGGATTTCGACTATGTGGCGCTGTCGTTTGTTCGCTCGGGCCAGGATGTTGGCCAGCTTCGCCGGCTGCTGGAGCAGAATGGATGCGGGGCGCAGATTATCGCGAAGATTGAAAAGCCCCAGGCCATGGAGCACATCGAAGAGATCATCGAGGCGGCCGACGCGATCATGGTCGCACGGGGCGATCTGGGCGTGGAGATGGACCTCCCGGCCGTGCCGGTAGCGCAGAAGCAAATCGCCAGCCTCTGCCAGACTGCCGGTAAGTGCTGCATCATCGCCACGCAGATGCTGGAGACGATGACCCACTCAGCTATGCCAACGCGGGCGGAGGTCTCGGACGTGGCTAACGCCGTCCTGGATCGCGCCGACGCGGTGATGCTTTCCGGTGAGACGGCCGTGGGGAAGTTCCCCGTCGAGACCGTGGCGATGATGAATCAAATCGTCGAGAAGATTCAGTCGTACTCCGACCAGGTCGCTGAGCCGCGGCGCGTCGGGTCTGCCTCGGCCCGCACGACCGCCGCTTTGGCCGGCGCGGTTCGGCATATCCTACAGGCCGGGCAGATCGCGGCCGTGGCGGTCTATACCGCCACCGGCGCCACGGCACGGCTGCTGGCCAAGAACCACCTGCCGCGGCCGATCCTGGCAATGGCGGCCGATCGAGCCGTCGTACGGCGGATGTGTCTCTATTACGGCGTGGTGTCGATGCAAGCCGAGGCGCCCAAACACACGCGGGATATTCTGGCACTGGCCTCGAAATTTGCTCTCCAGCGAGGAGTTGCTCGCCTCGGGGAGAGAATTGTGGTTCTTTCCGGCCGGCCTATCGGAAAGCCCGGAGCGACCAATACGCTTGTGGTTCACACGATCAGCTAAGAAAGTATATGTGCTTAAACTGCCGATAGAGGGGGTAGACGTTAAAGGGATTTGCCACATTAGGCACTTTTGGGATCGGAGAGGCTCATGCTTGCGCAATTGGAACCGCCTGAGTTTGGACTTGCCGAAAAATTGGTTGCTCGTTTTGAGAAGGGCTCGCGTCAGTGGCTGAGGAATCGGCGGTTTGCCCTGATAATTCCAATTCTCCTGATTGGCTTTGCGGCCTTTTGCTTCTGGTTTCTCGATCGTACCGACCCAGAATCCCATTTAAGTTGGATGCGCGAAGGACAGGTTTTGGACGCGGATATGGTCAGGTCATACGTTGATTCGCGGCTGCGAGCGCTGCGCTCCGAGATGTTCCTTTTCTTCGTGGGCGTTGTCTCGGTTGGTGCGGCCGTCGCAATTCTCATCGCTTGCCTGGCAAGATGGAATCGTCACCTGCGCGATGCGCTGATCGCAAAGGTTCTGCGGGCGGAACTTCAGGGCCAGCGCAGTCCAGCCGGCGTAATAACCTGACCAATTAATCCGGCGGGCCCAAGCTCGGCGGTCTGGCCGGCAAGAGCACATCTTGCGATCTGTCCGCCGCATTCGGCGGCGATGAATGGGGGCTCAACGCGAGCTTTGACGGGGGTAATCTGCAAGGGCTAGAGGTCGATTCTTTCGACGGTGTCCGTTTCGGTATCCAGCAGGACGGCGGTGGGGTGGTGCGGATCGCGGGGATGGGCCAGCGCCCCGGGGTTGATCACGCGAACCGACCCGAACCGCTCGTCGCGGAAGCGGTGGGTGTGGCCGTGACATACATAAGGAAACTGCTCGTCGGCGATCAGCTCGCCGAGAATGCGATCGTCGCTGCCGTGCGTGGCCACCAGGTATTGTTCGCCACCCAGCGGCAGCTCGACCACTTCTGCGGAGAAATTCACGCCGCACCGCTGTGCGGCCTGCTCGAGGCGGGAGATGTTATGATCCATGTTTCCGGCCACCGCATAGGCCGGCACGCCGCATCGGCCGAGCAGCTCGATACTCTTCGGGCTGCGTGCGTCGCCGCAGTGCACGACGGCCTCGGCGCTTCGCTGCTTCAACGCCTCCAGCGCCGCTCGAAGCCGCCGAGACTTGCCGTGACAATCGCTGACGATCCCGATTCTCATGTGACTATTCCTCGACGCTCCGGGCCCGTGGGTCAATGAAGAATCGCACGAGGGCAAGCAGCCTGCTGCCGACCTGACGAATTTGCCGGCGATCCGGTTGTTGATTGGCCCTGACCGCGGTCAAAGAGCGAGTTTAGCTCAGACCTTCTTTTCCGCCTCGGCCATGAGCTCGTCGGGGATGTCGAAGTTGGAGTAGGCTTTCTGCACGTCGTCGTGCTCTTCCAGGGCCTCCATCAGGTTCAGAATTTGCCTGGCCTTGTCGCCCTCGACCGTAACGGTGTTCTTGGGCACCATGGCGATCTCGGACGCGTCGGGCTCAATCTCCTTCTCGGCCAGCGCTTCCTTGACGGCGGAGAACGCGCCGATCTGGCAGGTGATTTCAAACAGATTGCCTTCTCTTGCCACGTCGTCTGCGCCGGCCTCCAGGGCGATCTCCATGAGCGTGTCCTCGTTAGCCTTTTCGGAGGAGATCACGAATGTGCCCTTCTGTTCGAACATCCAGGCCACGCAATGGCTCGATCCGAGCTGCCCGCTGCCGTGCTCGAAGATCTTGCGCATCTCCGCGGCGGTGCGGTTGCGGTTGTCGGTAAGACAGTCAACGAGAAATGCCACGCCGCCGGGTCCGTAGCCCTCGTAGATCACTTGATCGTAGTTTTGCGTCTCGCTCCGGCCGGTGCCTTTCTTGATTGCCTTTTTGATCGTGTCGTTCGGCATGTTGGCGGTCTTGGCCTCGTCGATCGCGTAGCGAAGCTGGAGGTTGTCGTCAGGGTTGCCGCCGCCGGTCTTGGCTGCAACGATTATCTTCCTGGCCAGCTTGCTCCATACCCTGCCTCGCTTGGCATCGTTGGAGGCCTTGGCCCGCCGGATCTTGGCCCAGTGAGAATGTCCAGACATATGCTTCTCTCCGTTGAAGGCGGCTCTTGGCCGTCAGTTGGATTTGGTTCCTGGGGGTTCTTCGAGACCTCTGCCCAGCGGGGCGATCGGCGGGGGACTGTTGGCCTCGGCGGCCTCGATCTTCTTCGGAACGTTCGAGAGGAGCTTGCTAATATCCGCCGGTTTTATCTTCTGCTTTTCCGCGCTGTCCACTGCTTGCTTCCAGAGCTTGACGGCCTTGTCTTTGCGTCCGAGACGCCACATCACATCCCCGGCGTGGTCCAGAATTACCGCCTGGTCGCTTTGATCATCTATGCCGGTCGAGAGGATTTGCTCGAAGATGCGTCCGGCCTCGTCGAACTTTCCCTTCTTGTAGAACGTCCACGCCAGGGAATCCCGGAAGGCCAGATTGTTGGGCATCTCCGCCAGCGCCTGGCGGATTATCCTCTCGGCCTTATCCAGGCGGATGCCCAGATCGGCGTACATGTAACCGAGGTTGTTCTTCAGGCCGGGATCGTCCGGGCGAAGCCTCTGGGCCGCCTCCATCGCCAGGACGGCCTCTTTGGGCCTGTCCAGCTCAGATAGACATACGGACTTCAGCACCAGCAGTTGTTCGTTTTTAGGATCTAGCGCGGCATATTGCGCCAGTCGCTTTAGTGCCTCGTCGTGCTTGCCGCGCATGACAAGCAGCCGGGCAGACTGTTCCCGAGACCAATTCGCCACGGCCGACGGAGCAGTCGGCTGAGTGGTTGGAGGCGCTATGGGCTGTGTCGCCTGCGTGGCTGGCCTGGAGGTGGTCGCGGCTGCGAGCCATTTATCCAGCAGCTCCTGGGCTTGGTCCAGCTTTTCGTTTTCCACCAGCATGCCCACGACGATCCGCCGCGGCTCGATCAGGGCCGGCTTGGCCTCGACCCATTTGATCGCGAAGTCTACGGCCTCGTCCAGCCGGTCCGCTCGAAGGTAGAGTAAGACCTTCATCCGCCGGTACGTGGTGAGATCCTCACCGCCGGCGGCGATCCACTCATCCAGCAGCATGTGGGCCTGATCGAATCGTTTAGCCTCGGCCAGCAGCGAGACCAGAAGCCTCTTGAGCGTTGTGTTTTCCGGGGCCTGGGCCGACCAGTCTCGGCCAAAGTCGACCAACTCGTCGTAAAACTTTACCAGTGCATAGAGGCGAAGCTTCTCGGCTCGCAGCCGCTCGATCTGCCTGGCGTCCGCGGCGGAGGCGATCCGCTCATCCAAGAGCTTCTGAGCGACCAGGCACTGTTTGGCGGCCCGGTCGGGCTTGTTGAGCTTGATGAGTGTCGGCACCAGCACGCGCCGCCAATCCAGATTGCCTGGGTTGGCGGCGATCAGATGCTTCAGGACCTTGGCGGCCTGCTCATGGTTTTTGATTTGCAGCAGCGCCGCGACGTAGGCCTTGGCGATATCCCTCTGCCGGCCGGTCTGCTCGAAAAGCTCTCCCCAGATGTCGGCCGCCTCACTCTTGGCCTGCTCGCCCTGCCGGGCGAACAACTCCGCGAGGGTCTTTCTAGGCCCGGTGGCTTTGGGGTCGCGACGAATCAGCTCGCTCAGCTTCTCGGCCATCTGCTGGAAATCTTCGGTCGGCAGCGGCCCTTTGCGCCCGGCAAGTTCCACTCGGACTGTCAGGATCACAAGTTCGGCGTGATCCGGTGAGAGTTTTCGCAACTCATCGAGCGCTTTGCGGGCGGCATCGGGGCGTCCGGCTTGCAGAGCGAATTCGGCCAGCATGATTTTACCCGTGGGGCTTGCCGGTTTGCGTCGCAACAGTCTGCGGATGACCTCGCCTGCCTGTTTAAAACGCCTCTGTTCGATGTAGGCCTCGAACAGCATGCGGTAGATCTGCTCGTTGTTCGGCGCGAGCTTTAATGCCTGCCCCAGCGTCGCTATCGCCTCATAGGGGTCGGACAGGTCGATGGCCGTTCGCCCCAACAGCAGCAGCGTCGGCAGGTGGCGGCCGTCGATGGCGCGGGCCTGTTTTAGTTCCGTCGCGGCCTGGAGCAACTGCCCGCGCGCGAGATGGACCTTGCCCTTGAGGTAATGAGGCAGATGGCCGTCCGGGGCCGCTTCGGCGGCTTGTTGCAGGATCCTCTTCAGGCGATCCTGCTGATTTGAGGCGATGTAAAGTTCAATCAGCGCCTCGTAGGCTGGCAGAAACTTCGGATCCTCATCCAGGGCCTTTCGGTATTGTTCGGCTGCGAAGTGTTCATCGCCGCGGGCCTGGGCAAGTTGCCCGGCGACGTAGCGTAGCGAAGCGAGTTTCGAGGGTTTTTCTATTTTCAGGCGGCTGATGGCCAGCGCGAAGCTCCGCTCGATGTCCACCGGCGTGGGCCCGTCGAGCACCTCCGCGATGCCGTCGCGAACTGCGCCAGCCGCGGCTGGGTCCTCGGTGAGCAGGTCGGCGAGCAATCGCAGGGCCTTTTCCTGGCGGCCTTGACGGGCGTAGAGACTGGCCAGGAAGCGACCCGCTTCGGCGTTGCCCGGCATCGTTTCCAGGAAAGACTGCAAGATCGCCGTGGCCTCCGGCAACGCATCGAGCGAAGCGGCGATCTTAGCCAGCGTGACGGCCAGCCTGCCGTCCAGTTGCCGGTGGGCCCGGAGGGCCTGAGCGATCCGGCGGGGCATGGTCTTTTCGCCTGAGGCATTGCAGAGGCTCTCGGCGAGGGCGGGCATCTGCGAGCGCTGGGCCTTTTCCGCTGCGATCTCCGCCAGCAGCGATTCGGCCTTGGCGAAATCCTTTGTCGCCAGCAGCGCTTCGATGAGCAGCCGGGCCGTCTTGAGATGGGTGCGATCGTAGCGGAAGGAACGTTCGAGAACTCTGGCGGCGGCTGCGGGGCGGCGGAGCTTCAGCAGCAGTTCGCCTCGCCAGGCCTGAAGGCGCTCCGGGCGACGCACGAGGTTGCCGAGAATCGCACGGCGGACGTATTGCTGTTCGTGTTGCTCCAGGTGCTTGCTCAGCTCGGTGTAGCACTCCAGGGCCGCGGCGGAGTACCCTCCCTTGCTCAATAGTTTGCCCATTCGCAGCAGGGCTTCGGCGAGAAGTGGGTTTTCTGGCGCCGCCTGGGAGCACTTTATCGCCGTGCGGAAGGCCAGGATGGCCTGGTCGTCCTTCTGGTCCGCCGAATACAGCCGGCCCAGGGTCACCTGGAGCACGAGGTCATCCGGAGCGGTCTTCGCCGCCTCCACGAGATAGCCCACCGCCCTGGTTCTCTTGCCCAGGTGTGCGTATGCCAGCCCTAGGTTACGTAGAATCCGCGTGTGTGTGGGTTGGGATTTGGCGGCGCGGTTCAGATGAGAGATCGCCTGGTTGAACTTCCGCTCGGCGATGAGCTTTTCGGCTCTGGCAACCTCTGGGCGGATCTCGTCGGGCAGCTCTTTGACCTCGGGGGGGTTGATCGGCTTGGCGACGAGAGGTTGAAGCTCATCGAGCGAGAGGCTGGCCTTGTCCGGCGGCAGGGCTGGCCGCCTCGCCGCTACAGTGGGCGTCTCGGCCGGCCCGCAGCCCGAAAGCAGCGATGCCCAGACGATCGCCGCTGATAGGCCAATTACCAGGCATGCGGAATGTCTTTGGCTGTCCGTCATCGCAACACTACGGGATGACCTTGTTGAGTGGATAAGTGATGATCCCGGTCGCACCGCTGCGTTTAAGCTGGGGCACGAGCTCGCGCTCCACGTGCTCTTCCACGATAATCTCGACGGCCACCCACTCCTCATCGGCCAGGGTCGAGACGGTGGGCGACTTCTCGGCGGGAAGCAACTGAATGATCTCGCCGAGCTTCTTGCGGGGCACGTTCATCTTCAGTCCCACCTTCTGGCGGGCCTGAATCGCACCTTGCAGCAGCAGCGAGATGTTCTCGATCATCCTGCGCTTCCAGTCGAGCTGCATCGCTTTTTTGTTGGCGATCAGCCGGGTCGTGGAGGTCAGGATCGTGTCGATCTCCCGCAGCCTGTTGGCGCGCAGGCTGCTGCCGGTTTCGGTGATGTCCACGATGGCGTCGTAGAGTTCCGAGAGTCTGGCCTTGACCTCCGTGGCGCCCCAACTGAACTCGACCTTCACGTTCACTGCCCTTTTCGCGAAGTACTTCTTCGTGACGTTGACAAGTTCGGTGGCGACGATTCCGCCGTCAAGATCCTCGACCTTTCGCACGGTGCTTTCTTCCGGCACGGCCAGCACCCAGCGGACAGGTACGCTGCGTTGCTTGGAATAGACCAGTTCGGCTACCTCGGCGATGTCTGATTCGTTTTCCATGATCCAATCGTATCCGGTCAGTCCGACATCGACGTTGCCCGTTTCGACAAAATGGCTCATTTCTTGTGCGCGCAGCATGAGCACCGAAATCCGTTCGTCGTCGATGGTGGGATAATAATTTCGGGACGTTACGGAGATCTTGTATCCGGCCCGCTCGAAGAGCTCCAATGTGCTTTCCTGCAGCGAACCTTTGGGGATGCCGAGAACCAGTTTGTCCTTCGCCGACTTTTCTGCCGTCATGTTTTTTCTCGCTCGAGTTCGGCGCCGCCTTGCAACGGCTTTATCGGCCGGCCTTCCTCGATCCTTTTTTCTTTGTCTTTTTGGCCGACTTCTTTGTTTTCTTAGTTATCTTTCTAATGGTTTTCTTGCCAATAGGTTTCTTCTTGGCCTTCTTTTTTGCCGCTTTTTTGGCTTTCGCGGCCTTGGCCTCTGCCTTGGCCTCTGCCTTGGCCTTGGCTTTGGCCTCGGCCTGAGCCTTGGCTTTGGCCTTGGCCTTTCGTTTCCTGGCCAGGGCCTTGGCGCGATTAGCCACGTACTCCCGGAAGAACTCGTGGGCCGAGAGGGCGTTCTTCTGGACGATTACACGCTCCAGGAATCCTTGCACGTCGTGGAGGTCGCTTTGGGGATGGACAAGATCGTCCATCGTCAGCACCTCGACCAAAGTATCGTCGACCGGCACGGCGTGGCCGCTGAAGACCTGAAGGACCACGCAGGAGGCCACGTACGGGCTGAGGCCCAGTTCGCTCAGGTGCCGGCGCAGGTCCCGCTTGGTCATCGGCGACATGTAGTCTATCGAGACGGCAGAAGTGCGTTCGTAGATGTTGCCCAGCGCCGTGGTGATCATTTCGGCCTTGGTTCGGCCGTCCGGGTAGCCCTTTCCGATGCAATCGGTGATGTCTTTGCTTTGGCTGGCGCGAAGCTCGTTGAAGTCGACAAACTCTTGCTGAATGGCCTCAAGCGCCGCCCGTGCGACGTCTTTGGTGGTGTCGGCCTGCAGAACGGACTCCACCAAGACCGCCAGGGCCTCTTCGTCTTTCGGCGGCTCGCCGGCAGGGACCTTCTTCATGCCCCTTAGCAGCGTTCTGATCTTTTTTTCATACTTCGTCGCGTTCTTCATCGGCGCTGGTTCCTACTTGATCAGTCTCGCCGTCGCGCTGGTCGGCAGGAGGCGTTTGGCCTTCATGGTCGCGGTCTGACTGCTGGATCTCCGCCATCGCCTGGTCGATCAGCTCGAGCGTCCGGAGTGTCTTCTTGAAATTCTGATCCAGCACGAACTCCAGGACCGGCGTGTGCCGCAGCTTGATCTGCTGCATCATTCGCTCCTGGATATGCCCGGCGGCGTGATGCAGCGCGCGCAACGTTCTGCGCTGCTCGGCCTCGCTGCCGATGACGGAGATGAACACTTTGGCCGTCAGGAGGTCTTCACTTACCTCCACGCGCATGATGGAGGTCTTGGCCGGATCAATCCGCGGGTCGGACAGCTTGGTCAATAAAAGCTGACCGACGGTATTGCGGATCAGATTGCTTACGCGTTCGGTTCTGCGAGTCATGGAAGATTCCGCAGGCATGCGCTGCGGCTTGTGGTTCGGCTAGGCCTCAGAGCCAACTGATCTCTTGATCGATAAGGGTCATGTCCCGGTGGCTCGCCGCGGTATTGATGATTTTCTGCAATGCGCCCTCAACATAGCGGCGATCGTTGCCCACCATCGCGACGGCCAGCACGGCCATCCGGTGATTGTCGAGTCCGTCCACCTCGGCGATGGAGACGTTATGCCTGTGGCTTATGCGGTCCTTGAAGCCCTTTACCACCCGGCGCTTGTCCTTGAGGCTTGTCGCCTGACCGACGTGCAGCCTCAAATGAAGCAATCCTAAGGTCGTGGACATCGTTATCTACCAGTGCGACGAATGACTGAAATCCGGTGATGAATTGGCAAGCGAGGTCCGATGCCGAATCTTTCCCGTACCGTCTCGGCGCGAGCTGTGCCTGCGATTTGGCATTCGTCGTTTGGCCTTAGAGTGTCCGTGCCACCTCGACCTGCTGATAGAATTCCAGCACGTCGCCTTCCTTGACATCGTCATACCCGGCGATTTTCACGCCACATTCCAGTCCCGCGCGGACCTCACGGGCGTCGTCCTTGAAGCGCTTCAAGCTCTCCAGCGTGCGCTCGTTCTCGATGACGATCTGGTCGCGGATGATCCGCACCTTGGCGTTGCGCAGGACCGTCCCGTCGGTGACGTAACAGCCGGCAACCGTCCCGAGGCGGGAGACCTTGAACACTTGGCGGACCTCGGCCTGGCCGAGCGTCTCCTCGCGAATCTCCGGCGCCAGACCTTCCTCCAGCGCGGCGCGGACGTCGTCGATGACCTCGTAGATCACGCGGTATAGGCGAATTTCCACGCCCTTTGAGTCGGCCAACTGCCGAGCGGCGAGATCGGCCACGACGTTAAATCCGATGATCAGTGCGTCGGACGCCTCGGCCAGCGTCACGTCGCCGGTGGAGATTCCGCCGGCCGCCGCGTGAAGAATTAGCACCTTCGTCTCTTCGGTTCCGAGCTTGTTGAGCGACTCGCTCAATGCTTCGACAGAGCCCTGCACGTCGGCCTTGAGGATCACCGCCAGTTCGTGGGCTTCGCCGGCTTCAATCTGGCTGAGCAGCGCTTCGAGGCTTCGCGCCGGTTCGACAGCCAGCTCCTTGGCGCGGGCGGCCTGCCGGTGCTGTTCGGCCACCGATCGGGCCTGGTCCAGATCGTCCACAATGTAGAAGTTATCGCCGGCCTCGGGGATTTCGTCCAGCCCGGCCACTTCCACCGGTGTGGCCGGCGGGGCTTCGCTGACAACATGCCCGTGGTCATCGCGCATCGACCGCACGCGTCCGTAGCCCTTACCGGCCAGGAAAATGTCGCCCACCTTCAGCGTGCCGTCCAGCACCAGCAGGCGAGTCAGCACGCCCAGGCCGGGGTCCATTTCCGCCTCGATGACGTAGCCGCGGGCCGGCGCGTCCGGCTCGGCGTTCAGTTCGAGCAGTTCGGCTTCCAGAGACAGCAGCTCGACCAGTTCGTTGATACCTTCGCCGGTCACGGCGCTGGTGGAGATAACCTCGACCTCGCCGCCCCACTCGCGGGGATTCAGCCCGCGCTCGGTCAATTGCCCCATCGCCCGCTGCACATTGGCGTTCGGCACGTCGATCTTGTTGATTGCCACGACGATGGGCACGCCGGCTGCCTTGGCGTGGCTGATAGCCTCGACGGTTTGAGGCATGACGCCGTCGTCGGCTGCGATCACCAGCACGACTACGTCGGTCATGTTGGCACCGCGTGCTCGCATGGCCGTGAACGCCTCATGCCCGGGTGTGTCCAGAAACACCACCTTCGCATCGCCGCGCTCGAAGCGATACGCCCCGATGTGCTGGGTGATACCGCCGGCCTCGCCTTCCGTCACAGCCGTATCGCGAATCTTATCCAGCAGCGAGGTCTTGCCGTGGTCCACGTGACCGAGGAACGTAACCACCGGCGCTCGCGGGAGCATTTGGCCCTTCTGGCGAGTGCGCAGCTTCTCGATGAGTTCAGTTTCAGGCGACTTGGCCTGTGTGACTGCCAGCTCGATGCCGTAATCGATCGCCACAGCCTCGGCTGTCTCGCTGTCGATTGTCTGGTTGACTGTGGACATCACACCGAGGCCGAGCAGCTTCTTGATGATCTCCCTGACCTTCAGGCCCGTAGCGGCTGAGAGGTTCTTGACCGTTATCGGCTCTTCGATCTCGACGCGGCCGGTCTTGAGTCCGGGGGCGGTTTCGATGCGCTGGCGCGGGACGGTCGCCCGGTGGCGCCTCAATCCGCCGCCGGCAGCGGCCAACCGCTCGCTTCGTTCTATCAGGTCCTGGTCACGCCACTCTTTGAGTTTCTCGCCGCTATCGGCCGTGCGCCCGCCGCGGCGACGCGGGCTGCGACGCTTGGGCCGCTTCTTGCGGACTTCTTCCTTTGTCTCATCGGCCGGACGAGCGCCACGGGCGCGTTTCGGCGGGGCGTCGGCGCCGGTGTCGGCCTTGCCGACAAGTGCCACAGCTCGAGGCCCCTGTTGGCGCGGTTGGGGCAGGCGGTCGGGTTTTTCCACGCGGACGACGCGCGGGCCCTTCAGCACAGCGGGTTTGGGCACCACTTGCGGCCCAGCCGGGGCGATCTCTTGGGCCTTCGGTTCTTCCGGCTCGGCTTTCTTTGCCTTGCGTTTGGTGGGGCGCTTCGGTTCGGCCTCGGCGGTGGCTGCCTCTGCGGCTTCTGCCGGGGCCTCTTCTGGTGCTATTGCCTCGACCTGCTCGGTTGGGGCTTCGGGCGTCTCTGCCTCCGGAGGCGCCTCAGCTACTGCGAGGGCTTGCTTGGCCACTTCAGCCTCGGCGGGAGGAGCTTGCTCGGCCGCAACCTCGGCCTCTTTTTCCTTTTTGGTCTTCCTTCGCCTGTGCTTACGGGCCTCTTTGCGCGCACCTTCCAGGTCCACGTGCTTGGCGACCTCGATGGCCGTTCCACCCATCCCGGCCTCGCTGAACCACTCGCTAACGGTGGCCTCCAAGCCGGCCGAGACCGTAGACATGTGGTTCTTGATCTCCAAGCCCTCGGCGCGGCATTTCTCCAGCACGACCTTGCTGGTTACCCCGAGTTCTCGGGCCAATTCGAATACGCGCTTCGTCAAGAAAACCTCCCGGCATCATCTGCCAGGTTTGCCAAAACTATCTCTTACCCGGCCAAAACGCTCAGCCGGTGTCGCTGGGATTTTCCACTTGTTTTTCTGGGGTTTCTTCCAGGTCGCCCTCGGTTTCGGCGAGGGCCGTTTCGTCGTCTGGTTGAATTTCCACCTGGCCTTCTGAGGCCGGAGCCTCTCCTGTCGGTTCGGCCTCGCCCTGGGCCTTGGCCACTGCGGTCGATTCTGCGGCTTCATCGCCGGCGGCGTCTTGCGAGGCGGCAGTGGGTTCGGCCGGTTCGATGTCGCCTTCCGCCTCTTCTTCTGTGGGCGGCGTCTCGGCGGCCTTTGTTGCCGCTTCGCCGGCTTCCTTGGCGGCCTGGGCCTCTGCTGCCGCCTCGCCGGCTTCCTTGGCGGCCTGGGCCTGCTGGTCGGCTACCCGCTTGGCCTCCTCGGCGCAATGGATCACGATCTTCTGAGCCAGCTCCCGGTCCATGTTCAGTTCGTTGATCAGCGGCTCGGGGCCGACCTCCTCCACATCCAGCACGTTGACCATGCCCATCGCGATGATCTGATCGACGATAGTGGAGTCCACGCCCGGGATTTCGCGGAGGGCCTTCTCCAGTACATCCAGGCCCGCGTTGAATTCGGTGGGGGTGAGGATGTCGATATCCCAGCCGGTCAGCCGAGCGCCGAGCCGCACGTTCTGCCCGCGCTTGCCGATCGCCAGGGAGAGCTGGTCTTCGGTCACGACCACCGTTGCCCGGCCGAGTTCAAAACAAAGGGCGATGTCGGCCACCTCTGCCGGCTTCAGCGCATTGGCGATCAGGATCTTCGAGGAATCGTTCCAGCGGACGATGTCGATCTTCTCTCCGCCGAGCTCTTCGACGATGTTCTTGATGCGGCTGCCGCGCACGCCCACGCAGGCGCCGACGGCGTCCACTTTGGGATCGAGGCTGTTGACCGCGACCTTTGTCCGATACCCGGCCTCCCGGGCGAGGATCTTGATTTCGATGATCTTCTCGGCCACTTCCGGCACTTCCAGCTCGAAGAGGGCCCGAATAAAGTCCGGATGCGTCCGCGAGAGGATGATTTTGACTTGGCCTGGCTGCTCACGGACGTCCAGCACCATTGCCCGGATGCGCTCGTCCGGCATGTGCGATTCGCCCGGAATCTGCTCGCCGCGAGGCAGTATGGCCTCGGTGCGCCCCAGTTCCACCACCAGCCCACCGCCTTCCCATCGGGAGGTCCTGCCGGTGACGATCTGACCTTTCCGTTCGACGTATTCCTCGTAGATGCTGCCGCGCTCGGCCTCACGAATACGTTGAATCATCACCTGCTTGGCCGTCTGGGCAGCGATCCGACCCAGCTCCCGGACGCTCATCGGTTCGCCGCTAACCGTAGCGGTGATCTCGCCGTTTTCCCGGTCGATGCGAACCGTGATGTCCTCTTGGTCGGGATTGGCTTTTCGGATGGCGGAAAACATCGCAGCTTCGAGGTCCTCGAACACCGTTTCGGCGTCGATGTTCTTGTCCCGGGCGAGGCCTTCCACGATACGTAACAGTTCCTGGTTCATGCTTTCCCTTGCCTGCCGCTGTTGTCGAACCTTTCGCCCGCTAGCTCCGTCAAGTCCGGCCTGCCGAGGCGACAAAAAAAGTGGGTCGCCTCGCCCACTTGCCGAACAGCCAAACACCCGCCAGGCGGTCACAACCCAGGTGGGTCTGCTCCAAATATCTCAGTAGACCCTGTGGGCCGCTCGCCGCCCGGGGCGCTTCCGGGCGGGCCTGTTGCAATCCAGGAGCCGGAGGCAAGCTCGGCCATGATGGGCCTATGCCTGAACACCGGCCTGGACCTTAATCAGGCAGATCATCACAACTGTGACTCCTGGCCTGAGGCAACTGTCAGCTCATCAACACACTGTTACAAATACCGTTTTTCCTTAGCCGCTCTCGGCCGGCTGCGTCACGTCATCTGCCATAACGCTTCTTGCCCGTTGCGCCGGTGACAGCGGCTCCGGAGCGCAAATGCACATCCCCTGCCCGCGACGCTGCCGGCGATAAGCCAGCCTAAACGGCTCGCGGGACAAAAGGGCCTGTACTACATTAGGTTATCGGAAATTATAGCCCTCCGTAGAACTCAGTCAAATAAAATTCCCTGCCCTTTTACTGGCCTCTAGAGCTGCCTGTCTGTCTCGTCCTGCCGGTTTGGCGTCGCTGGACGGCCCCGCAGCCGGGCCGACCCCCCCCCAACGGCCGTGAAGGTCAACCGCCGGCAGGTTCGAGTTACCCAGACGCCCCTGCCGGCGCGGGGGGCTTCATCCGGTTCGTTGGCAATAACTTAACCCCGAGGCAAAAAGTGCCGATGGCCCTTATGAATGGGTCGGGAAAGATTAACTTCGTTGTCAAGATGAGGCAGGGATTCCATAGCCGCCGGAGGGGCTTACAATGGAAACGAAAGTCCGCCGAACTATACTCCGAGAGCTGTTCAAAGTCAGGCCGGAGCTGATTCCGCTGGTGTTGTTCACAATTCTTCTCGGTGTGATTAACCTGCTGGTGGTCAATCAGAAGGTGGTGTTGTATCTGTTCTATCTTCCCGTGGTTTTCACGGCGTGGCGCCTTTCCAAGCGAGATGCAGTGGAGGTTGCGGTATTGGCTGCGGCCATGGTGATCGCCTACGTCGTTTTCAAGCCGGAACGGCTGCACTACGTTCAAAACAGGACCATGCTATGGATGGAGCTGGCCACCTGGGGTGGGATCCTCATCGTGACCGCATACATGGTCTCCACGCTGCGGGCCTGGACGCAGGAGGCCATTAGGGACCTGCAACGGGCCTATACTGGGGTGCTGTCGATCCTCTCGAAGTTCATCCAGACGGTGGACGCCGACACCGAGGCCCACAGCGTGCGCGTCTCGGCCTGGGCGGTCCAGATCGGGCGGGAGTTGGCAGTCAAGAAGGGGCTTATCGAAGAGATCCGCATCGCAGGCCTGTTGCACGACGTGGGCAAGGTGGACGTCAGCGTAGATATTCTTCGCAAGGCTGCCGCTTTGTCGCAGAACGAACAAGACGAGGTCCGCGAGCACACCCACCGCGGCGCTGCCATGGTCAAACCGGTCGGCGGGATGCTTTCTCATATTGCCGATGCCATCGAAACCCACCACGAAAAATATGACGGCAGCGGGTACAAGGGGCTAAAGGGCGAGGAGATCCCGCTGGTCGCGCGGATCATCGCCGTGGCCGACGCCTTCGACGCGCTGCTGTCCGACCGGCCTTACCGAAAGGGCGTGGGAGTCTTCAACGCAATGGACGGCATCGTCGCCTCCGCAAGCTCGCACTTCGATCCGAGAGTCGTGACGGCGTTGCAGAAGATCGTCGACAGCGACGGCGAGCAGGCCATCACCGAGGCCCTCAAGGTCGCCGATTCGATGAACGCAGTGACCTGATCGCCACAGCGGCCTTGCCCAAAACCGCAAACATCGAGTGGTGACAGTACCACAGCCCAGAGCCTTCTTAGCTCGTTGGGGATATTCTTTCATCATATCTGCATTCTAACCTTCCTGAATCGCGCGGCTTACGAAAGACAAGGTAATCACCTGACTTGGCAGGGCCGCGACGCCTGCTACACTTTACAGTTGGAGACTATCAGGGCAGTTAGGGGCCGCGCCGTGGTTTCGCCGGTTTGATGGCCACGAGGCAACGACTTCAAGAGGAGCAGGGAAATGAAAAGCGCACTCGCAACGGCTGTTTGTGCGCTGGCGCTGGTTGCCACGGCTGCCAAAGACGCCCGGGCCCTCACCGGGCCGTTCTGGGAGGTCCCGCCGGAAGAGAAATACTTTCCCCTCCGTGTCGGTGACTCCTGGACATATTCAAACGGAGCGAACGAATTGACATTTACGATCACCGGCGCCGAGCAGCACAACAACCACACGTACTACGTATTCAGCGATTACTTTAATCACAACGCTGACCAGTACGCCCCGTCAACAGAAGGCCAGGAAGTTTTGCTTCGGTATGACGCAATCGAAAACAAGGTGATGAAATGGGGCGACGGGCAAGAAGGTGTTAGATACGACCTGTCGCTTCAGCAAGGTGAATTATCGGAAGGCGTGTACTTAAGGCAGGACGGTGTGGATTGCAACGTACCGGCCGGCAGCTTCCAGGATTCCAAAAACTTCGCGTTCGGTCCGACGTGGTGCGGGCCGGATGCGTTCTTTGTCGGGGAGTATCTGGCACCGGACGTTGGGAACGCTCGATATGTTCGGCCAGGAGGTGAGTTCGATTGCGGGGCCAACGAGGCGGAGTGGGAAGACTTTCAGCTTCAAACTTATACGGTTACCGGCCCAACGGTCACGCTTCTGAGTGACATGGATTGGAACGGCCAGAAAACCACTGATGATCTCCAGCCGTTCGTCCTGGCACTGGTCGATCCTGAGGCCTACATCGCCCAATACGGGCGCGGCCCGGACATCGTCGGCGATGCCGGCGGAGACGGTCTGTTTAACTGCGATGACATCTATTTCTTCGTAGTGTTGATGACAGGCGGCCAGTCCATCCCCGAACCGGCCACGCTTGGGCTGCTGGCGGCCGGTACATTCCTGCTGCTCGCCCGCAAAAGGAGGTGACCCCGTGCCGCCAACTGAACTAGGCAGTTTCGCGGGAGCAGGTCAAGATCAAGATCGGCGTTGATCTTGCCCGTTTCCCGGCAAAGACCGGTCACATGCTTCTCTTCCGAAGAAGAGCAGCAAATGCTGGCAGAAGATCTGAACGCTTATGAGTCATTGAGGACGAGGTTTTCGGGAGGGACAACAGGCTCGAAACGCGCTGATCTGCTTCAGTCGATCCTCCAGTCGGAGGGCTTGGGCGAGGACTGGTTTGATACGTGCCCGTCGGTATAAGTGAGATTGGCGGACTCACCTGGATGGCCATACCAATAATCGCCTCCGTCAGATTCTGAAGGACTCCCCCAACGTGATCCTCTGAGTCCGAAGAGCGTCATCATCGGCCACGGCCCAGAATGCATGAGCCTGCTCTTGTCATTCCTCGGAAGAGATTTGGTCGCGTACCCGAGTAGTCCTCCCTCGTCGTCAACCTCATATCGGGAACGTACAGCGGTCATGTCCTGCGTGATAGCCCCATCACCGATCAGGATCGCCGGGCGTTTGATGTCAGTAACCTTCACACATCGCGGGAGCGGACTGTATGCGATCGAATCTCCGTCCGCGCTGGCCTTCTGGGCGTAACTCTTGCAGAGATTCCCGTTGATACTGAAGGAATTGCCCCATCCACCGGCCATGGTCGGATCACCGACCGATCTGCCGAGACAGTCAGTGGCTGATTGCCCCGGGGAGCTTCGGTACAATTCAGACGCCGGTGGAACTTGATCACGCATTGCGGGACATTTGAACGTTCCTTCGTCGCGTTTCCACCAGTGGAACTCCACGAAACCCTCCTCGCAAATGCGCTTCTCTTGATTCCAACCGGGCACGGCCGTGTCCATGAAGTTTTCGGGGATCTCCTCTTGCGGAACGATCCCGATCTTCAAATCCCAATTCAGGTCGTTCGTCCGCTTGTGGCCCTGCCAGGCAATGGTGTCCTCGTTGAAGGGAAACTGATCGTCGTGCTGGTGAACGTACAGGAATAAAGCTTGGGAGACGTTGCGCTGATGGGAGCGGCAGACAATGTCCTTGGCGAAATCCTTGGCTTTCTGAAGTGCTGGTACAAGAACGCTGATCAGCAGTCCAATAATGGCGATCACGACCAGGATCTCGAGCAACGTGAAAGCGCTTCGTGACCTCCTATTGTAGATATCCCTTGAATGCAGGTTCGTTTGCCTCACGGTACCGCCTGATCCGCTTTCGTTGTTACTCTCATTAGTGTAATCGAAAACTCGGCAGCCGTCTACGGTAGGGAATTTGTTGTAACTCTAGCGCGAACGGCGCATCTATAAAGATGGCCGGCAGTGCTGCAATAGCCTGAGAGACGATGAGTAATTCCATCGAAACGTTAGTGACCCGAGCGCGCACGGAACGAGAGGCGCTGGGCCTCTTGTATGACCGGTACTTCCCGGCGATGTATCGGTATTGCCTTCATCGCCTCTTTGTCAAGGATGTCGCCGAAGACATCACATCACGCGTGTTCTTGAAGGTAGTCCAGGCGATCGAGCGGTTCCGGGGATCGACGGAAGGCGAATTCCGGACTTGGCTATATCGGATTGCGACAAACGAGATCAACCTATACCTTCGGCGCAAAAAGCAACGCGAGGCGCTGCTCAAGACCGTTATTGCCCGAACAGAACTCTATGGAGGTTGTCCCGACGTGTCCGGAGACCGGCTGCGACCCAGGATCCACATCGCCATTCAACGCCTGAAGCTGCGAGACCAGGCCATTGTCGTCATGCGATACTTCGACGACCTGAACATCGGTCAGATCTGTGAGATCCTGGGAAACAAACGAGGGACGATTCGAGTAGCGTTAGTGAGAGCTTTGCGCCGACTTCGAGAGGATCTTCGCGATACGTCGTGGGACGATCGGAGCTAAACATGTCTGATGAAGGTCAAGAATTCGAAGAACTGGTGAATCGGCTTGGAGACGATCCTCCCCCCGACCCGGACTATCGTCGTCGGCTTCGCCGGGAGGTGCTGGAGGCGTTCGACGCCCGCCGCTTGGAATCCAACCGAAGACGACGACTGATCTTTCCCGGTCTCAGAGGATTGGCCGCCGCTTTGCTGGTTGCCGTCGTCGCGGCTACGACCATTATGCTGATATCAAGCGAGGGAGCCGCGATCACCTTCGAGCAGGTCCGAAAGCAGATCAAATCCATACGATCGATGATCTGCATCGCGACGGCCGAAATCACGGAAGATGGGAAGACTACGACTATCGTCACAAGATGCCTGATTAAGGATCCGGGAAAGATGCGGGAGGAAGTCATCAGCGCTTCGCCCGGATCGGATTTGATTCCCGGGATGGTTCGAATCCGGGATCACGGCGCGGGAGGGATGTTGACGCTATCTCCCAAGGACAAGCGCGCACTTCTGATTACCGGACTATCCCCAACGGGGCGATCCGAAACGTTTCTGGACCTGCTGAAAGAAATGATCGACGGGGCGGATAGCGAACTTGGCGAAAAGACTATCGATGGCCAAAAAGCGAAAGGCTTCCTGGTCAAACGCAGCGAGCAGGACAAGATGGAAATCTGGGTCGATCCCGTAACCGCCCAGCCCGTTCGCATCGAGGCGGAAGTCCTGTCGGCGGGTATGAAGGTGATCATGACGGATTTCGTCTTTGACAGGCCGTTGGATGATTCTCTTTTCTCCCTGGAGCACCCTTCAGGATATGAGGTGGAGACGTACCTGCTTACGGGGAGCGAGGTGTCCGAAAAGGACCTTCTGAACGGGTTGAAACATTTGGCTGAGATGAACGACGGGGTTTTTCCGGAAGCGGTTTATGCCTCTCAAGTAAGCCAGGAACGCTTACGACGGTACGCGGAGACCAGGGGACTGTCGGACAAGCAGGTGATGGAGCTTGTCGAGACGGAAATGAGGATGAGTACCTTCCTGCGGAATGCACACCGATGGTACTATGTGGGTGCGGGGGTCAAGCTGGCCCAGCGTGGTGTTCCCGTCCTCTGGTACCAGCCCAGGGACAGTGAGACGTACAGATTGGTTCTTGCAGACTTGAGTGTCGAAGACCGCAGAGAAGATCAACTGCCCACCCGTTGACTCTGATGCACTGTGCTGTCAGCAGCAGCGCGGTCCTCCCTCGCAATACTGCGCACCACCCTTGCTCCCAGGCCCTCCAGGTTCCCGATGGCTCCCCGGAGACTCGGGTGTCTAGGGGAACCGTATTCCAATGCAGAGATTGTCGAAATTGATGTAGCGATTCGGGGCCTCTGCGCATCTCTAGTTGTGACCGGAACCCGCAGTTTACCCGGAAGAAGAACTGATTTGCATCGCCCGGGTTCTGCCGACGGGACAGGTCAGTGCAATAACGATTGGCAACGCGTTAGCTAGCGGGAGGCGTCATGTTAGGCTCGCGCAATAGCCCTTCGCCGAGCAAAGGAAGAGGCAATGCAATTGAGGCGCGATAGTCATTAGAAGGAGCTTAACTATGAGAAAGACGACGTTAATCAGTGTGTGTCTGCTGGCAGTGGCCTTGGCCACGCCGGCATTGGAAGGATCGAGTGAACCGATCAGTGAAGAATTCTGGATCGAAGTAGGCGGCCACGAATACAATTGGAATGACGTAATTGATGGCGGCGGGGACGGGTTTCGCCTCTTATGTAGCACCACTCCCTGGATTTGGTGTCCCTCGGATCTGCTCGGTCAGCAGGATCCATGGCACCATCTCAATCCCGAGCCTGGCTGGCAGCGCCAGTGGTTTTATAATGGCCCGTACGACCCGCTCTGGGGGACAATTGTCGATGTCTCGTTCACGTACAAGCGCACCGACGGCGGGGACTTGGGAGAAGATCCTGGGTACGCTCAGATCAGTATCAACTACGCCACTGCCGACTGGGCAGATTGGCGTGTGCCTCCTGTGGGAGGAAGCGACGAGGCGTACATCGAGCATATCACGATTGGGACGCCTGTAATGTGGAACGACGACCCAAACGGTTTCAGCGAACAGTACGATCTTCGTGACTTCGGGGTCGACTTCAATCCGCGCTGGGTCTCCATTGAAGTCGCGGGATACAATTTCGAGATTACAGAAGGTGTGCTGATTCACGAGTCCGTTCCCGAACACATCATGGGTGACATGGACAGAAGCGGCAAGATCGACACAGACGACATCAGCCCCTTCGCCCTGGCGCTGACGGACCCGAACGGCTACATCGCCACCTTCGGCATGGATCCGAATGTGGTCGGCGACTGCGACTACTCCGGCAAACTTGACGGCGACGACATCATTGCATTCGCGCAGATCCAGACCGCGGGTGCGGCCGTCCCCGAACCCGCCACGGCGTTGCTGATAGTGCTCGGCGCTGTAGGTGTCTTGCGGCGGGGCAGGCCGTGCCATAGCCGGCAATCAAAGGAGCGAGACAGATGAGACACATTGCTAAGGCCGTATGCAGCCGGGCCGTTCTGGTTCTGACGCTGACGGTCGCGGCGCCTCAGGCCTTCGCCACCTTCGAGACCATAATCGACAACGGCCCTCCGAGCAATCGCGTTGACGTCGTGATACTGGGCGACGGCTACACGACCTCCGACATTGCGGCCGGTACCTACGATGCGCACGTCAACGACCTGCTCAGCACCATGTTCGCCCCCCACGAAGACCCGTTCAACCGCTATCACCGTTTCTTCAACGTCCATCAGGTCGAAGTGATCAGCAACGAATCCGGCGCCGACATCCCGGCACAAGGCATCTACAAAGATACCGCCCTGGACGCCAGCTACTCCGAAGGCGGGCTGATCGTCAGCCAGGCAAAAGCAATCACCGCGATGGTTATGGCTTTGGACGGAACGGGCATCATCGGGGACATAAGGCTGGCCGCGGTCAACCACACCAAACGCGGCGGCACAGCCGGCTTTTGGGCCGTCTTCTCCGCGGGTAACTATTGGGGCAGTGAGATCGCACTCCACGAGATTGGTCACTCCTTCAGCGGTCTGGCCGATGAATACGCCGGCGAGACCACGCCCTACACTGGCTACGAGCCACCCGAGATCAACGTCACGAAGTACAGCGATCCTAACACCGTCAAATGGTCGAATTGGATAGGATATGCAGACCCCAACCATCCGGAGATGGGCGTAGTGGGCGTTTACGAAGGGGCAAAATATTACAATTACGGGCTGTATCGCCCCACACAAACTTCCAAGATGCGCTCGGTGAGCAACCCATTCAACGCCGTTTGCCGCGAACAACTGATCCTCAATATCTACAATCGCGTCGATCCGCTCGACGACTGGCTGGACAACTCTTCCATGCTGACCGATCCTAACGAACTCTGGGTGGACACAGTCGACCCCGACGTGATCGCCGTGGAATGGTACGTCGACGGTCTGCTTGTCGGCGACCTGGACATTGGCGAAACCTTCGACCCCAGAGATTTCGAAATAGCGCCCGGGATCCACCACATCACGGCCCACGCCT
>SDBT01000332.1_pt1 | contig 72779 bp, 57 predicted proteins | sample 2277101 | NCBI WGS metagenome assembly SDBT01 (sample SAMN10404973, study PRJNA504765) | marine sediment metagenome | isolation source: marine sediment core GS10_PC15, 103 cmbsf | place: Arctic Ocean: Southern Knipovich Ridge | collected 2010
TATTTTAACTTCAAAACCTGTGATCCAGTTGCTGTTAAGACCTCAGAACCTCCCCAGAACACTAAGTCATCCTGAATTCCAGCTTGATTCACATAGACGATATTTATTGCGTTTTCCATTGCTCGTGCAACTAAAAATGATTCAAAATATTTTCGTCGAACCCCTGGAGACGCAGATATACAAATACTTGTATGTGCTCCTTTCACTGCATGGAACCTTGAGATTTCTGGACTAAATATATCGTAACAGATTTGGAGACCTAGCTTTCCTAATGGAGTATCAATTATATTGATTTCCGTTGCACTGCGAAAATATCTGCGCTCATTGAATACAGAATGATTAGGAAGTAAAATTTTGCGTGATTTTCCTAAAAAACCATCTGGTCCGTATAAAACTGCGGTATTATAAATAACTCCAGGTATTGAAGCTTCAGGTAATCCAGTTACCAAGTAACAGTTATTCTTGTTGGCAATATCTGCTAGTTTTGTAGATAAAGACCCAGAGGGAATTTTTTCCGCTAAATTGTAGACATCATCATGCATTAAATAGCCAGTAACAGATAATTCAGGAAATACAACAATTGTATTGGGATTTTCTGAAATAACCTTCTTTTGACATATTTCAGAAATCTCATCCAAATTTCTGCTGGGATCAGCTTGTTTCGATTGGATTTGAGCTGCTGCAATTCTAAATTTCATTTTTATCAGTTTTTGTTTAATTTAAACATTCAAGTATTTTTTCCAGTCCCAATCTGTAATCTGAGTTGAATATTCCATCCATTCTTCATTTTTTAACTTCAAGAAATTTTTTAATATGTGATTCCCTAGGGCATCACAAATAACTTTATCTTTCTTGAGATATGAGAGTGCGTCGAATAAATTCCCAGGAAGGGTCTTAATATTCAATTCGTCAAGTTTTTTAGTAGATAACTCAAAAATATTCTTCTTTACTGGGGAAGGCAATTCAAGTTCTCGTTCAATTCCATCCATTCCTGCTGCAATAATAGCCACGAACGCGAGATAAGGATTACAACTTGGATCAGGGCATCTATACTCAATCCGAGCAGCTTTAACATTACGGAACATAGGAATACGAATTAAAGCAGAACGATTCAAAGGAGCCCAAGCTATATAGACAGGAGCTTCGTATCCAGGAACTAACCTTTTGTATGAATTCACTGTTGGAGCAACTAAAGCAGTTAATGAACAAGCATGATCCAAAATACCCGCCATGAATTGATGTGCCAGATCTGAAATTTCATTTGTTTTAGATGTTGCAAAAAGATTTTTATCGTCTTCCCACATGGACATATGAAAATGCATTCCATTTCCGTTTTCAAATATGAAGGGTTTTGGCATAAATGTTGCTTTATACCCATTTTTCGAAGCTAGAGCCCTAATAATAGCTTTATAGGTTACTATTGTATCTGCAGTCTGTAAGACTTCCTCATGTCCTATCTCGATTTCATATTGTCCAGGGCCTACTTCGTGGTGATGAACTTTGGGCTTGAATTCTAGTTTTGTTAAATGCTCTGAAAAACGTTTTATCATTCCTTCAGCTATCGCGTTTGGAAAAATATCTGCATATTCACCTTTGTCTATAGGCTTATTTCCATCTAATAAAAAGAACTCTGGTTCTGGACCAATATTCAGTGTCCATCCTCGATTAGTTAATTTATTTTTTATTATATATTTCAATCTAGATCTGGTGTCACCAGCAAATACTTCCCCGTTTTTTAAAATGTCGCACATGGAGGCTAATTTTGGTATTTCGGTATAAGGTAATTCTAACAAGCTTTTTGGATCTGGTTTTAAATGTAAATCAGAATCTTCTATTGGGGTAAATCCATAAACTGAACTTCCGTCTATATTCACTCCTTCTACAAATACAGGGTCTTTAGGTGTATCAGATAGTTTTTCTACGGATATAGGGACATTCATCGCCTTCAAAGTACCATGAATATCTACATACCGAATTTCAAGCATGTTAAACATAATTAACCCATAATCTCTAAATATGGAATATTGAATAAAAACTCTTCAACCATGTAAAGCGTATGTGGATTTTCGGATTTCTTGTGAAGATCAATGAAGAATATCATGATGGGGTATTTTTTAGAAGATTACGTAACTTACAATATCCTATGATTTTTAAATCATATTTCTGTACACAAGCTTTTAGATTTTCACTGGTGAAAGCTTCATAATCCTGATTACGCCAGTTAGCTGAATCAGGGGTTATGGCTTTTAGTTCTGTTCCCATTTTTGCAGAATGAAATAAGAAATGAGTCAGGCCTGGCTTGATCTTGGAAAAAAGATTACAATAATGTTTCGTTTTATCAGGTTGATCACCACCCGTGTCAATAACCATATGATCAATTATAGGAAGAACACCCTCTTCTAATTGTGCAAATAGCTCCAAATATGCATCTACATATTCTTCCATACCTAATGAAATTAAATCGGCTTTTGTTAATCTAGGTAAAAACAATGGTAATTTAAATTCATAAGCTAGCGCTATATAAGACTGGATAAATTTTGGATTGACCACAGTACCCATATGCGTATCTATGTGGGTCACATTAATACCACTATCTAGTGCAACCTGTATTTGAGTTCGCATTTCCATTTCAGCCGCTTCTGGGGATATATTAGCCACAGCTTCTTCGGATGTACGCCAAAGACATCTCTCTTCATCTAATAATCCAGTAGCAGGATCAACACTACTTAATGCTCGCCACCGATATTGATCATATTCACATGTTAGTGCTAGATGTACTCCTATATCATATTGAGGATTGTTTCTACAAATCGCAGCAGTTTCTAAGAACCAAGGAGCTGGTACTATGACTGAACCACATGAAGCTAGTCCAAAATCTAAGCATTCAAATGATGCTACATTGGAGGAATGAGAAAAACCGACATCATCTATATGAAAAATTACCACTTTATCTGAGGATTGAAAACCCAACTTCTCATTTATTGTTTGTTTACTCAATTTTATCAACTCTTACTTTGTAAAAATCCTTGAATGGTCTCATTTACCTCATCAGGACATTCTAGAAAAACAAAATGACCTGCACTTGGAATTATTGTTAATTCGGAATCTGAAATTTCCTCATGCATGTATGAAGAAAATTTACTTGGGGTCATCAAATCATTTTCTCCGCATATAATTAATGTAGGTGTATGAATAGATGAAATATTTTTTCTTACATCAAACTCATTACAAGCTTTAAAATCATTTAAAAGAACATTGGAACCAGTTCGCCTTAATATTTCTTCATTTTTTTCTTTAATTGATTGATGAGTTCTCTTGTTATACCCAAAATCTCTCATCGATTGTAAGGCTTTATTAAAATCCTTTTCAATCAATTCAAAGAATAGTGGAGCAACTTTTAACTTTGCTCCCGTACTGATTAAAACTAAATTCTGAAAAAGTTTGTTTTTGTCATTTAAAATTAGTTGAAGGGCAATACCGCCTCCCATTGAATGACCAACTAATGAAATATTCTTTATTTCCAGAATTGAGATTAATTTCAATATGTTCTTTGCATAATTTGTTATAGAGATTTCCGTTATCTTATTACTCTTCCCATGACCCGGTAAACTAAGTGTTAAAACCCCCCAACCCAATTTTTGAAAATATGAGCTATGCAATTCCCATTGAGCTTTATCTCCACCTGCACCATGAATAAAAACTAGTTGAGGATAATTTTTCTTTGTCGGCTTAGAAAAATCGTAATCCATTTCCAATACAACATAACCTCCTAAATCAACAAAAATCTTACTTATTTTCTTTCTTGAATCCATTCCCAGAGGTAAATTTCCAAGATGGCGATTTTTTTTGTAAAAAAGAATTTAATCCTTCTTTCGCTTCAGGAGAAGTCCGTATTTCAGCAATTGCTTTGATACAATAATCCCTGACTTCATTAAAACTGATTTTTCGATTTTGATCTAGTAGTTTTTTAATCCCAGACATAGCTCTAGGACTACTGGTCATGAGATGGTTAAGGATCATTGTCGTTTTCAACTCAAGGTCAGTCAAATCATCAGCTATCTCGTGAATCAGTCCTATTTCATGAGCTTTTGTAGCAGTGAAGAGTTCTCCAGTCAAAAAAAACCTTGAGGCATTAGAGAAACCAATTTTAGGGATTACATATGGACTAATAACTGCAGGCATAATCCCCAGATTAACCTCTGAAAACGCCATTTTAGCTGTTTTAATCGCAATTACAATATCACAAACAGAAATTAAACCAACTCCTCCCCCAAATGCAGCTCCATTAATTTTTCCAATAACAGGTTTTGAAATCGAGTAAATTGTATGAAATAACTGCTCTAGCCTAAATGCATCGTCATGATTTTCTTCTAAAGTAAAATTTTTGCTAGATTTCATATAGTTTATATCGGCCCCTGCTGAAAAGGACTTTCCATTTCCTGTAAGGACAATAGCTCGCAAATCTTGATCATTGCCAGATATTTTGAACGCGGTAGTTAATTCTTCAATCATATCCGGATTAAATGCATTATGTACATCAGGTCTGTTTAGAGTAATTATCACAACATGATCTATTTTTTCTATAGTTATTGTTTCATATTTATCCATTGAAATCCCGTTTTTAATTATATTCTACATACGAAATACTCCAAAATCTGTTTGAGGAATTGGATTATTTAAGGAAGCAGAAATACAAAGCGCAAGAACAATGCGAGTATCCGCTGGATCAATGATTCCATCATCCCAGAGACGAGCAGTTGAGTAATAAGCACTTGATTCCTTTTCATATTTTGCCAAAATTGGCTTTCTAATTTCATCTTTCTCTTCTGAAGTAATTGTTTTCCCTCTAGCAGCCATTTGAGCTTCTTTGACAGTTGCAAGAACATTAGCAGCTTGTTCTCCTCCCATAACTGATATTCTGGCATTTGGCCACATGAAAAGAAAACGAGGGGAATAAGCTCGACCTGCCATCCCATAGTTTCCCGCTCCATATGAGCCTCCAATGATTATTGTAAACTTAGGTACCTGAGCGTTACTCACTGCCATAACCAATTTTGCTCCATCCTTTGCAATTCCACCTGCTTCAGCTTCACTTCCTACGATAAAGCCTGTTATATTTTGAATAAAAATAAGAGGTAATTTACGTTGTGTGCACAGATTGATGAAATGAGTTCCTTTCAAAGCACTCTCTGAAAATAGAACTCCGTTATTTGCTAAAATTCCAACTGGGTAACCCATAATCCGAGCAAAACCACATACTAAAGTTGTCCCGTATAAAGATTTAAATTCATGGAACCTTGAACCGTCAATGAGTCTTGTAATGATTTCATGAACATCGAAAGCTTGTTTTAAGTCTTTGGGGAGAATTCCGTATATTTCCTTTGTATCATAAAGGGGAGGTTCGGGAGATCGTACATCCATTTTTGTTTTTGGAGGAAGATTAAGATGTTCAATGATGTTACGGGCGATACTTAGCGCGTGTTCATCACTAGTTGCATAATGATCAGATACTCCAGAGGTACGGCAATGAACATCAGCTCCTCCTAGATCCTCTGCGGTCACCACTTCACCAGTTGCTGCTTTTACTAATGGTGGACCTCCTAAAAATATTGTACCAGTTCCTTTAACTATTACTGTTTCATCTGACATTGCTGGGACGTATGCCCCCCCTGCTGTACATGAACCCATGACAACGCTTATCTGAGGTATTCTTTTAGCTGACATTTGAGCTTGATTGTAGAATATTCTTCCAAAATGCTCTTTATCTGGGAAAACCTCTGCTTGAAGAGGTAAAAAAGCGCCTCCAGAATCAACTAAATACACACAGGGCAATCGATTCTGTTCTGCAATCTCTTGCGCTCGAAGATGCTTTTTGACGGTCATAGGGAGATAAGTTCCCCCTTTCACGGTCGCATCGTTTGCAATAAACATAATTTCACGGCCTGCAACTAATCCAATGCCTGTGACGATTCCTGCGTATGGTGCAGCATTTTCATACATACCTAATGCTGCAAGGGAGCTTAACTCCATAAATGGTGTATCTGGGTCTAAAACCATTTGTATTCTCTGACGTGCAAGGATTTTACCTCTATCTAAGTGTTTTTCAATCGCTTTAGGGTTGCCTGTTCTAATTTTTTCCAAGGTTTCTCTGTAATGCTTAAGGATTTCATTATAATGTTCGTAATTCTCCTTGTATTGGTCAGAATCAACATCTATTTTAGTTCGTAATATTACCATTGAGCTGTCCTCTAGTAATTGGAGTTGTTATCCTTCTCGAGAGAGAGATGAAATTATCTTTAAATCTTTATAACTTTTCGAGCTTTAAAATCAAGGATTTGAGATCATACGATAAAGAATTTCAATAGTATTACTGAAATATACAATAAAGATGATATTAAAAATACTCTTTTAATCAAATCTTTTCAGGATTGCCTTATTATTAAGCAATATTTGCTCATACAATAATTACGAATTATGTGAGAGTATATTTTTATATTTCGCTCATCAAAATTCATCTGAACGTCTCACAGGAAATTTCCAAGGATATTATTCAATGCAATTAACAAAATCAAAAAGATATATTCTTCCTATTTTATTGACAAGTTTAACTATTCTTCTTATTTTCATCAATGTAATTCAACCTGCCATCAATACTGCATATATGAATGAACAAGTAACTGTAGAATCCTTCCAGATAGTTTTAGGAAGTCTGCATCCAGGTTCAAGTTTTGACTCAATAGAGAATTTCTTTTTCCAGATACCAAATAATGAGCAAGGGGGCTTACGAATTTCATATCTAAGATTAGTTACTTCTTTGACAGAAACAACCGACTATGAAAACTATCTAGGAGATATATACGCTAATTTGTATCTTGATATCACATTAAATGAAGAATTCTATACCCACGAGGTTGTAACCAATGGTAATGTTCAATCAGCTGGGGAATTTGGATGGAAATATGAAATAAATGAAAACACAGCAAGAAGTACTCTAAGTTACTCTAAGTTTTGGGATGAGGTCTTCCTGAACTCAGGAAATTATAATTTAGAAATAAAAACATTTGGTGCAACTGCTCATCCAGAAACATGTAAATTTGGTAGATATTTCTGTGATGAACTGGTATTATTCTTTGATCTTGAATTTATTTTAATTTAAGATAGTTCACTTATTGTTATCTGATATTTCATCTTCCCCTTCAACCACATCTTCTTCAATTTCCATTAGTGGTATGTTTGCTTCGATTTGGTCGCCTTGGGGAAAATAAATCAGCTTCACAGTTCCATTATAAGGAGCACATATTTTATTCTCCATTTTCATTGCTTCAATAACAATAAGTTCTTGTCCTTTTTCGACATGATCTCCTTCTGAAACTAAAATCTTCACTATTCTTCCCGGCATGGGGCTTTTAAGGCTTCCTTTTTCTTCTTCCACACCTTCAAATTCTTCTTCAATTTCGGAAATTCGTTTTAATTCATAATCTTGCCCATCAAGATGAATGAACCGAATATTTCCATCTTTAGCTACAGTGCACTTATATATAACGGGACCAAGAGTAAATTGAAACTGCCCTTCCCCAAGAACTCTTGCACTCACTTGTACTTCCTTTTCTTTGTCATCCTCATCTTTAACAATAACAAAGAACGAATTATCTTCATCACGCCTTAATCGTACTTCAAAACGCTTCTCTCCGTCATCGAAAGTGAAAACTTCGCTCATGATGAATTCCTTTCACACTTCAGTATTTGCGATTCTGTTTTTTCCCATGTTCCCAAGATCCAATGTTTCGCCAAGGTGAAAAAGGATCCGAGTCAGCTAAAAAAGAGGAATGAAATTCATCACCCTTTGTTGGAATAATTTTCCGGATGGCGGCTTTTCCTTTCCCAAGAGTACCAGTTAGTTTGTCAGAAATGACATCTAAGCTCTCTCTACCCCATGTTCCAACTTTTTGCCATGGAGAATTAATATCAATTCCATTAACTACATTTATTGTGCTTATTTCGCTTCCAGTGCTCATGTAAGGCTCCAATACTTCGAAGAGTGCTGCTGCTAGCAAAACTTCATATGGAGTTTCTTTTGGACCACCTTTCCATTTATTGAAATGGTGAGTTACAAAATCGGTATGAGTATTGCCACTAAGAAAATCTTCATGATCTAGAACTTCTTTCAAGAATTTTATATTGGTCGGAATTCCTAAAGCAGTATAATTTCTTAATGCCCATTTCATCTTCTGAATCGCCTCTTCTCGATTCTCTGAATGGACAATTAATTTTGCTATCATTGGATCATAATAGGTCGAAACTTCTCTTCCTGAGGAAATACCAAGATCATTACGAATATTTACTCCAACAGGAACTTCTACTTGATGAATTTTACCTGCAGTTGGCATAAACTGATTTTCAGGATTTTCAGCATAAATCCTGAATTCAAGGGCATGACCTCTTCCAATGAGATCTTCTTGTTTCAAAGTTAATTCCTGACCTGCTGCTATTTTGAGTTGCCATTTTACAAGATCAATACCTGTTGTTGCCTCGGTAATAGCGTGTTCAACTTGTAATCTAGCGTTAATCTCAAGAAAATAAAAGTTGTCTTCTTCATCAACAATAAATTCTACTGAGCCAGCATTAGTATAATTTACGGATTTTGCTGCAGCTATCGCAACATCTCCCATCCTTTTCCTTAATTCAGGATCTTTTTCAAGAGCAGTTGAGGGTGTTTCTTCAATGATCTTTTGATGCCGTCTTTGAATAGAACATTCACGTTCATTTAGATGGATGATGTTTCCATAATGATCCCCTAATATCTGAAACTCAATATGACGAATATGGGAAAAACATTTCTCTAAGAAAACATCTCCAACCCCAAAAGCACTTTTTGCTTCCCTTTGAGCACTTTCATATTCAGATAAGAATTCTTTTTCAGATTCGACTACACGCATTCCTTTCCCTCCTCCTCCAGCTGTAGCCTTGATCATTAATGGATAACCGATTTCCTTCGCTTTTTTCATAAGGATTTTCGTGTTTCTAGAACCTTTATGATAGCCTGGAATAACTGGAATCCCTGCTGCTCTCATGCTTCTCTTAGCTTGAATTTTGTCACCGACAGCATGGATTGCTTCTGGCGAAGGTCCAATCCACACTAGGCCTGCATCAATCACTTTTTTTGCAAACTCAGCATTTTCTGATAGAAATCCATAACCTGGATGAATGGCTTCTGATTCACTTTCTACGGCAATACCAATTATTTTTTCCATATTCAAGTAGCTTTCTGATGGAGTAGGATCTCCAAGAGGATATGAAAAGTCAGCAGCGTGGACATGAACCGAATCCTCATCAACATCAGAGTAAATAGCTACTGTCTCAATCCCCATTTCTTGAACACTAGCAATTATTCTTGCAGCTATCTCTCCACGATTTGCAATGAGTATCTTTTTGAACATATAATCACTTGTAGTTTTAACAAATAATGTTTCAGCTGAGAAATTACTGTTCCTTGCTACTCTGAAAGTCTAAAAATAACTGGAATCCTCAATCTAGGGATATCAACGCTGAGCGATTAATTTACTCGATTCTTGTATCCTGTGACATTATTTTTCTCATGATTTAAAAACTTCTCTGATGAGTTTATTCGACCTGTATTAAGGACAGGGGTGTTTTCTTATTATTCTCATACCATTCTCTATTGCAACAAAATTAACGTTCAAGAAATGTATGAGTATTTATTTCAATTTTTAAGAAAAACTAACAATTATTCATTCCTAAGTTTAATTTAAAATTGTAGTTTATGAAATAAGCCTTAAATTCATTGATATCTTCAATTTTGGAAGATTAAAAGAAATATTTTGTCTTTTACTAACTTTTGAGAGAATCATATTTCAGAACATTATGAATCCATAGTTTTGAAACATAATACATTGGATTAATACAATATTTCAATTTTTTAGAGTTCTGTGACGTAAAAACATATATAGTACATATGTCCATTTTCAGGTGACAATCATGCCATCAGCAGAAATAGAATTATTTCTTTATTTTCTTAAGAATATTTGTATTGGAAGTCTAGTTTCGGGTTTAATTATTTTCTTTCTTACATTAATCTTTCAAGGAAGCAATTTATTCGGTCATGACACAGATATTGATCATGGAGGAGTAGATCTTGGCCATGCTGATATTGATTTGGATGCTGATGTTGATTTAGATTTAGATGTTGATACAGATATAAGTATTGGCATTGATAAGGACATTCACTTGGGTGTTGACAAGGATATAGATTTTCATGATAGCGATATAGGTGCAGACACTCCTACTCCGTTGATGCTTTTGATGGGAACCTTTATGATCACTTTTGGAGGTGTAGGCACACTAATTCTTGATATTGATACATCTGTAAATCCTTTAATACTAATCTTTATGATTCTAGTTAGTCCCATAATCACAACAATTGTCGTTTCCAAAATATGGGGTAAGATAGCAGTGTCTGAAATCTATGACACTCCGCTCGATACAATAAAAATCGATGATCCAGTTAAAACCATAACTACCGTAGATACACAGGGAGGACTTGTAGTTATTGATACATCTTCCATTCATGGCCCTGTGAAAATGGCTGCTAAAACTAGATATGGAGCAATATCCAAAGCTATGCCTGCATTTGTTATTGAAATCCTTACAAACACTCTGATCATTGATGAATGGCCTTCATCACATGATAAAGAAAAACCCTTACCAAAGCAAGAATCTCTTAAATGGGAATAATGAAATGATATAAAATTTAAATTGGTGAAAAAAATTGCAAAACATATTCTTTCTAGATATAATTGAAGATTTAGGACCGTTTCTTGATATACTTCCGTACTTGATTGTATTAGTTTTCGTTATATTTTTACTGCTGGTTATGTTTTATTTATCTCGATTCCGTAAATACAAAACGAATGAGTACGTCATTCATTTTCGTCGTGGTAAAATTAAACGTGCTGGTACAGGTGGAACAGTTGTACTTTGGCCAGTATTCGACGAAGTAATTGTTATTCCAACAACAGTACAACAAACTTTGTTAGAAGCACGAGAGAAGGTAGTTTCTTATGAATATCAAGATGTCGCTTTAACCGCGTTTGTCTACTGGCGGTGTTCCAATCCTGAGGTTTCCTTTTCTAGTGTAAGTTGGAACCCAGCTCGAAGTGACTATGTTGAAAAGGCTATCAAAAATGCAACTGAAGCTATCATCCGAACCACTTGTGCAAACATGCCTATTGAACAAATCATTAGAAATAGAGCTGAGATTATTAAAAACGTGACAACTGAACTTCATCATCTAGCTGGAGACTGGGGGATTACAATAGAATCAATCGAAATTAGGGACGTAGAAGTTCTAGACGAACGTTTAAAGGATAATTTAGAAGCTGTAAAGAAAATCGAAGAAGCAGAAAACGCACAATTGCGACAAGCAGAAATGGAAGAACTAGTTCAATTAAGAAACCTAGAAGTACGTAAAAAGACTGGGGAGAGTGACCAGGATGTCAAACTCTCTATAGAATCTAAAGCAAAACAACGAGAAATACAGATTTCTCAATTAGAACAGGAACGTGCGATAATCGCCGCTGAGACTGGAAGAAAACAGAAAATAATCAATGCTGAAGCGGAAAAATTCCTCCGTATTACTCAAGAGGTCGGAGTTGAAGCAGCACGAATTCGACAACAAGCAGAGGCGCGAAAAGATCAATTACTCGCTGAAGCAGAAGGAGAAGCCGCGAAAATCAAACAAACACAACTTGCTATAGCAGAAGGTATTCTTGAACAAGCAAAAGCTTTAAGTCAAGCAGATGAAAAATATATACAACTTAAAACTATTGATATGCTTCCAGAGGTCTTCAAAAATATCAAAGTTGATAAAATGATTTTACTTGGTGAAGGACAAGACGCCTATAAATCGATCGCGCAAATGGTACTTCCTTTTATGGAATTAGCAAAAGAGATGGGGTTTTCTAAAGGTCTGTTACCTGAAAAAGAAAAACAACCACGTAAACGCTCTTAAAACTGATCAAACCTAGAGTCTTTTTTTTCCCATTTTCCCTCTTTTTTCTATTCTTTTTTGTTTTAATGGTAATATATTCATCTTTTATGATTGACTCATCAATGAATATCACCAAATAGGATATTTCTAGAAATTCTAATAGATTCTTTCCGCTTTCTCATAAGAGAAAATCCATTTTCAATCCAGGATTTGGCTTCTTCAGATCGTCCGATTTTTCTATAGATAGAGCCTATTGTCAGATAAAGAATTGAATCATCTTTTAGTTGGTTAGCTCTCAGATAAAATTCAATAGCTTTTTCGAACTCAATCATTTGCTGAGAATTTAATGCTTTCCAGTAAAATAAATTTCCAAGCCGAACCAGAAGAGAAATATCAACTATTTCTTTTACTGTTTCTTTGGTTTCACCATCTAATCTTGATAGAATACGTTCAAATTGAGTTATCTTAGGTAAAATCTTGAGAAATTCATCTGGTCTGGTATTAGGGCGCATATAGAGAGCTCCCTCGAGGATTGGAGTATCAGTAAAGACCATAAACTCATCTAATAAGTTAGCAATGGTGGTTTGAGTCTGAGTTACTTCACGAATAATACTAGACAATATCTGATGCCTATTATGATCATCACGTATCTGTTCAAGATCTGCATTAGATTGCATAATTGCTGCAGGTGCACTCTTTCCTTCTTGTGTTGATATCGCTGTTTCAATTGTTGTAAATATTGCATTCATTAGATCTTTATTGAGTGCTTCATGAGATTGAATTTTACTAAGTTTTTTTCTAATTAATGTTTCTATTAGCTGATAATTTGACAATATTCTTGTTTTTGCTTCACGGTCGAATAGTAAAAAGATTGTACAATAACGTCCAGATGCTTGAATCCGAGGGTCAACAGAATTGTCTCCAGAAACAGTAAAAGGATACGCTAAAGCCAATTCTTTTCTCCCAGGAACAGGAAAAGACCCGTGTAATTGGTTCATTTGGTCTTGGCTTTCTCCTAATCCCAAAGCTGTTAATAAACTGATACTAAGCTTCATGGCGCTTGTTTCATCTAATTTTGAAATATTTATTTCCGTGATAGGACCCATATCAGCCATTACTGCCAATAAGATTCCTTGAACAAGCATTATAAATACACCGATTTTCCATGAAGGTTCTGGTATTATTCTATGTCAATTATCGAGCGTAAATAAAATAGAATTTGATCCTTCAATCAAACTGAAAGGTTTTTTCTAGTTCTACTCATAAATATAATGAATAATCGTCGAAAAAAATCCAAGAGTGATGAAATAAAAAGCTTTGCTAATCTATTCGAATCAAATTTACAGAGATCATCCTTTAATTTTTTTTATTTTCTTTTTTCGAGGAGGACTCGGTAGGTCTCTTTCAATACTCTTCCTTGAATAATCATGTAAAGATCGATTAAAAGCTGATTGATCAGTTGTTACTCTATTATAATTCCCTAAAGTTGGGGAGTACATCGATTGAATATCTAATTTAAACGTATTAAGCAAATTCCAAGAATTTCTGATCGCTAGGATATCGTAAAGATAACACGATGTATCCATAAGTTCAATGACTCTCTTCCTAGTTTCTAAATCAAGTTGTGTTACATTTGGTCTATTCAAGATTTCAAATAACATTTGAAGAAGTTCAATTATTTCTTTCAGATCTATTTGAGATGGTTCTTCTTTTTCAAAAAAAGCGATTATTAGATTCATTTCTGTTGCTAGTCGCTCTAACTGATATTTAAGAAGCTTCGTACTTCGTACGAATTTTCTTTTATCTAATCTACGAATTAAATTTTTGATTGTACGAATAGCGGTATCGGGTTTTGATGCACGAAAACCAATATGTTTTAAAAATCTGGCGATACGCCCACTAACCCGTAATTGGCCAGCCATTTCCTTGGTTGAATTATAACCTTGTTTATGATGTTGTTCGATTATCTCTTTTACGAATGTAGAATCGATATCTCCTGCCATATCTAATGCTGAAAGTAGGAAATATGATTCCAACATACGAGTTGGGTTGTCAATTCTCTTGATACTCTTTTTTAGGAATGATTTCAGAATCAAACGATCGCTTTCAGCTATTAGACCTAATTTTCCTAGTTTTTGAATCAAGAAACAAAAGGAAATTACTGAATCTTCAATAACTGGAGTATCAATTCCTTCAGAGATCATTTTAAAAACAAATTCAGATACCAAATTTTCGATATTTTCATTAGAACCAGTTAATAAAGAAGAGATTTCCATTAAGGTGCTTAAACTATTGATTTCTTCGGGTTTATATGTAAATTTCTTTACTAATCTAGTTATTTCATTTTCACCAGCTTCATTCACCCGTTTGATGAATTCAAACCCATTTAATGTGTTATAAACTTCTGAAGGTACTTTCTTCTCTTGTGTGAGCTCTTTAAGGACCTTGTTAGAAGAATCTCTACCTTTCATAGAACCTTCTAGTAATCCTGTTAACAAATCTTCTGGAATTTCAGCCTCACTTTCTTTTGTTAGGCTATATGCTAAAGGAATGGAAATTTTTTCAAGAAGGGATTCTACATTATCTAATTTATTCAAGATCTGCTGGTGTTCATCACTTAATTTTGCGACACTATTGACAATAAGTTGATCAAGATCCTTTTTTGACGAATAAGCAGATAATTCCTCATGTATTACTTTTCTGATTTCTTCAAGATAAGGATCGTCCAATTTATTTTTCAAGAATCCCTTCCCGTATTTATGTTCTAGTTTTTTATCAATTCTCTTAATAAGAAACGATTTAGCTATTTTCTTTTTGGCCATATTAGCGGTATAGTCAGCTATGATTTGTCTTACTAATGAACCAACTGTTAATCCTATAAAGGGTAAAAGAGGAATTACCATTATCTTACTGCCCACTAAAGCGTTTATCACTCATTTTTGTCTTTTTACTATTACTATGATTAATTTTCTAGACAAATATAAAGACTACACTGATTAATTTATACTTCTCACTTATAAAAACTTACCAATCGAGGTAAGCAAATTCTTCTTAAAGACCATATTACTTAAAATAAATCGAATACTTAATGCTATACAAATTGTATTTAAACAAGGCAGCAATGCTCAATTAACAAATATTCGCTTGTTTCATTACGATTCATATATGTCTTTGATAATTAATTATTTAATGATAAACTGAGGCTTTTCCCATGAAAAAATTTACAACAGAGAATTTATGGCTGCGAGTTATCCTCTTTTTCGTAATTTGTACTATTCTTATTTTTAGTTTACAAGTGTTTTTTTTGCCTTTAGCTCAAACTTTAATGAGTGTTACATTTCCAGAAACTGTTCAAATCAATATTATACGAGCAATGAACGGGGTTGTTGGTATTGGTCTGGTGTATGGATTTTTAAGATTTGATAGACAGAAAATGGATGTTGTGGGATTTAAATGGGATAAAGACTTAGGTGTTAAGTGGATTCTTCTTAGTATTCCCATAGCAATTATTGGATTAATCCCTACAATTTACATTGAGAGTATTGGTGGGATTGTGGAATTTAATGGACTTCTAGACATAGTATCGATATTTCTTACTCTGTTGATTACAGTATTTGCGATAGGTTTGGGAGAAGAAATCTTATTTAGAGGCTATCTTCAAACACTTCTCGAGACAAAATACTCATTCCTGTTTTCTGCATGTGTTTCAGCATTTCTATTCGGACTTTTACACTTTCTATTATGGTCTCCTACAGGGAAAGTTAATAATATGATTGCTATCCTTTTTAGCGCGTTCGCTATTGGATTGACTTTTTCTTATGTTTTTAAGAGCACAAAATATAATTTAATTTTTGTAGTATCGATCCATGGGTTTTGGGATTTCTTTCTCTTTATTTTTCAGGCCGATTTTTCTTATGATGGAATCTTTGAGGTCATTCTTGAAATATTTGCATCTATTATCGGGGCAACAGTAATTTTCCTATTAGTGTATGAATATACCACAAAAGCTTTTAGAAATTACTTGAACAAAGAGAAAACAGTGACAGAAGAAGAACCAAGGTTCGAAACTTAGAATGGATCCCCTTCATATTTCTCTCATTCAAATGGATATTGCATTCGGTCAAAAAGATGAGAATCTCAAGAAAGCAGATTCCTTAGCTGAAGACGCGATATCAGGTGTAAATAGCGAAATTCCTCATATTATATGCTACCCAGAACTCTTTTCTACTGGTTACGATCTCAACAATATTAAACAACATGCGGAACCTATTCCAGAAGGAAAAACAACGAAATTTCTTCAAAATGTGGCGTTAAACTACTCAGCTATCATAATTGCCAGCTATATCGAAATAGAAGAAGGGAAATTTTATAATACTGCTGTAGTAATTGATGAAAAAGGAATTTTTATGGGAAAATACAGGAAAATCCATTTATTTCCATTGCATCCTCTTGATGAGACGGTGCTGTTTTCATCGGGAAATATATTTGTCCCTTCCTTTAAATTAAATTGTGGGAATTTGGGATTGCTACTCTGCTTTGATGTAAGATTCCCAGAATTAAGCAGGAGAATGACATTAGAGGGAGAGATAGATTTGTTAATTTATCTCGCAGAATTTCCGAACCCTAGAGATATAATCTGGACAACATTACTTAGAGCTCGTGCTATGGAAAACCAAATATTTGTATCTGGAGTTAATAGAGTCGGAGAAGACCCTAATATTAGCTATTTTGGTCGCTCAGCAGTTTATGATCCCTTAGGTAATATAGTGGTTGAAGGAATGGATAAAGAAGTAGTATTAACGGCAAAAATAAATCCTGAAATCCTTCAATCTGCCAGAGATACCCTCCCCTCTCTAAAATATCGTCGTCCTGACTATTATTAACAAAGCCTAAATCTTGAGAGAGGATCCTAAGGATGGGATATGATAATCTGATTTCTTATATCCCTCATGTTTCAACATTTCTTCAGAAGCAAAAGGATCTTTTGTTAAATCACCAATATGTACGAGAACTTTTTTCCCTTTAACTGAATTCAAATAATTTACTAAAGTATCACTGGATGAGTGTCCGCTAAAACGAGTAAAAATTACCTTTTGTTTGTAGGTTGGTTCTAAACTATGTAATAATCTATAACCTAATGTATTCTTTGCTAAGTACCCGCAAAGTATGATCGTTGTATCAGGATCATCCTTTGTTTGTTCAACCAATTCTCTAGCATAACCTCCATTCAACATACCCCCTCCTGATATCACTACCTCATCCTCAAACGGTTGAGAAAGATGATCACTTAAAAAGCCTTTTGTTTTTATTCCAGTTAGCCGTGCAACTTTCGTTGCCATACCTAAAGTTGATATTTTTCTTTTTGTTGTAATACCCGCTTTTTCTAACTTTACTAAAATTTCCTGGGACCGACCTACACTAAAGGCAGGAATAATTACTCTTTTACTCTCTTTCACTGTTTCAAATAACAGTTTATCTCTCTTTTTTGCATCAAAAGATGGTTGACCATAATATGTGCTATCAACAATAGTAAGATCTGCATCTCTTGGTAATTCTGGTGATTTGTTTTTAAATAACGTCGTAGAATCTAAATTCACATCTCCAGAGAATAGTATGCTCTTATTGCCACATTTAAGTAGATAAGAGTAAGATCCTTGAATGTGATGAGCAGGAATCGGTTTAACTATAACATCTGTAGATAATTGGAGCTCATCTTCGGTTGATATTGTAACAAAATTTTCCAGCATTTTATGAATAGATTTAGGTTTGGATAAGACATTGAATCGGTGATCAGAATTCCTAATCGAAGAATTAATATTCTTTTTCATAAGTTCAAGGCTATCAAAAAGAAGTATATTTGCAAAATTCTTCGTCATAACACTTCCAAAGACATGCCCTTTGTAACCCTGTCCATAGAGATAAGGGATTGCACCGACATGATCGAGATGTGCATGTGTTACTAAAATCGCATCTAAATGGTTTAATCCTTCATTCCAAAAAGGAATTTGATAATTCGCGACTGACATTCCATAATCGAGAAGAATATTCGATTTCGGAGTACATATCAATATTCCCATGGACCCAATTGTCGCACCTCCCAAAAAGTGTATTTTAATAGGTTTCTCTTTGTGAACGGTGATCGGATATGCTAGTTTTTCAACATACAATTGTAAGAGTTCTGGTGGAATATTAGGACTTAATTCAGCAGGATGGATTTTATTTGGTGTCACAATTTTACAATATGGCTTTATTAATGAATTATAGACTAAAGGAATGGATGTTAGATTATTCTTTTTTAATTCTGGTTCAATTTTTTTGACTAAGTCATCAACTGTGTCTATTCCATCTGGTTTCCAATTGTCAATGAATTGTTTAACCTTAATTTTCTCTATCTTAGACAATATATCATTAGTTATCCATTTTTTCAAAAAATGAATGTTTTCATCGTAATTTAGCTGTTCTGTAGTTTCAGTGAGATATTCAGGGTATTTTTGAATCACTGATATTGGTAATTCAAAGAATATATCTATCTCAGATTTAGCTTCAGAGAAGAGCTCATATAGAATATCCTTGATATCATCAACATCAGCAAGAGGTAAACCCAAAAAACGCAGGGTTGAATGTAACTTCAACAACACATCTGATTTTGTACCTTTTTTGTATAGAAAACGGAGAATGGATTGATTTAATCTCGTGATGATTGGTTCATTCTCACTGGTGTTAGTATATAAAAAGCGACAAATCGTTCTGAAATCCTCTAAATCGAATAATTCAGAGAGTAAAGCGTTTTCTACAAGATTTAAAGTAAGATCATAATTTTTTAATAATATAGAAGATTCAGAATATTCACTCCTGAATATAGCATGTATTTTATTCCAAATTTCATTTTCTACGGAAAAGAATTCGAAAGGAAAATTATCAATATCCTTAGCTAAACAGAAGAGTTGACATTTATGGTACAAGGATAGATCATCTATGTCTTGTACCAATTCTTCACGATTCTCATCTGATAATTTTCTTTTCATCTGTGTAATAGCATTTTGTACAACGGAATCAGGGAAATTCATTTTATATAATCCTCTTAATTAGTTAAGATTTGATCTGATTCAAATATTAACGAAGGTAGATTGTTCTATAATACTGGAGTTAATGTATAATCTATATATCCTTTAAAAAGTACTGGTTCAATTGCATAGTATTCTGTGGCTGGAATTATGCCTTCTAATACTAAAGCTCTATCAATTAATTGTATTTTCCAATGAGAAGTCGCTGCTGTTGTACCTCCTTGGAATTCCTGTTTTTCTTTGAGCCATCCAACCACAATATTCCCTTCGAGCCTAGATTTCGATACTAATATCGCAATAAGCTCGTTTAATGCAGGGATTCCATACTTATTCTCTAAGACATCTATTCCAAGACTTATAAGCAGGGGAGGTTCAAATAATTTTAGCAAAGCCAGTTTAGAAGTTTCTATCAATTCAAGTAATTCTTCAACTGTATCAGGTAATTCGAATCTGTTGGATGCTTTTTTAGGAATGTACCTCTCAAAATTCGCAGTCTGTTTTATCCATTCTTTACTACCTGTGAAAACATCTAAAAATGACTGTTTTGCATCAAATGTTATACCCTCTCGAAAAACACTGATCATTGATCTTTTCTGGTTTAAATGATTTGTGATTAACGGAAATAAAAAGAAATCTAGAGCGTCTCCTACAGGAGTAGATACTTCAAATAGATTCCATGATCCTTTTTGAAAACCCCCACTCAATAGCTCGTCGAAATCATTAGAGCCAGTAGAAATATGACGATCATCTGAGTCACTAATTGTACGGGATTTTAACATAATCGCAGGAAAACGGTATTTGAATGGATAGAATGTCTTCAACTGACCTTTTGCTAAAGTTGCGAGATATGTTTCGTTAAGAATTTCTTTACCTCTCATTTTCACAAAATTCAATTCACGAATTCTTCGTGGAATTCCATATGTAGATGAAATCGTGCGTTTACTTAATACTGTGATCCCATCAACAACCCAATCTATACTAGCAGGATCATTACCCTCAATAACAAATATAATTTTAGAATTTTTTGATAACAGATGTTGAACTATTACTGATTCCCAGTGGCTGATCTGATTTTGTGAGAGATTTCCAGTTAAAGCGTTCCAGCTATCAATTGCAATTACTTTATTTGGAAGATCTTGACCAATAGCAAAAAGCATCTGTATGAATTCAGGCATAGTTTCAAAATTCATTGATGCGATATTCTTACTTCGAGATATATTTTCTGATCGAGTGGCATCAAGAAAAAACGGATATTTTCTATTCGGATGTATATCCTTCTCTATCCACGAAAAATCATTCAGAATAATCTCAGGATTGATTCTAGTAGATATAAAAAAAGAATTTGGTAAAGAAGCTATGAGTTGCAGTGCAAGACTTGATTTACCTGTACCAGGAAGGCCTTTTATTAAAATAGAATATCCTTTATCCAATTTAGCTAAATCGGGGAATTCGGGAGGTAAATTTCCTCTAATTTTCGACATAAAAATAACACTCAAACCATATTATCTAGTTTGATTTAAAGAGATATCATTTTTCATTTAATAATCCTTGCAACTGATCAAGATCGTGTAATAGTTTAACACTCCCGAATGTTGGTAATTCTAAATGGTTAACGGGGTCCAAAATAATTATATTTTTTTTGAATGATCTAGATAGCTCCCTTTCAGCTGCTAATATGCCAGTTAAACTCTTTGATATCGCAAGATGATAATTTTTCTTTCTGAATCGGCTTTTTGACTTCAATTCCATCTGTACATATTTTTGATGAGCTTTAATCTCATCTACTGCAAATCCACTGAATGCAACAGTGCTACGTAACTGTTTTATAAGTTCCTTCACTTAAATCAATTCCTTTCTTAATTTTCTGAAATTCTTGTATAATAAATGCAAAAATAATATCGAAATTTATGTCCTTTTATTACATTATTTATGACTAATAACTTTATCCTTTAAAACTGCCTGAATATCTTATACGGATTTCGTTTTACTAATAATTTTTTGGAGCTCTGATACTGATAACACCCCAAGGCTTGTTATATATCCTGTGATAAGTTCTGCAGGGGTCACATCAAAAGCTGGATTTCTAAATGTTGTATTATCAAGATAAAGAGAGATTGTTTCTTTTCTACAATATCTTGCTGAATACCCTGATACTTCTTGCACCTCTACTTTACTTCTCTCTTCAATCTCAATATCACTCCCTGATGGTGTTGAAAAATCGAATGTGGATCTTGGAAAAGCAGAATAAAAGGGAATTTTGTGATATCTAGCTAATACTGCGAGATTATATGTACCAATTTTATTTGCTACATCCCCATTCCTCGTCACCCTGTCAGCGCCAAGAATAATCATATCGATTTCACCACGAGACATCAGTAACCCGCTTGCAGAATCACATATTACGGTATGTTCTATCCCATATTGAGCTAATTCCCATGAAGTTATCTTACCTTGTACTCGAGGACGAGTTTCATCAACATAGACATGAAAACGAACTCCATCCTCCCATGCTTGGACAAGTGGAGAAAGGGCACTTCCGTGATCGACCAAAGCTAATGCGCCTGTATGACAATGAGTTAGAATATTCATATCGTCCCGAATCAGCTTTTTTCCAATTTGTCCTATCTTTAATCCTTCATCCTTAATTCTTTTAGAAAAAAGATTTGCTTGAGCTAGAGCTATTTCAGGGTTTAAATTTGGGGTATTTTTTACAAAATCAAGACCATTCTTTAAATCGACTGCAGTCGGTCTTGCAGATAAGAGGGAATCATATGCTTCATTCAATCTATCCTCGAAGTTATTTTGTTGCCAAAATTCATGAATAGCCTGTACTAATCCATAGGCAGCAGCAGCACCAATAGATGGCGCACCTCTAATTATCATATCCTTTATTGCATGAACTGTGTCCTGATATTTTGAAGACCTAAAAATTTCTATTTGAAACGGAATTTTTGTTTGATCGATCATACAAACTTCTTCATTTTCCCACCACACAGCTGGTTTGTCCATTATCTTTCCGTCTATTTGTAACTTCATAATAAACCTCGTTAGGAATCCTAATATTCCAAACATATTATTTTTTTTTAACTCGATCGAAAAATTCTTGATATATCTTATTTAATGTATTATTTGGCATGTATTTACTCCTAAAACTTGCTCGATTTGTTACTACGGAAGAGCAGAATCACCTCATTAAGAAAATTGAAAAGTACTTTTATCAATTTACTAATTCGATTCAGGTTGAAAATGATACATGGGCATCTCAAAATCGATTACTTTTAAAATTAGAGGATCAAAAAAATTCCAAATTGCTATCCAATATTGAATTGCATGTTGAGGAGCTAATAAATAAACCTGGAATAGTTAGTGTGATAACAATTCCTTCTTCTTTATATAATTGGGAATCTGAATCACTAACTGCATTAATAAATGAAATTACTACTTTTTTAAAGGGAAATAATGCAACAGAATACTCTCTTGATCTTCTTGGTTTTGGAAAAACAGTATTTCACAAAAAAGCAATTCAAGACAGATTAAAAAAGAAAAAATTTGTAGACTCATCCAATAGTAATTTTAAACTGTATTTAGAAATGAGATCACAAAAAGTACAAAATATAAAAAATGGTATGACCCACATAGCTAGAATTGGGAGAAAATATATACCCACTATTTATTCTACAAAAACTTTATTTTCCTTTTCTCCTCAATTGATACTCTATTCGCCATATACCGTTCAAGAAGTTGCAGATTTCTTTCGTTTAAGTTTAGCTTTTAATATTCCCATTATTCTGACAAATGAGAATGGACGAGTTGAAAAATTGATAGAAAAGGTAAGAACCAGTTATTATAAAGGAATAGATAAAATAGAATATAGAATCACTTTATCTCTTGCAAATTATATCTTGAAAAGTAAGGATCAAACTTTTGGGTTTTCTCTTTGGGGTACTAGTCCTATCACTGAATTAATTACAAAGATTAAAGGTATCAAACCACATATTCAGAGTAAAAGCGTGATAAATTTTGTCTTTGGGAATGAAGAAACAGGATTGCCGTTGAATATTCGTGACCAAATTTCAATATATAGGATAGGAACTCAGGCATCTGAACCGCTTAGAGCATCTCAAGCTGCCGCTTACGCTTTAGGTACTCTTCTTTCTCAATGAAAGATACATACTCAAGATAAAAGTAAATTTGAAATTGGCATTTCATAAATAAATTTCTGACCCAACTTAGTTAGCACTTCTGCAATATTTTTCTCCCATAAATCTGCTCGAATTATTAAATGCGATCCTAAAAAGAAATCAAGAGGTAGCCGAGAGTATAATTGAGAAATATCATAGGTAGCTTTGTATTCTCTAAGAATCAACGGTACCCACGATCTCGTGATTGTGTTGCTAAGCTTATTAAGACCAATTCCATATGCGATATTTTTAGCTACTGTTTCTTGGACCATATGGCTAAGTATATACCCAATATCATCCATTCGATCGAGTTTGGGCAGCATCATAGCGTCGATCCATGCAATTCGCATAGGTGATACAAGAATGTTGCTTAAATGACTATCTCCATGTATGAAGTCAACACCACCATTCGATTGTTCGAGAATCTGGTACCAGTAATCAATGAATTTTTCATCAATACATGTTCTTAATAATCTAAATAAAGGATCATATAACTTTAAATTTGTGGGCTGTCTTCCTGAACCATGTAATCTAGCCAAAGCATAGCCAGCAAAACCCCATTTTTGTTCTGGCACAACAGAAAAATGAAAAAGCGTTGTAAACCCACTTAAGAATTCAAGCATCATTGCCCTTACTTCAGGTATGACATGGATAACGTCAGGAGCAAAAACTACATCTGGATATCTACGGATTCGCATGTGTATTTCGTGATTTTTCTTCCAATGCTCCCAATCCTTTTGACGAGTAGTCAATATTTTTGCTAACCTTTTCGCATTCTCAACTTCTATATCTAAATCATTTGCGAATTTTAAAACAATTCCACCATCAACTTCCCCCGCTAGAGCAGTACTCAATCTTGCTTCAATGACATAAGTCTTCCCTCCAGCACCATTAAATGTTTGAATCTTTTCTATACGGGTGTCGGATATTCTACCTGTTTCTTGCTGTATATGCTTTGTGATTTTATCACTTGATTGAAGGATTAAAGTGCGGACTCGGTTATGAATTTTCTTCTGCTTTTCATCCTCTTCATTGAAACTGTCCATGAAATATCCTTCTATCGTTTGTATTGCTCTAATATTCTCCCTCGTTCCACTAAAGCATTAAGACCATCAACTGCATCTTCTGCTGTGTTGAAAACAGGAATACCATAACTTTCAAATTCAGAATTTACAGTTGGATCAGGTAAATTATAAACTAAAACAGCTTTTTCTGGAAATTCTTTTTTTAATAATGCTATGCGCGCTGGAGCGTCTTTAGAAACTACTGGAGCATCTGATCTAGGTACAATAATGATACCTGATACATTATCCTGACTTAAGAATATCCGAGATATCTCTGATATAACCTCTGTTGTTGCACTTCCAGTTAGATCCACATAAGCAAGAGGAGATTCATCTTTATCTCGTGAAAGGGAGGTTTGAACTTGGTGCTTTTTTATTACTTCTTTAGATTGATTTGCAGCATCATCCGATAATACTGCTAGCTCCAAATTATAACGATTCATACGATATAATGCCATCGCAGCAGGTCCCCCCGTGTTTGTTACAAGTGCAATTTGATTTCCAATTGCTGGTGGCTGTTTATATAAAGCTTTAATCGAATTGATGAACTGAGATGTACTATCACACTGTATGATCCCTGATTGTCTTAGAATTTCTTTATATATTCCCATCACACTTGCTACTGCACCTGTATGACTTTTTGCTGCCATTGTGACCTCTTCAGTCATGGGTAACTTCAAAACAACAATTGCTTTTTTCCTGGCAATTGTTCTAGAAACTTTTATAAATTGTCTTCCAGCTTTTACTCCCTCTATATACGCACCAATTACCTTTGTATCAGGATCCTGTCCAAAATATTGTATAAAATCAGTCTCATTAAGATCTGCACCGTTTCCATAAGATACAAACCTCTTTAATCCAATCTTATTTTTTTGAAGAGCAAGTAATAGATCGATCGCTAGAGAACCTGACTGGGATATTAAAGAAACATTACCTTTTACAGGAAGCTCAAAATTAGGAAATAAAGTATTAACTTGAGTATGAGTATCAATAATACCCAAACAATTAGGCCCGATTAATCGTGAATCACCAAGATCTTTCACAAGTTCTTGTTGAAGGTCTTCTCTACCAATTTCAGAAAAACCAGCTGTTATACAAATAATTGCAGGTATACCCCGTTTTGAAACTTCGGCAACAGCTTTAATTGCAAAATGAGTTGGTAATACAATCACTGCAAGATCAGGAACTTCAGGAAGATCAAATACACTTGGATAACACTTAATACCCATTATTGAACGCACATTGGGGTTTATGGGGTAAATTCTTCCATGAAAGGGAACAACAAAATGATTGAAAATTAAACGACCGTATTTTTTCTCATCAGAAGAAGCTCCGACAATTGCAACTGATCTTGGTTCAAAAAAGAAGTCGAGCATTGTGACACCATTATTTATAATCGGGGATTGATAATTAATTAATTCTAGTTTTTTCTTAGAATCTGACACAGCTTTATTTTAAAGATACTCAGGTTTACTAACACCTTTTTTGTTTTAGCGAATATTAAATAAAGTTCCTGTTTTTTGAGGGTTGACAACTACTAACTTTTAAATTGTCAATCATAGGCTTTTGTAGACAATCAGGACAAAGAGAAGAGGGGGGAAAAGTGGAGATAAGATACCAGGAAAAGAGAATTGGCTTAATCAGCTATAGATGATTACTAAAAAAACGTATTTTCTACGATATTAGCAGACTTAAAACCTTTCAACCGCTCTTTGAATTCATCGGAGGAAGGAAATCGAAGTACAGTATGATAAAATGTTTCAACTTTCATTATTTTTTTTGTTGAGAGCACTTTCTCAAAATATTCCCGTAAAGCCTCTAATTCAGGTAATTCTGGCATATTCTTAACTGATTTTATTTATATCAAAATGTTTATCTAATTTCTAGATTTATTCTTTTTGTTCTAATAATCTCATACATAATCAATAGGTTTCAAGATTAGTATTTTTTGAATCGAAAATTATTATGGAAGTTAGCTAATGGAATTTAACTGGCATCAATTGAAAGAGGAACTTCAAAAAGTTGATTCAACCCGATTGATGAATTTTTTTTACAATTTACATCCCTTAATTATCATAACCTTGGTACTCATCAATATAGGTATACCAATTATCACTTTATTCTATTATTTCTGGCAATTTGAATTTTATCATCCAATTTTTTGGATATTCATTCCAGATTCCTATACTTATTCGATTTTATTTGGAATTTTCTTAATTGTGACATTGGTGTTGAAAAAGAATATTCAAATCTTAAATATCATAACTTTTATTGGATTAATCAAGGTACTTTTTGGTTATTTGACTCTTCTCGTTTTATTACCTTCTTTCTTTAGTATAGTTTCTTTAGCTGCTCATTTGATCGAATTTAGTGAAGGGTTGATAATTTTACTATTTATTAAGACTGGGAATCGTGATTTTTCAATTGCTACTTTTATAGTCATTCTTGATTGGTTTTTCGACTTCTTCAACCCTTTTGGATTACCAACTATTTTCCTATACCCTTATCATCCTGAATTTAATCCAAATCCCACAGCACCTTTTATTTTTCCAATTTTTCTCGTCTTCTCGGTTTTGATTTTCTTTCTCCTCGCATTCATAAGATTGAAAAAATGGGAAGAAATCAAATCAAAGGTGTGAACTACCACCAAGTGGCTTATTAAGAGTTCGCTGAACCCCTCATCAACAAGATAAAGGGGATAACTACAAAAAATTCCTTTGTTTCAATCCTTAAATGATTTTGACCTTATAAGAAGTTGGAGCTGATCTTATTCTGTAATCGTGTTAATTCCTTTAGGGTTTTTTCTAGATCCTTGTTGTTAATTAAAACAATTAATACAAACCTTTCGTACACCTCGAGATAAACAAGAAATTTATCTCCTAGATTGAAACGAAGTTTAGTGATTTCATGTTCTATATTTGAACCAGATTCCAATAAGCTCTTACACATCATGCCTATATGATTTGCGTAAGGATGTAGTTCTGGAAGTGTAGAGATTGTAGTGAAAACTTGATTTAGTTTTGTTTTTTCTAAGATAATATAATCGGATATAATGGAGGATTCCATTATTTTTATCATTTTTGAGAGTCCCACAACATCAATGGATATTAGTGATAAGTACTCCTTCCTTAGATATTCATGGAATGGTAAGAAATCATTTTCTTTATACGAAATAGTATCGGCCAATATTTCATTGAAATCGTTTTCAAACTGATTTAGGATTCTATTAGCAAATTTATGCTCTTTTATATCATTTTCATTTGAAAAAAATAACCCATATGTAAACGTTCCCTCAATAATATGGACTAAATATTTCCCCTGATCAATTGTACTGATTCCTGTATCTTGATGTGTTTCTTTAACAGCATTAAGAATTGCAGTCATTAAACCAGCACGAAGATCCTCGTCAACATCAGAAAAACCAGATACAAAAAAGTGTGAGAATAATAAGATTCCATCTTTAGTTGTGATGTTAACTCCAATCAATTGCGGTTTCCTCAATTCAGGAATAATGAAATTTCTTTTAAACAGTATTGTTTAAATTTCCTTTCAAGTCTGACTGAATATTCATTCTTTAATTAGAATTGTCCGAAGGATAGAAATAAGAAATTGTTATGAAAAATAAACAGATATCAATATTTCTTAAAAGGATTATAATTATGTCACTTCTATTATTTGATCCGAGAACTAGTGGAGCTGCGGGTGACTTACTAATTGCTGCATTACTAGATACTCAAAAGAAGGATTTTTGTAATAAATTCTGTAACACTTTCCAACAACTACTTAGCAAATATGATCCTGATTTCAAAGTAACGTCTTCTACTACAAAACGACAAGGTGTTATTGGAACAGTAATTCATACATCGGCGAAAAGAAAATTTCCTCCCCCAGAAATGCGAATAATAATAGGTAAGCTGGGAGATAAACTAAAATTTTCTCTAAAAGGTTTAGAAATGATTTCAAAAGCGATTTCTTTTTTAATTGAAGCAGAAATGAAAGTTCATGGATATGAAATCGAATCTGATGAGCTACATTTTCATGAATTAGCAACAACCGATACAATATTTGACATCGTTGGATTTGTGTATCTTCTCGAAGAAATGAATATTATTCAAATGGAAAAGAAAATCCTCCCTATTGCAGTGGGTAATGGAACAATTAAAATTGCGCATGGAGAAGTTTCCATACCAGCTCCAGCTACATCTGAAATCATTCGGGAGGGAAATCTGCAAATTATTGGGGGACCTATTAAAGGTGAACTGCTTACGCCTACAGGAGCAGCTCTTCTTGCATCACTTGAAGCAACGGCGGTGACACAATTTCCTCTGATGCAAACGAAAAAGATTGGGAGAAGTTTTGGTACCCGAAATACTGACCAAAATTTCCTGAGTTGTTTGCAAATTATTCAAGGATCATCGCCATTGATGCTAGGAAAAGAGGAGATTACTGTTCTTGAAACCAATGTAGATGATGTAGATGGAGAAACACTAGGTTACCTCTTTGAAATCCTATATGGAAAAAATTTGGTCCTTGATCTTACCTTGATCTCTACTATATCTAAAAAAAACCGTCCAGGTTATCTGATTCACTCAATAGTGAAACCATCAAAGGCTATTGATGTAATAAATATTCTTTCACGTGAGCTAGGTACGTTAGGGGTAAGGGTTTTCTCTGGTTTCCGCCATATTATTCCTCGTAAAATAGAAACCTATCAAATTGAATATAAAGATGAATTGGAGCCAGTACAATATAAGAAAGCATTCTTAGGTTCAGAAATTGTATCAGAGAAGATAGAGTTCGACGATTTGAAGAAATTAGCTCAGAAAGAAGGGATCACTTTGAAAGAAATGCGGAAAAGAATATTCTCAGAAATATCTAAGCAGGATGATGACAATGCGTGATATAGAAACAATATTGAATCAATTTAAGAACGGAAAACTCTCATTAGAAGAGGCCAAGCAAGAATTAAACCTGTTTAGTTTAGAGTTCATAGAGGAAGGGGTTAAATTAGATACTGGAAGACACATTAGGAAAGGCATACCAGAAGTGATTTATGCTGAAAAGAAAGATCCAGAAACAATAAAAGACATTATTTCCAAATTTATGGAGAAGAATCCTGTCCTACTATTATCTCGTGTTCTATCAAAACACCTCAATGTAATAAAAGAGAATTTTGATACAAAATATGATTTATACATTAACCCGACCTATGAACCCTACACAGTCACAATTACAACAAAAAATTATGATTTTCCTGAAATTTCTGGCAACATAGGAATTTTAACGGCAGGAACTTCTGACATACCCCTTGCAGAAGAAGTAAAAGCTATTTCTAAACTTATGGGAATTAACACAATTCAATTCTACGATGTAGGAATTGCAGGAGTTCATAGATTATTTTCTCCATTGAAGGAAATGATTAAACAACAAGTCAGAGTAATTGTTGTTATTGCTGGTATGGAGGGGGCTCTCCCAACTATTGTTTCCGGTTTAGTTAACATACCAGTAATCGGTGTACCCGCTTCAACGGGTTATGGTTATGGAGGGAAAGGTGAGGGGGCATTAATGACAATGCTTCAATCATGCTCACCTGGTCTAGTAGTGGTTAACATTGATAATGGTATTAATGCTGGAGCCACAGCTTCCTTAATTGCCAAACAATACAAAAAATGATAGCATAAATATTAGTTTATTGTTCTAAGCGGCTTTCCAAGCTAAATTCAATAAAAAATAATAATTTCAAGGGATTAATTACGGCCAACAATCCGATTTAAAGGAAAAAAGAAGACTTCTTAACCTGAAAAGCAATTATGCCTTCTTTGAGGTAGTTAAATTATGTCTGAAAATGGAGACAATGAGGACAAAAAAACTGAATCTGAATCAATTAAAGAAGATGAAAGCGAGGAATCTAATCAAAAGGAAGATAATCAGGAAACAGAAGTTAAACCTAAGCCCAAGAAAAAATACATATTTAATTGCACCAAATGTGGTCAATGTTGTGAGAAGAGGGAATTTGTACCGGTTTCTTTTGCCGATATCCGTCGCTGGAATCAATTTGGAGTAATTAATTCGGTATTTCCTAATTTGAAGTTCCGAACTTTAAAAACTACGGGAGAGAATTCGCAAGAGTTTTTAACTCTTGGTCTTGTAGGGCCAGAAATAGGCTGTCCTATGTTTGATAAAGAAAATAAGTTATGTAACATATACCACTCACTTCCACTTGAATGTAAGGCGTTTCCACTAGGATTTAATGGAAAAAATTACTATATTAAAGATAAATCAGTTCCAGGATTAGGACAAAGTACGATGACAAAAGAAAAACTAATTACTGATCGCGATAACGCACGAGAAGATTTTGATTCTAAAGTTGAAACACAAATGATGGTTCCATTACTTTATTCATTATTCATGCAAAATGTTGTTAAACAACAGCAGAAAATTATGGAAGATATGCCTGAAGAGAAACGTAAGCAATTAGATGATCTTTTAGATACAAAGAAGGATAAAGCTTAATCTTTCTCTGTTTTTTCTTTATTTTTCTTTTAATATTTTCATTAGTTATGAGCTAAGGACTAGTAGGAAACTCTGTCCTTAGAAACATGGTAGTTCACTCGTCATGATTCAGGAGCCTTTGGAGAATAATTACAATTAGAACAGATCCAAGCCGCATAAACAAGAATTTCTTTTTTCCTTGTAGTAACCTTAACCACCTTTGAATATGGTAATAAGTTACCATTATCACATTGAGGACATGGTGGCGTATTTATTAAAGATTCTCCTTCCTTTAATTCATCAACAGAAGAGATTTTTCCTTTTTCAGCTTTTTTTGTAGTTTTTCTTGTGCGAGCTGTTTTAATGGGTTTGGTTTTTTTTTTCCGATTTGAGGAACCTGTTGGGGTGGTAAGACCCTTTTCTGATATAGGTTCACTGATACCAGGGCCTAGACCCTCTTTTGGAATTGGATCAAGGCATTTCCAAAAATCTTCTGGTTCTGATCCATGATCTGCTGTTCTTACATGTAGAATAAAGCCATAAATCCGTCTAATCTCTGTTGCTGCAGTGCTAGAGATGAATCGTGTCCTAACGTCAGCTCCCTCACCAATCCAAATCCATAGTTCCCTTCGTCCATCATTTACAATGATATATACTTGTTTAGCTTTTAAATCGGCTTTTTTAAAAGAAACAGGATCCCAATTTCCATCTTGTTGTACTTGATATGCTACTATCCTTGCCAATTAGCCAGCCACACAAATCGTAACTAATAAGTCCTTACAAGTGCGTGGTTTAAAAACTTCAAGATCGAATTTCAGTTACAATTGAATTAGATTATTAGAAAAAAACGAATTATGTTTAGAAATTAATCATAGTTGTATTTTGATTAAGGAATTGTTTTGAGAATGGCTTGTACCTGAATAACCTGAAGAGGTAAATTCTTTAATTTTACTGTCTTACTCAGAATGGGACGATTTTTTGAGTCTTTCTTCCGTTTCATACTTGTAAAATCTGATATTCTTCGAATTTCAGGAGATTCTTCGGAAAAATGAATTTCCAGATTAAAAATTCTCATTAAAAGGCCATTGAATGATGAATGATTACGTCGAATTTTTAGGTTTATTTTTCCATCCTTTAAGCAATATACCCTCTCAGGAATACCTAGTTTTGTTAGTTTCCAGACCATTCTACCAGGTTTTTCCGTACGAATGACATTTGACAAAGAAGGAGTCCAAGTAAATAATGAGATTATTATTATTGTGAGACAAATTGTGATTATTAATATGGATATACCATCAGGGAAACGATCAATTGTTTCAGTAACAGTATTGGATGTTAAAAAATCCGAAAATTCTCTATATCTCCCTGTTTTCGGAACATCTTCAAGTGTTTCTATCTCATCAGGAATAAAAAATGTAGTCGCTGTTAAAACTGATATAATGGAAGATAGGGCTAATACGCAGAAGAAAAAAAAACGAAAAGTTAATAATTTACTTGTAGGTATTTGAAGCACCTTTATTCCTCCTTTTCTTCTTTTTGAATTAATTTACGTAAAGTATCTCCATGTAATTGAACCAATTCAATCAAACGATAAATTAATCGATTATTTGGATTCGCATACGCCATTTTTAGTCGGGCATGCACTTCATCTAAGCGTATCAAATCTTGTTCCTCCAGTGCATTCAGATCTCTATAGATTGATTTTGATTTCACTGAAATGCCTAAAGCTCTAGCCAACTCAATTCCAGAGCTACCTTGCGGATAAATAGTGATCAATTGCATTAAGATTAGCCTTCGATGAAACGACATAGAAGTTGTGAATAAAAAGACTAATGAGGCGTAATAATCTTTAGTTAGATTTATGATTCTCTCAGAAAGGGATTGAGTATATTTCTCCATTTCTGGTCGTACTTGCGCTGTGGTGGAGAGAGATTTGAGAATATCTCGTAGTGAATCTAATCTCTCAGCCTCATCAAGTCCGGATTTCATTATTTCATTAAGCTCCTTTAAGATTCTTGTGAGTTCAACTACCCCTCATTGTGTTGTGAACAACACCACATACCTATTATTTGAGTATTTCCACAATTTCAATTAACTGTTGAGGATAGCATAGCTTTATTTGGGGTTTATCATTGGTGCAAAGATATCCATCGAGAATTAATAGGAGAGTTAAGAGTTTTTCTGAAGCTGATGAAGATCAGAAAGTGAATTTGGAAACAATCATCAAAGGTACGACTCTTGACATCTATTTCTATCTATTGAGAAAAAAAGATGCAGCTGGAGTACGTGAGATTCAGCGGAGTTTAGGTCTTTCATCTCCTAGTGTCTCAAGTTACCATCTTGAAAAACTAGCGAATCTAGAAGTCGTCCGCAAGAATCGTTTTGGTAACTATGAAATCGCTAAAAAAATTGATATTGGAGCATTAAAACAATTCGTCATTTTAGGGAATTACACTCTCCCTAGATTCTTATTCTATGCAATGTTTATCTCCATCGTTTTCATAGGATATGTTCTCTTCTTCTTAACATGGCCTCTTTCAACAGGAGAGGTTTTTGCATTAATTTTTGGAGGTTGTGGATCAATAATTTGTTGGATAGAAACACTATTTTGTTGGCAAACAAGACCGTTCTAGATTAATTACAAAAACCGAATCCTTTCTGAGATATCTATTGTTGGGAATTTGGGTTCCTGTTCAGTATCACGCCAAATCTCATTCATCCTATGCTCATCTATCAGCTGTGCTACTTCTTTTACAAATTGAATTAATTCTCGTATTTTTCGTGAAAAACGGTACATATTCATTTCAGTAAAACGAAAACCGAGAAATAGCCGTAAATCTTCTTTTGAACCAGTTATTACAACCCTACCAGTAAAATACCTGCTTTGCAATATCAATACTTTACGTAAAAATAAATGAACTACTTTATCAGGTTCTTGAGATAGAGATGTGAGTCCATTAGAAAAAAAAGTAATATTTGCAAAATCATTTTCCAGAGCAATATGGATATCTGGACAATTCTTGATAGGCAGAAGAAAAGTATACCCTCCATCTTTAGAATCTAGTAATATTACATACTCCAGTCTTAATAGATCTAACCATTGTTTTATCTGATCTACCTGCTTAGGAATAGCTGATTGATCCTTTACTGGGCTAATAGATCGCATCTAACTAAATACCTCAAGTATATTCAATATTCATTCACGTTGTAAAAGATTTTCTTAATTTTTCATTTAAAATCTATCTTGTGAATTTCTGTAGATTTCCTAAATATTAAATATTAATGGATTTAAAAAAGGAATAAGGGCCATGATAATACTTTGTTTTAAGATATCATATCTATTCACCACGTTCTGAGATAGAAAGCCAATTGCTCCCTCCTTTTGCTTTATATTTTGAATTCCGCTGACTTCATCCATCAAATCTCCTAATTCTTTGTGATTTCGACCTACTAAATCATCATACCATTTTGTAGGGAGAGGGATCTCACAACCTCTTACCGTTTCTATAAATCTGGAATTGCCAACAGAGCTGTAAACTACTATTCTTTTGTGATTTTGAGGATTAACAACAATTCCTCCTTCAATACCAATATAAAAATCAAAATCTACTTCAATCTCACGTCCATATTCTACCCGCTTTCTGGAATATGTGTATGTCTCCTTCTCCCCTATTGGTTGGGGATTTAAGGTTCCAGTGTCTACATTCATTTGAGAATAGTAAGTATCTTTAAAAAACGGAAAAAATGCATCTTTGGATGCTTGAACCTTTACTGGATTAGTACTAATAATAAGTATTCTAGTCACCATATCTGATTCCTCAATTCTAATGATGTTATAATTTTACTCGCAATTATCCAGGCTGGCTTAGATTCCTTAAATAATGAGACGATTGTCACTTTTTTCCTTGTCCTTATTGCGTTCAAGAAACTAAGGTCAGCTTCTCCATGCTGAAATCCACCAATCAAATATATTCCTGAGAATGATTGAGGAACAGAGCTTAAGTGTTGGAAATCATTGTTTTCTCTCTTCTTTGGTTCCTCACATAAATAAACCTCCGAATCATCGAATTTGTTTACTATGTGGGCTATTGAAGAACTTTTTACATTTAATAACGGCTCACCTGTGATAGGAACACGTCGTTTTAGAAGTAATTGTGAAATCAAACCACAGAATCTATTATAATTCACTGGTATTCTCCAATTTGAAGGAATTTCAAAATAAATATCATTAATTGTATGAATAAAGATTCTAATTTTCTTATTTCTAAATAATGGGGAGTAAACCATATTCAAAAGAGAATGATGAATAATATCAGGTCTTCCCCGCTTTTCAAATTGATCTAATGAATCCATAAAAGATCGATGAATAGCTCCATCAAGTAGAATCCCACGATTTTTTTGTTTTACGTTTTTTCTCCATTCTTTTCTGATTAAACGATGTTTTCTTAATGGTTCGGGAATTAATTCAAGAGCAGATTCAAATAAAATGATTTTAACAACTATTGTAGACACTTCCTTTTCAAATGATACTAAACGCTCTAGTGAAATTCATCAGAAAACAATCAGGATAATATCTATTTTTAGAAATGGAAAAATGCTGCCAAATTCTAAATTAGATAGTAAAGTTCAAATGAAAGATTATTTTCTAAATGATTTCCAGAGAGGAAATATGTTTATCAAGAATGGCTTGTAATGTTAGAAATTCTTCTTCTTCAGGAGTATTCTCTTTCAAAATCCTTGCTAATCTTTGAGATGTCTCTAATCCCTTTGTTTCCCGAATTTTAATTAAGAAACGATCATATGTCCTAGCATCAACTTCAGCTAATACATCCCCAATTTTAGCATAGTATTCTTCAGATATATCACGATTAGAAAGTAAATCTATTAATAAAGGAAAACAGATTAATTTTCGGGATTGAAAAACACCCTTTATTACTTCATCTTCTTCCTCAGAAGCGTGTTCAAAGTAAACAATCAGCTTTTCATATGCTTCTTCAATATCAAGCTCTTGGAGGGCGTAAATTGCTTGTAATCTAGTATATTCTCCTGTAGTATCTTTGTTTAAGATTTCTTCTAAAACTGGAATAGCATTGGCATGTCCGATTTTACCCATAATTTCAATAATTCCTCCACATTGTGAATCATCCTCGCTCTCATGAACAGCGCTAATGAGATAAGGCAGAGCTGTTTCGCCATATCGTACTAACACAGCTTTAATCGTTTGATCAATTTTTTGGTCGATTTGTCCTAGCATTGCGAGAAGCGGGGGAATTCCATTCTCATTTTTCATCGAAGAAAGTGCCACGCCTGCAGATATCCGACTGTTCATTTCTAGTGACGCGTCATTTAAGACGCTAAGCATTTTCGATCCAGCTGGAGAAGCATATTCCTTCATTGTTACTAATATAAAGGCTAATTGTTGCTTATTTTTCGGAAGTGTATCATCATATACTTCTAATATTGATGGTATTCTTTCTGGCCAACACGCTTCCCATAAGGTAACTTTGTGACATTTTTCAACAAGATCTTTTTCATAAGGAGCAACCTGTTCGGCACGACAAGAAAAGGTGAATCTCTTTCGGACAAGAAATGGACACTTCGATTTATAATTCATATATGGTTTACCTGATTGCCATGTTATCATTTGATAAGTCCAAATCTGAAACCATTGGCTAAGTAATGAAATTGTATAAGGTAAAAGTAACAGCATGACCACAAAGATTATCACTAAGCCAATTATATCTTGCATGAGACTAGAATAAAAACCAAAGAATAGATACCATAAAAATATCGTAAAAACGGTTCTAACAAAAATTTTTATAAAATCTTCAACGAAACTAACCTGTTCTAATTGATTAATGTGTTCTGAGGCCATGTATATTCAATTCCTTATCATAGTTGCTTGTTTTTGTGCATGAAGTGAGATTTTTTGAACTTTGTGAATTATGCTAAGTTGAAACATTATTTCGTAAATAAATGGTCTGCTACTCCAATATTTTCTAGGAATCTGCATTTTCCTGATTCTAGAAATTCATATACGTAAGGAAGCACATTTTTTGGAAGTTGAAGATTCTTAATCTGGCTTTGGGCTAATTCTTGCATATCTATTTCGTAGGAATCAAGAAATTGTGCAGCTTTATAGAAACTGAAGGTATTAGTTAAAATTGGTGGATGAAGAGTCTTGTAAAAAGCAATATTAAATAAAACTGTTGAGAGATGAAGATTTGTCTTTATTCTTCCCTCTGGTATATATCGTGGCATCCTTATTGGAATTTTATATCTCTCAGAATATTTATAACCTTTAACTGTGGCATTTTCCAACTTCAATTGTTTTATTTGATTTTCGTCAGGTTGTCCGTATTTATTTTCATTTTTATACAGATTAACATATAAATCCAGCAAATTAGGATAATGTTTTTTTATCATATCAAGAAATTCTTTCTTGTTACGTCCTGGTTTCAGTGTCATCCCACCGATCAGAATATATTCAGCTTTCACATCTTTCGCTTTTCTAAAAATTGTATCAAAATTCTCATTAGTATCCCCAATCCATGGTAAAACTGGTAAAAATAGAATCCCTGAATGGATACCTTCTTTTCGAAGCTTTCTAATCGTTTCGAAACGGTCTTCGGTTGTGCTTGCATGCGGTTCTATGATTTTTTGATCGTTTTCATCAGCTAAAGTGATTGTAACACCAATATTGGTATATGAATTCTCATTGATCTTCTTTAGGAGGTCAATATCCCTTAAGACTAATTTACTCTTTGTTAAAACAAATAAGGGAAAATTATAGTCATAAACCACTTGAAGTAACTTCTGGGTGATTTTTAATTTCGTCTCTGCGGGTTGATAGACATCACATACACCTCCACCCACACAACAAATGAATTTACTAGGTTGGTCTGATTCAACGGATAATCTACTACCTGGAATAAAATCTATCAACGTTGACGTTTTCTTACGATTTGTTGGGAAATAACCTAATTTCCTGAAGAATTGATCTAATAATTGCGGAGAATTGATCTTACCTTGGATACGTGTTGCAAAATCCTCATGAATGTGATAATTTTCAGCTTTCCCATCGCAGTACTTACAATCATGATAACAACCACGATAGGGATTCATAGAGGCCTCGGCCCACCACCATGAGTCAATTTTTCCCTTTTTTGTGAAAGTTTTTGCACGAATTTTCTGAATGATCATCCATATGAATTCCTTTTCTCATACAAAGGATATTTAGAGAAGTAAATATATTTTGAACTTCTAGATGAATTTCACTTAATTCCTTCTAATGATTAACGTTTTTAGATTTAATTTTTTCATGATTAATTAATAAATAATTGAATCAAAAATGAAAACAACAGTAAAACGCTTAGGTGAACCTTATGGTAATAGAGAAAATCAGTTGTCCACACTGTGGAAATTTAACCCAAGTCGGTTCCCCATCAGGAACTGAAATTACTGCAATCAAATCGAAATCTTTTTGGAATATCTTTGGTGATAGTGAATATGGCTCACGAATGATTACAAAATGCGAACACTGTGATAACAAAATTGCATTTTGGTTTCGAAAGAAAAAAGAAAAAACCTAAGATTTTTGTTCTACAAGGATTATTAATTCCTAGTTTAAAAAAAGATAAAAGAATAGAATTTCTTTTCTTTTCATCATAATGCTACAAAAATTCCTCCAATGACTACAAGGAACATACTCAGGATGAATATGGCTTGAATTAAAAAACTCGAACCTTCATCAACTGCCTTATCCCCGATTTCTTTGGAATTTAACACCAAAGATATTGCACCGATTCCAAAAAGGACTGCAGCTACAATGAGTATAATGCTAGAGGTCTCGCCTAGTGATGCTGGGTCTATTATTTGCAGCATTATGGTTGTGAATCCAAGAGCAGCACCCATAGAAGTAAGAGATATTCCTATCACTCCATCTTTACGACTTCCATCGAATTTCATTTTTATCATCTCATTATTTTCTAAAAAGAATCTGAATTGTTAAATATTATATTCTTAATCATAAAGATTTTGTGGTTCCGCTAGCTTTTGATATAAACATTTTTATGAGTTTATGGGATTAGAATCTCCAGTTTACATCATAAAACATATCGAAACATTGTGGAAAAAGGCAAAAATGCGAGACAAACGATTTATTGCAGAACATCGGGGTGGACCTCTAAAACAGGAACAGCACTATCAATTAATTAAATGGGCTTGTGACTGTGCGGAGAATGTATTGCATCTCTTCGGTGAAAAAATAGATGAGCGGCTAAAAAATGCACTAAATGTGGCTAAAGCGTGGAAACAAGGAAATGCTTCAGTTGGCGACGCAAGAAAAGCTTCATTAGATGCAATTGCGGTAGCAAACGAATCTTCAAACCCAACTGCAATTGCAGTGGCTCGTTCTGTTGGACAAGCTGTTGCAACTGCTCATATGGCTGACCATTCATTAGTTGCAGTGTTGTATGCTCTGAAAGCCGTGAAAAATGCAAGTAAACCAATAGATGTAGAAAGAAAATGGCAAGATGAACAATTACCAATAGAAATTAAGGAGTTAGTCCTAACTGCAAGGAAAAGCAGAAAGATTTGAAGAGGTAATGAAACTGATGGACAAATGAGCATTTGCGATCATTGCAGTATTAAACAGCTTTAAAATCTGATCTGAAAATGATTCACCTTTTTCAAGCTGGACGCATTTATATATCTTAGTCCTATTCTACTATAATCTCCAACATCTATCGCTGAATTAAAGATATATACTCATTCTTTAATTGATTAATTTAGCTAAGTTTTAAATGGAGATTTACAAACTTGAGCGTATATTGTTATTGATGTGAACAACCAAAAAAGCAATGTGATTAACTATGTTAAAAAGTTGGAGACCGATTATACACTTATTTTCAAGAAAAATGATAAATTTCTTCTTATTTTAGTTTCAGTACCTATTCTTGCTTTTTCACTCCCGTTTAACTTACTGACCGTACTTCCAGTTACGGCTAATTCAGGGTTATTTGTTGAGGATTTTTCAACTTCAACCTACAGAGATAATTCAACATCTTCCACAACAGGATGGGGGACCGGACAACTCCAGCTTCCGCATCAAGAACTCACTCTTATTGGATCTTATGATACTTCGGACTACGTTATGGATGTCGTAGTTGATCACCACTTAGCGTTTCTTGCTGATTCCAGTAATGGACTAATTATTCTTAACATCAGCAATCCCACTAATCCCACTTGGGTATCAACTTTTAACACCGCAGGCTCGGCAGTCAGTGTTGCTATTGACGGAGATTATGGATTTATTGGAGACTCTAATGGGGGATTAGTTATTGTCAATTTAACAGAGGTAACGACCCCGACAACAGCTGCTAACTATTCCTCTGTAACATCGGTTGTTGAAGTGGCTGTAGATGGAAATAATGTCTTTTTAGCTGACTCTTCAAACGGATTAGAAGTGGTTGATATTACTGATCTTTCTAACCCCAAAAATTTGGATAGTTATAATACATTAGGATCAGTAACTCATGGAATTAGTGTTGATGGTGATTTAGGAGTGGTGGTTGATGACCATAGTGTCCAGGTGGTGAATTTAACCGATCCTACCAACATTGCCCCAATAGGGAATATCGCAACTACTGGTACAGCCCTTGATGTGACTATTACAGGCAATTTGGCATATGTCGCAGATAATACCTCAGGGTTGGCAATTGTTGATTTAACTGATCCAACCACACCTTCAATTGTAGGTACTTATGATACTACAGCTAATGCATATGGCGTTGATGTTTCAGGGGATTATTGTTATTTAGCTGAATCAGGTGAAGGATTAGTCATTTTAAATGTCTCAAATCCTTCCAGTCCTCAATTATTGGATAAATATTCAACTATGAGTGAAAATGTTGTTGTAGAAGGAGAATATGCTTTTGTCGCAAGTGGAGCAGCAGGACTTGAAATAATCCAAGTTCGCACCTCTACCAGCTTTAATGCAGTAGTTGTAGAAAGCACAGCGGGTACAGCCACTGATCTTCTCGTTAAGGACAATTATGTATATGCAATAGACAGCACGGATATGTATATTATTGAAGCGAGCGATCCAATGAATCCTCAAACAATTTCTACCTTCATGTTTTCGTGGACACCACGAGGTATTGACGTAATGGGAGATTACGCTTACATCGTTCACGATAACGGAGGAATGTATATTCTTGATGTTTCTAATGCTTTATCGCCTGAATTGGCTAAGTTTGTTCCACAATTTTCTGGTTATGCTGCATTCGATGTAAGTGTGTCAGGGAACTATGCGTATGTTGCCAATGAAGAAGACGGTTTACGAATTTTTGATGTTGCCACACCTAGTTTAACCACTGAAGTAGGTCAATACAATACCCCGGGTAAAGCACATTCTGTTACCATAGATTCAGACCGAAAACTTGTATTTATAGCTGATTGGACTCAGGGTCTGCAAATCATTAATATTACAGATCCAACAACCCCTACATTAGTTGGTTCTTATGATACGCCCAGTTACGCTCAGGATATTTATCGTATTGGTGATTTAGTGTATATTGCTGATTTAACTACATTGCAGATTATTAATACAAGTGATCCGACCACCCCCACACTTGTGAATTCATATGATGCTAGTGGCTCCGTGAATGGAGTTTTTATTGATGGGAATAAAGCATTTCTTGCTGTAGGATCAGCTGGAATAGAAGTGGTAGATCTGAGTGATCTTACAACTCCTGCATCATTGGGAGTTTATGATACACCTAGCATAGCTAGTGATCTCTATATTAACGGAAGCTATGCATTTGTGGCTGATAGTAGCGCAGGGATTCGTATAATAAACCTTGAGAGATTTCCATCAAATCCTAAATGGATTAGCGAATTTATTACACCAAATAGTGCTTTTGATGTTGAAGTAAAAGGTGACATTGCATTTATCGCCGCTTTTAATAGTGGGCTCTATATAGTAAATGTATCCAATCCAAAAAATCCTACGCTTGTCAGTAATTTTACCACAGCTGGATTAGCATGGGCTGTGGAAGTTTCAGGAGATTATGCTTTTATGGCTACTTATACTGCTGGGTTGCGAGTCATTGATATTAGCGATCTTGCAAATCCTCTCGAAGTAGGTTTCTATGATACGAGTGGATTTGCTCGAGACCTGGTCTTGGTAGGTGATTATTGCTTTATTGCTGATACGGCTCGCGGCATACTGGTACTCGATGTTAGCGATCCAACTACACCTACTATAGTCCGTACATATAACGCATTAGGCTCAGCTTATGATGTGATAATCCGAGGAAACCTTGCAATAACCACAGGAGATTCAAGCTGGGGTATGAAGATATTAAATGTAACTAATCCAGCTACCGCCTCATTACTAGGCTATTACAATACTCTAGCAATTGTTGAGGGTGTAGCTGCCATTAAAGATTACGCTTACCTTGCTATGGGCAATTCCGGAATGAGAATAGTTAACATAAGTGAACCCTCTAATCCTTCTTTTATAATGAACTATGATCTGGGAAGTGGCACAGCCTACGATGTCTCCATATTTGGGACATATTTGTATGTAGCTGAAAATAATGGTGGGCTCGAAATATTAGACATCAACACCCCAATATCTCCGAAATGGATAGGGAATACATACAACCCACCTCGTTATTCGAGAACTGCTTATATTGAGGGAAATTATGCCTATGTAGCCGATTCAACTAAGGGTCTACAGATTGTAGAAGTCTTTCGAAGTGTCCCCCAACAGTTTAGCTCAGTTGCAACAGCTCAGTCGTTGGCTGCGTTTAATTCGCCAGCCTCAACTCTAATTGTTGGGGCAAGTATCACTGCAGTTGCAAATACTCCTACAGGCACCCTCGTTAACTATTATATGTCGGCTGATAATGGATCCCATTGGGAAAAAGTCAGTTTGGGTAATGTTCAAACCTTCAGCCATGCAGGTACAATTTTAAGATGGAAAGCCGAATTAATAACGACCAATTCGTTAGTTAGCCCTACCCTTTCATCAATCACAATTAATTATCGCTATCAAATTAATGTAGCCCCTACTCTGATGACTCCAGTAAATGAAACCATCACTGCACAAACACAGCCACAATTTGAATGGACAAGTGTTACAGGTGTTTCCTCCTACCAACTTCAAGTAGACACTTCTAGTGATTTTACATCACCCAATTACATTAGTGTGAATACCAGCTCAACAACACACGATCTGACATCAACTACTTTGGCAGAAGGTTTGTGGTACTGGCGTGTTACAGCTATAGATCCTCAGGATGATCTAGGCGTTTTTTCGACTGTCTTTGCCATAATAATTGATACGACAGTACCCTTTATCGATCAACCAAATGATTTTTTTTATGTAGAAGGAACTATTGGTCACACGATTACCTGGAATCCCTCGGATTCTAATCCAGCTTCCTATTCTATAAGTAATAATAGCGTCATTGAAAAAGGTGGACCTTGGAATGGAGAATCTCTCTCGATTGACGTTAACTATCTTACTGCTGGAACTTATACCTTTGTATGTACAGTAGTCGACCAAACAGGGTTGCAAAATAATGACACACTTGTAGTTACCGTGTATGACACCTCAGCACCGAATATAGATCACCCTGCTAGTATTACTTACGAGGAGGGACTTGTAAGTTACAACTTGGTGTGGACACCCACGGATACAGACCCAGCTTCATATAAAATCACAAACAATAGTGTCTTGGTACAGAGTGATTTATGGGAAGGTGGAACGATAGCCCTAGATATAGGCGGGCTGATATTTGGTACGTATGTGTTTACATGCACCGTGACAGATCTAGCCAATCATAGTACTAGTTCGTCTGTGGATGTTTCCGTAATTGATACACTAGCTCCTAATCTCGATCATCCTAGTGATGTAGAATATGAAGTGAATACCATAGGACATATTTTGCGCTGGATAGCTACAGATACCAATCCTGGCAGTTACATAGTCTATCAAGATGGACAGGTGAATAGTACTGATGTATGGACAAACGCTAGTTGGATCTTAATCGATATTGATGGATTACAAATAGGAGAATTTAATTATACCATAGTAGTTAATGACAGTTCCAACAATATTCAAATGGATACTGTAATCATCACAGTTACCTCAGATGATATTACAACTACCACCACCACCACTACGACCAATCCCCCTACCACCACCACTACGACCACCACCACTACCAATCCCCCTACCACCACTACCATCAAGATTACAACTTTTTCATCTCCAGGATTTTTCTTGACTTTAGTAGTGGTTGGATTATTATCCATTCTTGGAAGAAGAAAATTAAGAAATTATAAACGACAATAGTTCTTCTAGAAGGAATTAATTTGATCTAAAATTTTATTACTTAAAAAATCGATCCCTCTTCTTCTTTTCAGGATTAACTAAAACAATCTCGTAGCATTTGATTAACAATTGAAATAAGTTTTTTTACCTCGTCCTCATTGGGGACTGTTCCATCATTAGAAAATTTGTTTCGTTGTTCCCAACTCCAATATAAATCATTCAAATTACCTTGCAATCGAGCCATATTATGTAATCCCAACATACCCAATTTCACTGACTTAACTTGCTCATTAAAAACATCATGGTAAGTAAGTTTTATAGTATGCTCAATTACCACCCCCGTTAAATTGGTAAAACGCGAAACGTTCCCTTTCTGAATATTTTGAATAGCGTTATTCCATTTAAGAACAATTTCCTTTGGATCTTTTAGATCCTCTTGATATTTTTGTTTAGAATTGAAAGAATATTCTAGTGTTGCAATTGGTGCTCTAACTAATTTTTCAAGCTATAACAACTGAGCTATAACAACTGATTAGCAAGATTCGGAATAAGGGTCATTAAAACAATCTGTACGATTTACGATACCAAAATAATAGTTACTCATGAGGCAGACCTATCAGAGTCATTAGATGGACAGTTTGTCAAAGATGTCATTGCAATGATTACCTCTTTCGCAGGAAAAAGGTATCGAAGACGTCGTGGGAAATTCACCTAAGAATTAGCCGTCAGTCAAGTGGGTAAGCTGTTTCTCTTCTGATCAATTCTACAAGCAAAATTTACGAGTTTAAAAGGTGCATGCTATAATAATTGGTAGAGGTTATCCAACGTTCGAAATCAAGTCAGGATTGGTCTCTACAGAGGTACCAGTATTGCCTTCGAAACAACTTAATCAGCAAGTAACGCGCACTTATCAAGTCGGGATGCGCTTTGAAGGCAATTCTGGAAAAGAAAGACGGACGAATGAGCTCAAAGTAGCACGAATCGTACGAAATTATCAACACGAACTATACCACAAGATCACTCCAAAGCGAGTGGAAATTGCATTAAAATATGTAAAGGAGAATCCTGAGTTAACAGGAGTACAAGGAGTGGCACGATTACGGCCACTATTGAACGATTGTAGCAATCTGGGGGAAGCCGCATATTTACCACTATTAGAGGCGGTTAAAGGTACCATTATTCGTCAAAAAATACTTCAAAAGGCATTTGAAATACAAACACAAGTACCAACAACCATGGTCGAATGGTGGGTCTTTGGAAGGTCACCCTATCTTGAGGGACAACTACAACGGATTTTTAAATACACTCATAAGTATACCTCAAATTTATTACTTGGAGCGAGAAGAAAAGCCGATCAATACCTTCCTAAGAAGGATAGATTACAGGCACCATTACCAGAATTAACAATCACACAATTAGTGACCACAATTCAGACTTTTTATCAACAAATTCAACAGGAGTTCCAGATGATTGCAGAATCAGCTGCTCTTTCAAAGAATCAAAAACGATTTTTAACCAAGCTAGAGCATCTGGCAGAACATCCGCGGATTTTAGCTGCCAAATATTATCACTGGCTTCAGGAATGGAATCAACCATTGTCTACTACTCCCAAATCACGCTGGAAATTTTTTAATCGCTTTTGTCGGGAAATTGCAGACTGGCTGCAGCAACAAGGATATAAGCGAGTCACTCCTTATACTTACAGGTCTGTCTTACGTGGAATACTTGTCACCGCACTTTTACCTTTTTATGACCATGGTAAAGCTGTTGTAAATCATTTGGAGACAGGAACTTTCACTAGTGACAAATTAATCAGCAAACCTTTTAGTAAAAAGAAATTAAGCCATCAACAGAAGTTACCAATTCATTTACTTATGGGGAATAAGTATGTGATAGCCCGGCCTGGCAATGCTAGGGTTATGACGGAATTAACACGTGAAACTGGTCAGCTAGAATTGTCGTTCTGGCCATATCGTCAGCGGAAAAAAAGCACACAAGGTGTCATCATTTTTCATCAAAAGCTCCTTAGGTTCCTCCAACACGGAGCCGAGATAAAATCATTGTCAGTTATTGCCAGGAATGCTCCTAGTCATAAGGTAGTGGTTTACGTGGTTCTAACAGGTAAATATACCGTTTTTTTAAGTCGTGCAGCAATCGAGCATCGATGCAAGACAATAGTCGCGGATTTACCAACTATAACGGCAAGCTCCATCGGTATTGATATCAATCGTTTAGGAGAGCACATGGTCACCTATTCTGAAGATATTTCAATTCCAGAGTCGCTCTTAAAGTTAGTCAATCGCTATCATCATCTTGAAACGGTTATTAGTGAGTTATCTGGGGCATTAGAAGTGAGAAAGAGAACTTATAAACGTTATTCTTCTCTTTCTCGTCATCTCAAATGGTTGAAAGTCAAAGGTGAGTTAGATCGTGTTTATGCGCGTCGTTCTCGTCTTCTCAAAGAGATTCATAAACAATGTCGTCTTTTAACTGTCTCTGTTTTGATCTCCCTTTCATGTGATTATTTATGTGTTGAGGAGCTGCGATTAACTGCGAAAGGTACTCGTGGTGCCTTGGCTAAAGCTATTTTGTCTTTACCTGATGAGCTCGACTTATTTGAGCGAGTAGTTTTAGTGAGTGAATGGATCACTGGCAAATCAGTGACTTTGGTTCGTGTTGATCCTCGTGGTACCAGTCAAAGCTTTCATCATGGCTGTCCTGCCTCTCCTCCTGGGAAGCTTCTTCGCGATCGGACTAATTGGGATTATGCGCTTTGTTCTTCGTGTGGTGCTTTGATTAATTGTCATAAAAATGCTTCATATCATATTTGTGCTCTAGGAACCCCTGTTTTGGAGGTTTCTGCGTGATTTTCTATTCCAATGAGTCTCGGGCGTTCACAAGCCGCCGGTTACTCATTCGCCCTATCCGTCATTCATCCTATTGGTTGATTTGGATAAGTCATAGCTTTGTGTTCTACTCCATCTAATCCTAATAATTCGTTAAACATCTTATCATAATAAGCTGCAATTGTACACGCACCACTTGAAATAGTCTGCTTGTCAGCTCAATTCCTAATTCATTTTTTTTCTTTATTTCACTTTATATTGCTACTAGAAGAAAGATTTCTACTCATTTAGGTATTTATTCTAATGGATTTTTTTTCTGCGTTACAAGATGGGATTGTTGATGCACTGCACGCACAATATAAACGTACAGGATAACTGTGAGCGAGAGGGATTACGTACTAACTATACAATAGCGCGAGACACAATAACGCGCGATACATGGGATTTTAATTGGAAATGATAAAAGAAAAAGAGAATGGTTGTCCATTACAACTTAATCCTCGTAAAATCAGTTTATACTAGAAACAATGCTAAAAGCTCATTGTAGAGGAAAACAGCTAAGTATGATAATTCTGAAACGTCTAATATCGTCAGATTCAGAGTAATTCAAGTGGATAATAGAGATAAGAAAGAATTGAAGATGGCATTCTTGAAAAATTAAAGGTTAATGATAATTTTAACGATATGAATAAATTAGATAAAATCCTCAATGAATCTCATAAAACACTGATTTATTATGCTGAAATTAGTAAATTAGAAATCTAAATAAATGTGGAGAGTGAATATATCTTAAATGGTGAAGTTCTAAAAAGATTTGATTTTGAAAACATATTATTGCGGAAGTGAATAGTGGGAACTAGTCCAGAAGAAGCAGATAAAATGAAATGGAGAGATTATAAGCATCATCGATGGTCAGATAATGTAGTCGAGATGTTACTAAGAATTTTCCATGATTACGACATTTTTTTCAGCTGAAACCTCTATCAACGGATCTAGGACTTAATACGAAGGTAGGTAGGATCTAAATAATCAAGACATTATTGATTATCATTGGTCAGAGATATAATTTTGAAACTGATTGGGATTAATGCCGCTGGTGGATGATCTAGCATGATTCCATACTGAATTTCTAATAAGAAACAATAAAAATAAATATATTTAACTAGCTAACTTATTAACCAATCCTTTTTTTTCCAACTGTTGCTAAATAAATAACAAATTGCTTTTCTCCATCTAATCCTAATAAATCATTAAACATCTTATCATGATAAGCTGCAATTGCACACACACCACTTGAAATAGTCTCTGCGGCCAAATAGAGGTTTTGACAGACATGGCCAGCATCTAGAAGTAAGTACCGATATCCCCGTTCCCCATATCTCCATGTCATTCGGTAAGGAACAGCAACCCAAATGAAAGTAACAGCACTTTTTTTCACAATTCTATTCTCATTTTCTCTTTATTCTTATCAAGATAAATCACACAATCTCTATTCATTCTTACCCATTTAATCTATTTTTATTTTTAATATATGCTATCAATTGTTTTATAAATCCCCCAGCACCAATTATAATCAGGGAAGGTCAGATAAAATTGGAGAACGATATTTCTATTTATGATGATTATTATCATGCCTTAGGGAGTAGTTGTAAACAAGACATGGATTCTATTAACGCGTTTGTTCGAAAATATAATAATTATGTAAGAGAGGGTATCCTTTCTGATGATATATTAAAATTAGAACGTTTACTGACTAAATCGGGTAAATATCCTAATTTAACTGTTTGTTATGTAGATTGCTTTCGATTATTGGATTTACATGACCTAGATTTGTATGAAGGAATAGTAACGAGATCCACATCGAAAAAATACCGGTTAAATTACCAATATTGGTGGTTCAATGAACAAAGGGTTATACCAAGTAAGAAAACAAGGAGAGCTTTTATACATGATTTCTCCAACCATGTTAATTTACCTGATTCGTTTAGAACAGTTTGGATGATGCCTAATACTGATTCTATTAATGTAAAAGGAGTATCTAGAAATATTATTCGAGAACGTGGACATGGATCCTATAAAAAATTATTATTTCCAGATATAGCTTCACAGAAGAGATTTCTCTTAAAACAGGAAGAATATGGTGTACTTAGGAAATATATTCTTGATGAATTTGAACGAATGTTCCCCGATGAGATTCATTTGATTAAGGGATCGCAACCTCGCATTTTCACAATAAGAAAGGGGTATGATAAAATAAGAATGAGCAATATAATGACTGCTACTTTTTGGGATTGTTTAGCAAATAATCCAGGTTACAGAAATATGATAAATACTAAGCGATATGTCTATAGCGGATTAGTTAAATTCATGAATGGTTCTAAATCACCCAAAAGCTATTTGTCAGGTCAAGATGTCGAATTGAATACAAAATTTATCGTTACGCTTACAATTAAAAATTCCGCACTAAAAGGATTGTTGTGTAATATCAAAGCTAAGGAATTAGAAGAAATTTCACAAGATGACCCTCATACAATCTATAAATCATGGGTTATTAATGGTGAATTAGCATCCGCTTTTGATCTGAATAATTTTACCTGGAGCATAAAAGATTCACATAAATATCGTTATATTCATTATCGAGATGTAAATCACTTCATGGCTGAAAACAACCCACACGGAATCACATCAGTAATTGAATCACTTTTTGAAGACGAGAGATTCAATGGATTATTGAATAAACATGTTTGTGATATATTACCAGAGCCTAGAGTAATTTGTACAAATACAGGTAACTTTCGTGAAAATTTCCATAATTTCGGGACTGCAACCAGTATGGCATATCCAGATGTAACAGCGAAAGGATTGAATAATAAGCCAGTTTATATACAAATAAAGGATTTAGGGAAAGCTGTTGATGCAGGAAAAAGAAGTAGGGTGCTTGTTGATAATTTAAAATCATTATTTGGTTATTCAGATGGCTTTAAGAACTTAACTGTAAATATTGTACATCCCCGAGACATTAGAAATGTTTTGAATCCACATTTCCATCAAAAATTACTTAACTTAGCGAATTCTGAAAACGCTGGTATTATAAACATTGGAGCATGGAAATTTAATGCTGAAATCCCAGGAATACCTAAATTTGGTGAAATATATAGCGCATTGCGAATAGCTCACGTAGATAAAAACTTAAAATCGGCTGCAGCGGTCAAAGAAGCTGTTACATGCTTGAAATCAGTTGGAATGATAACAGATCAACTTGATGAACAAAACACACTATCATTTGCAAAACACCTTGAGGAGATATGGTCGGATAATGTGGTTGAGATGTTACTAAGAATTTTCCATGATTATGGCCTTTTTTTTTACGGAAGTCCTCATACAGTGATCTAGGATCTAGCACAAAGGTAGATACGATGTATGTAGTTAAGACATTATTGATTATCATGAGTCAGAATATAATTGTAAAATTGATTGGGATAAATCCCACAAGTGGTTAAACTAGCATGATTCCGTACTAGAAAACAATAATCATTTTATTTTATTAGCCACTCCTTTTTTTCCAACTGTTGCCAAATAAATAACAAACTCCTTTTCTCCATCTAAACCAAGTATTTTATTGAAAATTTCGTCGTCATATGCAGCGATAGCACATACACCACTAGAAATAGTTTCTGCAGCCAAATAGAGGTTTTGGCAGACATGTCCAGCATCTAGAAGTAAGTACCGATGTCCTCGCTCTCCATATCTCCAGGTCATTCTATAGGGAATGGCAACCCATATGAAAGAAACAGCACTTGAATGAATTGCAGATTGATTATATGCAGCTTTCGTTACTTTATCAGTAAATTCTTCTGTTGTTATTATTTTCATAAGTTTATGCTTTGTTGCTATATATCTATATAATCCAGGTGCCAAACCTTCTACACGATTAATTAATAAGTAGGTTTCAAAGGCATGACGGGCACCAGCAGAAGGAACGTTACGTAAAGTTACACGTTTTTCAGAATCATCCTTGATCCCTTGAGTACACCATAATAACCATGATAATTCGTTTTGACTTAAGAAATCTTCAGAGTATTTTCGAATGCTTTGACGATCTTCAATACATTCCCGAAGGTTTTTATTTTGAACCTCTATTTCACTAGGTGCAACTAAATCTATTAGTAAAATAGTCTCATCATACTCTGCTTCAATAGGAGGCGGGGGTACCCCTTTTTGCTGATCAGGAGACTTTTGAACTTCATATGTTGTCTGTCTTAAAAACTCAATACCTGTACCTTTCGACATTGGACTCACCGTTTGTACATCATTTTGATCTTCTTAATAAATTATCTCGTAAATCTTTGAACCATTATGTCAAGAACAAAGAAAAAAATCAAATACTAGCAAAGATTCATTAAATTATGTTTAATGAATGAACTACGATCTCTAAATCCCTTCATTGACAGTATCTCTTAGATTTAATAGAAATATTTCACTGTTGGCGTATTACAATGGTTCTTAATACCGAACATTACCTTTTAATTGGAGATTGCACAAAAGCGACTCCATATCTTACCACCTTACCACCTATTGATCTGATAATAACATCACCACCTTATTTCAACGCACCTTTTGATTATGAAGAACTTTTTAGTAATTATGAGACCTTTTTAGAAATGATTGATGAAATCACAAGAATTCTGTTTTCTAGATTAAAAAATGGGGGAATAGCTGCAATTAATATTGATGATATGCTAGTTAAAGGCATTAAATATCCTATTATTTCTGATACGATCAAAATTTTTCTACAAAATGGATATAAATTCAGTGGTCGGATTATTTGGCGAAAACCAGAAGGTTATATCAGAATTAGTCGAAGAAGTGGAGTTTTATTGCAAAATCCTTATCCAATGTATTTCTATCCAGATAATCTCTTGGAAAATATTCTAATATTTCAAAAAGGAAGCATTAAGGAATCTGAAAAGGATGTAGTTCTTCTTCAACAAGATATTTGGGAAATGACTAATGTTCTCCCTAAAAAAGGAAGATTAGAAACAAATATTGCAGCTTTCCCAGAGGAATTACCAAAAAGGCTTATGGAAGCATTCTCAATTGAGGGATCTTTGATATGCGACCCCTTTCTCGGTTCTGGGACAACAATGAAAATCGCTAGAGATTTTCAAAGAAACTCAATAGGTGTTGAAATTCTCCCTGAATTAGAACACATCATCCGAAAAAAAACTGGTTTTTCAGATGAGAAATTAGATAGATATTTTGATAAATCTGAATTAAAGATAGGAATTATTTCCCCAAGTGAAATGAAGGAAGAAAAAACAATTGGTAACCAAAAAACACCTATTTCTTGTTTAACATCAGCTCTTAATGATCAAATGTCTCCAAAAACTGAATATCAATATCATTTAATAATATTAGACTGTAGAAAAGCAACTGATGAAATTCTTAATGAAAAATTATCAGAAGTCCTGCATAAATTGCATCCTGGTCGAATTCTACTTGTTTATTATGATTATGTAAATAACTTTCAAAGTACACTCCAACTTAATCAATTAATGGATTTTGTAATGAACCATGGTATAAGATTAAGAGATAAAATTACGGTCCAACATCAAGCCGAGGATCAATGGGAAATTGGTACTAATTTTCAATCTAGAGTTTTATTTAATCATAGATATTTTGAAGTATTAATTTTCCAAAAAGGCAAATTCGATTATAAAACTAAATCAAAAGATGAAAAAATCGGCTGTACTATCGATAAAACTCAGTATCAAAATGAAAAATGGTTCCTTTCAATTTGGGACTTTAAAACAGAATTAAAAGAGGTTTATGATCAAGAAGTAACAAAAAGACTGGTAGAGCTGTTCCTTTATAACAATGAGATCTTATTATCAAATTTAGAAAAAGTTATTTGTCCAAAACGGATTTTTAATTACCAAAGATTTAATTTAGAGTAGTTAAGTGGTCTCATTTTAGAAGAAAATATTCCCTTTAGAGTCACCAATTCAATATTATGGAAATATCAAGATGTGGAAGCCTGAATTACTCAAGTTAGATTTAACAGAAGAGAAACTCTTACCGAAAGAAAAAATCGAAAAGAGAGTTGTTGATAACTTCCTTGGTGGAAGAGGAATCTCTGTTTATTTAGGTTATCACTCTATTCCAACGGATACAAGTCCCCGAGGGGCGGAAAATAGTGTGATATTTGGAACTGGACTTCTAACGTGTACTAATTTTCCATCATCAGGTACAGTTATTGCTACATTTAAATCTCCTCATACTAATACATTATGCACCTCTGTTGCGACAGGAAAATTTGGTGCTAGCCTGAAAAACATGGGAATCGATTTTTTTCAAGTAGATGGCAAAGCTAAAAAGCCATATTATATTTTGATTGATGAATTTGCTGATATAACTCTTGAAGATGCTGAACCGTTTTGGAAGAAAAATATATTAGATACAGATTCATTATTACGGAAAAAATATGGTAATAGAGCTTCGATTGCTTCAGTAGGGCTTTCTGCGATTAATCAAGTGACCTACTCTGGTGTGTCTGTTGACCGTGAACATTTCTTTCAACGAGGTGGTTTGGGTGCAGTATTAGCATCTAAGAACATTAAAGCTATTGTAATCTCAGATCCTCCAAAGTTGATTGAGTTGAAGAGTGAGAATATAGATTTTCTTCATCACATAAATCAAATGGCTTCCGTACATTCTTGGATTAGGATGCTAAAATCTAGAGGAACATTTTCATTGATATTTTCCATTATCCAAAACAACCTTCTTCCAGCTAAAAATTGCTCTCGCCTTTTACATTTAGCTCCCGAAAAAATTAACACCTTCTCTGGATATGATAAAGGATTAAATTGTTGGGAATGTTCCATAGATTGTCGACGTGCCTTGTATGAAGATTTTGTTGCTTTAGGACCAAACCTGAAAATAATTGACCTGCTTGAAATACAAAAAGCAATCGAATTATGTAACTCTGAAGCGCTTGACCCTCTTTCGACTGGAGCCGCTTTGGCATCATTATTCAATATCCAAGAGGATAGGAGAAAAATGCTTGATATTAATCTAGGATTTTCTTGGGGAGATCCATCCATTTATTCATTAATTCAGAAAATAATTAATAAGGAGGGAATTGGAGATCAACTTGGCCGTGGTGAAGTATTTTTTTACAAACAAACTGATGAACCAGCTCCTATGATCAAAAATCAAATACCAGGAATGTATTACTATCCCAATACCACTGGAATGAGTGTGGCAGCAGCAATTTCTCCATATGGTACAAATAATCCTGGTTCAAATTTTATGATTTTTCCTGAAATTCTAGAAATCCCATTTAAACTTAATCAGAATTCTCATAAGGGACAAATTAGGACTTTAATTCTTCTAGAAAATTTAATTGCCATTTTTGATTCCCTTGTTGTTTGCACTCGTTATCTTCCCCTATTTCTTAAACTTAGAAAAAGTATTGCAAGATTATCTCCACAAGTGAGAAATTTGTTTTTTCAAGCTCTTCCTAATCCTTTAATTGGTAGATTTGGCTTAAAATTAGAAATATTGATTCCTCTTCTTCGTGAGCTCTATAATGAACAATTAACATTCAGAAAATTATTAGAAATTGGAAACCGAATCACTCTTCTGGAGAGATTATTCAATACAAGAATGGGAATGACATCTGGTGAAGATGAATTCCCCCATTTCCTATCAAAGCGGCCAGACTTCTTTAAAATTCAGAAAAAGTTACGTGATGAATACTACCAGAAAAAAGGTTTATCCCCCAACGGTTTGGTAAGAAAAAAAACATTAGAAAAATCCGGTTTGATCGGATTAATCACCTTATAACCTACAATGTTATGATTGTTTCTTTCTTTTCCTTAAAGAGGCACCTTTGAGTAAATTTAGTAGTTCAGAAAGGTGAGAAATGAATTTTGGATCAGTAGTTGTATATCCCAGTGTGTCAGGTAAGACCAAAGCTGATTCACCATCTTGTATTACTATTAGACCTGAAATGTTTTTTGTTTTTGCTTTCCTTAAATTGATATTAACTTTAACCTGATTCTCAACCTCAGATAGCCATTTTTTACCCTTTTTTGTAAAATCGTAATTTGAATAAATCCAAATACGTTTTTCAGAAGGAATTGCTTTCAAATCTTCTGGTGATAAGAATGTGGGATTCGATGAAAATATTATAACTTGTTTTTTAGCTAGATTGGTGATTTCCTTGATATACTCATTCCGTGCATCGTTTGTTGCTAGACTAATTATACGAACTGGACGATCAGGTTTTGTCCTAGAAAATTCCTTAGCTAACTCTATTAGTGATTCTTTATGCCCAATATTAGATGTTTCTAAATTATCAAATAATTTGTTATTCCTCTCTAGCATTTCAGAGATCTGCTTCCCAATTTCATCTGATAATGTTTGAACTAGCTGTGTTGATTTACCTATCGTAGTAATTGTCCCTTTTTCCAAATCAGTATTATATGTATCAATGAAGCTAACTAATTCTTTTCTAGAATCAATACCTGTCTTTTCAATCAATTCTAAAGTATTCTCTTTGAAAGATGTTAATTCACTTATCAAATTATTATCTTGTTCTGATAAAAGTGTAGGGATATCTGAAAAGAGTGCGAGAATCTCCTCCCGTGATTTATCCGTTTTAACTATACTGTTTTTTACGCTATTAGTTAACTCAGAAGATAAAGATTCAAGTTTTTGAGCTGTAGACAGAGAAAAATTCTTTGATATTTCTTTTAGATCATCCTTCATTTCAGAGAAGTCAAGACTGTCTTTTTCATCTTTCATATATTCGTGTATCTGAGTTGAAAGAGATGTCTGGGAGCTCGAAATTATATTTCTTAAATCTTCAATGTAGGTAGAAAGATCTTCTTCAGTTTGACTATGAATCGCTTCATAGGCGGTTATAATCTCAGGTAACTTTTTATCAAAATCCTCCAGCTGAGCTTGTAAACTCTCACTGATTGCAGATTTTAATCGTTTATTTGCCTGTTTCACTTTCGATTGTATTTCTCGAAGTCCAAAAATATCTTCTTTAGAAGAATCCACGCTGAAAATGGAATTAATACGTTTTATTGTTTCTTCAACGTTTTTATTTACGATAATCTCGAAATTTTCTAAGTTTGATCCAATAGCATTTTTCAATGCGTTTGATATATCTGTTAATGCAGAATTTGCTTTCTGTATGTCTTTTTCCCAATTTATTATAAGTTTGTCAAGATGGCTTTCAATATTTGTCTCAAGTTCTTGATCAGATTGTGATTTTTCTTCAATAAGATCATTAAAGACAATTTCGAACTCTTTCGATAATTCAGGTATTTTTGTTAGGAATTCTTGATCTTGGCGAGTTACAAAGTCTTTTATTTCAGAATTTAAACCTTCAACAGTCTGTTTCATTTCCAATTGCAAGCTTTCCGCTTCTTCCTTCACGATTTCTGTTGCCGTATCAATCTCAGATGTTACAAATCCTGTTACTATTCCAAGTTGGTTCTCTAAATCGGTTAAAGAGTTTGAAAAATAAATATCAATATTTTCAGATGTTCGTGATAGATTTTTGAAAATAGTTTGGAGTGAATTGCTTGCAATTGCTGATAATTTTTCTCCACTATCCTGAACTTGCCGGACAAGTTTTGAAACTTCATTAAGAGACGAATCGGAAAAACTGCTATAATATGAGGAAAGCTCCTCCATTGATTCCTTTAAATTCTTGTTTTGTGTTGAAACTTCTGTCTCTATCTGTTTAATATAATTCAAAATATCGATAGGACCTTTTTCTTGGTATTTAACAATATTTGATTTATGTAAGTTTATTACTTCACCTGTTGCCCGTTGATTCTCTCCAATAAAATCATTAACATTTTTCTCATTTTCTTCAACTGAACTGCTAAGATTAGTCTTGAACTCGTTCAATTTTATTGAACTTTCATCAGAAAACTTTGCTATAACTGATAAAATATCATTCTCTTGTTTTTCGTTCTTCTTATCAATTTCTTTATATTGTTTTTCTACTTCTAGATTAAATTCTGATTTAATTTGACTGAATCCTTCTTTTATGACTTCAAGAGTTCGATCCAGGTGATCCTCGAGATTTTGCTCTAAATTTGCAGAAAATTGTTTATTCTGATTTTGATTTTGAGTAAAAATTGTATCCAGATCACTTTCGAGTGAAGAAGTGGAATTGTGCATAGAAGTTTCGATATCTGTAATTCTAGCAATATTTTCAGAAGATAGCAGCTCGTTTATAGTTCCAAATCCTGATTGAATACCATTTAAGACTTGTTGAAAATTTCTAGCTACTGCATCTAGTTCTGTGTTCATTACCTTGGATCTTTGATCGAACCTATTCTCGATTTTTTCAATATATGATTGTTGTAAGGCCAAAGTAGTATTACTCAACTGCTCGGCAGAATTAACAACAGACTGAATCTCTCTTTGATTTTCTTCACTTGTTTCTCTGAATAGAGTATCAATTTTCTTTTGAGAAGATCCCAAAACGATATTAATATCTTTAATTGCTTCCTCTGATGTTTCACTCATTGTTTTTTGCAGTTCATTTTTTGTATTTTCTAAGGAATCTCTTAAAGATGACTTATGAGCATTAGCACTGCCAGGGATCGAAATAAGCAAATTACGTAGAAACTGTGACACAGATTGAGAGATTTGTTGTAAACGGATTATATCCATATCTTTTCGATCAATAGATTTCTCATTCACTTCATTGAACGTATGAACCAGTTTTTCAAATTCTGAACTCTGCTGTATTAATCGATCTTTAGATGATTTACGAATATTCTCCATAATCTCATTTATTTTTTTCTGTACTCGTCTATAATTCCCCTCTACAGATGTTAATTCAGCTGATAATTGCAATTGAAGTTGTTTTAACAATAAGTCTTTTTGAGAAGAAAATTTTTTTTCAGTTGGAATTTCAGAGAGCTCGGTACTTAATACATCTAAAGAAGAACGCTGTGCTTGAATCAGTTCTGATGCTGTTTCTGCGAACTCACTAAATTCAGTTTTTATCTGATTTGAACTTGTTCTAATTGCATTACCAGTTTGCTTCTTAACATGTTTCAATGCTTTGTTTATTTCAGTATCAATCTCTTTGGCAAGCGCTGAAACCACATTCTGAAGACTTTTTGTTATTTCATCTTCTAATGTAGTATGAACGTGTTGTCGAACTTCACTAACAAATTCTCTTTCTTTTTTCCAAGATTCATTTAATCCCGTATCGATATTAGTTTTAAGTTCGCTTGAGGATGAATCTACATTAGTAAAAAAACTTTGAATTTGAGAAACTGATTCTGTCTCAATTGTTGTAAATATGTCTAAAAATCGTAATTGCATTGATTTAATTGATTCTAGAGCAGAGTTTATGGTAGACGATAGCTCTTTTTCAAATTTAGAAGTAGATTCCTTAAGAGAACGAGTTCCAGAATCAGGAATGACATTGATTTCATCAGTAAATTTTTGCCAAGCTTTATCAAATTCTGTTTGTTTTATGGATATCGAATTGTGTATTTCTGTTTGTAAACCTGATGATTTTGTATTAAATACCTCAAATAGTTCATCAGCTATTTCGTTTGATTTTTTTACACGATTCTGTTCAATTACTTCTTGGTCATCTTTCAAACTGGCCTGAAGAAGATTACCTGCTGTTTTTAATTCATTAAATTGCCCCTCTAGTGATTTGTTGAAGTCACTAAGATTTTCTTGGATAATATTAAGCCGATGCTGTGAGATTTCATGCTGATTTTCTTTAATTGATTCAATTTCATTGAAACTCGATTCTAACAACTCTAAAATACTATCTACCGGCAAACTGGAATAAAAAATATCATTATCCTGCGTTATAAGCCCTTTAGTTTGTAAAAGATTGAGAGTCTCATCAACTTTGTCAGCCTCCATAGCAGAAGCAAACATAATTTCATTTTTCTTTTGAGGGCCATGTTTAACGATTATTGTGAATAATTTGCTTTCATTTTTTGAAAAGGAAAATTTTGAACTTTGTAGGGATTCTAGTTCTTCAATATCTGACATATAGGAAACCACTCCATTATTATGATTGTTATTGATTAATTTTTACTATTCAATATTGTAATTATGAAATCATCTAAATATCGCCGTACCTAATCGAATACAATTGGAACCTTCTTCTAATGCAATTAAGTAATCATTACTCATTCCCATTGAAAGAATTTCCATATTAACATTCTGAGGAAGAGATATGTCTCTTTTAACTTTTTCAAACAAATCCCCCATCCGTCGGAAATAGATACGAGTTTCTTCTGGTGGGACATAGGGAGCAATAGTCATAAGACCTTGGATTTTCACATTAGTAAAAGCACTTATCTCTGTTAAGAATTCTTTTATCGCTTCTACGCTTGGATAAATCCCATACTTTGAGCCATCTTGACATATATCAATTTGAAGAAGACATTTTGCTATCAGATTCAATTTAATGGCCCATTTTTCGATTTCTAGTGCAAGTTCAAGTCTATCTAATGATTCTATTAGTGAGAAATTTAGCAAAACTTTTTTTGCCTTATTACGTTGGAGATATCCAATGAAATGCCATGTAATGTTTGTATTACCACATAATGATATTTTTGGTAAGGCCTCTTGAACCTTATTTTCACCAAAGATTGGGTTTGTAATTTTTTTAGATACTTCTAGAAGAAGATTAGCAGGTTGCTTTTTGGTTACGATAACTAGTTTGGGTTTATTTACATCATTTTTATATTTCTCTATGATTGAAAGAACATTCTTATAGTTCTGAACTATTTTTTGAACACTGAGTTCTCTAGACATCACAAATCCCTTTCAATTTATCATGTTCTTCAAAGAAACCCTTGCCTTTTGACCTTTTTTTCTTCTATGACATAATCTTCCTCATACTAATAAATACCCCTTTAATAGCCAAACCTGAATAACGTTTGACAGGAGAATTTAATTAATGAAAAATCTTGCTCAACCTGAAATTTCAGAAGAAGAAATATCCCATGTTTCGGAAACTATTAGATCAAAGAGTTTTGTTGAAGGAAAAAATGCTAGAGCGCTTGAAAAAGAGTTTGCAGAATTCGTGGGGGCAAAACATGCGATTTGTGCTGTGAATGGAACCGCTGCTCTTCATCTTGCAATGGAAGGCTTGAATATTTCCCCTGGTACGGAAGTTATTACACCCGCATTCACATTTATCGCTTCTTCCAATAGCATTTGTTTTGGAGGAAATATTCCAATCTTTTGTGATATAGATCCAAACACTTTCAATATTGACCCAGAAAAGATCAAAGAGCTAATTAATCCAAATACAAAGGCAATTGTTCCTGTTCATATTTTTGGATTACCTTGTAATATGAAAGCTATTAATGATATTGCCGAGGATCACGATCTCAAAGTTATTGAAGACGCCTGTCAAGCTCATGGTGGGAGGATTGATGGAAAACATGTAGGAACTTTCGGAGATATTGGTTGTTTCTCTTTTTATGCAACAAAAAATATGATTACTGGAGAAGGAGGAATGGTTGTAACTGATAATGATGACCTAGCTGATCGAATGAGGAGTTTAAAAAATCATGGCCGTGGACCTAAGGGAGGTTATAATCACCATCTAGTTGCTTATAATTTCCGATTAGCTGACCCTCTAGCTGCTATTGGTCTCATTCAAATTCGAAAACTTCCTAAAATGTTAGATCAGAGAAAAAAGAATGCTGAATCTATAAGAAAAACATTACAGGAATTCGACCAAGTTCAGATCCAGTCTGTATCTCCTGGAGTAACGCATGGTCACTATATATGTGCCCCTGTAATAACCCATCCTGATTTTCCGGTAAAAAATGTAATTAAAAATCTTAAAGCTAAAGGAATTGCGTCGAGACAAATTTATTCTTTACCATGCCACCAGCAGCAAACGTACCTTGAGGGGATTAAAGAATGGAGATGGACCAAATTTGTAAACTATCCTGATTATTCCAAGGTCAAACTCCCTGTTACAGAGAGAATTGCTTCTAATCACTTCGAGATTCCAATTCATACAGGAGTTACCGAAAAAGAGACAGATTTAATTAAAAACGCATTATCGGAAATATTCTCTTAAAAATTTAAATGAATTTGAGAACATGCCTAACTGACATGACCAGGTACCCAATCTAATAAATATTTTCTACCAATCTCTCTGAATTCGCTTTTCATTTGTAGAATTTTTTCGAAAAAAGCTTTTTCAGTTGCATCCAACTGAAGATTAGCTAAAACCTTATTTAGTTTAGGTTGAGTATTTTTAATACCCGCAACTAAACTGGAATACTTCCCTAACGATCTTTGGGTCAATAATTCATTAGAATATAGTGGAATTTGGGTAGATAATCCACCAGATAGTATTTTCAATCCTTCTTTTTCATCAAAGCTATTTGGATCTTGGCATGATTTCAACAATTGATCAAAGCATTCTTTGTTTGGGAGGAACACGTTTCTTGCTAAGACTCCACGTAAATACATCTGTGTTGTACTTTTGGCTAAGATTAGAGAAAATGGAATTGATGTCATATATTCAGTCATACGCATTTTTTCACTATTTATGACTGATCCTGCTTCATCTTGAGCCTTTTCATAAATGTCTAGAGGTAAAACAATTCCAGTTATTTCACGATAATCAGTGACTAGAGATCCAGCTCCTAATTCGAATTTAACCCAATATAGACCTAATCCAGTAATAAGGAAAAAAGGTTCTCCTGTAGTTTCCTCGAATCCTGTGATAGCGATATCAGGTAATAATATGACATTATCTTGAAGAATTTTCTGCACAGGCTGATTTAAATAAAAACCGTTAAATTTTGAGCCAATCAATCTGCTCCATGAAGGAATGAATAATAATTGATCTAATGTACCGAATATTTTTTCTCGTAGTTTATATATTTCTTTCTCTATTTCTCGAATCCGCTTTTTGATCCTGTCAAAAACCTCATTCCGGTTATAACCCCCAATACGATATGGATAATCATTGTCTTGTTGAAACCTTTTGAATTCACGAATAGAGATACCTGAAATTTCCTCTAATTCCCCGTATGACATATTTTGTTCATAATAAGCATTAATTGCAGTAAGGATTTTTTTTTCTGCTTTGAGCTTTGAAATTCCTTCCTCTATCTCTTTCTCACGTTGTGACATCGAGTTTACCTGTTGTATTTATCATAATGTAACGTCAAGTACGATTAGAGTGTATGTTTTTAGGACTTCGGTTAAAATTATTCTACTCAGAAATATGAATTCTGAGATATCATTTTAACTGGATTTATTCTAAGGACTAGATCAGCAGTAATTCAATTCAGCTGAAGAGATGATGTTGTCTATAATTCGTATTTTAATCTTATTTCTTTCCAAATCTTTACAGCAATTTTCACTGTTCCACAGTTTCTGATTAATACATTTCCACCTTTAAATATTGTTATATATCCTTTTGGTGATAAATTCAATGTTATTGAATGAGTACCCATATTTTTTATTGTGTAATCCCTCTCTAAATGTGTCTTAATATTATCCATATCAAAACTAACTACTGATTGGGGCACTAGCATGAAATTATCACCTCCACACATCTTTAATGGATTATAATCATCACTTACGGAAGCTTTTATACTTTGAACTAGCTTTGAACAGACAGAACATGACTCATTTTTGTAAATGGGGATTTTATCAAAACTCATATTGTGCAGATCAATAAATAAAAGAACACCGTCTAAAGATGCTTTTCCCTTCAGTATAATTTGAATAGCTTCATGAATTTGGATGCCTGTAACCACTGAAAGAAGGGATGGATGAATGCCTGTTACATCACAAGTTTCAAGATCATTATCGTCAATATTCTGATATAAACACGAAAAACAGGGTGAATTATCTGTTAGATTGAATATTGAAATATTTCCAGAACGAGCACTTACTCCGCAGAAAATCAATGGTATTTTCTTACGAATACATACTTGGTTGATTATTCTTCTTGTTTCAAAATTATCCAATGCATCAATTACTAGATCTATCTCTTCCATGAGATCCTCAATATTATTAACTCCAATATGCGTCGCGTGTACGTCAATTATCAATGATGGATTCAATTTTTTTAGACGCTCAGCAGCAACTTCTACTTTTGACCGATCTAAATCAGATTCAGAGTATAGTGGGGTTCGATGAAGATTAGTACTTTCTACAATATCTCGATCTACAATTCTAAGATAACCGATTCCTAATTCTGCCAGGAGAAGACTAGAAAATGTACCGAGTCCACCTAAACCCACAACCAAGACCCGCGCTTTTTTTAATCTTAGCTGTCCCTCTTCTCCGAAATCTGAAAGAACCATCTGTCTTGAATACCGTAATCGTTCATAATTTGACAATTCAACCATTTTTTATCTCACTGAATGAAAAATCTCTATTTTAATCCAACTAAACCTTCTAGTACTATTTGCTAGAGCTTTCTTGATAAGCTTTATCTTCTTACCGCAAGAAGACCCCTTCATTCATCCCGTGGATGAAGCAAGAGGAAGAATTGCGTCTAAAATCAAGGTTTACCTTGATTTTCACCATACTTTCGTATAACATCTAGACTAACTTGTCAGTTGTGGCAAGAAAATATGACGGTGACCAAAAAGCTTTTCCCCACAATTGGTTATAAATCTGAGGAAATTCTTGTCTCAAAGATTTAACAATTGATGATTTTAAGGCACGAATGTATTTTGTTAAGCTAATTTTGGGAGTACAACTGAAGAGAATGTGAATGTGATCAAAATCTCTTTCTTGTTCCACAATCTCGACTTCATGTTTGGTTTTTGGATAGAATAACAATTAGTTGCTTCAAGCGATCTGTAATTGTTTGTTTGGTCAAATATTTTTTTCCTATACTTGGTTGGGAACAAAAATCAGGTGGAAATAAAGAGAATAAAGAGAAGAAAGAGAAGAAAGAGAAGAAAGAGAATAAACTGAATGTGGACCTTTTTTTAAATCGGGCTATTTAAATAACTGAAATTAAGCCCTTTTCCATATTTGATGAGTTCTACTTTCTTGATAGCCTTATTAATTGGCTTTTGATCACCATTTGTCAATCTTACCCAGTTACCATAGTTAAAGACTCCTGTCACTGAATAGACCTGGTTTTCATATCTTACAAGGTCATGGGGTTGGAGTTTGTATCTCCGTTTGCGAATAGAAGGTTTGAACCCTTTTCTATTGGTCTGAATTGACCTATTGTTACGTCTGATTTGTTTTACCTTCAATACTTTACTTCTTTTCTGGTTAAAACCACCTGCAATAACAAACGCATCATTAAAATGTGATTTTTCAAGTCCCAACTTGATACGATCATGTTTGGTAATAAAGCTATAGGTACTTTCACAACCAAGATCACTTACTAGATGAGTTCTCACCACATTCATGAACGGTATCGCTTTAAGAAATTGCTTTGCCAATTTTTCAATCTTTGGAAATCCAAATTCTGTAGCTGTCTGATTTCCCTTCTTGACATTGCATTTTCTGCAAGAAATTGTTAAATTATCCACCCTATTACTGCCACCTCTTGATTTTGGAATAAAGTGTTCAATCTCTAACTTAATGTTTTTCTTCCCACAATAGGCGCATTTTCTCTGCCATTTCTCAAGTAGATATTCTCTGACCTCATAGCCCTGAAGTTCTCCCTGTTGATACTCAACACCTGTTACTTCAGGGTTTTTCATCTTATGAGCATCAAATGTTGCAATCTCAACAATAACTGTAGTAATTGGAAGAAGCTGTTCTATTTTCGCAATTAATTTCTTATGAGCATCTAATTTGTGTCTGATACTAGGTGCAAACCATCCCTTCTTCTTGGTGGAAACGCGATTGTCAAATCGGGGTTTGCGATACCATAAGCTGTTTCTTCGGTTTCTCCTGTATTGTTTCCTCTCAGTTAGTTTTTTGGAATTATCTTTTCTCAATTCTAACTCTCCTGAAATGACTTCCTGGTTTTCTGTATTCGCAGAAAAACCAATTACTGAATATCCTGCATCAATTCCAAGTTTAATCTCTTGTTTTGCCTCTCCAGTTGCATATTGCAACCGAATAGTGAATGGTAATCTTTGTATTACTTCTGCCTTTTTTTCTTTCACTAATTTTCTGGCTTTTTGTGGTGTTGTGGGCATGAGAGGTGTCCCTCTCATGTTCAACACATAAACTGGTACACTCATGTCCAGTCCTCCTTTCGGAGTGGGTTCTCTTCGCCAAGGTTATCAGCCAGTACTATGTAGTAAGCACTAAGAGTTTCCTCTTTGTTTAACTCACCACTTACAGAGCAAAGGACGAGAGAAGTATCCTTTGGTGTGTTCGCAAACTCTACTGATAACTTAGATTCCATGTTTTTCACATTCCTCTTTGGCTAATCAACCAATTTCTCTTATAGATCACTCCACAAGCCCCTTCACTCGTCCCGAAGGACGTGGCAAGGGGTGATTGACTCTTCTTTTTCGCTATCGAAACTCCCTTTGATGCTATCCCAGAAGATCTGTACTTCTTCCTCTGGTTCTAAACTTATTAGTTCTTGAGGGCTTTCCTGATAATAATATGATGGAAAATGGCCTATATATTGAGGAGAGGAAAAACGTCTTCCAATAAAGATGATAATTCCGCGATCAGAAGTAGTACGAATCAGTCTTCCTGCGGCTTGAAAGGTTCGCGTTAATCCAGGGAATTGATATGCATAGGCAAATCCGTTGCTAAATTTTTCTTCGTAATATTCTCGAAGAACTTCACGTTCAAAAGAAACTGTTGGTAATCCAGGGCTAATTACAAAAACTCCTTTCAACATGCCTGGAAAATCAATCCCTTCAGCAAAAATTCCAGCACTAACAGCTAATGCTAATACCCTAGGATTATTATGCATTTCTCTTATGAAATTTTGACGTGCATCATCATTCATGAGGGGATTTTGGATTAAAACCTTAAAATCGCTTTTTGGTTTAATGTATTTCATAACTTCTTCTATGAACTTAAAAGAAGGAAAAAAAGCAAAATATTTCCCTTTTTTCAATTCTATTATTCTTATGATAAGTTCGGCAATATTGTCATAAAACAACCCTCTATGCTTATAGCGAGTATCAATCTTTGGATAAATTAATATTTTCCTGTTTTCAGGAGGAAATGGTGAAGAAAAGCGTCCATAAACTGTTTTTTCAATTGGAAATCCTAATAAATCACGATAAAATGGAAATGGAGTAATTGTGGCCGATATCGCAATCGCTGATCGAAATGAATTCTTAATTCTTTTATTTAAAAATCGAGAGGCATCTTTACACAATATCTTAATTTCGCCCAAATGTGTATTATATAATATCGAAAACTGTTCTGAATTTTCTGCAATTATTGCTGTTTCAACAAATTCTTTCAAATGGTAATAGAAAGATATTACTGGATCGTTTGGCTTATGAATACTTTTTTCAATAAGGTAACGCAAATATTTTGGTAAATCGTCCTCAAGTTTATCTAAAATTGTTTGAAAAGATGCTACATCAAGTTTTTTTACAAAGTAAGTTGTAACTTGACCATCAAATTGTACTTGAAGTGACCTAAAGATTTTTTCCAACGCAGGTGGTACAAATTCGGGTAAAGGAATTCCACCAGTACTACGTTTTAATTGCCTAAATGATCTTTTAAGTTTCACAATTTGGTCTCGTGATAAGGAATGTGAGTAATAAGCTAAACTTCTATTTACTAAATTATGAGCTTCGTCGATCACTAAATAAAATCTGGATTGTTTTGACCTTGGTTTACTAAAAAAACGTTGTAATGCAACACGGGGATGAAAAACATAATTATAATCCCCGATAATAATATCTGCACTTAAAGAAATATCCAAAGCTAATTCAAAAGGACAAAAACCTTCAGAGACCATTGCTTCTTTTTGTATATCCTCTGGATCAATCACACCTTGTTGATTAATAAATTTTTCAGCAATTGATTCAGGATAATACTCCTGGTGATTTCTTAAAAAGGTACAATAATCTTCATGACAAAAATAAAAGGAATTGGTACACATTTTTTCTTTAGCTTTTAAAGAAATTGCGAGAAAGCGTACACCTTGTGATTTAAATAATTTTAGAGTCTTTTCAACAATGAGCCTTTGAGTATTTTTTGCAGTTAAAAAGAATAATTTAGTATCATCTTTGATTACTCTAGGAATCATAGGAAACAATGAAACAACGGTTTTACCAAGTCCACTTGGAGCCTCTAAGATGATGTTTAATTCGTCTTCAATAATTTCGTCAATTTTATCAATTATTTCCTTCTGGTATAGCCGATACTCAAAAGGAAATCTTATATTATCTAAGGACCTAATTTTTTTCGTTGAAAGAGCTTGATGTTCTTCTTCAGTTTGAATAATAAAAGATATCTTCTTTTCAATGAATTCTAACATATCTTGATAGGGAATAGGAATATTATGTTGTTTATTATCAAGTTTATTGAATATAATAAGATTTAATGAGAGAGAAGAAATGTTATCTTCTAGTTGATTTACTAACCATCCATAACACTGAAGTTGAACCCTGAACAGTTCCAGTCTAGGATCATTGGGAGAACCAGTGAATTTTTTTAAATAAGTTGATTTTATTTCTTCCAATTTAATTGATGCAGATGTCCGAATTAATAGATCTATTCTCCCACGTATTAAAATGTTCCAATTCTGAATAGTTAATTTATGTTTGACAAAATATTCAGCTTCGTATTTTGTATCTTTCTCTTTTCTCTCATTTTGGATTTTTTCGTGAATTTCTCGACCATATTCAGCACTTTTAATTGAAAAATATCCTCTTTTCTGTTTAGGTAATCCTAAGTAAGAGAGATCTCTTACGCTAAGCTGAATCTCCTTCTTCTCATGATTAATACGAATAGTCAAAGTAAGTGAACTACCCCCAGCTAAAGCAAGGGGCTTTCTGCGAGTCCGCTGAACCCTAGAAGGGAAGATTTCTCTTTACCATTGGCTGTGTGTCGCAGAAAACCTTTCCACTTATGTAAGAAAGATTCCTCATTCACAGAGGATTGATACAATAGGTTTTTCTCCTGGAGGAACTTACTCATAATATTAACAGCCGAGTTTAAGTCTCTATCCATTTGATTTCCACAATTGCACTTAATAGTCCTTTCAGATAGTTTTCTATCCTTTTTCAATCCACATACACAGCAGGTCTTGGTAGTATCCTTTTCATCAATTTTTACTACTTTCTTACCGATTTTTTCTGCTTTATATATCAGGAATTGTACAAACCTGCTTATATTTCCTGTATTTTGGAGTGAAAAGTTTAATGTCTTTTGGTTCTTTAATTTCTTCTTCTTCTTTCTAGCCATTTGTTTAACCGCTAGATCGCCAACAATGAGAGTGTTAGCTTTAGTATTAATCAATACCACTTTAGAAATTTTGTGTTGAAAGTCTTTCAACTGATTAGATTGTTTTCTTTTCATCTTTGCTAGCTTACGGTTGTACCAGTGCCATTTATGGCTTTTTTTCTTACAATAGTCCCGTTTAGATTGCACTTCAACCATTTTCTTTCGCCAATAATTATCAGGGCGTTTATTAGGTATTTGAATAAATCGTGACTGTAAATTAACCGCAGAAACAAGATTATTTATCCCTAAATCAATCGCTTGGTACAATCCATTATCATAGTACGGTTTAGAGGGCTCAATCTCACAATTAACTGCTAAAAACCACCGTTTTTTATAATCTTGTAAGAGTTCTACTTGTTTAATCTTTCCTTTAGGTTGAAATCCTAGTTCAAACGTCAGGTCTGCTTGAGAAGGATGTTTATGTGATAAATCTATGGTATTTTCATGGTATTTAAAGCCGCTCTGATTATAACACAGAGTAAAAAAATAATCCTTCCCTCTGAATCTTGGTGGACGAGCAGTATTATCTCCATTCTTTATTAAAGAAAAAAAAGATTTATAAGCAGCATCAAGCTTTTTAAGCGTCATTTGGAGGACTTTGGAGTAGACCCAGCCATATTCAGGATGTTTTCTTTTAAGAGCTGGTAATTGGTTTTGCTGGTCAATATATCTAACATATTCCCTCTCTTTGGAAGGTAGGGCTTTGTTTTCATTCCAATCGTTTTTTCGCTCAGCTAGAGCAAAATTATAGAGTAAGCGGCATTTCTCTGATAAAACCCAGAGTCCCTTTTGTTGTTCCTCATTCGGATATACTTGGATTTTATAGGTTTGAAACATCTTATTTTTGTCCCTGAGATTCGACATATTTTTTAATTGGTCAAGAGTCACCTGCCCTGTCGTAACTAAGAAATAACTTGGACTCCAAAGATGGCTAGTCAACTGAAATAAGATTCAATTGCTGTTACTTCATTTCTACTTATAAATTAGGTCAGCAATTCGATTACCTTGTGTTTCTTTTCTTAGTAATAGTTTATAAACTATTAGCTATCTGTTCAAAATAATTCTGTTTATTCCTAGTTGGAAATCATCTATAGAATTTCCTTTACAGCATATTTATCCTATCTTGACAGGAGATGTTTAAAAAATGCTGCCATTCATCCCCCATTTTTAATAAAATAAGAATGGGACTTCTGGCATTTCTGTTAAACCAATTTCATATTTATTTCAAAAGATGTTGTAAGTTGGTATGCTTTATTCCTATAGGAATTTATAATGTATTTTTTTAATTTTAAACAGATGACGTCCTTTTTTAGCTGAACTCTCTCTAAATAATTAATTTAGTCGTATTTGTTCCCAATATTTCTCAGATAACTATCCCCGAAGACTAGAGAATTTACTCTTGTGTTTTGCTGAAGATCGATTCAGATCCGTTTTTATAATATCATGAATTCAGATATCTTAAGCATGTATTCTTTTTTGCTTAATGTCGAAATGGCTTTTTTCTGTACGAAATAAGCCTGTTTCGTTGATAACAGATAAGAAATGCCTATTTAGGTGAATATAATAAATGAAAAAATTTTATTTTCTTTTTGGAATTGTAACAATTGGTATATTGCTTCTAGGAAGCACCCCAATGTCAATTGTTGCGCAGGACGATGAAGGTCCTATGGATGAAGGTCCTCCTCCAGGAACATACGATATTTTACTAGATTTGTTCTTGGAAAATAAATGGGATATAGGACCAACAACTTCAACACCATCAGGGAAAACCAACACTAACTTGAAATATACTGTAACTGATATGGTTAGCCCATTAAATGAGTACTTCAACGCAGGATTCTTTCCTATAGGTGATCCAACGCTTCAAGCTGTATCAGTAGCACTTGACGGCGATTTTATTGATTCAGAGCTATTTGTAAAGATAGTAAATGATCAAGGAACCCTCATTGATTGGCAAGCAGCATTAATGGTTGGTAAAAATGTAACTATATCATGGTTGATTGATGAAACCCTATTACCTCCAGAAGCATTGAGCATTGTTGATATATTTCCTGATAGTCTCACCCTTGTTGAAGGAACAGCACCACCTCCTTTTCCAGTCGTGAAGTCGACCACAGATTTTTCTGAATTCTTTTCTTATTCAGATTTAGTCAAGGATTACGGATATGATGGTTTACCTTTCTTTCTTCCAGGTATCTTCTATCTTGACAATGTGAGCGCTGCAAATGAATTCTGGACTAATGAAATGGATTTGTCAAAAATGCTCCCAGTAGGGACTGATCCTACAACTGGTGAGTACATGACTGTAGATACCGTTACTTCATTCGAAAGCCATGAATTTAACCTATCTTTTAGCTTTGCAGCTGGTAATGAAAATTCAGGAATTGAGTATGGAAATGCATCAGCCATGTTTACTTGGGATAATACCTCAGGATACCTTGATTATTTTTCAGCTGAAGCTTATGGAGATATAGATGAAGATGGTACTTTAGAAGCAAGTGAACAATTTTTGATTGAACTTCAGTTCGATGCTGCCGTACAAGACGATCTTCCTATTAGTGTAGGCGACAAAGGCGAATATTTAATGGATGTTGAAATTTCTGTTTTGGCTAGTGGCCTTGAAAACGCAACTGATGAAGTTTGGGTTAATGAATTTCTTGATGTGATAACTTCACCGATAAACGATGAACTTATTGGTATGCCTCTCATAAATTATTCGATTGATTCTATGGACGGATTATACTATCATATTGATGGATATATGTTTGATATTGAAAGATACTTCAAAGATCGCTTCGGGCCCATATTCGGACCTGGTGGTGATGGAGAAGGAGCTCAAGATCCAGGGCTTCAAGAACTACCCCCTCTTGAATCTTATTACCATCCTATTGGAGGTCCAGGTGGCGATAGAACATCTGGTTTTGCCATAAATTTATTTGACGCATCAGTCTATATGAACAATACTGAATGGTATGAAGGACGTAGTGATGTATGGCCTGAAGAAGGTAATACCACTCATCTCCGTCTGTATGATGATATGCCAGGAGTGATTGACGCTTGGATCTTTGATAATAATGATTGGTGGAATACTTGGAATAAAGATCAAGAAAGCTTTGAGGAGAATTTTGAAGCTATGCTCGGTTTAGAAATTCATCATGGCCCACCGACTATGGTTGAAGTTCCAAATTCTTGGTATAATTGCTCATGGGTCTATAATCCAACCTTAGGTTATGATGAATGGATCTGTGAATTCGTATATGAAGATGGAACCCATCCAGAATGGTTTTTCATTAACAATAGTGCTCCATGGGAAGATAAACCCTATTATATCGTATTCCAAATCCAAGGATTACCTGAAACTGATTATACATCCTATATCTCAGAATCAAACCCATACATGATGCTTGGTAAGATGGGTGGTAATGATGGAAATGGTGACAATGAAAATTTCACTGGTACTGGTGCTCAGACTGGTGGTGACCCTCCAGATCAAGGCCCTCCTCCAGGTGAAGGAAATCCTCTAATGATGTTCATACGTGGTCCTCAGGACTTAATCCCAATGCCAGCTCGTACTCCTGACTGGGATATTGTAGGTGGACTCTCTAATTTCGCAGAAGGTCTTTCAGGGCAATTAAACGCAGTATTTACTAGTGTAGAATTCATTGATCTATTGGAAAACAGCGCGATGGATGTAGATGATCCTGGTGATATGCTTAGCATAGATTACGTTGATTTTGGGCTAGATTGGATCGATAACGGTACGCATGCAGGTACAACAGCATTCTTTGAAATTGTTGCCGATGTAACAGATGATAATCCAAAGAATAGAACTGACATTTCTGTAGACCTCTATGGTGAAGTAGATTATCTATGGAAATCAGGTGGTCATTTTGATACAGTGGGCGCATATCTAGAGCTTCAATTGGTTTACGACTTCGAGAAGTATCCTGAACCATCGAATACAACAACAGAACCCGAACCATCGACTACAACAACAACAACTGAGGATCCAGGTGCAGAATTATCCCCAGGTTTTGAACTTTTCTTCACACTTGGTACGATAGCATTAATACCAATCCTTTACAAGAAAAAGCGATAATAAGTCGCTTTCAATCTCTTTTTTTTTCTTTTTAATTTTGTTTACTGCTTTTTTTTTAACAGAAGTATCTTTTTTGATTAAATAAAGTGGATTAGAATAGAATTTGACATCATCCATTAACTTCTACCGTTCTTTGATCAGTACTTTGTAAGTTTTTTTTATCACCTCCTCCTGACTTTAATTATAGTCATAGGACAACATCTCTTAATAAAAAGACCTTAATGGTACGAAATTCCCGCCGCCATTTAGCTATTCGGGAGA
>SDBT01000333.1_pt1 | contig 72674 bp, 56 predicted proteins | sample 2277101 | NCBI WGS metagenome assembly SDBT01 (sample SAMN10404973, study PRJNA504765) | marine sediment metagenome | isolation source: marine sediment core GS10_PC15, 103 cmbsf | place: Arctic Ocean: Southern Knipovich Ridge | collected 2010
GACACAAACTCGCGCACAGGTTACGGAGGTAAGAGTCTCGCGTCCGAATTTGAATGGAACTCTCGTTTGTATCGGTAGAAAATAAACTTTCGAGCAAACGCATCTTATGTCACTATCCATAGTGATTCCTGTATTTCGATTTTTCTATTTGGCTGGACCCGACTTTCCCAGGGTCCAGAAAATTGCATTGGTCAGCATACGACGAAAGGCCTGTATCTTGAAATCATCGGGATGTCCCAGTGACGTATAGAAAACTCGCCCGCCAGCGCCGGTAGTGTTTGTCCAGGCGACCGGTTCGTGAGGTTTTCTGTCGTCAACACGGCCCATCATCAATATTTTTGTTGTCCCGGTAAGTGGCAGGGTTTTGTACAACCACGACGGCACCTTAAACTCGCTTGTGGGGACACCTGCAAGTATCGGATGGGATTCGGCGCCGGACTTTACCCAGACGAAGGTCTGCGGGCCGTTCGGTGTCTTGTTGCCGTGGTGGCCTTGGTAATTGCCTCCGAGTACATCGGGATCAAAACTCGGCCAATCGACGTAACCAGGGCCAGGTTTTTTACCGCGAACATCAAAAGCGTGACTGGCGGTTCGCAGTCCGATGAGGGGCTTACCGCTATCTACGTAATCCCGCAGGTATTTTAACTGCTCGGATGGCAGGGCTCGGCGTCTGACATAAACAATCGCCAGATCGGTATCCTTTAGAAGCTGCATATTTGAAATATTGTTGCGCTCTTTTGCATCGTCGCTCTTTGAAACACCAAGAGCAAACTCACATGCAAAATCGTATTTGAGTTGCAATTCAGTAGCAAATGCCGGTAGCGTCTTGTCGGCATCGTATTCGTTTTCGGCGATTATAAAGACGATTCGTGGGCGAGCGTCGTTCTTAAAATGAAACTGTCTGCTATTCGTAACAGCGGTCGAAGGGATAGTAGGACAAACGTATTTTTCAATGTGCTCGACAATCAGGTCGGTACCGGTGAAGTGGTCAACATATGGTGCCATGCGAGGATTGTACATCGTGTCGGTCATGTCTCTAACGAGTACGACGTTCTTACCGTATCGGGACATGTTGCGAAGCCCAAAGGGCCGTCCGAGCACGCACATGTTCGTATGCACGCCAAGTAGTATTACATTTTTGACGCCCCGCTGCTCCAGCAGGTTCCAGGTCTCGATCCCGGAATCTGTTATAGCGTCCTGGTTGCTTATCTCGATGCCATCAATCTGCTTTGTCCAGGGGCTGCCGCCTTTGCACCGGGGCTCACAATCGCAGCCGCCGTCGGATTGATCGATCGGATAGACGGCCTTTTCGTTTTCATCTATCCACCGGCACCATTTGTTGATATCGGCAGGGACATTGTCGGCTGGTGGTGCATCTTGAGCACGCTTTCTGGCGGGATGATCCTTATAATGATCGACGGTGCTGCTTGGGGAATGAACTATTAATACACCTTTATCGCGGGCCTTAGCGACAAATTCATTTATCGGTTTGGCCAGTTCACCGGTACGGCTTTCGGCGCTCTTACACCAGTGATGGTTCCACATGTCACAAACGATAACGGCTGTCTGTGAGGGCTCCCACTTTTGGCAATTGTTGACGATAACAAAATCGTTACTATCCGAGCTTTTAATTCGGCTGCGGGCATCAATGTGCAACCCTTCAGCGGCAAGAGCACTACCACAAAGGGCAAAAACCAGAACCGCATATCTTATCTTTCTTTCCATATCAAAGGTCTTTCGCGAAAATTTCAAATTCTCCAGGGAGCGCGTCTGGGCCTGTCGAGCATTCGGTTGGCCTGTTCATCGCCGATGAATTTTTCATTTACCGGGTCCCAGCGTAATTTGCGTTTTAGTATCATCGCGATATTGCCCAGGTGACATATCGTTGCCGAGCGATGGCCCGCCTCGACGGGAGCGACGGGATCTCTGCCGGTTTTTATACAATCGAGGAAGTTTCTGTGGTGCTCGGCGCTCTTATACAGATGAATCTCGTTTGGTCCGATTACAGAATCTTGTAACGATTTCGGATAAGTTTCAAATCTCTTTCCGAGTTCGATCCAACCTTCGGTCCCCTCGAAACGAACTCCGGTCCACTTCTTAGGGTCTGTCTTGCATATCAGTTCGACACCGTTGGCATATCGTGCGCGAAAATGAATGTTTGTAGGGGTAGTGAACAGGCCGTCTTTGGGAAACTCACCTCCCAAATCTTCGACCTCGACCGGGCCGGTATCATCGGTGCCGTTACCCCACTGGCCCATGTCAATCGAATGGGCACCGAGGTTCGTGGTCTGGCCGCCTGAGTAATCAAGCAGGAACCTGAATTTGTAAAGACATCGGTCCACGTGATATGGTTCCCACGGTGCCGGTCCGAGCCACATGTCGTAATCGAGGTCTTTCGGGATCGGCATCTGTTTCCAATCGCTTGGCGGTCCGGTTCGGTTATTGAGACCAACAGGAGTCAGGATTTTTTTCAACTGTCCGATTCGCCCATTGCGAACCAGTTCGCAGGCGAACCGAACCTTACTGCTTGAGCGTTCATGACTTCCAGTCTGGAAGGTTACACCGTAACGGCGGACTGCGTTGATCATCGCCCTGCCCTCGGCAATGGTCAGCGTCATCGGTTTTTCACAATAGATATGCTTGCCGGTCTGTGCTGCCATGATCGATATAACCGCATGCCAGTGATCGGGCGTAACTACCGTGACAGCATCGATGTCATCGCGTGCAATCAATTCGCGGAAATCAACGTAGGCCGAGCATCCGCCGAAACCTGCCCTGGGTTTTTTGTTTGTGTAGTAGTCATTTACGATTTTTTGCGCGGGTTCCCTGCCAAGAAAGTTTCCCTTCCAGCCGTTCTTATACCAGTGGCCGTACTTTCTGCTTCCGGTTTCAACATCACAGACGGCAAGTATCTGTACGTCAGGCTCACCCATGAAGGCCCGCAGGTTGTTTGTACCCATACCTCCGAGACCGATACAACCCATTGTAATCCGGTTGCTCGGAGCGGTTGCGCCAAGAACAGACGAAGGGACTACATAGGGAAAGGCAACAACCGCAGTGGCAGAAGCTGCGCTTTTGAGGAAGTTTCGTCTCGTTAGGTTATGTACCTGTTTTTTCATTTCGGCGTTCCTGTCATTTTGAAAATCACGTCAAACCTGCTCGGGTATCTCGTATTTACTGCGATACTGGCGCTTGAGGAGTTTGTTGGCATTGTCGTTATCGATGAACTTTTCGGCCTTTGGATCGAACCTTAGTTTTGCGTTACCGACCCTGTGGGCAATATTGGCTGCATGAACCATCGTCAGGCTCGGATGGATAGTTTCAACATCGCCGTTCGGTTTTTTTCTATCCTTGATACGCTCAATGAAGTCTTTAGCGTGTACGTCATCCGAAGGCCGGCCGAACATTTGCTCCACAACTTTTCCACCAGAGGTTGTCACCTGCCAGCCGCCGCCGTGGCGACCGAGAGTCAGCATAAGATCAGAGCCATATAACTCTACCCGCGTTGCGTTCTGTGTCCAGTAAGGAAATTCGTCATTTCGGCGGATAGTGCCTGTAGTCTTGCGCATGTATTTAGGATAGTTAGTCTGTTCGAGTGTCATCACAAAATCGCTGAAATCATAGGTAACAATTTGAACGTCCGGTACCTCGGCATCATCACCCTTATGAAAAAAACGGCCTCCAGAACAGGCAACAGCTTGTGGCATTCCCGGATTATCAAGCAGCATCATTGCAATGTCGAGCTGATGGATACCGTCATCAGCAAGGTCGCCGCCACTAAAATCCCAATACTTGTGCCAGCCCGACGAAAATATATTCCGATGATATGGGCGATAGGGAGCCGGACCAAGCCAAATGTCCCAGTCAAAACCTTCTACAGGAGGTTCGGTTTTACCGAGCTTGAAGGGTCTTCCGGGTTTAATGTTATAAACTTTCACCAGGTGAATGCTTCCGAGTTTGCCGCTTCGGACGTATTCCCTCGCTGCCATATTGTACGGTGCGCTTCTGCTTTGAGTTCCGACCTGGACGATGCGGTTGTATTTTCGAGCAGCTTCGATCACCTTGCGACTTTCCCAGATGTTGTGTGAGTGCGGTTTTTCGACATACACATCTTTTCGGGCTTGGCAGGAAAGTATAGTCGCACCGGCATGCCAGTGGTCGGGAGTACCTATTATGACAGCGTCAACATCTTTGGAATCGAGAATCTCTCTCATATCGACTACTGACTTAGGTACGTGTTGCTGAACGTCGGCTACGGTTTTCAGGGCCTTGTCACGCTGGACTGGATGCAGATCGCAAACGTATGTGACGTGTCCGCCCTGCTCGACAACATGACGCATAACCACTCTGCCACGACCTCCACAACCGATCAGAGCGACATTGGGACGCTCATTTGCGCCAAATACACTTTTCTGACTTGCGGCAGAAAGTACAACGGGTGTTAATGCCGCACCAATCACCCCTTTACCCGATTCCAGCAAGAAACGCCGTCTTGAAATTCGTTTCATTTGCGCGGCCTCCTTCATTAGTATGGCTTTATATAGTTATTTGAGCCCATCAGGATAGCAGCAGCAAGGTAGTTTGTCAAACGCCAGTTGAGTCTGCCTTTGTGGGCGAAGCTGCCGCAATTCGATATAACCAGCACCCAATACCAACAAGCAGCAGCACTCCCGGCCAAGAACCAAGAAAGGCGCCAGGAATATTCAGCACATCCTGTCTGCGTGCGATAACAATGGGTATTGCCACGGCGATACCCACAAGTGCTTCTCCTGTTATCAATCCGGATGCCAGAAGCAGCCCCCTACTGTTGCCATTTTCAGCTTCGTCGGTAGTTAAAGCTCTTTTCCGGCGAATTGCTTCTGCGGCAAAGCTTATCAATCCGCCAACCAGTATGGGCACTTCCAACTGAAAAGGCAGATAAACGCCGATAGCCACCGCCAGGACAGGCATACGAAATGAACTATGCTTTCGCTCAAGATAAACGTCAATCGCGATTACTCCTACTGCGGCCACCATGCCGATGATAACGTATCCCCAGGGCAATCCGCCCTCGAATACACCCTTTGCTACCGAGGCCATAAGGCCCGCTTGTGGTGCGGCCAGAGGATTGGCTTTTGCCGAAGCGTGGCCTGCAAAACCGTAGGCCTTTAGCAGCAAGGTTAATATCGGCGCCATAACCAGTGCCGCTGAAACCGTTCCGACAATCTGCATGACCTGCTGCTTCCACGGTGTTGCTCCAACCAGCCATCCAGCCTTTAGATCCTGCATGTTATCTCCGGCTATCGCGACGGCGCAGCAGACAACGCTTCCGATTATTATCGCCGCCGCTGGACCGTTTACCGCCGACTTTCCCATAAGAAATACCAACAACACCGCTGAAACCAAAACGGTAGCTATGGTCACACCCGAAACAGGATTGTTTGACGAACCGACCAGCCCGGCCATGTAACCTGCAACGGCTGAGAACAAAAAGCCGGTTACAAGCATGACAACAGCCATCGTCGCAGAGACCGCAACGTTGCCTACAAAAAACTGATAAACTAAAAATAGCGGCACTATTGAAACGATTATTGCAAGAAGAACCCATTTGCTTGAGATGTCCTTTTGAGTTCGGTCAACAGCTTGTTGTGTTACGCTGACGTTTCGATATGCTTTTAGTCCGCTTCGCAGCGCCGAAAAAAGTGAAGTTCTAAGTTTAACGAGGGTCCAGAGCCCCCCTACCAACATCCCGCCGACGCCAATATAGCGTGTATGCTGACTCCAAATCTGCTTGGCATAATCAAGAGCCGGTATGGCCTGGCCTGTGTCCATTGGCCAGTCATGCATGGCGGCATGAATCGGTATGGCAATTAGCCAGTTACAGAAACCGCCCATGAAAACAAGTACCGCTATGTTCAATCCAACGATATAACCAACCGAAAGCAGTGCTGGACTCAGATTAGAACCGAAATATAATATGGAACCCCCGACGCTCCTTGCCGCCTGAATCGTTTCGGTCCAGATATGTAGTCCTCCTGCGCCCAGTTTGAACAAACCTCCGGCAACAGCAGCTTGAGCAATATATTTTACGTCCGATCCGCCTCTTTCGCCTGATTTGAGCACTTCCGCTGTGGCGATGCCTTCGGGGAACTTTAATTTCCTCTCTATAATAAGAGCCCGCCGCAGTGGAATCGTAAATAAAACTCCCAATATACCCCCAAAACCGGCGATTATCGTGACAGGCAGAAAATCGAATCCGTCCCAGAAATCCAGCAGTACTAACGCGGGCAAAGTAAAAATCACTCCCGCAGCCACGGATTCGCCAGCCGAGGCTGCGGTCTGAACGATGTTATTCTCCAGGATGTTACTTTTTCGAAACAGCCTTAAAAGGCCCATAGAGACCACAGCAGCGGGAATTGAGGCAGAAACCGTCATACCCGCGAAAAGACCCAGATAAGCATTTGCCGCCGCAAGCACAACGGAGAGAACTATTCCCAGAATGACCGCTTTGATCGTTATTTCCGGCAGAGACTTTTGTGAATCCATATGTAGAATATTCCCTAAAAATACAGGCAGTATTAAGACAAATTTATTGATATATTCTAATCCGCACAAGCCAAAAATATACTACAAATTACATTAATCGAACAATCGAAGTGCCCACAGCGTATTCCAAAGCATGGAAAATTGTTAAGCACGTGAAAAATATTTCAAAAAAACTTTATTTTTATATTGATTGTGCCGACAAGTAGGACTAAAATACTCTTATATGGTGAACATTGAATTATTTTAGATACAACCGGAGTTGAGGTTAATGAATGTATTGAGACAAAATACTGATTATGCCATAAGAGTAATGGCAAATATGGCCAATCGCTATAATAAGGAACCTGTTTCGGCCAGGGTCTTATCCAAACAGGAAGATATTTCGTATCAGTTTGCCTGCAAGATACTCCAACAACTCAACAAAGCCGGGCTTGTGACCAGTTCAATGGGGCCTAAGGGAGGCTTTGAGCTAAGTAGTCCACCGTCCAGGATAAATCTTCTCGAAATCGTTGGGGCAATCCAGGGTCCGTTGATCCTTAACCACTGCCTTTTGGGCGAAGACGCCTGCCCACGTCAGATAGACTGTTCGGTAACCGGCAAACTAAAAGAACTCCAGATATATATTGACAGCTACCTCAGGAAGATTACTTTAGAAGAGCTTCTGCATGAAAAAAGGAGCAAAGTAAAAAGACAAAAGTTAAAAGCCAAGAGGAGATCCTGATGAGCGAAGAAAAAACAAAGAACAGTGTATTGGCAGCCTGTGTTGGGCAAGGCCGGGAACTGTCGCAATTAGTCGAATATGCCCAGGATGCCGTAGTGAGCAAAACTATAGTTGATAAGCCGGTTGGTACACTTACGATCTTTGCCTTCGATAAAGACCAAAGGTTAAGCGAACATACCGCACCTTATGACGCGGTTGTTCAGATTGTTGACGGGACCGCAAAACTGACTATCGGAGGTAATGAAGTGGAAGTTACCGCCGGAGAGATTATCGTGATGCCGGCAAATGTCCCGCACGCGGTTGACGCAAAGGAAAGATTCAAAATGTTACTGACTATGATTCGTGCATAGACAAAAGGTTTATGTGAGATAATAAAGGACGGAAAAATGGATAAATGTCCCAGATCAGAACCAAGAAGATGGAATCCGCAGGATGTTGCCGAAATAGAGTGCCCCGGTTGCGGGCAAAGTCTCGAACTTTTTGCCGATGAACAGCAGCGTAAATGCGGTAATTGCGGCCAGATGGTTGAGAATCCAAAAGCCGAGTCAGAATAATAACACAGCGCAACCAATGGTAGATTGCAGGTAAATGATAATGGTCAAATGCCCCGGACAAGATCAGAGATTCTGGAAACCGGAAGACATTTTTGAGATGAAGTGTCCTGGTTGCGGCGGTTCTGTGGAATTTTTCAAGGACGAGCCAAAGCTCAAATGTCGCCACTGCAGCAAGCTGGTCGATAATCCAAGGATTGATCTTGGCTGCGCCGAATGGTGTCCTTATGGTGATCAATGCCTCGGCATAACGCCTGAGGGACAGGCGAACATTATGCGTGACAAGCTGATTTGGGAAATGAAGAAAGTGTTCGATGGTGACAATAAACGAATCGAACATGCTCTGGCCGTTCTTAAATACGCCGAGCAGATCCTCAGTGACCAGCAAGCGGATCCGCTAATTGTAACCGCCGCGGCTATCCTGCACGATATCGGCATCCATGAAGCCGAACGCAAGCATGACTCGTCGGCAGGTAAATACCAGGAAATTGAAGGTCCACCCATAGCCGAAAAGATACTTATTAGCAACGGTGTCGATGAGACGGCAATCGAACATATATGCAGAATCGTCGGAAGTCATCATAGCGCAAAGGACATAGACACACCCGAGTTCCGTTGTATCTGGGACGCTGACTGGCTTGTGAATCTTCCCGAGGTCATACAGGAAAAGAGCAAAGAGCAATTGGGAAAGATTATCGAACGAACGTTTAAAACAGCCAAAGGCCTGGATATGGCAAAAGCGCTGTTTATCAATGGAGATGAGAATTAATTTGTAAGGCAATAAGCCAAATAAAGGAGATCAAATTATGAGCATGTTATGTTACCAGTGTGAACAAACCGCAAAAGGAACCGGATGCACAACATCAGGAGCCTGCGGTAAAGACCCCGAAACATCGGCACTACAGGATTTACTGGTCTATGCGGTTAAGGACATCGCAAGATATGCACACCGCGCGTATGAACTCGGCGCCAGTGACTCTGAGATTGATGTGTTTACGTTAAAGGCGCTTTTTAGCACTCTTACCAACGTGAACTTTGACGTCCGGAGGTTTGTGCAATTCTTGCAGCAGGCGGTAGAAATAAAAGACAAGGCCCGCAAGCTCTACGAAGAGGCAATAGCCAAATCGGGCGGGACTGCTGAGGTGCTGGACTGTCCTGTCGAATGGTGGGAAAATACCAAAGATTTGAACGGCCTTATCAATAAGGGTGAATCAGTAACAATCCAAACCCGCATCGACAAACTCGGCGAAGACGTCGCGGGAGTACAGGAACTGCTGACCTATGGGATCAAGGGTCTGGCCGCCTATGCCGATCATGCACAAATACTCGGTAAAGAGGACAAAGAAGTCTATGCTTATATCCACAAGGCGCTTGATTACCTGACGCGAGAACCTGAAAGTATGGATGAATTGCTGGGACTGGTATTAAAATGCGGGGAGGTAAATATCCGAGCTATGGAACTGCTCGACGAGGCCAACACCGGAACATACGGACATCCAGAACCTACGAATGTTCGGATAACTCCGGTCAAAGGCAAATGTATCGCGGTCTCCGGTCACGATCTCAAAGACCTCGAAGAAATTCTCAAGCAAACCCAAGGCAAAGGCATCAATATCTATACACACGGCGAGATGCTGATGTGTAATTCGTATCCAGGTCTGAAGAAATATAAGCACCTCGTCGGTCATTATGGCGGAGCATGGCAGGACCAGCGCAAGGAGTTTGAGGCCTTCCCGGGTGCTATACTGATGACCACCAACTGTATTATTAAGCCCAAGGACAGCTACAAGCAACGAATATTTACCTGCGGATTGGTCGGATTTGAAGACGTAACGCATATTACAGATCGTGATTTTACACCGGTGATCGAAGCAGCACTCGCTGAAGCGGGCTTCGCCGAGGACGAATCCGAGAAATTCATAATGACCGGTTTTGCACGCAATGCAGTACTGAACGTTGCCGATAAAGTCATTGAACTTGTTAAGGAAGGAAAGATAAAGCACTTTTTCCTGATCGGCGGCTGTGACGGCGCCAAACCCGGCAGGAACTATTTCACAGACTTTGCAAAGAATGTTCCGGACGATTGCATAATTCTAACGCTGGCCTGTGGTAAATTCCGCTTTAATAAACTGGAGTTTGGTGAAATCGCCGGCATACCGAGACTTCTGGACTGCGGCCAGTGCAACGACGCATACTCTGCAATCCAGATCGCCGTCGCACTGGCTGGGGCTTTCGATTGCGGAGTAAATGATTTACCGCTCTCTTTTGTGCTGTCATGGTTCGAGCAAAAGGCTGTTGTGATTCTGCTTAGTCTGTTGCATCTCGGGATCAAAGACATAAAACTCGGACCTACACTTCCGGCTTTTATCAGTCCGAAAGTATTGCAAGTATTGGTAGATAAGTTCAATATTGCACCGACGGGCAATGTTGAAGAAGATATGGCAGAATTAATGGGTGTAACGACCGGGAAAACTTAAAATGGCTTTACGAAATATAGTAAAAATTGATGAAGAAAAATGTGACGGATGTGGTGAATGTGTCCACGCCTGCGCCGAGGGTGCCATCAAAATAATCGATGGCAAAGCAAAGTTGATTAGTGAGATTTATTGTGACGGTCTGGGGGCATGCATCGGGCATTGCCCCCAGGATGCAATTACCGTCGAACAACGAGAGTCTGCTGAGTTCGACGAAGAAGCGACGAAAAAGCATCTGGCCCAACAAGAATCTGCTCAACCACAAGGCGAGTTCGTCTGCCCCGGCGTTGCTACTCAAAATATACGTCAAAAATCAACACCAGCAGAAGCCGAGACGGATGTTCCGTCGCAATTGGCCAACTGGCCGATTCAACTGATGCTCATCCCCCCACAGGCTCCTTATCTTAAAGAAGCTGATCTACTACTGGCGGCAGACTGCGTGGCATTTGCAATGGGTAACTTTCACAACAACCTCCTAAAGGATCGTGTTGTCATAATCGCCTGCCCGAAGCTTGATAATGCCGAGTTCTACATCAAAAAGCTGTCCGAAATAATCAAGATCAATAAGCTAAAGAGCCTTAAGGTTGTACACATGGAAGTGCCCTGCTGTTTCGGACTGACACACATCACACAAGAAGCAATCGCCGCGTCGGAAACAGAGATAGCATTCGACGATGTGACAGTAAACTTGAAAGGCGAGATAATAAAATCAGAGAAGATTTAAGTATGAGATAACACTCACAGGCAACGGCTTGAATATCAAAAAAAGCTAAGCGTTAACGTTTATGCGGGTGCTGAGTTGGTCCAATACGGACGGCTGGGCACCCTCTGATTTTTCAAGACCCAGGAATTCAAGTCCTGTCGCAGCAACTGTTGTAATTGGAATTGGTTTGTCGATGCGCTTAGATTTACTAACACCTGGACCGAGTGCAAGCATCCAAACACGCCTGCAGCCCTCGTCGGCATCCTCATTTGTATAAAAGTTGCTGTGATGAATAAATCCCCAATGTCCGGGCCTGTCCAGTTCACGTCCATGATCGGGTAGCACAAGCATCATAGTTCGATCACGATACTGCTCTAATTGACCCGCCGTCTGCCAGAGCCGCCAAGTCAATTCATCGGTACGTCGAATTGCATCAACATACCGTGACCAAGAACCATAATGAGCACAATCAATCTCTCCGAACGCGACAAGCATAACGTCCGGCGAAAATGTTCGCATACAAGAAATAGCACGCTCGGTCAGAAACGCGTCGTGGCTGGTCGTACCAGTGCCGTTTTTCCAACTGGAATATTCGGCATCGATAAACTTGAGCGCTTCGGGCGAACGAATCCCGCCACGAGCAATCCGGCTTGTCTGTCGCGCAATTCTTTCACATTCGGATGCTGCTTCAAGTTCAGCTTTAACCGAACCAGTCGCTGTCGCATGCTGCATCAATCTATCCATCTTCTCTGCGCTCGTACGCGGAATAGATGGAGGTTCTACCACATTCGCCGAATATGCCTGACCGAAATCCTCTGCGGTACTGCAGCCAGCATTGGAAAGGATTGAAGCATAGACAAAAGCCCAAGCTGAAGTGTCGGGGGTTCCACGACACTTGCGAAATACTTCAAAAATTGTCGGATGCGCAACCGGCTTGGACCAGTCCACGTCATCCCATTCCCAATGGCCTGTCACGATAGAACCGGTCGAATTAGGATGAACAACTTTACCTTCGACGCGCATGTTGCTAAATAGTGTGCCTTGTGGAACCATCTTGTTCCATAAACGGGGAATATATCGATGCTCGGGATCGTCAATGGATTCACTCGAACGTGTGCCGCCACCAAAAAGCACCACAATCAATTTACGGTCACTGGCAGAAAGCGTATTGAGTACCCTGGGTTGAGGCTGAGCCTTTACTGGGACTATGTTCCCTGCACCAAGAGCCGCAGCCGCTCCGAGACCTGCTGCTGTAGATAGAAACTCTCTTCTGCTGATTGATTTCAATTTATTTACCTATTGCCTTTTGTGTATTCCTTGAAGGATTAACCGATGAGCTTAATGTTATTTGCTTTTTAAGGCTATCATGCCATGCCTGTGCATCCACAGCTAGTATCAATTCACCGGTCTTTTCGGTAAGCACGGCCTGGTGTATGTCACATAATACCTTCTGGGACAGAAACGGCGAGCCCTGTCGCTCCTGGACTCCCACGTTTTCACAGGGTGCAGATGCGCGGAATGGGACACCTTTCGGGACGCCAACTTCAAGGTATATATTACCAAAGTCATCCCACATCGAAGCTGGATGCACAACGTAAGCAAGCTGATAGCTCGACGGATCGCCGGTATCCTTGTAGGTGTGTTGGCGATAGCTTACCGTTAGTTTTTGTGTTGATTTTGCAGGGAACTTCACGCGATAATGTAAAATGTTCATCGGAGCAAATGTAAAGACCACCGGTAGATTCTTCAGGATAGCCTTACAAGACGCTTTTTCAGATTCGCTAATCTTGGCCTTGGGATCGAGATAGTTCACCCTGGCATATATCGTGGGATCATTTCGATATGCGGGATGGTTTGCTTTTATATAGTCAGAATCAACCTTTATTTCACGGGGTCTAATTTTTCCGGTTTTCAAGTCTATAGATTTTTCCCGCACATCTCCGCCCCAGGATGTGAAAATCCGCTCATACCCAGCCGCAGCTTCTGGATCGAATTGACCCGCCAGTTGGGCAAAATATTGTGTTGCTTTTTGTTCTCCTATGGCCGAAAGTGGACCAAGATTGATGTTCATAAGCCCTCTGAGTTCTTTGTCCGACATGCGCCAGCCTGCCATATTGCTGCGGTCAACAGGATGGCTTTTACGTTTACCAAGATCGCTGCATGAATACTCTACCATAAGAACGGCATTACGCTTATCCCAGCCCATGGTTTTTATCAAATACTCAGAAAGTGCCACTCGCGCGGCTTCACGAGCCTGATCTTGCGTACTTCTAACCGATGAAACCAACTCAGCGAGCTTTGTGTTCTTACTCACGGCTTTTTCAATAACTTCACGGGAACGCTGACGGATGATTCCGTATATTATTGAGTTGGATATTACATTGAATTCCACATGTTTGCCTTCAAGCTGAACATTAACCGCCGGAGGCAGCATCATCATTAAAGATGGACGAATATAAACACCTCGCAGAATGGGAAACCCAAAGTCGATTTCGATTTCCTCATTTGTGGGATTCTCTATCGAATACTCGGCAGAGACATTGGCAAGCGGCGGACCATCCGGATCGTATCGCGATTTTGTAAATATTATCTTTAGATCTTCCTTAATCACGCGAAGCCGGCTTTCACGAGCAGGCTTTAGGTCAGGATCAAGCCTGGCAAATACACCTTTTGCCGCAGGATCACCGTCCGGGTACTTCACGACAAACGGCCCGCCATTTGCCATTAGCAAACTCGACAAAGACAGAATCGTTGCCGTAACAACCAATACAATTACTGTTGACTTTTTCATAACATGCTCTCCTTTGAACTTTCGGGATTATGAAAACCACGATCAATTCCATTTTGATTTGAAGTCTCATTTTATGCAACTGCGCTTTTACACAATTGTCCACCGGGCAAATTGGACGGCATCCTATTTTTCTGACTTGAATTTGAAGTTTCTCTTCTTTGCCTGTTCACGAATGGCACGAATAGCTGCAGAACCCAGTGTCTTTTCAGAGCCATGCTGTTTTTTCATCTGCTGGGCAACGTATTTCTTTCTTTGGGCATTTAGTTCGGCAATTTTGGCCTGTATCTCTGAGCGTTCTTTGGCCATTTTATCTACATGCTCTTTTTGCTCTTCACTGCTCATCTTACGCATATTCTCAGGCAAAGAACTTTCCTCAAGCTCTTCAAGCTTGACACGATTGTCTTTTAGAGCATCAATGAGGTCCCAATCGGCATTTGTGTAATTATGCGAAGACTTTGCTACCGACCTCTGGATAGCTGCTCCTCTTGAAGAATTAGCTGCGTTTGTATCCTGCATTGATTGCCGAAGCGAATTTTTTATGCCGTAAGAACCATAACCGATATATGTATCATTTAGTTTAATACCCAGTTCGGTGATTTCCTTGTCCTGCGGAGATTCGATATGAACAACCTGTCGATTCTGATCGATATTGAGGAATCTGCCATCGGCCAAAATAGCACCGTCTTTCCATTTGCTTTCAATACCTATTTTTTCGCCACCACAATGAATGGTGTTGACAATGATTCCTTTGGTAGCCGCGGTCTTGCAGGAAATACGGTAATCGATATTGCCCTGCGTAAAAGGCTCATTACCGGCAATGAATATTACCTTTAGATCATCAGGCTGATCGCTCCACTTAAGCTCTTGTGTTGCGTTTTTAATCACCCAGCCGCAGTACTCGCTGCCGCCATTGGTGGTAAGGGCAAACAATTCCTCTGAAATCTTGTCGAGGTCCGTGCTCAACGGCACTATCATACGAATATAACCTTCGCTCGAAGGTAGTCGGCTTTTGCCATATTCATACAGTGCCACCTGAACTTCCGGCTCCAAGCCGTTTCTTCTGGCGAAAATAAATTCATTTACAATTGCCCATAATTCGGTTCTGGCCTGGTTGATCAGACCTGACATGCTGCCGCTGGTATCAAGCAGGATTGCGATCTGGACCAGCGGCTTCTTTTGGATTACCCTAATTTCACGGGTCGGGCGTTTCTCCTCGTTATTTACTTTATCCAGGGTCTCCCCAGACCCACACGGACAGAGCAACAATATAATTGATAACACTAAATACTTTTTCATCTGTCGGCTCCTTAATTTCGGGTTAGCGCACCATAAATTCATTAACGGGTGTTTCTAATCAGGACCGCATCGCCATCTATATAGAGCAGAATATCACCGCTAAGTGCGATACTGCCCTGGCGATTTTGACTTGCCAGTTTTTCCGCCAATTCTATGAACTCGGGCGAACCAAATTCGATTATCCGGGTTGGCTTGACTTCGGTTTCATTATTAACAAGTCGGCTGTCCACCCAACGCTTGCCCCTGCGGAAATATGCACGATCATTGACCTGCTGGACTTCGGCAATGGAGACATGATCCATTTGCTCATCGAGGAAAGCATTACGTATATTCAGTGAGACTTGTTCTCTCTGGGCAGCATTGTTAAAGCTCTGATTAATAGCCCCCCTACCGGAACGACTTCGCATTGCACGTAATTCAAAGTTGCGTCTGGCTTCATAATTAACGGCATGAGTATCACCAAGATTGGTTCCTTCTCTGGCTAAAAAGGCGGTGTATTCGGTCAGTATGCCGAATTCAATTGAAAGACGCACGATCTCATCGACCAATTCCTTTACTTTCGGATCATTGCTCGATGAGCCCGGTTCTGCGCCCATCTCCCTGACTGTATCTATCATTTGGGCGATTTTCCTACTGGCCCACAGTCGCGGAACAAAACCGTTCTTTATGGTCGTCTTGTCAAAGTCAAAGCTGAACTTAAACGTTCGCTTCTTACCGAGATAATTTCCGCTAATTTTGAAAGTGACGGGCTCGCTGCCCACATACTGACCCAAAAGCACAAGCTGATCGCCTTCGAACATATCGGGGAGTTTTTCGGGCATGATGTCACGAGTTCGCCCCAGCGCGGGTTCGCCATCTGCGTTGACCACTTCAAGTATAGCGTCGGCAAGTACCGGGCCTGTAAGTTTCTTAAAGACCCTGCCGATTTTTACTTCAACGTCTTCCTTCGGGAGCACGAATTCTGCTTTGGCACGCGTAGCAAGGGCAATCTTTTCCAGAAGCGGAGCATTTACATCGAAACCTACGCCGAAGGTAAAAACCCGTCGCTTATGAGGATTCGACTTGATTGCCAGTTCACGAATTGCAACTTCGGAAGTATTGCCCACCGTCGGCAGCCCGTCAGTCAGGAAAAGCACTATCGCAAGTGCACCATCAGTCGGTTCCTGTGCAAGGGTCTCTTCGAGTGCACCGTAAATGTTAGTGCCACCGGTAGCGGTAATACCCTCAATGTATTTGCGAGCCGCTTCGGCGTTTTCAGGAGTTTTAAGGACCGGTTTTTTCGAAAACCACTGAACGGTATTATTATAAATGCAGACATTAAATGTCTCAGTTTTGTTAAGGCCTGAGATAATCTGCAATGCCGCTTCCTTGACCTGCTCGATTTTTTCATTTCGCATACTACCCGAGCGGTCGATAACTAATGTCAGTTCCCGTTTTATCGCCGGTTGATCGCCCGCCTTTAAAGTCTCAGCAGGCAAACCCCCAAGCAGCAGGAAATATCCGCCGCCGACTTTTTTGTCCGGGTACGCAAACATCGATGCAGTCACACCGTTTTCCTGCAACAGATAAGAAAGTCTAAATGGACCGGGCTCTTTAACCGCCTCGGTCGAAATATTGACTTTCATGTGCTTTTCACTGATGCGAGTTACTTCAACCTTGTGACTGGCCGAATAGACCGTTGATATTGATCGCTTGGCCCGGATATTGGCCTTTATCTTCCATGGGACCGCGTACTCCAGTGCTTCGGTTCTGGGCAGGATGTAATCCGCACGATTACCATCGACATCGAGAAGATGCTCATAGGTCAGCCGGATCTTCTGCTTACCGTGAGCCTCGACCGGAAAAACGCTCGATCGGATCAGGTTATATCCGATAAACTCCACTAGTGCAGGATCGCGAATCTTTGAAACAAGACGCCGATATATTTCTTTGGCTTTATCTTTAGGCAGGACTTCTGCGGTAATCTCGCCGCCGGGTCCGTCATACGCAAAACCACGAACAACCGCACCATCGGGAACCGGAACGATAAGCTCGGCTTCCTGTCGGCTATTTGTCCGGTTATGCAGTCGAATCTCTATCGTAGTCGTTGCCGTGCCCTCGATAATATCGATTAGTACACCGATATCGGTAATCTCAATTGCCTGGCGATGATCCGGAGCGAACGATCTTGCCCGACTTTGCGGCATGATAACATTCGACGCCAGCGGTCGAACACCTACATGATTTAGATGAGCCAAAGCCGGAACGCACAAAACCATCGTCACCAACACAACAAAACATGAGAGTTTCTTAAGGTATGCAGCCATTTCGTTTCTCCTTTTCTTCGAACCGCCAAAGGGCATCTTTTCTCAGCCGATGTCATCTGGCAATAAAGTTTCTGTTACATATTAGTATAGCGCACAAACCCACTTATGTTTTGTAAATAGTTTGTAAAAAAGTAAATTAAGATATGTTTAACTTTGCATGGCCAGGCCGACTCTGAAGATTGAGCCTGCTGGTTTGGCTGAGAGGATTTCGACGAATCCGTTGTGGGCCTGGGCGAATTTCTTTACTAACGCCAGGCCAAGTCCTGTTCCCGTGGTCTCTCTGGTTGTTTCGGAGCCCAGGCGATAGAATTCCTCGAATATCTTTTTGCGCTGGCGGTGCGGTACGCCGGGGCCATGGTCCTCAACTTCAATAAGCACAAAGTCGGTATCGCTTTTGGTCCTGACGGTAATCGTCTTGTCCTGGGCATTGCGGGCATACTTAATCGCATTGTCGAGCAGATTGACCAATATCTGTTTGACCGCGTCATTATCAAATGTCATCTGATCGAGTTGACCCAATTCCGTCTGTACGGTAAAACCATATTGCTGCGCGTACGGCGCCATCATCTCGACTACTATAGCAACCGATTCGTTCAAGTTTCCAACGCTAAAAGAAAATTTCTTTCGGCCCTTTTGAATACGCGAAAAGTCCAGCACGTTCTCTATCAGTCTGCTGAGACGCTCGCTTTCCTGACGCATATTTTTATAGTATTCCGCGAGCTTGTCCTCGGACTTGACCCAGTTTTTCTCCAACATCTCAGAGTACATGCGAATCGAAGTCAGCGGAGTCCTCAATTCGTGTGAAACCGCCGAAATAAAATCATCCTTCTTCTCGGCCAGTTTTATCTGGGCATTCGCAAAACGCCACAGGCTAAGCAAACCCAGCGTAACCGCTATCAGGACAATGACCACGATACTAAAATACCAGCTTCGTAACTGGCTCGCTTGCTGGACTATCAATTCAGGAACGGTTTCCTTCAGATAAACAACAAGATGCCCAAAGCCGAAATCCAGAACCGCTTCCCAGGCTATATCTTCATCATCTACGACGGTGTTCTTCGTTTGAGGAATTTTAAAATCCATACCCTTGCGCTTACCGACAAAACGAGTAGCGGATTCTTTAACTTCCTCAAGCAGCTTCTGCTGGTCAAATTTAAAGCCCTGCCAAAAGCTTCTGCCATCAATCCTGACATTTCTGACCATGAAGACCTGCCCATCGAATATGGGCCCCTCCCCTTCTTTGCCACCGGCTATCACCGGTTCGAAGGGCCCGATATGGATCTTGACTTTCTCTGTTGACAATAAACCAGACTGTGTCACTCTGCTAAAGTTCAATTGCAAGGTTTCATTATTAAGACCGCTCGAATCACGAAAATCAACCACGTCGTTATCTACTATCTGCATATTCGTTTGCACATTGGTTGTACCCGGAGCAGATGTTGCCCTGTTGCCTCGGTTTCGCACAACACCTATTCTGTCAGATACTAACCGTTGCGAACGAGCAGACTGCTGCCGAATGTTGCGAGTGTCATCTTCCTCCACTTTATTTTGCGCCAGTCTGTCCGTATATTCGCTATCCTGGGCCTGCACTTCAGGCAACTTTTGTTGCATCTGGTTCTCGGACGCTTTAAGTTGCTTGATTGCTTCAATAGAATTAAAAACAGCATTATTTTCAAATACGCCTCGCTGCTGTTCGAGAACTTGAGCCGGTCTCTTTCGAGGTTCGAAACTCTTATAGTTCCGAACAAAACGTCTGGCCGCGGCGACTGCCTTTTTAGTCTTGACTTTTTCGGTCTGCTCATCGGCAAGAGTCGCCTCTTCAATCTGTTCGCCTAACTGTATTTGAGAACTTGACGGTTTTGTATTTGTCTTGATATCTTTAGTATCATCCGGTAGATCTCTCAATAAAGGCAACAGGTATTCTGTAACATTGCGACGATTCAGTTGGTTCTGAACATGAATTGTGGTATTGTAAAAACTTGCTCCTTCTATCTCAAGCAGATTATCATTTGCCGTTAATAGGTTTGCGTTTTCATCAATTTGAAATTGACCATATGCAAAGCTATTACTAATTATTCCGGCTAACGGCGATCTCCTCAGTACGATGCTTTCCTGGTTGGTAACATCCTCATGAACATAATAAAATTGATAGTGATAATAAGGCCGGTTTTCTTCGGTCTCCATGAACTTATCGAGCTTGAGTTTAACATCCTGGTTAATCAGTTCGGCGACTTCGGCAAATTGTTTCCATCGCAGGGCCTCTGACCATCTGTCGATGGCGTGGTAACCGAGAACCGTCATCCCGCCAAGGGCAACAGCAATAATAACCGTCAATATGATAAGCCGCTTATACATTTATTCGTTTCCCTCTGGGATCAGCATTCGTATTTATAGCCGGCCCCGCGGACAGTCTTAATAATCTGCGGCTCTGCAACATCCGACTCGATCTTGCTACGCAACTTTGCGATGTGCATATCCATCGTACGAGTACCCAAATCCGTCATCGTTTCGTTCCATATTTCTTTATAAAGCTCCTCGCGGCTGATTACCCTGTTCGGATTCGCCGCAAAGTACTGTATCATCGATGCCTCACGCCGAGTAATTTCGACATCGCTTCCGTCACGACTGACTTTCAAACCGGAAATATCTACTTTAAGACCGCCAAAGCTAAAGCACTGTCCTACCGATCTGGCGGGATTGGTTCGCCGCAACACAGCCTTCATCCTCGAGAGAAGCTCCTCGAGTGAAAATGGCTTTGTAATGTAATCATCGGCACCAAGATCCAAACCGAGTATTCTTTCTTTCTGTTGGCTCTTTGCCGTCAGCATAATTATCGGCGTCTGCAAGCCTTCCTGTCGCCATTTTTTACAGAGCTGCTCGCCGCTGATTTTCGGAAGCATCAGATCCAGCAGTATCAAATCAAATCGTCTCTCGGAAACAATACGCTCGGCCGCGAGGCCGTCAACCGCTTCGGAAACTTTGAACCCCTTGTACTCAAGAAAATCCCGCAGCGCTGACAGAATCTTCTGTTCGTCTTCAACTATCAATATAGATTCTCTATTACTCATATAGCACCTGCCACAATATATTATAAGCTAAATCGTCGCCTAATGTTTGTAAATAGTTTGTAAAAAAAACAGATCCATATTTTACGGCCATTTTACTTCGCTTAGGGCGTTTGCATACGTATAGTAAAACATGGTTTATAACTCAATGAAAGGACAAACCAATGAAACAAGATGAACAAACCAATGGCAGCAAAATGTTAATATCAATCCTGTTTTTCGGACTCTGCATTATGCTTGCAGCCGAAGCAGCGACGGCGGCAGAAATATCCGAGCAGGCCGTCGCGAACATGCCGGTAAAGGAGGTTACAGTCTTCAAGGATGGTCACGTTTTTGTTCTCCACGAAGGACAAACGAAAACCGATACCCAAGGTAATGTCGTACTCGATTACCTGCCACGGCCTGTCCTCGGTACATTCTGGGCGTACTCGGCAAATCCGAAGGTAAAACTATCGGCCGTGGTTTCCAGCAAACGCATCATCTCGCTCGACCGGACCGCTCTTAACATTCGTGAACTTATTGAGGGTAATATTGGAGCCAGGGTACGAATCAAGCAGGACGATAAGGAGCAGCAATATGATGCCACAATACTTGGAATCCCACAGCGTTCAAGCGCTGAACTAAGACGAACAAGTCCTCCAGGCTCCGAAGACAGGCTGCCCGAACATGGAGAAATCCTTCTGCTAAAAGTCGCCGAAGGTGTCAAGGCCGTACCTATCGGACAGATCGAGGAGGTAACTTTCCTCGATGAGCCACACTCCAATGTAGGCCGACATGAGTTTAGGAATATCATGACTCTCAAACTCGACTGGCAAAAACAAAAGATCCATGAATCTACAAACGTAGGCATGGTCTATGTCCAGCGCGGAATTCGCTGGATCCCCAGCTATCGCATCGATATTGACGGCGATGGTAATGCCGTCGTAAAGCTACAGGCAACACTGATCAATGAACTAACGGACCTTGAAGACGTCAAGGCCAATCTGGTCATTGGTGTACCGTCATTTGCGTTCAAGGATATAGTCGATCCGATATCACTGTACGATACAGTTGCACGGCTCTCACGCCATTTCAGAGGAGACAACCAGACCGCCTTGGCCTTTTACAATTCTATTATGACCCAGACAGATTCAAATTGGCGTGAAAATCGGAACCGCAGTAGCTCCGAAGCAATTAACCTTGGCCCCGAAGTCACCGGATCACTAAAGAACGAAGACCTGTATATCTTTACTGTCGAGCATATTACCCTGAAAAAGGGTCAGCGGATTGTCATGCCGATAACTGAATTTAAAATAAAATACAGCGACGTCTTTATCCTCGATCTGCCATTCGGACCGCCGCCGGAGGTCCGCCATCGATTCAACAACGACCAAATGGAAAAACTCGCCAAAGTTTTTCGCGGACCAATGGTCATGCACAAAATTCGTCTCGAAAACGATTCCAGGTACCCTCTGACAACCGCTCCGGCACTGGTCCTTCGTGATGGCCGAATCATTGCTCAGGGCATGTTGGCCTACACGCCGGTCGGCGCATCTGTTGACCTTGATTTGACTATTGCCGTTAACATCGCCGTCGAAAAGAGCGACAAGGAGATTAGTTTTACCCCTGATGCTCAAAAGTGGGACGGAGACAGATACGGACGCAGGAACCTGAACGGAACAATCAAATTGACGAACCGACAAGGTAAAAAAGTATATCTTGAGGTGCAAAGATCGATTCTCGGTCATATTACCGGAGCCGAAAACGATGGTATCATCGAACACCTCGACCGCCTTGAAGGCGGAACGATGAGTGCCAGAGGAACGCCCTTCTGGTGGAATTGGCATAGCTGGCCTCATTGGTGGTACTATTTCAACACCGTCGCTCGTGTCACCTGGAAATTCGAACTTGAGTCGGAAAAGAGTATCGATCTTGAATATAAATGGCACTACTTCTGGCGGCAGTAACCGCCTTAATGGAAAATTAAATCTGTGGAGTATTATAATATTATACATTGCAGCAATTCTAGTTTGTACGCAATGTTTAATGCAATAAAACAACGGTAACCGGGGCCGATTGAAGAAGTGGCTGGCATACTTAAACTTACTTAATTCGGAGAACCGCCCTTAAAGGCAAAGGAGGCCTTTTCTGCAAGCCCTTCCAAAACTGGTAATCGCGTCTGCTTTTGTCCCTTGACCTGGCTGCCCTCGGGGGGTATATTCTTTTCTGTCATTGTAAAATAAATATACTATCCTTGGCATTTGGTTTCGTTCGACAATCACACGGCGATATCTTCGCTTGAGAGACCACGAGCGAACTGCGAAAGCCAGAGAGATTACTAAATTACCTTTTTAGTCGGAGCCTGATTATGTTGGAAAAAAACAAAGCACTGGTGCGTCGTTACTACAAGGAAACAATGGGAGATTTGTCGGGGATCGAAGAGATCGTAGCGTCGGCGTTCGTGGATCACCATTTCCCGCCCGAAATGCCGGCTGGACCGGCGGGCGTGAGGAAGTTCTTCACGGAGTTTCTGGGAAGCATTTTCAGCGATGCGCGAATCGAAATCGATTTTCTGCTGGCCGAAGGTGACAAGGTGGATTGCCACTTCGTCTTATACGCTCGTCACACTGGTGATGGTGCGGGAATCGCACCTCAAGGCAACTCCATCGTCCTGTCGGCCATCAGCACCTTCCTGATCACCGACGGTAAGTTGGCCGAAGCCTGGGAAATTTACGACAGCGGTAGCATGGTGCAACAGATGCAAGCCGAACAAGGATGACATTAGCGCAGCTTGTAAAACAAAAAGGTTATGCCACTGCCATATATGGCAAATGGCATCTTGGACATCTGCCGCAATATCTTCCTACAAGCCGTGGGTTCGATGAATGGTTTGGTATTCCTTATTCCAACGATATGTGGCCTTATCATCCGGATAAGAAATACAATTTCCATGATCTTTACGAGTGATAATGGACCATGGCTTTTGTATGGTGACCATGCGGGTTCTGCCGATCCACTCCGGAAGGGTAAAATGACGAGTTTCGAGGGTGGTTTCCGTGTACCATGTGTAACGCGCTGGCCTGGCATGATCCCGAAAGGAAAACGCTGCGATGAACTGGCGGCGACGATTGATGTATTGCCGACAATAGTCGTACTTTCCGGTGCCAAAGTAACTGAGAAAGTCGATGGCAAGGATATAAGTCCATTGATGTTCGGCAGATCGGGTGCAAAGAGTCCACATGATGTATATTACTATTTCGCAGGTTATATTGCCTTGTCCCTGGAATATAGGATCACCTTTCTTGTTTGAATTCTTACCAAGTAGAGAGGCTATGTCAGTCTAAAGAAACTCGAAGAACTACCAGGATCGATGGGGCTTGCTGTTGAGCGGGATTTTTATTGGCAGCTAAAGACATTGAAAGAAATCGCTCTTGAGATGTTCAAAGGAGATGAGAACTCATGAAGAAGAGAAGTACCTGGATGACGGAGAGCAAGACTTTCCAGAACGATGTCTTGTTTGTTCCCGAAAATGAGCCTTAGAAATTCAAAGATTAGTTTAGGAAGGATTTCCACGTTGATTTCTCCCGAATATTCCCAGATAATCAATTCTCAGTAATAATTTGTAGATGTCACATAACTTGTTGAAAGTAAATAAGTTCGAATATTTGAGTATGATAACGCGATTAAAAAGGAATGACAGTATATGCCTCCAAAGTTTATATTTGAAATGAGCAATGTTTGTAAAAGTTACGGAGACAAGGAAGTCCTTCGTGACATATCATTATCGTTCTTTTACGGAGCCAAGATCGGCGTGATAGGCGAGAACGGTTCCGGCAAAAGTACCCTGCTGAAAATAATGGCTGGCCTGGACGATGACTTCCATGGTGACACGAAACTGGCACCTAAAATGAAGATACGATATGTTGCCCAGGAACCGCAGCTTGAAATGGGTAAGACTGTCAGGGAGAATCTCCTTACAGCAATCAAGCCAACGCTGGACATAGTTGACCGCTTCAATGAAATATCGGAAATGCTTGGCGAGCCCCTCTCCGACGATAAGATGAACAAACTGCTGGAAGAAATGGGAATTCTTCAGGATAAGATCGATGCTTGTGATGGCTGGGAAACAGACCGTCTTATGGATATGTTGATCAGCATCGCGATGCCCTGGATGGGGAGAAAACGATATTTGAGGAAATATCAGAGGGCAGGGACATGATTGACGTTGGCGGCAAGGAGACCTCCTCCAGGGCTTATATCGCAAAGTTTAATATCAAAGGCTCCCAGCAGCAGAAAAAAGTCTCCGAGTGTTCCGGCGGCGAGAGGAACAGGATCCATCTGGCAAAGATGTTGAGACGTGGCGGCAACCTTCTGCTTCTTGACGAACCGACTAACGACCTTGATGTAGATACCATGCGTGTCCTGGAGCAGGCGATAATAGATTTTCAGGGCTGTGCTATGGTGATTAGCCACGACCGTTTTTTTCTGGACCGTATATGTACTCACCTATTGATATTCGAAGGCAACGGCAAGACGCAATGGTTCCAGGGCAACTTCGCAACCTACGAAGAAAAGGTTCAAGCAGAAAATCCGGACCGACTAGCACACCGTCGCAGCAAGTACAAGCGGCTTAAAATGAAAAGATGAAGAAGGATCCCAAAGAGTTGTCAACGGAATCAAAAAAGTATCGGATAAGATTGAGGACGTAATACAGCATGGAAGAAAGACATGTACTCAAAATAGCTGTTGAATTGAATATAACCGCAAAACAGGTCGGGGCCGTCGCTCTGCTATTGGCTGAAAACGCCACCGTCCCGTTTATTGCCAGATACCGTAAAGAAGCAACAGGAAGCCTTGATGAGGTTGCGATAACCAATATTCGCGACCGGTTTGAACAACTTGGGGAACTGGACAAAAGACGCGAGGCAATACTTGAGTCGCTTGAAAAACAGGGCAATCTCACCGCTGAGCTTAAAGACAAAGTAATGGCAGATGAGACGATGGCTCTACTTGAGGATATTTACCTGCCATATCGTCCTAAAAGACGAACACGCGCTACAATGGCAAAGGAAAAGGGACTTGAGCCGTTGGCAAAAATGCTGTTCGAGCAGGGAAATATCGACGTGATAAAAGAAGCGCAGAAATTCGTGAACGCTGAGAAAGAGGTGGATTCAACTGAAACCGCACTTGCAGGGGCACGTGACATAATCGCCGAGTGGGTAAGTGAAGACTCCCAGGCACGATCGAGTATAAGGTCGCTCTACCAGAAAAAAGGGCAATACACTTGTAAGGTGGTCCCGGGCAAAGAAGAAGAGGCGATAAAATACAAGGACTACTACGACTGGACCGAACCGGTCGCTTCGGCTCCATCACACCGGGTACTTGCGATGCGTCGCGGGGCAAAGGAAAAATTCCTGCTATTACGGGTAACAGTAAATGAGGATCTGGCGATATCAATCCTTGATTCGCTGTTTATCAAAAGTGAAAATGCCGCCAGCGACCAGGTCAAGCTTGCGATTAGAGATAGCTATAAGAGGCTAATAATGCTTTCAATGGAAACAGAAATTAGACTTGAAAGCAAAAAGAAGGCGGACGAAGAAGCTATAAAGGTCTTTGCGGAAAATATCAGACAACTGCTGTTAAGCTCACCGTTGGGTGAAAAAAGCATATTGGCTATCGATCCGGCTTTTCGGACTGGTTGCAAAGTGGTGTGCCTGGACAGGCAGGGTAAGCTGCTGTACAACGATGTGATATATCCGCTGGGATCCGAAGCAACTACCAAACGTGAAGGTGCTAAGGTTGCCGCCTGGTGCCAGAAGTACAATATCGAAGCGATTGCGATAGGTAACGGAACCGCCAGCAGAGAAACCGAGGCATTCGTTCGCGGAATTGGCCTATCGGAAGATATACACATCATAATGGTAAACGAAAGCGGGGCAAGCGTTTATTCGGCTTCGCAGGTTGCCAGAGAGGAATTTCCCGACCATGACATTACGGTCAGGGGAGCGGTATCAATTGGAAGACGACTAATGGACCCGCTGGCGGAACTGGTAAAGATCGACCCTAAATCCATTGGCGTCGGCCAGTATCAACACGATGTTGACCAGGCACTTCTCAAACGCTGTCTCGATGATACGGTCAGTAGCTGTGTGAACTCTATCGGAGTTGAGGTCAATACGGCAAGTAAGCAACTCTTAACCTATGTTTCCGGAGTAGGGCCTAAGTTGGCTGAAAGGATAGTAGTACACAGGAACGAAAACGGCCCATTTGAGTCCAGAGCGAATGTGAAGAAAGTTTCAGGACTGGGCGCTAAGACATTTGAACAGTGTGCTGGTTTTCTCAGGATTCGCAATGCCAAAAACCCGCTCGATGCAAGTGCTGTGCATCCCGAAAGCTACTCTATAGTAAAATCTATGGCCAGTGACCTGGATTGCTCGGTAGCAGATTTGATCGGCAATTCCGTGTTGCGTGAAAAGATAAAGCTTGAGGACTACGTTACCGATACAGTTGGTCTGCCGACGCTGATAGACATTAAAGCTGAGCTTAGCAAGCCCGGCCGAGATCCGCGAAAGCAGTTCGAGTTGTTTAGTTTCGCCGAAGGAATCAATGCGATCGGAGATTTGGAAGTTGGAATGGAATTGCCGGGGATTGTAACGAATATTACCGCGTTCGGTGCGTTCGTCGATGTTGGGGTTCACCAGGAAGGGCTTGTGCATATCAGCGAGCTTTCAGACCATTTCGTAAAAGACCCTGCCGACGTTGTCAAAGTGCACCAGAAGGTAAAAGTACGCGTGCTGAAGATAGACATCGCCAGAAAGCGAATATCAATGAGCCTGAAAACAGATCAGACGCAGAAGTAAAAAAAACGCACGCAACGAAAAACGTCAGCACACAGGGTAAAGTAAAATGACAATTGGAAAAGCAAAACAGCAAATTGCAAAAGCCAGAGGAGCTATTGGCGCATGCAATTATCCGCAAAAAGCAACACACTTATAAATACCGGAGACAATTTTATAAAATCCATCAATATATCCTTCAAAAATAAACGCTTAATATCGCACTATAAGCCCAAATCTGAACGTTATTTCCATTATTTTTAAGATAAAGCGGTTTTTTACTTGCATTATGGTTGCCAGTCATGCTACAATTTATGTTTCGTGTAGTTCATGGAAGATATAGCACACTTACGCTCATCTGTAATCATAGTTAGTACATTGAGGGATTAATAGAGATTACTTTTCAAGGTGTGAGAAGTGTACATAGATATTGTTCGAGTTCGAGAAAGAGTAGTAAGACGAAATGGAAAATATTGTTAAGATCAGAAACATTGGTATATCAGCACACATCGACTCCGGCAAAACAACGCTGAGCGAGCGAATATTATATTACTCAGGCCGCATACATCGAGTCCAGGAAGTACACGGCAGCGAAGGTGGCGCAACAATGGACTACATGGAACTCGAACGTGAGCGAGGCATCACCATTACCTCAGCAGCGACGCAGGTGACATGGAACGACAAAAGCATTAACCTTATCGACACTCCAGGCCATGTCGATTTTACAGTCGAAGTTGAAAGGTCACTGAGAGTGCTCGACGGCGCTATCATGGTCCTCTGTTCTGTCGGGGGCGTTCAGAGCCAGTCCTTTACCGTTGACCAGCAGATGAAACGATACCGTGTACCGCGTATCGCTTTTATAAATAAAATGGACCGTATCGGTGCCGACCAGCAGCGTGTGCGTAAAGAGATGGCAGAGAAACTCAGTCTTAATGTAGTACCCATCCAGATCAATATGGGACAAGGCGATAGCTTTGTGGGTGTTATCGATCTGGTGACAATGGAAGCGATCACTTTCGAAGGTGATGGCGGCGAAAAAGTCGTTCGCAAGCCAATACCAGCCGAGTATGCCGATGCTGCCGCAAAATCGCGTGACGAAATGCTCGAAGCCATCAGCATGTTCGACGATGAAATGATGGAGATGCTGCTGGAAGAAGAAGATATCGAACAGGATATGATCCGACAGACAATTCGCAAAGCTACAATTAACCGTGACATAGTTCCGGTGATGATGGGTGCGGTCTTTAAGAACAAAGGCGTTCAGCCTCTGATGGATGCGGTATGTGATTACCTTCCAAGCCCGCTTGATAGTCCTGCCTTTGCACGTGACCACGATAACGAAGGAAGCGAAGTCCCGCTTTCAAGTGACCCGGATGCAAAACTCGTCGCAATGGTGTTCAAGATTACAGAGGAATCTTTTGGTCAGCTAAGTTATGTCCGTGTATATCAAGGCAAAATTATCAAAGGTCGGCAATATCGCAATGCCCGCACAAATCGTATGCAGCGTATAGGCCGAATTGTAAGGATGCATGCTAACGACCGTGAAGATGTTGCCGATGCAGGCCCTGGTGACATTGTCGCTTTGATCGCTGTCGATTGTGCAAGCGGTGACACTTTCTGCGACGACGGAATTAATTATTCACTGGAAAGTATCTTCGTTGCCGATCCGGTTATCAGTCTTGCAATCACACCTGCCAGTTCTATTGACCAGGAACGTATGGCCAAGGCGCTTAACCGATTCATGAAAGAAGATCCAACATTTCGAATTTCAACCGACTTGGAAACAGGCCAGACAATTGTAGCGGGTATGGGCGAACTGCACCTCGATGTTTATATCGAAAGAATGCGTCGCGAATATAAAGCCGAAGTTACCGTCGGCGTGCCAAGCGTTAGCTATCGCGAAGCCCCGACCGTTGAAGCTAAATTTAACTACAAACACAAAAAACAGACCGGCGGTTCGGGTCAATTCGCCCACGTAGTCGGAAGATTGATCCTGCTCGATAAAGACGCCGAGTCACATTACGAGTTCGAAGATAATGTTAAAAATGGAAGGATCCCAAGCGAATACATCCCGGCAGTCAATAAGGGATTCCAAGCGGCGATGAAGAAAGGCCCTCTCGCTGGTTACGAGATCGTTGGCTGCAAAATGTGTCTCGATGACGGCTCGTCCCACAGCGTTGACTCAAGCGAAATGGCATTTAGAATCGCCGCAAGAGAGGCGTTTATCGAAGTATTCAAAAAGTCAAAGCCATGCCTTCTCGAGCCAATCATGGCTGTTGAAATTGAAATGCCTGCTGAATTCCAGGGACAGGTTATTGGCGACCTCAATTCAAGAAGAGGCATTATACTTTCAACTCAAAACCGCGACAGTTACACCGTCGCCCAGGCCGAAGTACCGCTATCGAGTATGTTTGGATATGCAACAATCATTCGTAGTATGACAAAGGGTATGGGAACCTTCTCAATGGAAATGTCACGCTACGCCAGGGTGCCTGTAAAGATTAGCGAGGAAATACTTGCCAAGCGTCGGGAGAAAACTCCGCAACTGGCAAAAAAATAAGCTTAACGTCGAAAAGTATTTTGGTTTTCCGGCCTGCAATCATTTCCAGCCAATCCTGAATAAGTGAATTGATTCGCTCAGTTCTGCTTAAAGCATCTTCCAACGTCCTTGCAATGCCGTTGAGAAAGTATTGTAACCATAGATTCCATTCGCTATTTTGACTTACTGCTACCAGCAAAGCCCGGAAGGAAGGCTCGCTATGATTATGAGTACAAACGTAACAGTGTAACAGCCAAGAGATTACGAAACGCGCCCGGGAGGACTCGAACCTCCAACCTTCGGATTCGAAGTCCGCGACTCTGTCCAATTGAGCTACGGGCGCCGATGTTCTAATAATCCGAACTATAGCTAATCTAACACAACCACCAACTTCTCTGCAAGGTAAAAAAATTTGCCCTTGACGAAGAGTCGTAAATAAGTTTTCCTTGTTGTTCGAATGTGGCACAATCATCCGTCAGATAAAGAAAGGTAACACAATGACATCACGTGAAAGACTTTTAAACGTATTAACGGGACAAAAGCCCGACAGGACACCTGTCACTCTGTTTGTTACAGATACCGATATTGAGGATGGTCCGCCCAATTGTATCCTCGACGAAAGCACCCACGATACCATCGCGGACCTCATAAGATTTCACGAGATACTCGGTCTCGACATAATGCTCAGAATCAGCGTCGATGTCTTCGAGCCAATCGCTTTTAATATCGACACCGACGACTGGGAGAACTCCTGGGAATATTCCGAGGACCGAAAACACCTTACACACAATATAACTACTCCCGAAGGAATTCTGACTGAGACATTTAACATGGAGGGCGAAGAGTTCCACGGTGATCCTTCAAATGACTGGATGAAACTTCGAAACGTCCGAACAGAGGCTCTTGTAAAGAGTTCCGAAGATCTGGCAATAATTAAGCATTATCGACCGTCGATTCCGCAGTACAACCTCGGTAATATACCCTATATAACGAAAATACTCGGTGACAGGGGACTCGTACTTCCGCGTGTTGCCAGTAGTGTCTATAATTCGGCCTACGGTTTGCGTAAGCTCGAAGACCTTCTGATGGACCCTCTTTTGAAACCGGACCTCTATCACGAACTTATGGAATTCTGTACCAATGACGTTATCGAGGTTGGAAAGCAGATCACAAAAGCCGGTGGCGATGTCATGCGAATCGTCGGCAACGTTGCAAACAGTGGGATGGTCAGCCCCAAGTTTTACTCCGACTACGTCTATCCTTACGAGAAACGATATATCGATTCTTTAATTTCCGGCAGTTGCAAAGTTCTCTTCCACAATTGCGGACAATGTGCTTCTCTGCTCGAAACATACGGCGACATGCTTGAAGATCAGGCATTGGAATCATTATCGGCATCAGGCTCAGGTGGGGACATTGTCAGCTTAAAGAGCGCCCGCGAATGCCTCGGCGACAGGGTTACTATTGTAGGTAATTTCGATCAAGTTAATCTATTAAAGAACGGAACAAAAGACCAGATACGCGAACAGGTCCGACACATATTCGATGAAACTCGTTCAAACCGCAGGTTTATCTTTAGCACTTCCGACAGCATCGTTCCGGGCACACCGAAAGAAAACATCGAAGCGATGGTGCAATGCGCCCTCGAATGCGCATCGTCGGAATATTAACAGTGGCTAATTTCCTCGAATCAGGCTCCTAACTAAACCAACGTCTATCTCTTCAATGCTATCACAAACCATATCGGCCTTGCTTAGATTTTCCTTCTTAGTGGTATTGGTAACAGCGATGCATTTGGCACCTGCTGCCTTAGCCGCTTGGACACCGTTAGGTGCATCTTCAATCACAACGCAGTAGCTCGCCGCGATACCGATACGTTCGGCTGCGGTCAGAAACAGCTCCGGATCGGGTTTTTTATTTTCGACCTGGTCGCCAGTGACATAGACCATTCGTTCGTATGGAATCCTGGCTGATTTTAGGACCGCTTCGGATTTCTCTCTTGTGCTTGATGTCGCTATAGCTATCTTGAAATCATCACTTGTCATGGCATTTGTTATCAATTCCAACACACCGCCGAACGCTGGTAGCGGTTTTTCTCGAAGGATTGTCAGGAAATTGTCCTGGCGCATTCTCGTGGCCTGCTCTACCTGTTGGCTTGTCATTTCAATACCATTGACTTGTGCTGCGGCGCGAATATAAGCCTCTGCCCCTCGGCCGATACCGGCTTCGAAATCTTCCCGCTTTACACCGGTTATTCCGAACATATCTTCGAATACTTTTATCGAAGCCTCGGCGTTGGCACCTTCGGTGTCAGCTATCACGCCGTCAACATCAAAAATCAGACCATAAAGCCTGTTCATAACTGGCAACTCCTAATGAAACTTTTTGAAAATCTTAGCATTGTTGAGTGGATGAGTAAATGGGTAAATGAGTAGAAGAGTCCGCTCTTGGCGGATAAATTCCTTGGTATAATTGGGTTCGCCTTTCCATTGATTATCGATTCCCGGCGCGCACGGGACTGTAAGTATTGATGATTGATTATTTGTGGAATCCGGCATGGCCGGATGACGTTTTAATTTATTTGGGGTATTGGAATTGGGTTCGTTTTGCATTTTTTCGTATCTCTGATTTCGTGAATGGAGAAGGGTATTCTGGGGCAAAACGCTTTGTAAGTCTTTGTTGTATATGGAGTTAAGTGTGTTATTGTCTAAAAGTTGCAAAACGTAACGAAAAGTGCTCATTTTGCGGGTAAATAATTTCAAAAGCCGCATTCTGCGGGTAAGTATATGTGAAAAGTTGTGGGTAAAATTGGGTTCGTTTTGCATTATTTTGTCGCCTGTCGGTTTAAATTGGGTTTGTTTTGCATAAATGAGTAACTTAGTAAGTTAGTAACACAGTAAGTTAGTAGATTAGTAACACAGAAAATTAGTCCCGGCGGAGTGGAAGTGGGCGGCTTGGACGGGCCGGGTAAGACGAAGCACGCAAACGGTGCAGATTTTACCCCCAACTTTTCTCTACTTTTGCTCAGAAATACATATAAATTGCGCATTTTTCTCTACTTTTTTTCACTTTTCCAAACTTTTTCACCCTTTATTTTCACCCGTTTGCGTGTTTGGTCGGTGCTTTGGAGGTTGAAATTGGGTTTGTTTTGCATTTTTATTCGTCGCTTGTCTCTCGGGGCTCGTCGCTCGCTGGTTGAAGCAGGATTGGGTTCGTTTTGCATAAATAATCTCGTATTGCGTATATCGTATTGCGTATGTTGCTGGTTGAAATTGGGTTCGTTTTGCATATTTAATCGTGACTCGTGGCCCGTGGCCCGTTGGGCGATGTGTGCATATTTGCGGTGAGTTTGAAATTGGGTTTGTTTTGCATTTTTTTGTACTGAGTATTGCATATGTCGTATGTCGGAGGAGTTCCCCAGTAAGCCCATATGAAATGGTTGATTGCTCCGAATCTGTTATTCATTTTCTCCGCCTTGTCGTTTACATGTTAAATCTATATTTAGTTTGAATAATACCATACAATGGTTTTTATTATTTGTCAAGGATTAAATATGTAATATTTCATATTTTTTATGCCACGTTTTTCTCCTTCGCGCATTTATAATGGTGATGATAGTTGATATATATTCTGTAATCTCTGGAGAATAGTAAGATTACTACAAGCGAAAAGGACACTACATCCAACGACGCCCAACTTATAGTCGAGGCAAGAACCAATCCAGAGGCTTTTGCCCGCTTGTACCGGCGCCATTACGAGCAGGTATTTCGCTATTGCGTACACAGGCTCTTTGACAGACAGACCGCTGAGGATATTACTTCGGTCGTATTCTTAAAGGCAGTCGAGCACTTTGGCCGTTTCAAAGGCACCGAGCGGCAGTTTAGAAACTGGCTCTTTAAGATCGCGACCAACGCTATAAATAGCCACATAAGAAAAACAGCACGCAGAAACGGCTTATTGGAGCGCTTTAGACCAAACAACGACAGCAGAAAGATCGAGGACGACGAGGTCTCAAAACTGGCGATTCTTGAACAAGCAATGCTGAGTATGAAACCAAAGTATCAAACTATCATCACACTACGTTTCTTTGAAAACCTAAAACTAACCCAAATCGCCGAGGTAACCGGAAGTAGTCCCGGAACAGTACGAAGCCAAATGGCCCGGGCACTTACCCAAATGCGAAAAAAGATTGATTCCCTCCAAAAGGAGTCTTGAAAATGAATGAAAACGAAAAACAATTCGAAAACTTCATCAGCGACATAAAATTCAACGACAATCCCGACTCTGCTCACATCGACAAAATCGAACAAAGATTACTCCGCGCATTGGACCAGAGCAGATTTCGGCAAAGAGAACGAAGGAGCATAGTCATGAAAAACAGAATAGCAAAACTTGCTTTAGCAGCAGTGATAATCTTAGCTGTAACATTTAGCCTGCACTACCTCGTTGGCAATGGAACAAACATCACATTTGGGCAAGTCCTTGAAAATCTCCGGCATGTTCAGACACTTCACGCCATGTTAAACCAGAATGACAAGGAAACCGAAGTCTGGGCTCAACGACCGAATATGCTTCACCTCGACCACTACGATGGAACATATGAGATATCCAATGGTCCTGAATTGTGGGTTGTCGATGAAAAGAATAACAAGGCAACGAGAAAACCATCCTGGTATTTCGAGCACGCCCAGCTTCGTGGCCTTGATGTCCTGGATTTTCTGTTTCAAGCACCTTTCACCGACGATGCATCAGGTTTTTTTTCTGAGGGACCTGTAGAACAGATTGAACAGGATGGCAAGACCTTCGACCTTTATCAAATGCAGACAAGCTCTTCAGGCAGGACATGGGAATTTGAAGCCTTAGTTGATAACGAAACACAGGTTGTCCAGTCAATGACGCTCGTAATGCGTGAGCAGAACCAGTTCATTCAATCATTCGAGATGAACGTTCTCGAATTTGACCAACCCGTTCCTGATAATATATTTGTCTTTAAGCCCTCTAACACTATGGAAGTTACCATCGAGAAGCCCGATGCCCCTGTCCCCGAACCTGAACAACTCGATGGCTCGACACTTTCCGGTCGAATTACCTGGGCAAACAGTGGTAAACCAGTCGTTGAAGCACGACTTAGAGTTGTGGTTCCAAGATACGACGCCAATGGCCGCTATCAGAGCTCGTTATCATTCGAGCAACGCGTCGAGACAAACCGCGAAGGTTACTGGCAGGTCAATGGAGTCCCCACCGGTGAAGTCGACATTCGGGTCCGAAGCTGGGAACTCGAATGGCCAACTGTGCCCACATTTACAACATACATAGGATCGCCCCGTGTACCGCATATTATCATCGACGGACAAAGCGATTACAGCAGCTTGGACTTCAAGGTTTACAAGCCAGAGGATCTGTTCAGTCGAATCATCGTACGAGTTACCAACGAAGATGGAAATCCTGTAGAAAACGCTTCTGGAACCATTTCTTATTACAATGATCCAAATAGTCATCTGCACCAACATCTATATGCCGACTCGAATCAGCAGCACACGGGGCCTGATGGCATATTTGATGCGCGAGACATCTGGCCATCAACACGCCCGGTACGAGTTTGTGTTGGTGCCGGTTCTCCTTATCTCTATAGGGGTACATACACCGAGCCATTTCTTATAAAGCCAAAAGAAAGTTATCACTTCGACATTGTTCTACAGCATTCGGTCCAAATGAAAATACAGGCTGTCAATACGGAAAACAAACCGCTCGAAGGTGTTTCAGTGCTGGCACTTGATATAAACTGGAATCCCTTTAGAGGTGGGTCGGACGACGAAGTCGTGCTCACAGATTCGGATGGTTTTGCCGAACTGGAGAGTATAGTCCCTTCCGAAGACATGATTATTGCAATCTGGCGTGCTGAGGAACCTAAAGCGGAATTTCCTCGAAAGACACCGCTTGCTTCTCTATTTATCCCCTCTGTAGCTCCATCAGGACCAGATACAGAGATCCACCGAATTGTTTTTGATGAACGCCCTATATCAATAGAGGTAACTTACGATTCCACGTTTGATCCTGAGAAACACTCAATTCGTGCCATGCTCACAGATCTGCCCCGCTATTCGGGAATACCTTTTGCTTTTCTAAAGGCGAATTTCGATGGTACTGGTAGATTTCTCCTGGAAGCTGTTCCAGCAGGCGACATCGTTTTAGTATGTAATGAGAATAGTGACTGGAACAGAGTAGTTGCCGAACTGAGTATTCGTACGGAACCTGGAAACACCTACTTCGTAAAGGTTGGCAGTCGTGGACTGGAACTAATTGGCCAAAAACCCAACTTCTAATAAAAATCCATCAAGTTGTGCAGCATTTTACACAAACTAAAGCTTGGGCGATGGTTTATTTACGACAACAAAAAAGACGAGCCGCGGGTCTTCCCGACCACGCGGCTTGTCGTATTTCGTATATACGTCCCCCCTATGGTAACGCATATACCGAAAAAGAAGGAAGAGGCCTTAGGAATCAAAATACCTCATGATTGCTTAACTTTCTGCTCGCCTCTCTTCTATCTTCTGCTTAATAAATTTACCGGTTCTCACAGCCATATCCTTTCCGATGTCCAGTGCCTTGTGCATACCGCTGTTGAACGAGCGGGCGAATTCTTCGGAATCGAATGAAGCTGCAATCCTCGTGGATGCCGATTCGCTTCCAAACGTTTTCTCAGGAGCCGGTGAAAGGCAGTAGATCGCCGTGGCAAAGCCAGTAAAATAGACAATAAACATAAATACCATCTTCCCTCTCCAACTACTCATTTCTTTTTCCCCCTTCCAGAAATATTGTAGCTTTCTTATCGGCTCCTGTCATAGATGCCTTTTTTCTTACTATGTAAAGTCTAATATAAAAAAGGTAAGTTCCAAATTTAAAAAGGGGATTTTTCTGCCCGTTTTATTAAACTTTATCGAGGGCGACTTTTAGTTCTTCGCAGACGATCGAGACATCATCTCTGCTGAGATTGTTGTAGAATGGAAGAGCGATTGTACTTCTGCAGACGGCATCGGCTATGTCAAATTCGGCGCTTCGGTCTCCGAATCTTTCGATCATGAAGGGCTGTGACAAGACCGGCGGGAAATAGTTGCTCACCTGGATGCCGCTGGTCCGCATTAATTCAAGGATCTTGTCTCGCTGTTCAAGTGTAAAATCCTCTGCCAGGCGGACCACGAAAACAAACCAACTCATATCACAACCATCTGGTTCTGTCGGTACGATCAACCGCCCTTCTTCGCTTAACATCTCCTGATACCACAGGGCTACCTGCTTGCGTTTTTGTTTGAACTCTTGCAACCGAGAGAGTTGTACAATTCCCAGGGCACAGTTAATATCGCTGAGTCGGAAATTATACCCCAATCGCTCATGGCTTAGCCAGCCTCCCCCTGCTGATCTTCCCTGGTTACGAAGAGAAAGGCAGATATCTGCGAGTTCATCGTCGTCGGTTAGTATAATTCCGCCCTCGCCCGTAGTGATCTGTTTATTGGGGTAAAAGGCAAACACACTCATGGCTCCGAATGTTCCGGCTTTCTTATTGCCAAGTGCAGAGCCAAGAGCCTCGCAGCTATCCTCGATAACGGCAATATTGTTCTTGTTGGCAATTTCGCAGATGCGTTCGAAACCGGCGCAATTGCCGAAGACCTCTACCGGCATAATGGCTTTGGTCTTTTCGGTGATCGCGGCTTCGATTTTTTCGGGATCGATATTCAGACTTACGGGATCGATATCGACAAAGACCGGTGTGGCGCCTGCCATCAGTATTGTGTTGACCGTAGCGATAAAAGTGAAGGGTGTTGTAATAACCTCATCACCTGGGCCTATGCCCATGGCCTGGAGGCACAGGAACAATCCGCTTGTGCCGCTGTTGACGGCAACGGCATGCTTTGTGCCGATATACTCAGTAAAGGCATTTTCAAATTCGGGCAGTTTAGGGCCTAGCGAAAGGTTAGGGCCACGCAGAACCTCAGATACCGCCTGGATTTCCTTTTGGGTAATGTCAGGCCGGGAAAGAAATACTCGCATCAAACAATCCTCAATTAACAGCAATACATCGAATTACTGTGCATCGCGTGTTTATTTTAAATACAGCACGCGATTTCATATATAATAAAGATAGGATTGTAATAACTTAAGATTCCAAAGAAAAGACATTTTCCATAAACATGACCGGGTGATAATGAACCGGGGTGGGTGTCCGGACGAGTCAAAACTTCAGAGAAAAGCGGATTATTGGTAAACCGGGGGGCTTATGGGACGTATTAAGTAGTAGAAACGGCCTATACGGCATAAACATCGAAATTGCTACTTCTGTGCTAAACATCAAGCCGTTAGAAGCCGAATAACTTATGTTAGAAGCCGAATAATTTATGTTAGAAAATAGATATTTGTGGGGATATATAAAATGGCAAAAGGCAAAAACGTACTGACAACCGGAGACGTTGCAAAGATATGCAACGTCGCACCAAGAACGGTTTCCAAATGGTTCGATAGCGGTCAACTCAAGGGATACCGTATTCCCGGCAGCAAGGACCGAAGAATTCCGGTAACCGAACTGCTTCGCTTCATGAAGATGCATAACATGCCTACATCATCTTTGCCCGTTGGCAAGATCAGGATTCTTATCGTCGATAGCGATCCCGAGGCATCTGAGGATCTGGCTCAACTTCTGAAGGAAAAAGGTGATTATGAAGTTCAGACGGTCCATGGCACATTCGAGACCGGTATGACGGCCCAGAAATTTACGCCTCACGCAATCCTGATAAATCTGCTGTCAGAAGGTATATCGGCAGTGGATATATGCAAAACGATACGCCTGGACGAAGACTTGCAGACAATGAAAGTAATTGCATTGGCCAATCGGCTTAGCGAATCGGAATCTACGGCCCTGTTGCAAAAAGGATTTGACGGTTTCGTTACTGATCCTGCAGACATCGACGAGATCATAAGAACGATCGAAGATACTACGGCCATCATTTATTAATGTGACTGCCGAAGGTCATTTAACAATGGCGGGGGAAATCTGTACCTTTGCAACTCATGCGGAAAGTTTCAATATCAACGCCTGCGTGTTGCTTTTGAACGTCTGACCTGGGGCTGTGATTTGGTTGGTTTCTTAAGGTCGTTTTGCAGTATCTTGACGGCCTTTTTCACATCGGCAACTTTGAGAACTCCAGTAGTTCTGCCCCCTTTTGCGCCGGCAGTGCAATAGGCATATGAAATGTTAATGTGGTTACGTGCCAGTTTTTCGGCTACATATGCAAGTGCCCCGGACTTATTGTCAAGATTTATACATAGAACTTCGGTCTCATTATAAGGCATGTTCAACCTGGAGAGTACTTCCTTAGCTTCTTCCATATTCGCGAAGACTACCCGCATGACTCCATGCTCGACGGAATCCATCATTGTTATTGCAGTTACATTAATCTTTGCCCTTGCAAATTCACCAAGTACCTGCGCAAGAACGCCTGGCTTGTTTACCATAAAAATTGAGAACTGAGTCGCTATATACATTCCATTGCCCTCTCAAATAATGAACTCTCTATTTGCGGCTAAGATCCTGTACCGCACTGTTCTTGTCCGGGAAAAACCGAAATATTCTGTCAAGGCACGTTATCCTGAATATCCTGTGCAATTGTGGGTTTATGCTGCTTATTACGATCTCACCGGCATAAGGTTCCATTTTTTTTCGTATATCAAGAAGAAGCCCCAGTACCTGCGACGAGAAAAATTTAACACCCGCAAAATCGAATACGATCTTCTTTGGCGAATTCTGTTCGATGAATCCTCGAATCTCTGCTGATGCTCCCTCAATCTCAGTAACATCACATATAATTGCAGATTTGAACGCTATAACAGTGGCATCGTCCTGTCTGGTTATATTCACGCTTTTTTTTTCATCCATTACGTTCAGTGTTCTGAAGCAAAGTTTAGAAATAATACCCCATTTATTAATTAATTGTACACTTATTGTGAGCTCAATACAAGCCTTTTTTTTCGCAAACTTGATGACCTCGCCCGCCCCATATCTATAGACCTGGGCGGGCACAGCCGATAAAATCAATTACATCATTTCGTAACGACATCGTCGATGAGGTATATACTTAGGGGAACCTTATTATCGGCACCGGGAAGATCTTCAAGATAAAGGCCCAAAGTCCCTGGCTCACCCCGGTCCCTTATTAATGGTCTGACATCACCGCGCCACGGTCCGGTCCTGAAAACAAGCCGCTCGAGAGTCTCAACCTTACTACCCTCGAACTCAACGCCCCTCTTGGCACGTTTTGAGTTGACATAAAGATCATACTCACCCTTGCCGCAATCGAGTACGATTTTGATGTTGTACCACTTGTTGGTCTGTATTGGAACCGGCTTGGGCTCGGTCTTCATCCTGTCCATGGAAAGCCAGTCCGGATCGAAGCGCAATCTCATGGGTCTTTTGCCACTTTTATCCTGGACTTCGACATCAAGAACGCCATGTCCGACCTTGCTCATTAAGACTCTGAATTCAACCGTTACTTTTTTTGCTGCGGGGAAGGATCTATGGGCTATTGCATAGTCGTAAGGTTCTTCGTCACGCAGCTCGAGGCACTTATTGCCCTTGAGCTGCGGGTCATCCACTATCGCAAGCGGCGCCCATTTTGGGACGTAAAGGTTCCAGGTCTCAAGCTCATGGGGTGCCGATACATTTTGGAAATTCTCCGAGACTTGACTGTCAAGGGTTCCTCGTATCGGAAGCGCAGTACGTGTAATCCAGATGTCCTCCTTGTTCACGCTATAAACGTTCCACATATACTTTCCGGGCGGCGTTCCGTTACCCTCGTTGATTCCGCGAACATACTGACTTCCGATGTTCTTGTGTACCCCCTGGTATCTCATGGGTGGGACTTCGCCGTTTATGCAAAGTAGATTATCGAAGATGTAGCAATCGTCGCTTGTCATTACCGTCATCGGGAATCGGTTTCTCCTGGTCGCGGAATGGTTATAAACGAGAGCATACCTTCCGTCCAGGGTTTTCTGTATCCATGTTTTGGCGCCGCATGTCATAAGGGTGTCGCATTCTTCGAGTTTCGTCCAGGTCTTACCCTCGTCGGCAGTCAAAGCGGCAAGGGTGTGTTTGAAGACGCCAAGGACGGTGCCGTCAGGGCGATGCGCGTAACTTAGTGCCTTAATCTCTTCGCCGTCGAGGTCTATGGTATAAAAACCATCCTTGGCTCGGTCCTCTTCCCACCATTGGAGTGTAACGAGTTTGTCGGCTAACAATTCCTCGCAGGCCTTGAGGAATCCCTTGTCCTTGCTGTCCTTGTATAAGGGATACAGCGTATTACTTTCGTTCCAGCCTGCGTGCCTGTTATATCTGATGAAGAAGATCGGGCCGTATGTACCGTCTTTATAAACTTCTCTAATCACCCTTCCGAGTCCCTGTCCGTTGTTGGGACCATTGCGGGGTGTATTGCAGAAACTGTAGAACGCCAGCGTCAATAATCTGCCGTCCTTAGCTATATAGAGGCCCATCCTCTGGTGCATTACGGAGAACGTACCGGCGGGCAGATCGACCCTTCCGGCTTCGGGGTATTTCTTTTTTATCTTCGGCAGCGGATACTTCGGAAATATCACTACAGGATCAGTCCAGTTTCGCGCGTCCAGTGACATCATCATCAGTGTCCTGCCGGGAGCGCCGTGCTCTTCTTTTAGATTGCTCAAGTACTGCATGTAGTACTTACCGTTCCAGTAAGCAAGATACGGCTGATGGTTATAAGTCCATCCGATCATGCCACCTTCCGGGGCCTGAGTGCGATTCGAGCGAAATGCTGCATAGCTGTGTGTACCTATGGCGTACTGGAGCCTACCGTCGTAGTAAGCCTTGTCACATTTGACGCCTCCTACATATTTTAGCGGCTCTTTTGCACATTGATCTATTGGAGGGGGCATCTTTGCCACAGCGACCACCGAAAACACCAAACACAAAACCAACACTGTAAAAATCCATCTGACATTCATAGTTACACCCTTTCTCTTTACTAACAACTATTATTATAAACTGCTTGTTTTTACATCATCGATCATGAAGACGCTGAGTCTCGACTTGTCATCGGAACCTGGCAAGTCCTCCGAGTGATTGCCCGGTGCCGGTTCACGATCGACGATAAGCGGCGGAACAAGCATTCGATAAGGCCCGGTCCTGAAGACCAACCGCTCAACATTGTCGCACTTCTCGCCAAACTTGATGTCACCGTTGGCTAATTTGCCGTCAACATACAGGTCATACATCTGGGTATCGCAGTTGAGGTCCATACGAACGTCAAACCATCGGTCCTCCTGGATACGAGCCGGATGCTTCTCGACGCGAGCCCTGTCCATCCAAAGCCATGTCGATTCGAGCCGAAGCTTCATGGGACGAGTGCCGTGAGCGCTCTGGGCTTCGACAAACAAACTGGCATGACCAGCTTGTTGCATCATAACCTTAAACTCGATACGTATCTTCCTGCTCTGGGGGAAGGCCCGTTGGGCAACTGTATAATCATGCGGCTCTTCATCGCTGAGCTTGAGGCACTTATTGCCGTCTTTTAGAGGATCGTCAACTATCGCCACATCACCCCATGTCGGAACGTAGAGATTCCACAACTTGAGTTTCGACTCGCAGGCGACTTTCTCGAAATTCTGGTCGATATGTTTGTTCACGGTACTGGTCACAGGAACCTTCGTCCTGCTGACCCAGATGTCCTCCTTGTTGACGCTGAATGTGTTCCACATCTCTTTGCCCGGAGGATCGCCGTTACCCTCGATAATTCCGCGGATATACTGAATACCTAAATCTTTATGAAAACCTCGATACCGCTGGGGCGGTACTTCGCCATTGACCAGTAGCAGATTATCAAAATCTCGGGCATCGTCGCTTGTCATTACCGTTAGCGGAAAGCGGTTTCTTTTTGTGGCTGAGTGGTTATATACAAATGCGTAGCGGTCGTCTTCGGTTTTTTGAATCCATGCTTTGGCGCTGCTGGGTTTTAGCGTCGGACATACGACAAATTCGGTCCAGTTCATACCCTTGTCCGCAGTAAGCGCCGACCACCCGCGCTTCCAGATGCCGATCACAGTCCCGTCGGGCCGGTGACACCAGCTAAACGCCTTGGGCGGATAGTTCTCCTTCTTCGGAAAGATTTTGTAGAATCCGTCCTTGCCTCGGTCCTCTTCCCACCATTGAAGAGAAACAAGCTTATCGGCCAGTAGTGACTCACACGCCTGGACAAATTTTTTGTCCTTGCTATCTTTGTATAGCGGATATCTCGTATTGCTCTCATCGAAGCCCGCGTGGCGGTTGTACCGGATGAAGTAAATCGGTCCTAAACTGCCGTCCTTGTAGATTTCACGGACGACACGGCCCAGGCCCTTGCCACCGTTGGGACTACCCTTTAAGGTCTCACAGAAGCTGTAAAAGGCCAGCGTCAAAAGGCGTCCGTTCGGAGCAATATAAAAGCCCATTCGTTGATGCATCACCGAGAATGTTCCGGCTTTGATATATTCTTTTTCACGAATGATCTCATCGAGTGGATAGACGGGGAAAACCACTCGCGGATTTGTCCAGTTTCGACCGTCCTTCGAGGTCATTACAAGGGTTCTGCCCGGAGCCTCATGCTCCTCGACCAGATTGCTGAGATACTGGAGGTAAAACTGATTGTTCCACCATGTCAGGTAAGGCTGATGATTATATGTCCAACCTACAGGGCCCGGTTCGAATGGCTTGGTCCTGTTCGCTCGAAACGTTTGGTAACAGTGAACACCGACTGCATGACGCAGGGCACCGTCGAAGTATGCTTTGTCCGTCTGCTCGGTGCCGATATATCTAATCGGCTCTGAGGCGGAATCTGCAATCGAGGGCGGCTTCTTAGCGCCAAATGCAATCCCACAAATAACAAGCATGACAAGTAACACAACAAGAGCCTTCTGTCCCCACTTAAATAATTTCATCGGACCAACCTTTCAATTTAAAATCCCTTTTTCTATTTGATCTCAACGTTATCAATATAGAACACCGCCTCTTTTACCGGGTCGCCGGCGTTGGGCAGATCGTCTTCGTTTTCCTTGTTGCCGATACCGAGCTTGCGGTATTTGCCGGTCCTAAAGGAAAGCCGTTGAAGGTCTTTGGTCTTTTCAGCAAAGTCGGCATTTTTGACTACCTTTTTTTTACCATCGACCGAAAGATTGAATTTTCCGGTTTTGACATCTGCGGTAACGACAAGCTTGACCCACTTGTTGGGCTTATAGCTCTCGGCGATTATAGTTTTAGCACCGTCGGCAACCTCAATTTTACCGGTCTCGGTCAATGTAATACGGATCGGACGAACGCCTTTATATCCTACGACGTCGATTTCCATTCGTCCATTGTCGTTTTGGGCGGCATAGATGTCGAATTTGACTGTCACTTTGGAACTCTGCGGGAATATTCGCATCGCTCTGGCATAGTCATAGGGCTCGGCGTCACTAAGTCGCAGACTCTTGTTGGATTTGCTCGGGAAATCCGCGACATTCACAGGCGCCCATTTGCAGCTATAAATATTCCAGTCGGTGACAACACCGCCGGGTTTCATCTTATCGAAGGTTTCCTTAGCCGGCATCTTGTCAACTTTATGACGAATTGGCAGCGGGATCCGGCTTACCCAGATGTCCTCTTTGTGGAGGCTGTATGCCAGCCATAAATCATTGCCGGGAGGATTGCCGTTACCCGGTGAAATACCGCGAATGTACTGCGGGCCGACATCTTTGGCGTCGCCCCGGTAACGCATGAAAGGTAATTCGCCATGTACGCAGACCATGTTGCTGAATGTATAACCATCGTCACTGGCCGCGACAACGAGAGGATAACGCCATTCGAAATGCGGGTTCCAGACAAATGCGTAGCGGCCGTCGTCGGTTTGCTGAGCCCACATCTTGGCATGGCCTACGATAACAGAGGGGATCATCTTAATGTCACTCCAGGTTTTGCCGCTGTCTTTACTCGATACGGTATAGCCAGCTTTGAACAATCCGACGATATTTCCGTCTTTGCGGGTGTACCAGTTGAAGGCTTTGCACTTGAACTGTTTGCCGCTTAGCATGTAGAAGCCGTCCTTGCTTCGGTCCTCTTCCCACCACTGCTGGACCATCAGCTTGTTGGCCATTAGTTCGTCGCATATCGCAATAAAGCTTTTGTCCGGCGAAGTTTTGTAAAATGGGAAAGGTTTCGTATTGGTTTCATTGTAGCCGGCATGTCTATTAAAGCGGATAAAGTACAGCGGTCCGACCGAGCCGTCTTCATAAACTTCGCGAACCGCCCTGCCGACTCCGTCGCCTTCATTCGGTGAAGGATACTTGCCGTAAAACGCCATTATTAACAGGCGGTCATTTTTAGAAACATAAAAACCCATCCGCTGGTGACATATCGTTAGATGTTCATCGTCGTGCGGTTTGAATGACGGGAAAAGAAGTTTCGGGACGTCCCAGTCTTTGCCGTCAGCGCTGCTTGTCATATATGTCTCGGTGTTTGCATCGTGCTCGTTTACAGGGGCGGCTAAGAATTCGAGCCAGTACTTGCCCTTCCAGTAGCAGATCATTGGGGCGTGGATGTAGGTTTTGGGCATGCCAGCTGTATATTTTTCCGGGTTTTCTCGGTTGCTTCTGAAGACCGCGTAATTCTGGACACCAACGACGGGATTCAAACGGCCATCCTGATGTGCAAGGTCGAGCGGTTCAGAGCCGGTGCTGTCGTAATAAAACGGAGCATCGTTGCCCCAATAGTCGCCCGGAAGCTTGCTGACGGCGAACTTTGTGTCGGAAGGGCTGTAGGAAAAAGCGTTTTCGTCAATAATGACTTTATCCTGTCCTGCCCAACTCCAATAGACGCGAAGATAAGAAGGATCGCCATCCTGGAAATACCATAGTCTCAGCGGGTACTTTTTGCCCTTGACCATTGTGTACTTTCCGGTGCGGTTTGATTTGCGGTCAAGACCCTCAATTATCATTGTATCGCCAATTGCAAGTTTGATGCCGTTGTCAACCTCGGCGATGAATGTTACTTCACCTGTCGCGGGAGCTTCCAGGTAACCCTGCCAATATCCCGACCAGTCACCGGGACCGCCTGTCCAGTTGTGGTTTGTGTGCTTGATTATGTCCTGTGAAGCAGCCCTATCCCAATCCGAAGATTCACAAATTATTCCGGTAAGACCCGGCATCGATGCGTTCGCGGAATCATCTTTCTGGGCAAGTATCTCCTCGATATCAAGCGACCCACCTTCATCGTCCCCGTCATCATCGTCATCGTCGTCGTCGTCCGCGGCTTGGACAATCGCATTGAACGCTTCTGCTTTTTCACTTGAGTGAGACAGATATTGGGATCCTATCGAAACAGTGCTCTGCTTTGCCCAAGTCCATTTTATCTGCAGGAAACAATCGTGCTGTTCGCCTGTCTTTACATAACTGATAGTTATTGGGTACTTATGCCCCTTTACCATTTCACATACTTCGGGTGTTTTTGTTACCTCGATATTGTTATCAACGTCACTGGATGGCAGCTTAAAAACTACGGTTGCCTTTTGGTCCGTCTCAAGTTCGAACATAACGTTTCCGGTAACAGGGCCGATTAGAAAGCCTTCCCATTTTCCGGACCACTGTCTGCCGTAATCGTCGTTTTCGGTAAAGCTTCTGTCGAGGTTGTCAAGGATAACCAAATTCTGGGCATTGGAAAAATCCTCCGAACCGTATTGAATACCTACCAAGCCGGCTTTGTCTGCGGCTAAGGCATTCGAGCAAAATAAGATGCAAATACAAATTAGCATAACAGAGAGTTTCATCATCCTAATCATTTTCTTTACCTTTCACTTTATAAAATAAGTCAGCGTTTTTACTGTTGCTGCTTTTAGTCGTCAATCATCACGCCATCTTTTATGAATTTCTTTTCGAAAATATCTTCCCAGTTGTTATTCTCTTTCTGATAGTCGTTGGCCAGGATTCGGGTGATTTTCGCAAGTTTCTGCTGTTCGGAATCCATCTTGCGGACTTTTGCTAAAGCTGCCAACAAAGAGTTAACATTGCTGAGCGGAATATCTACCATATCCAGGTTGGCGCCTCTACTGATTTGCTTTGCGTTGTAACGCGGGACGCTCTTTTGCATTCTAATGCTCTGCCAGAGTGCCTCAGCAAGTTCATAAATTCGAGAGCGAAGCTCGGACTTTGCCATGTAAATAGCAGATTTATCCAGGACGGCTTGTGCCTGATCAAGGGCCTTGGCTGAACCGATGTCACCTGCTGTCTTTAGGATTGCAATAGCCTCTTTCTCAAGGTTGGTTTCGTACTCCTGACGATTCTTTATATATGCATCGTAATATGCACGGAAAAGTCCCTGCTGGAATCGCCAGTTTAGCTTGTCACGCGGTGTGGCTTTTGCTTCCATGGATTTGAATAATTTTAGTGTCTCGTTAATTCCATCATTTTTCGCGACTGACCCTTTCCAGTTCCGCTCGAGGGCAAACAAGCCCTTTGCGAAAGACTCTTCGAATTCGTTGCTGATGAAGTACCTGCTGTATTGAGCGAGGATGTCTTCGACTTTCATGTCGGGATCCCATCCGAGGCAACTCCAGACGACCTTGTTGAGATCGTCGTTGCAGCCTTCGCTGTAGCTGATAAATCCAATCGCGTACTGCTCGATTTTCCGGAATATTTTGGCGTATGCCCGCGGTCTTGGGTTGATCGGTTCTCGACCAAGCGTATTCTGGAAGACGTCGTCCCAATCATCTACTTCGTATTGACAGCTCTTGGAGTGAGTTATATCCGGGTAGCGCCGTATTTTAAACCTCTGGGGAACGTCCCGCCTCATCTTCTTGAGACTTGTCTGTTGAGTCGCCGGACCGTACACTACGCCGTCGAACCAATCGACGTCGCCGCTGTTGAGGAATTCGTAGAATTCTTTTGTCCAGCCATTTGTCGCGGATTCGTCGTCATAATTCTGGATCGAACTCCACATCTGGGCTTTGGGATGGTACTTGTTCAATACCTCCTTATGCGCTTTCATGTGCGGGAATAAATACATCGGGCGAACCTCGCCGGGATCGCCGCTTGGTACAAAAACCGCGTCAACGCGAGGAAGCTTGCTTAGCACTTCGTGACGATTCTTTGTCGCCAGGTCAATCATCTCTTGAGAAATCTTCTTTTTCTTGTAACCGCGAAACTCCATCGCCGGGTACCAGATCCAGACTTCCAGGCCGTAATCGGCGGCCAGCTGTGACTGGGCGATCATCATATCCATCGGTGTTAGAGGCATCACGGCACTGTCGAGCAGATCGTCCGTCCACGGCGGAACTATCTCAATGGCGTTCATCCCGAAGATTATCATGTCACGGAAGTACTGCTCCCAAATCTCAACCGTCCATGCGTCATAAGAATGCGTCTTGGCGCGGTACCCTATCTGATGTCCCCGCAGTGGGTACTTCGGAGCCGTTGCGATTTTAATACCGCCATCGACCGAGACTTTGTCCCTGGTCATATCCAGCATCCGAAGAAGTCTTCCAACCGCATATAACGCACCACGGTCATCGTGACCGGCGAGGCAAATCATCGGCACAGCCTTGCTCTTGTCAATCCATATCGCATAACCATCGGCTTTTTGCGGAATGGACAAACCTGATGGAGGCGTACTCACTTTACGAACCTCTTTACCCGTGCCGATTACGATAGTCACTTGCCCGGCGTCCGGTATCTGTTTTAGAACTTCAAGGCCGCAACGTGTGCGATTTTCTATCTCGTCGCGCAGCATGTCAGCGGCATTGGCCTGAATTTTACTCTTATTATTCAGAGCCACGATTCTGGCTTTTGACAGATCGATATTTCCTTCTGCGGCAAAAGCGGTATTTGAAATCGCCGTGACACTAATACACAAAATACTCAGTACAAATGTAAGCCTCATCATCTTTTTCATTTTGATCTCCTATTAAGTATTAACATAATGATTATTTCAAGAACATCCATCAGACGTATCAAAGCCTTGGCTTTATGCGGCGAATACGTGTTACTAAAAAGGGCCGTGAGTTTAGTATTCACGACCCGTTTGATTCTACCTCAAATCAATACAAATAGCTATTGACTTGTTTTGACGTCGTCGATGCGATATACGGCCTTTTTAACCGGCTCCTCTGAGTTCGGTATGTCGCGTCTGGCTCGGCCTTTTGGCTTGGGGCGAAATTTGCCCGTCCGGAAGGAAAGGGCATATACCGTTGAGGACGGTTCGGCAAACGCCGCGTCTTTGAGTACCTCGCTGCCGTTGACAGTAACTGTGTATTTCCCTGCTGAGCAATCAGCATTTATCTTAAAATCAAGCCATTCGTCGGCTTTTTTCATGTAATCTTTTAGCATGATCCGTACGGGACGTGTTCCCAATTCACCGAGCAGTTCGATTTCAAGACTTCCGTGGTCAGTCTGACCGGCAGCTACTCGGAAACTTGTTTGGGCTGTCTTGCTGACTGGGAAAGTCCGAATCGCTCGTGCATAGTCGGTCGGCTCGCTATCGGCGATGCTTAGATAGTGATTCTTACCATCTGCCGCGATATTTACCGGTGCCCAGAGAAGCGAATATGTATTCCACTTTGGCACGCGGGATCCGACGGCAATTTTGTCGAAGTTGTCGTTGGCATGGTCTTTGGCCTCGGCAACGACAGGAACGGGGATTCTGCTGACAAAAATATCCTCTTTGTTCAAACTGTAAATGGTCCAGATGCAGTCTTTCTCTTTGCGTGAGCCGTCGGAACCCCATTCGGTTATTCCTCGAAGGTACTGGGGGCCGATATCCTTAGCGCGACCCTCGTAACGTTGCGGTGCTAAATCACCGTGCATCACCCGCATATCCTTAAATGTAATACCATCGTCACTTGTCGTTATGGCCATCGGATAGCGGTGTTCACTCTGAGGATTATAAATCATGGCACAACGTCCGTCGGGTGTCCTTTGCGCCCAGAGCTTTCCGCCTCCTCCTTTAATCCCCTTTGGTATTGTCGGGAATGACCATGTTTTACCACCGTCTCTGGATAGATTAACCCAGCCCATCTTGCAGGTCGCGACTATAACGCCGTCTTTTCTTTCGTAGAAGCACAACGATTTTCCCCACTGCCAAAGATCGCTAAAGCGCGCAATTTTCCCGCCCGGCCAGTTCTTAGCATCGTGCCATTTCATTTTCCTGTCACCGAGCAGCAGACCGTAGTCTGTCTGTTCGAGCAAAGGTTTATTTTTGATCGCTTCCCGACAGGCCTGGATAAAACCGTGATCTTTGCTTTGGGTATAGGAAACAGGATGTCCCGGCGCAGGCTTGATAAGTGTATAAATCTTACCAAGTTTGTGGTCAGCCGTGATCTCGCGAACATACAACCTGTCCTTACTCCTCTCACTGATATTATCTGTCTTATACCAGCCAGCGGCAAAGACGAGCATGCGGTCGTTGCTGGAATGGAAGAAATAGAAACGTGAGTTATGAGCCGTGTAGTAAGGATAAATATCCTTGGCTTCGGTCCAGTTGAAACCATCATCGCTTGTCGAATAAGCAAGGCGTGCCGGAGGATTGTCTTCACCTACATGCGTCATGTCCCATATCGCATAGAGCTTGCCCTTCCATTGTCCTATCCCGACATGGTGCTGATAGGTCCATCCCTTTTCGTTTTCTGTTCCCGCGGGAAAATTCGGCGGATGCTTACGATTGGCACGATTAATCTGGATATTCTGCACGCCCGGTGAATACATGAGTTTACCGTCACCGGCCTGTTTACTCGGAAGTTGTGGACCTAAGTACTGAATCGGAAGTTTATCGCTACCCGGAATGGTATTCTCGTCCCACGACGGTGGCATAATAACCTGTTCTTCGTCATCATCGTCGTCGTCGTCATCGTCACTGGCGGCAACGATCTCGCTGAATTTCTTCTCGACATCATCTTTATAGACAAGACTCGATCCAGCTATCGCAATCGGATCCTTACCGGCCCAACTCCATTTGATACGCAAATAGCAGTCGTACTCTTTACCCTCTTTAACAAAGCTGACAGTTATAGGAAACTTCATTTTCTTTGTCAGCATCATCGTGTCGGAAGTCTTGCCTTTTTGGGTGTTAATAATTTCAGAGGCTCCGATTGTAACTTTGACGTTCTGGTCGGTTTCTGCGGTAAACGTAACTTTACCGGTAATGGGGCATGTTATAAAACCTTCCCATTTGCCCGACCACTGTCTGCCGTAATCGTCGTTCTCTGTAAAGCTCTTATCGAGACTGTCAAGGATAACCAGATTCTCGGCATTGGTAAAATCCTCCGATCCGTACTGTATTCCGACCAATCCGGTCTTTTCTGCGGCAAAAGTACTCGATACTGTCAGCAGACAAACGCAAAAACATAAAGATAGTACCATTTTCTTATCCATGATGGTTCCTTTCAAATCGATAAGAACTTCGTCCGTTATTGTTTGAAACCTGAAGTCTGGAAATCGTCAATGTCGAATACCGCGTTTTTGACCGCATCATCGGCGCCGGGCAAATCACCGCCACCCTTTAGACACCCATTTTCTCCGGAACCATATCTGCTATAGTCTGTCAGCCGATAAGCTCCAGTACGAAACTCGATTCTCTCAAGCGTAGGCATCCTGAATTTCGAACCATAAGGCCTATCCTCATACATCAGACCAACTGCAAATTTCGCATCGGAAACCGCTGTCTTGTCGTTCAATTTCAGATCATAGACGCCTGTTACAGTGTCAATGGAAATGTCGAACTTGATCCACTGGCCCAAGGCATATGAGCCGACACTCATTGATTCGGTACCATTTTGGGCCTTGATTCTGCCGCCTTCGAGTTTGATGCGGACAGGTCTTTGGCCCTTGTAGTTTAGAACCTCGATCTCAAGGTCATTGCTGCCCTTTTGTTTCGCACGCAGCTTGAATGACAGGTTCATCAACGTCCCTTCTGGGAATACGCGAACTGCCTTGGCATACTCATAAGGATCCTTGTCCTCAAGGCGCAGAAACTTATTACCATTATCCTTCGCAACATTAATAGGCGACCACGCGCCGCTGTAAATATTCCAGTTCGTAACGATGCCGCCCGGTTTCATAGCTTCAAAATTGTCATCAACATCCTTCATAACCGTTCCCTTAATCGGAACAGGAACCCTTGTTATCCAGATATCTTCCTTGTTAGAGGAATATGTCAGCCACATCGCCTCGTCGGGCACTGTGCCGTTACCCGAAATTATCCCTCGAACATATCCGCTTCCGCCACCGTCTTTAGAGTGACCCCCAAAACGTGTCGGAGGAGCTTCGCCATGTGCGTTAAGAAAATACGTATCAAAATCCATACCGTCGTCACTCATTATGACAGAAAGCGGACTGCGACCATGAACAACAGGATTATAGACCATCGCATAAAGCCCGTCAGAGGTCCGCTCTCCCCATATCTTGGCGCCGCTGTAATAGATATTCCTGCCATGTCCCACGGCTTTGAAGTATCCTCGCTCCCATTTATCGGCCAGTGCCATCCATCGCCCCTTCCACATACCCACTATCTTACCATCGGGAAGTGTGTACCAGTTAAAGGCCTTGGCATCGAAATCATCGTCCTCACTCGGAGCAAACGCCGCATCACGACCGGCATCGTCGCGCTCTTCTTCATACCACTGCTGAACTATCAGATTGTTAGCGAGCAGTTCATCGACGTCCTTTACGAATTGGGCGTCTGTCGCTTTCTTATAGAAGGGGAAATGCGGCACATTGTCCTTTGTGTATCTCTGGTGGCTATTGAGTCGGACCCAATAGATCGGGCCGTATTTGCCGGGACTGTAAACTTCTCTAATCGCCCTTCCGACACCATTGCCACCATTAGGCGTTGATGGCATTCCATAAAAACCGCTTACAAGCAAACGACCGGCTTTTGTCACGTAAAAAGCCATTCGCTGATGCGCTATGCTGTACTGCATCTTTCCATTTTCGCTTCGATTGCGGAATATTTTCGCAGGAAAAATCGTCTCAGGCTTTACCCAGTTGCGTCCATCCTTCGACCATGTTATCAGGTTATAGCAAGGTTCCTCATGTTCGTTAGTTGGCCCGCTTCGATAGAAAAGCCAGATCAAATCTTTCCAATAGCAAATCATCGGAGCATGATTATACATAAAACCGATACCCGTATTGCCATTTTGCGGATAATTAGGAACTTCCTTCACCGAAAGTTCCGGATGCGTACGATTGCTTCGCATAACCTGGAAATTATGAACGCCAACAATCGGCCTGACCTGACCGTCATGATACTCAATATCGACAACGTATGGCTGACCTCCGGTAAAACGAGGTAATAACTCCGAAACATCGTCATCGTCAAATTCACCTCCGTCACCTTCCTCCCTACCATACCCGGGAATATCCCCGTCATCGTAATCCAGCTCGTCATTAAACACGATCGCCTTGGGCTGACCGGGCCATTCCCAATAGAGACGCAAATAAGCCGGACTTTCGGTAGCGACAAATTCGATCTGCATCCAGTCCCCACCGTCCTTTGCCATTCTCGTGGCAGCTCTAAGGGGCCCGTCTTTAGTCAGCGTATCGATAACAACATACCCGGCAACTATTATACGAACCTTACCATTAGTCTCGGCGGTGAAAGTAACATCGCCGAAATAGGGACCATTGAGCCCGCCAAGCCAGCGAGCAGACCAACCCTTACCCTCATCGGCACCCCAGGTAAGATCGAGGTTCGACAACACATCAAGACCGCTTCGGGGATTCGTAAAATCTGTGCTGTCAAACACTATCCCAGCAAAAACACCATCCTCATCGTCGTCATCATCGTCATCCTGGCCAGCCAGAGCTGTCAATTCCTGCTCTTTAGCATCACTGTACCTGAGATTTTCGCCGGGAACCGTAACCTTCTCACCGCCGGACCAACTCCACTGGATATTTAGCACGCAATCCGACATCCCATCTTCCTTGACGACGCTGAGTTCTATCGGATACTCTTTGCCTTTTTCCATCGTCATAACGCCCGTACTGCTTCCAGATGGCATTGTAAGTATCGTCTTGCCTGCAATCTTCAGCTCCACAGAAACTGAACTCTGACCGCTAAACTGAACATTACCGGTCGCAGGAGCTATAATAGTTCCGAACCAACGAGCCGACCAATCGTTTCCGAAGTCGTAATTATCGGTGGACTTTACTTCAAGACTGCTCATTGGTACTATGCTCTGAACTCTTTGGAATTCCAGCGAGCCATACTGAGCACCGATCAGTCCAGGCTTGTCAGTCGTTGCCTCTTGAGCGTCATCGCCATCGTCGTCGTCTTCATCTTCCTCTATATCCTTTTCAAGAAGCGTCCCGTCTTCGGCGATTTTTAGCTCAACATCTTTTCCGCCAATTTTAAGTTCTATATTGTACTGAATTTTTCCCTGCTTTGAAATCCGCTTGACCTCATCGACATCTGCACTGACATCGCCCAACTCTTTCGTGAACACATCCTGAACTACCCTGGGAACGTCAGCATAATCTATTTCCACCTCTTTTTGATAGAGCGTTCCATCGGGTGCCACTTTTATCATCAAATCTTTACCCTGTGCCGTTTCTGCTTCGATCTTATAGACATCGATCCCATCGTAGTCATCGTCGGCATCGATCTCTGTAATTCGAAGGCCGGAAAATTCTCGTTTAACAACTTCCTGCACAGCCGCCGGAAGAGCCGAAATCGAAGCGCCTTCCAAGGCATAAACAATGCCCGACAAAGCTGTTACGCAAACACATGCCAGTACTAATAGTTTCACCTTGCTCATTTTGTTCTCCTATCAAGTATTAAGCGATTAAATATTATCCCGCACTTCTAACGGTTCTCTGTACTGTCCCCTCATTAATTCGGACATATAAATTACTTTCGATAAAACAAATACGTTATTGAAACCTCATCCTCTGAACGGATTGTTAGTGCAATATGCCGATGGAATTATAATCTTGTTGTAAATCAATATGAGATTAACTGCCCAATATTAGAATTTACCTTATAATCTCAATGTTATTTATCTTTTTTCTTTGGCTTATAAGTACCTGAATTGGTCGAATTGGCTCTGACTCGCAGTAAAAGTGCTCCACGGCCATTCTTAGGTTTGATCAAAATACCATAGTCTTCTCCGGGATCGAGTCTGGGAGAGAATTCATACTCCTGCTCGCCCAATATAGGCTTTCCCACAGAAAGGCGGACACCCTCAATCGGCTCGCGTTTTTCAACTGACCTTATCGTCATCTTAAAACCGGACAATAGGATATCATCTTTTTTCTCGTCTTCGGTCGCCTCGGTTATCTCAATATCAAGCCCTGTCGATAATTCCATTTCCTTAAGTTCAAACAAACCGTCAGGTCTTTTGGAAAAATACTGTATTGGCTGAGTAGCCTCAACTTCGAAGTTCCCGGAGGAATGTTCAAACAACAAAATCTCAAGCGAGAACATCATGCTTATCTTGCTGTTAAGACGCTTTGGCTTCATGGAAGCTGCTATGGGCATTTTTTCGTCCTTCCAGTAACAATTGCCCTTTTTAAATTCCAATTCATCTTTGCCAAAATCGAAACTGCCCTTGCTAAAAATCTTAACCATACCTTTAAGTTCTTTGGGAAGATCATCAATCCAAAGATCTTTATCCTCTTTGATGTCGGATTGGACGATTCCTTTTATCCTGAATATCTGGCAAAGAACCTGAATTTGATTCTCCTGGTCATCAGGTGCAAAGAGCTCAGTGGGAACCAACATAACAATACCGAACAAAATAAATATGCTAATCCGTCTCATGTTAAATCCCTTCTGGTTCATAAGCCGTAAATGTGAGTTTACCATCCATAAACTCGAGCATTTCATCGTCGGAAGTAAAATCGAAGGGATTCTCCTGTGAACTATTCGTTATTATAAAAGTCTTCATGTTCACTACACGCGGAGGCATAGATTTCATCCGAAGATAGTCCGATGTGTACATCCCGAACAAGCCAGCGGATATCGCCAGAACTGCTGCCCATCCTACAGGGATGCGACGGGTAAAGAAATCTGTAAACCTGACACGCTCCGGCTCCTGAGAAAAAATCCTGTCTCTGAGATCCCTGTCCGGACCTGCCAAAGCTACGGATTTTAATTGTTTCTCGAAATTGTCCATCGTTATTTCTCCATAAATCCTTGCATTTTCTCGATACCGCGTCGATACCAACTCGTTATCGTCCCTAACGGTCGCTCGCGGACATCGGCTATTTCCTGAAAAGTCAAATCAGCATACAAATGCTGAACTATTGTCTCACGCTCATCTTCTGAAAGCTTCATCAAAACCTCGGCTATCCTGTGCCTTAACTGTTTTTGTTGTGCCAATTCACTCGGGCCCGTTGTATCAGCAAAAATATACTCAGGAGCAAGCATCTGCTCCTTTTTGCGGCGACGCAACTGGTCGATCGCCGCGTTGCGAACGCTGCGGAACATATAAGCCTTCGAATTACGAGGTACCTCGGTAAGACGCAAACCCCGGCTAAATGCCTCATGAATCGCATCTTCGGCAAGCCCGGCACATCGAGTAACCGACAGCGCACAGGTGAAAAGCTGCGAGCTACACTCATCGTATATCCGTTCCATTTCACGTCTAACTTTTCGCATAATATGTCAACGCAGGAGTTCAGGGCACTCATGCCCAAAAACGCACCATGTGCGTTCTACCCAATAAAATGACGTATCCAATAGTTTTTTTTATGCAGATTTAAACTTTTTCTTCAAAATTGGCCAAAACAGGGCATTTTTTTTATTATATTATCGGCCCAACCCTAAGAATTATATTACCAAACTTTAAACAACCTCTCATTAAAACAAAAAAACACGCTTGCATCGATTGGAGAACGGGTAAATCCGGCATAAACGTTAGCAAGAACCGTCTCGGAATTAAGGGCACATGCTGCAATCACCTCGAAGCGAATTTTTCTTATTTTAATCAGTTCTCACCAGATCGTCAGGCGAGAGTCCTTCCGGGTACTCGTTGTACTCAAAGCCTCCGTACGAAGCCCCCACACCGAACAGTGTAGTTCGTATAAAAATTACCCATAATATATCTCCTTACAACTTACTTCTTTTTCGCCTTTTTACGTTTATTTCCTTGAACTTCGGTCAAAATTCCGATTCTTACCTTTGGCTTCGACTCCGAGATCACCATCTCGGAGAGCACTTTAAATACAAGTTTGAACTGCTCGTCATATTTGCGTTCTATAGCCTCAATTTTCCGACGAAGAGCGGTATTACCGGCTAAAATCTCACGAAGTTTCACAAACGTACGCATTATCGCGATATTAACTTCAACAGCACGTTTACTCCGAAGAACGCTTGAAAGCATCGCAACGCCCTGTTCCGTAAAAGCACGAGGCAGCTTGCGAGTTCCACCCCAACTTGATATTCCAAAATGGAACTTCAAGTTTTCAAATTCTTTTGCGTTGAGACGGAACATGAAATCCATGGGAAACCGTTCGATATTACGGCTCACGGCCTTATTGAGATTTCCCGTCGATACTCCGTATAGCTGGGCCAAATCCTTATCGAGTATGATCTTTTGCCCTCGTATCAGAAGAATACTTTTATATATCCGCCCTACTGGAACAATTGACTCTACTTTCCCAGCCATATCTTCCTCTCGAATAAACAAAAACTATAGAACTGCCCCAACTCAATTATCTAAAAAAACCGAAAAAGCCGCCGATTGCCTTTTCGACAAACTTTCTAACAAAAAATTAGTATTTCAGCAAGAATTATTCCATTTTTTTAAGAATTTCCCCATAAATCGAAAATGTCGCAGATAGAGTTTATTCGCCTCGGGCGGGGCAAAGCCGATCCGTGCTATGGTTGGGTTTATCCCACCGATAAACATCCGCCTACGAAGTCGGCCTCAACAATTAAAAGCTCAAAAGTGACAGTTTGAGTCATCTCCCGGTGCACCAGCATGCTACAAGATGACCAGCACCGACATCCTTCATATCGGGTATACGCTCGGTACAAACTGCCTCTGCCAGCGGGCAACGAGGATGAAACGGGCATCCGCTCGGTGGATTCAGGATACTCGGTACTTCACCACCAGATGCTGTGCGATGACCACGGCGTCCTGGGTCAACTTTTGGAATCGCTGACATAAGAACACGTGTATAAGGATGCAGTGGATTAGCGTAAAGCTCCTTACCATCGGCCAATTCGACTAATCTGCCCATATACATCACCGCTACCACATCACAGGCAAACTCCACTACCGCGAGATCGTGAGCGATAAACAGATAGGTTAGCCCGAATTCATCGTGAAGATCCTTTAGCAAATTAAGTATCTGGGATTGAATCGAGACATCCAGTGCACTAACCGGCTCATCGCAGACTACGAGCTTTGGCTCGAGTACCAACGCCCTGGCCACGCCAATACGCTGACGCTGACCACCGGAAAACTCGTGCGGATATCGGTTGATATGGTCAACAGAGAGACCAACCTTGACTAACAGCTCCGCAACTTGATCGACTAATGCCCTTCCGGTTATCTTCTTATGGACTTTCAGCGACTCGCCCACGATATTACCCACCGTCATCCTCGGATTGAGCGAACCGTAAGGGTCCTGAAAAATAATACTGATATCACGTCGAAGCCCTAACAATTGCTTACCACGTGCGGCGAGAACATCAATACCCTCAAACTCAACTTTGCCGCTGGTCGCCTTGATAAGGCGCACGATACTGCGTGCAACGGTAGTCTTGCCACAGCCGCTCTCTCCGACGAGGCCCAAAGTCTGACCGGGCTTAATCGAAAAGCTTACGCCATCGACAGCCTTTAGATGACCGACTGTGCGTTGCAGAAGACCCTTCTTAATAGGAAAATAGGTCTTAAGATCATCAACCTTGAGAAGCGGGCCGTTTGTGTTGTCCGTATTTTGATTCATATTCTTTATATTCTTCACTACTTTCATATCCCCGTGCATACCAGCAGGCCACACAACGGCCCGAACCAACGTCCCTAAGCAGGGGTTCCTCATTCTGACATCTCTTATCGTCCCGGCCTACCGGACAGCGGGGATGAAACTTACAACCGCTCGGAAAATGAAGCGGATCAGGCACACTGCCTGCAATAGTCTCCAATCGATCACCCTTAAATCCAAGCCGCGGAAGCGATTTCAAAAGCCCCTGCGTATAAGGATGCAGCGGTTCGCTAAACAGCGACGTCGAATCGCCAACCTCAACTATCCGTGAGGCATACATCACCGCGACATCATCGGCACGCTCAGCTACGACACCAAGATCGTGCGTTATCAGCAGAATACTCATCCCATTGACCTTCTGCAATTCGTCCAGCAAATCCAGAATCTGGGCCTGTATCGTCACATCCAGCGCCGTCGTTGGCTCATCAGCAATTAATAGCGACGGTTCACAGCTTATCGCCATCGCTATCATCACTCTTTGTCGCATCCCGCCCGACATCTGGTGAGGATACTCCGAAACACGCTCATTGGGATCCGAGATTCCCACCCTGTCGAGCATATCAGCCGCATCGGCCCATGCCTGTTCAACGGTTTTTTTCTGGTGCAACTGGATCGCTTCGACAATCTGCTCACCTATTGTGTAAACAGGATTAAGGCTCGTCATCGGCTCCTGAAAGATCATCGCTATCTTGTTACCGCGAATTGCCCGCATCCTTTTTTCGTTAAGCTCAAGAAGATTACGCCCGTTAAATAATATCCGCCCACCGACAATATCACCCGGGGGACTCGGTATTAACCTCATTACCGAAAGCGCGGTAACACTCTTACCACAGCCGCTCTCACCGACAAGGGCAAAAGTCTCCCCGCGTTTGATATTTATATTAACGCCCTGAACGGCATGGGCAGTACCATCCTCTGTGAAAAAACTCACGCTCAAATCTTCGATCGATAGCAGATTAGCGTCTTTACTCACACAGCCTTCCTTAATCGCGGATCGATAGCGTCCCGCAGCCCTTCACCGACAAGATTATATGCCAACACAGTAAGAAATATCGCTCCACCGGGAAACAGTGTCAGCCACCAAAGGAACCTGCCCGTCGTACTAACACCCAAACTTAGCATCTGCCCCCAGCTCGGCGTCGGCGGCGGGACACCAAATCCAAGAAAACTAAGCGCCGCCTCGATAAATATCGCACCGGCAATGCCAAATGTGGCGTTAACCAAGACCGGTGCAATACCATTGGGAAGCATATGTCGGAATAAAATACTCCGAAGGGGTAGGCCCAATGATAATGCCGATTGAACGAAATCCTGCTTGCGAAGCTTGAAAAACTCGGCCCGAATGAACCTTGCGTCACCGGTCCAGCTTGTAATACCTATTATCACCATAATATTGAACAGGCTCCGCGGAAAAAACGCCACGATAGTAATAATCAGAAAGAACACGGGGACCGCCATCATTATTTCAACAACCCGCATCCCGATAAAATCCACCTTACCCCCGAAGTAGCCTAAAATCGCACCCACAAAAATACCGATCACGCTCGATATCCCAACGGCAACAAAACCAACCGAAAGAGATATCCTGCTGCCGTGAATCAACCGACACAGCACATCGGAACCAACATCGTCGGTCCCAAGCAAGTGCTTCAGGCTTGGCGGCTGCTCACGCACACTCAGTTCCACATCACCGAAACCATAAGGAATCGGAGTAAATACAGCTTGAGATGCCTTGCCGGAACTTGCCATCAGCTTGTAATCGGCGGCATCATGCTTGAACGGCAGAAAAATATACAAAGCCACAGAACCAGCAATCATAATACTCACATTGACAATTATCTGGCGCCATAAAACACTGCCACGAACCGATGGGTCAACCCGCTTGCGATTGTGCCGAATCAAAAACAACTGGACAACACCCAGGATCGCTGTCAGAAAAATACTGAAATCACTCCACTTTAATCCGGCGAAAAGTGGATACCTCATGACTCCGTCAATGACAATCTTATAAGGCTTATCATTGGCGATAAAAGGCGCAAAGATCGCTAACAGAAAAAGAAATACAATAAACGCAAGGCTGATCTGGTTAAGCCGACTCTTGAAAAACTCACGCCAGACCAACTCACCGTAAGATATCCCCCAACTTGCTTTTTGTGTTAATCTTTTGTTCATATTTACTACAAAATCTAAAAAACGGCTGCCGACAAAGTCGGCCACAACAACTAAAAATTAAGAACTAAAAATGCTTTGTAGAAAACATGTTCCAGATTGTCATTCTGAACGAAGCGAAGCGAAGTGAAGAATCTGTTTTTAAGTCAAAGAATCGAGATTCTTCGCTGCGCTCAGAATGACAAATAGTATCTTTTCTACAGAGCAAATTCAAAATTATCATACAACGCCCTCGAAGCTTATCCGCGGGTCCGCTATCGCATATGCAATATCACCCAAAAGCAGCCCGATCAAATTCAAAAATCCTCCGACCGTAGCAACTGCCATCACAACATTATAATCACGGGTCGTCACCGCCTCGAATGCCAACAGCCCCATCCCGGGAACACTGAATATCCTCTCGATAATGACCGAGCCTGCCAACATCGCTGGAAGCAGCGTGGCCATTATCGTAATCACCGGGATTATACTGTTGCGAAACGCATGACGGAATATGACCACGCGGTTCGAGAGCCCCTTGGCCCTGGCTGTGCGAACGTAATCGGCACGAAGACTATCAAGCATCCCGGCCCGGACCTGCTTGGTAAGATAAGCAAAACCCGTATAAGTAAGACACGTCACCGGAAGAACCAGATGCCACAACCGGTCCCAGAGCCATGGAAAAAACGCTAACTGGTCGGCGTTATTACTGCTAAGCCCAGCCGGTGGAAACCACATCTTAAACGCAGGACCGCACAAATAACCAATCAGCAACTGCCCTACTAACATAACCGGCAGCGACCACAGCATAAACAAAACCACCGAACTGGCCCGGTCGAAAAAACGCTTGTGCCGGACCGCTGCGAACACTCCCAACGGCAGCGATATTGAGTAAATCAAAACGAACGCTATCAAATTAAGAGTAAGCGTAATCGGAAGCCGCTCTTTGATAAGATCTATCACGGGGCGATGGTGCTTGAGCGAATCGCCGAAATTAAGCATCGCAACATTTTTTAGCCATATCCCATACTGAACGACCAGGGGCTTATCCATGCCATGGAGCTTTCGCCGCTGTTCGACAACGTTGGCCGATCTCTCGGCATCCATCTGCCCGCCCGGACCCATCGCAAGCGAAAACGGATCGCCCGGTGCGGCACGGCTGATAGCAAAGACCATGATCGTTATCCCGATCAGGGTCGGAATCATCAACAACAATCGCCTGACAATATAAGTAGTCACCTAATACCTACGACATACAAACTAATACTTCTGCTTCGACAACGGTACATACCACTCGCGCTGATCCAGCCCAAGCATATGTATCTTGACGTTTTTAAAACGCTTATCCAAAAAACGCTGCGCTGGACGAGTATAAATAAATGTATAAGGCTGCTCCTCATGAAGGATTCTATGAAAGCGACGGTACATTTTGTTTCGCTTATCTTCATCAAGTGTTCGCCTCGCCTGTTCCATTAGAGAATCAGCCTCAGGATTATTAAAACCAACATAATTCGATCCGCCTTGCATCTGCGACGAATGCCATACTTGATACGGATCACCAGCTAATCCTCCACCCCAAGCCATGCTGACCGCATCGAAGTCTCTTTCATGAACTTTCTGAATAAAGACCGACCACTCATAAGGATCAGGCGTCACATCAATGCCAACCTTCGCACATTCGTCCTTAAGAAGTTTTGAGATTTGTTCATGTAATGGTAAATTACCAATCTGATACTTAAACCTAAATGCCACTCCATCCTTGTCACGTATTCCATCTCCGTCACTATCAATCCAACCTGCTTCATCAAGCAACTCTTTTGCTTTGCCCGGATCATAAGGCCAGGGTTTGATATTCGGGTCGGACTGAGAGCCAAAAATATAAAAAGGACCAGTTGGAATCTGAGCTTCAGGTACTTTAAGCAGATGTTCACGGATTGCCTCACGATTCACCAGATATGTCATAGCCAACCGCACTCGTTTGTCCGCAAAGAATGGGCGAGCCTGGTTCCAGCCTATCCAGAAATAACCAACTCCCGGATGCCAATAAGACAAAGAATCTGTTTGCTTTGTAAACTCCGGATCTTTAGAAAGATCCGCATATTGTTCCGCCAATGGACGCATAAAATCAATTGCTCCAGAACGAATCGCCTGAACCGCAGCAGTATGATTGGTTATGAACCTGTAAACTATCTTCTTAATCTTGGGTTTTCGGCCCCAGTAATTCTCATTGCGAATTAATACAACTTGACGGCCTACATCCCACTTCTCGAATATGTAAGGTCCGCTGCCTATGGGATTGGATATCCGTTTGTTGAACTCTGCCGGGTCATCAAACTGATACTCATGTTTCGGAAGAATCCCGGAACTTGACAAGCATATAAACTCAACTGACTTGAAATATACCTGCTTCATTATGAATTTGACCTCACGGTCGCTTAATGCAACTACTTCCTTGACATCCCTATAGTAGTTAGCCAGACTTGTCGAATCCACTCCCGGGTTCACTATCGTCTCGTACGTAAATATCACATCCTCAACCGTAATCGGATGTCCGTCGGAAAAGTGGATATCATCCCGCAGTTTAAAAGTTATCTCAAGACCATCTTCTGATACTTCGTAACTTTCCGCCAACCACGGTTTAAGTTTGAACTCGTCCGGGTCGTATGCCAGCAAACCTTCAAAGATACTATCCAGAACGATATAATTTGCATACATTCCAGAAGAGTCATGAACTGTATGCAGCGTGGAAGGTTCCCCTTCAAGTCTCCATATTAACCAGTCTCCCTCGTCCCCAGGATATTCCTCCATAGGAAGGTCGGCTCGTTTGGGGCCTCCTGTTGCTGTGGGTCTGCCCGTTGACGGGACGTTCGCAGCACGCTCGAGGATCATGTTTAGCCGCTCATAGAGGCGGTCCGATTGAATCATCGAAAGAATCTGCAGCAGGATCATCACCGCAAGCAGAATAAAAAGCACAAACGTTGCCCATCCTGAACGACCGTTCATAGCTATACTCCAAAAAATTGTCCAAATCTAAAAAGAACGGCCATTATATTACACAAGCGGCGCCCGTTTGCAAAGTCAATTATACTTTTGAGCACCCCTGGGAACATACCATTCGTGTTTGTGAAGACCAAGTCCATGGACTTTTACGTTTTGAAACCGCTTATGCAAAAACCGCTGTTCGGGTCTGGTATAGATGAATGTATAAGGCTGCTCTTCATGGAGAATACGATGAAAGCGATGATAGAGCTTATTACGCTTTTCTTCGTCGAGAGTCTTTCGGGCGTTCTCAATCAGCCCATCAGCCTGGGCATTGCGAAAGCCCACATAATTCGATCCCCGATTACCTATCTGCGAAGAATGCCATATCTGGTATGGATCCTCCTCAACCACTCCGTGCCAGGCAAGATTCACAGCATCGAACTTCCGATCAAGCAGTTTCTGACTAAACACAGACCATTCATAAGGTTCCGGTGTAACCTCAATACCAACCTTCCCCGCTTCATCTTTGAGAAGCTTGGCAATCTGGGTATGCAAGGCAATATCGCTGGCTATCATATACTTGAATCGAAACGCCACACCGTCTTTATCACGAAGACCATCTCCGTCGCTATCGACCCACCCAGCTTCATCAAGCAACTCTTTAGCCCGCTCCGGATCGAAAGGCCACGGCTTGATGCTCTTATCGCTCTGTCTTCCGTGGATATAAAACGTCCCTGTCGGAACCATCGCCTCGGGACTCCTCAACAGTTTGCTGCATATCAGCTCTCTATCGACAATATGCGTCAACGCAAGCCGCACACGACGGTCGGCAAAAAATGGTCGATCCTGGTTCCATCCCATCCAGAAATAACCTACAAAAGGAGTCCAGTACGACAAACACTCAATATCTTTGACAAACTCAGGATCCGCACTCAATTCGGTAAACTGGTCCGGCAAAGGACGCATAAAATCGATATCCCCCGAGCGCATCGCCTGAACCGCGGCAGTATCATTAAGAATAAACCGATATACTATTTTCTTAAGTTTAGGCTTTGGTCCCCAATAGTTCTCATTCCTTCGAAGGACCACTTCACTTCCCACGTTCCATTTATCAAACACATAAGGTCCGCTTCCAACCGGATCGGATATGCGATTGTTAAACTCCGCCGGATCTTCGTACTGATAGATATGTTTCGGTAATACTCCGATACCGTCAAAACTCAATATCTCAAGCGTCTTAAAATACGCTCTTTCCATTATAAATTTGACTTCACGGTCGCTGATCTTTATCGCTTCTTTAACATCACGGTAATAATTAGCCAAGCTCGCGGCATCGATCTTCGGATTAACTATCGTCTCATACGTAAAAATAACGTCATCGGCTGTTATGGGTACACCGTCTGAGAAATGCACATCATCCCGCAGGCGAAATATCACCTCAAGTCCGTCGTCACTGATTTCGTAACTTTCCGCCAGTAACGGCTCTAACCGAAGCTCATCGGGATCATATTGAAGCAACGGCTCAAAAATATTCTTGCTCACATAGCCATTGGCTATCCAGACATTATAAACGCTACCCAACGAACTTATAGGATTCAGCGTCGCAGGTTCGGCGTTAAGCCTCCACACAAGCCAGTCACCTTCATCGCCCGCATACCCTTGGGCGCTCACCGTCGGCTCTTGTCTTTGAGTGCTAAGCCGCCTGGCGATCACAAGTTCCAACCGCTCATAAAGCCTCTGAGACTGGATTCCGGAGAGCACCTGGAGCAACAGCATAATCGCTAACAGAACAAAGATGACAAACGTTACCAGCCCCGACCGTCCATGCGCCATTCAAATATCCTTACAATGCCTAACAATGCCTATTTATAACGCTGCCGTTCCTTGGGAACGTGCCATTCCCAGTATTTTACACCCAACGACTTATAAATCTTAACATTTTCGTACCGTTTATCAAGGAGCCTGAATGTCGGCCTGGCGTATAAAAAAGTATAAGGCTGTTCCTCATGCAAAATCCGCCCAAGCTTACGATACAATTCATTGCGTTTGCCCGCGTCCAGGATCTGGCGGCCCTGCTCGATTAGCACGTCAGCGGTCTCATTGCTAAAACCGACATAATTCGATCCTCGATTCTCGATCTGCGAAGAATGCCACAACTGGTACGGGTCCTCCAGGACATCACCGCCCCAGCCCATCACCATCGAATCATAATCATGGGCAGTAATCTTCGTAATCACAACCGACCATTCAAAAGGATCGGGAATAACCTCAACGCCTATTTTCGCCGCCTCGTTCTTGAGCAATCGCGATAGACGCTGATAAAGCACCTTGTCACTCGAATACATAAACTTAAAACGAAGCGTCACGCCGTCCTTATCACGCAAACCATCCCCGTCGCTATCTGTCCAGCCGGCCTCATCGAGCAGTTCTTTCGCATGTTGGGGATCGTAAGGCCACGGCTCGATACTCTTATCATTCACAGGCCCTTTAATAAAAAACGGTCCCGTAATGGTCTCCCCATGCCCCTTGAGTAATTCGGCAATAATCTTTTCCCTGTCGATAACATGTGTCATCGCCAGGCGAACCCGCTTGTCCTTAAAAAACACTCTCTCCTGGTTCCAGCCAATATAGTAAAAGGGACTACCCGGCGACCAGAACGAAAGACAACGAAAGTCCTTCGTGAATTGCTCATCGGCAGCTAATTCAGCAAACTGGTCAGGCTCGGGGATAATCATATCAACCTCGCCGGATCGAAGCGACTGGATCGCCGCGACTACATTCGTTATAAACTTAAAAACAATCTTCTCCAGTTTAGGCTTCGGACCCCAGTAGTTTTCATTTCGTCGAAGAACGATCTGCCGCCCGCTGTCCCATCTTTCAAACACAAAAGGACCGCTGCCAACAGGATTGCTACGGCGCTTATTAAACTCCTGCGGATCGTCGAACTTATATTCATGCTTCGGAAGTATCCCGAAATCCCAGAAGCTTAAATTCTCCAGGGCCTTAAAATGCCTCCGCTTCATCACGAACTTCACCGTCCGCGTATCAATTCGCTCGACGTGATCAACGTCAATATAGAGATTCGCAATATTCGCCGCATCGACACCGGGATTCATGACTGTCTCATAGGTGAATATCACATCGTCGGCGGTAACCGGGACTCCATCGGAAAAATGAATATCGTCCCGAAGTACAAACGTTATCTCAAGACCGTCATCAGAAATCGAATAACTCTTGGCTAAGTGCGGCTCCATTGTAAGATCGTCAAAGTTATAAAATAGCAGGGGCTCGAAAATATAAGGAACAGTCATCCATTTGGCATATATATCATTCTCGGCCGAAAAATTATTCAAAGTCTTGGGTTCAACTCGAAAAGCCCAAACAAGCCAGTCACCTTCATCACCCGGATATTCTTGCCCCCGGCCACCGGAAGGCAGTTTAATTTTGCCCGGACCAGTCGCTGATTTTTGCTCAAATGAGTTAATCGCAGAAAAAAAGCGTTCTTTCTCAATCATCGAGCGGATTTTCAAAAGGATGATTATCGACAATAAGACAAAAATTAAAAACGCCCCAACACCGCCTCGGCCTCGCATATATGTCAAACCTCCATTGTTTGAACTATACCCTTAAGGGTAGTAAAAGTCCGCGAATAAAACCGTAACTGATTGTTCTTAAGTTACTTACCCGCGGATAAACGGGAAAATTCAATCGAGATCAGTATATCTAACTCTAACTAACCAAATTTGGTTTCTGTTTTAACGTAAAGAGATTGTAATATATTACGTTAAAATAATCTCCCCAAAAAAACAAAACCGCCTCGATCCCGGGCCGAATCCACAATTTTTCTTTTTTCCTTTGGATTTATTACTTTACCAACAGTCCCCCGGAGCCCCCTTTAGCCTGGGCCTTAGGGCGAGGATTGAGACTGACAGGGCTCAACAGGGGTTTACCGCTGCCGTCCTGACCGTAATCAAAATTGTACTTCTGTGGAATAAGCCCTTTACGTGTTCCGTCGCCGAACAACCGGTTATGCTCTTCGGTCAACATGCCCAAATCGTTTCGCTCAAGAGCCTTCTTTATTATTGACTGCTTGGAATTAAGCAATTTTTTGATACACTTATCTTCAACCTCGACAAGAACCGATCGTATCTGAGACCTCGCCAACGGACTCAAAGGCTCCTTACCCTCAAGATCCATGATATACCTTTGCATTACATACGAGCATAACTGGGAAAAACATCGGCCGACTTTATCGCTTCCGGAACGCTCCGAAATCATCTTCCTGAACAATGACTTTAGAATCACACAGTTTGAACTTTCATTTTTAACAGAGAAGTTAGCGTATCTGACAATCCGTTTGTCTGCAAGGCGAACCAGCAATTCTTTCGCCTCCGGTGCCTTTACAGCGGCAGAGAAATTCGCTATCGAACCTACAATTTCATCTTCGTTACAATCGGCGATTTCATTTAATTTATCGGTTATTCGTGACGCCAACTTCTCATTGGCAGGCTTGTTTAACTCTTCGATAATCCGACTGTCAGCTAAACAGCAGACTGAAAGATATTGAATAACTGTGTTACGACTCTTCAACGTCCTGAGCACCAATTCCGTTATCCGAAGATTATCCAGTTGATCTACTAAAACAAGCAAATTAGCCGTTACAAGAAAACGTCGATTCTCAGGACTAAGCCTCATCGCACGATCGAACGCCATTTTTATATGCTTAAAAGCCGAATCGTAGAACTGACGCTCGTACTGTTGACTCGAAGTTTGCTCGATAGAACTCCTGCGTTCTTCTATCTCAAGTCGAATCACCGCAATTTCCTGCAAATTCCGTACTTTAACAAGTCCGTCTATTGCCTGGGCAACGAAGGTCTCTATTACCGCAAAATCCGCATCAGAGAGAACCTCCTTTTTACGTACAGCATCGATTGCCTCGGTATCAAAAGCACAGATTGCCGGGCTCGATAGAAACACCAACAGGCTAATAATTAACACAAAAAATCCAAATCGAGTTCTCATAGTTACAAACCACCCTAAAAAAGCAAGCCAAATTCAGCTTGGTCATATAGTCTATATTATCCACTTTAAACCGAAATGTCAAGCCAATTTGGTACTTAGAACAATTCTATCGACTTAATACTATTCATTTTAACCGTTCTATTCCGCAAAACCAGCACTTGGGATTGCAATATTTTAACAACAAAACACACAATTTCTGCCAAAAACCATTGCTTTTTTTGCAAAATATTGTATCATGATAAGTATTGGAACCGTTATTTATGAGGGGTATATCTTAGAGATTATTAATTGGAACACCAGAAATTGATCAAATCCATATTACAAGAGAAAACCGCAAAAAAAAGCAGTTCATCATTGCGCGTCCAAATACTCTCAGGCACAATAATCTGGGCAATCCCGATAATCTACATAGCCATGACCGCCGGATGCCAAAGGCAAAAAGCACAAACTGAACCACCCAGACACGAGCCAAATTGGGTACAAACAACACCGACTTACTCAAATGAGACACCCGAGACAAACAATATCGCAGAACCAACACCTGAACCCAATGAAACTCCCATGGCCCCGATAATAGAAATGATAAGGCTGGTTACGTCCGATAAGGCAGGGCCTAACAAACCCCCGATTATTCCGTTCGAAGCAAACGAACCAAATATTCCAGAACCTGAGCCACCCAAAACAACGGAACCTAACCTGGTTATACCAGAGCCGCCTGTCACAGAAGCCAATGAGCCAAATACAGCACAAGCCGATGGCACTCCAACGGAAAATACGGTTGCCAAGAAAGATGCAAGAGATTTCCACAATAAATTCTCGCATATTTTCTCCAGGTACGTCGATAAAAACGGACTCGTAAAATACAGCAAATTAAGACGAATACAGTTCGAACTTACAAATCTACAGCGCAATTTCGCCAACCTCGACTCGAAAGAATACAATTCATGGACCCAAAACGACAAGATCGCAATGTGGATTAACGCCTGGAACATGCAAATTTTACGCATCCTCGTTGATTATTACCCAGTTGAAGATTATCGATATCCACTCATCGTGTACTGGCCTGCTGACAGTATCAGGCACATTAACAAAAGACTTGGAGATTCAATTGATGGCATAAAACGCCAGAAAATCACCATCATGGGAGAGGAATTCACCCTTAAGAGCTTACAGGACGAAATCTTACCCAAGTACTTTAATGAACCGAAAGTTTTCCTTGCAATATCTCAGGGTTGCCTCGGAGGCCCCCCTCTGAGACAGGAACCATATTATGGGTATAAACTCCAACAGCAACTTGAAGAACAAATCGGAAAATTCGTCAAACAAAAAGGTACATTTGATATCAACATAAAAAATAAAACCGTTACAATCTCTGCGATATTTGAGCCAAAAGAAATGTACGGTAACGACTTCAAAAATAAATATGGAACAGACAAGAAATTCAAAGACCAAAAACCCTTAATAGGAGCCATACTGAATTTCCTGACTCCATATCTAAATCCACAGCAAAGAGAGTTTCTCGAAAAAGAAATCTTCAAGGTAAATTTCAAAATTTTTAACTGGAAAATCAACGATAGCCCCGAAAAATAATGATCACCTTCTTTAGAGCTTAACCATCAGAATCGCTCCATTTTTCATTTGACTTTATACTTTCCTCTGATAACATACCCTTTTCAAATTAGAATAATAATACTCTTAGCGTTGAAAGGCTAATATTCCGATGCCACGAAAAACTGCAAAAAAGAACGCTTCAAACAGCGAAAAATACCTGTTTACAAGTGAATCTGTAACTATGGGGCACCCCGATAAAGTGTCGGACAACATTTCAGACTCAATTCTCGACGCAATGCTTGCTCAAGATCCCAAAAGCCGCGTCGCATGCGAAACTATGGTCACTACCGGAATGGCAGTGGTTGCCGGCGAAATAACAACAAAAGCCGTCGTCGATATACCAACCATCGTCAGAGAGGCAATCAGGAAGATCGGATATACAGATCCCGAAATTGGTTTCGATTGCGAAAACTGCGCCGTCATCGTCGCACTCGACAAGCAGAGCCCGGACATCTCACAGGGCGTTACTGAAGGAACCGGACTACACAAGGAACAGGGAGCCGGTGACCAGGGACTCATGTTCGGTTTCGCTTGCAAAGAAACAAGCACGCTTATGCCAATGCCAATACATTTGGCACACCAGTTGACAACACGGCTCGAAAAGCTAAGACAGAACAAGAAATTAAAATGGCTCAGACCCGACGGAAAAAGCCAGGTAACCGTAGAATACGAAAACTCAAAACCCAAAAGAATCCACACCGTCGTAATTTCAACACAGCACTCACCGGATATAACGCACAAGCAGCTAAAAAAGCAAATCATCGATAAAATCATCATGCCGGTTCTGCCCAAAAAACTCGTGGACAAAAAAACTATTTTCCATGTCAATCCAACAGGCAGATTCGTCGTCGGAGGACCAAAGGGTGACTGCGGACTAACCGGAAGAAAAATCATCGTCGATACCTATGGCGGAAGAGGAAGCCACGGAGGCGGGGCCTTTAGCGGTAAAGATCCAACAAAGGTTGACCGTACCGCAAGCTATATGGCACGCTACATCGCAAAGAACATCGTCGCGGCTGGACTCGCCGATGCCTGCGAGATACAGTTATCCTATGCAATCGGTGTCGCACAGCCTATTTCAATCCTCGTCGATGCCGAGGGAACCGCAAAAGTCATCAGCGAGCACGAAATAAGCAAAATCGTCCGCGACATCTTCCCGCTTACACCAAAAAAGATGATCGACCACTTAAAACTCGCAAGACCGATCTACGAACAAACATCACACGGCGGACATTTCGGAAGAAACTTACCCGACTTCACCTGGGAAAAAACCGACATGGTAAACAAACTAAGAAAAGCCGCAGGACTAAAACCAAACAAAAAATAAAAAACAGTCTCTGTCATCATGTAAGAATTGTCTTTGAGATTTCTTCGATCTTTTCGGTCGTTCCTCTAACCAACAAGCATCTTTAGAATGTCATCGATATCGGCTGTTGCCAGGCACGTACAGGTATCGGCTGAGCCGTAATACATCCATAACTGATCACCTCTTTGCAAAAGTCCCGTTGGAAAAACAACATTAGGTGTCAAACCCGATGTTTCATAAGGTGCTTCGGCCTGGAACACCCAGTTTCGCGAACGGGCAACGGTCTTATGAGGCTTATCCTTATCCAACAGCGCAACTCCGACACGATAAACCAAATGACCACCATAAGCTTTGACTCCGTGATATATCAATAACCATCCGTGCTCGGTTAATATCGGCGGTGGCCCTGCTCCGACCTTGGCACCATCCCAAGCTGGACCTCCCAATTCCGGCAGAACGCAATGCGGCTCACCCCAGTGGATCAGATCGGGCGAATATGCCGACCAGATATGCTCGAGCCCGCCGGCGTCAGGCCGATGCAGAACCGCCCAGCGCCCGTCGAACTTTGCTCCAAACAGGACAGCGTCTTTGTTGTTGGGTGAGAATATAAGCCCGATTCGCTCGACAGTAACGAAATCCTTCGTTCGGGCCAGTGCAACTGACGCCCCGTTACATGAATACGCTGTATAGGTAATATACCAGCACTTCTCTTCGGCCAGATATGTTATCCTCGGATCCTCACAGCCCCACTGCTCGTACCGCCATTGCTCCTGACCATAACGAAGCAGTGGCTCGGTTTCGATCTTCCAGTCGGTAAC
>SDBT01000334.1_pt1 | contig 72308 bp, 108 predicted proteins | sample 2277101 | NCBI WGS metagenome assembly SDBT01 (sample SAMN10404973, study PRJNA504765) | marine sediment metagenome | isolation source: marine sediment core GS10_PC15, 103 cmbsf | place: Arctic Ocean: Southern Knipovich Ridge | collected 2010
AAAATGAGCATGAAGAAATACGACAAGTACAAAGTCATCGAAACCCCATACTACTATGATTGCCCAAAACAGAAGGCACCCGTCACTAACGAGTATAAGGACGCTATGAATCTAATCAAAGTTAATTTGTCTGTGAGATGCTGTAAGATTGTTAAAACTGCCCGTCATTGCCAGGATAAGATCCAGCAACGAGTGTGTACTACCAAGGCAGACATCCATAACTTCTTCAGTGGGCTCTCTATGACCATTGCTTACAATCCTACGAGGAAAGAGGACTCCAGACGGGATGAAGTAAAGGCTAGGAAAAGAATATACAAACAGCTAGGCATAGCGTGATGGGCGGTGACATAATATATAAATGTGGTGTTTGTTTAGATACTCGCAGAATAGGAGTACATTCTTGCCCTTATTGCAAAACCAGGAAACACGATCAGATCCTAGTCGAGCAAAAAGAAAAAGAATGGAAGATCGACACCATCAAACGAATGAAGTATCAACTGGACTTGGAGAGTGAAACCATTCAGGAACTCCGAGCCACCTGTAACTATTGTAGTACCATGAGTGGTTATCTTTCAGATCGATCTGTTATGATTAGTGAGATCCACGCAAACCTCAACATGAAACTAGAGGAGTTGCAAAAGTAATGACTCTGGTATTAACCACATGTAGAAAATGCAAGAAGGAAAAGTTGATGACTAAAGAACCCTACCTGGAGTTCGCCAAAGAATCGTTATGTGCTAATTGCAGGAAACTAAAAAAGGGGAAGGAGAATGGCTGAAGTTTTCGTATGCGAGAGGTGTGATCGTTTTATTACGTTTGGAGTGAATGGTCATCATCGTGATTGTCTTAATGACCCAAGAAATAATAAAGGAAAAGAAACAATGAATGATAAAGAAAACAAAATAAAAACATACAGTAAAGCAGCAATGGCAGTAACATTCATCGGTCTATGCGATGCCACATTCCTTTATTGCTATGGGATGATAGAAAGGCAAGACAGAATGAGTTCAGAGTGGCTTCAGTTTGGAGCGGCGGTAGTTATCATTTCTAATCTGATAGCCACCATACTTCTGATAGTGGGTCTGGGAATTAAGCCGGATGACAAATAAAGAAACACTCCCAATCAATTCAATCGGTCAAGGTTGTATGGGGTGTGGTTGTACTATGATGATAATCCCGGTGATCCTCATCATAGTGGCTCTGTGTGTAGTAGTTATTGTTGCTCTCCTCTAAGAACCAGATAAAAACCAATGATGTCGGTATAATAGAGTATGACAGTAAAAGTAAAATTTACGTATGGTCTGAAGCATGGTCGCTTGTTTTCCGATCTTAATAAAACGTTGGATGACATGATGGAAGATGCGATGAGAAAATGTGCTCTTCAGATTCAACAAAGATTAATAAACCCAAAGGAACAGACGATGGCAAAGAAATTAGAATGGATGAAAGCACATTACTCTTTACAGTCTAAGTGTAATCGATTTAGCATATATAATAAACGCCACGGTGGTTACATGCTAGTAGATCGATCAGCCGTATACAAGAACCACCCGAATAAAGAAGGACGAACCATATACAAACTCCAACGACAAGCAAAAGAAAGAGCACAACTAATAATAAACGAAGAGGAAAAGGATATGAAAAAGAAAAAACGTTACATCAAAACTACATCGGAACAAGCAGACGATATACAGACTAAACTCGGAGCAGGTCAACCAGTGACAATCCCAAAACCAATGAAGTTATATTACGTATGCCGTAATCGTATGAACCCTATTGTTGAGGTTAATGCATCAAACGATGATTGTGGGCATGAAGGTCAGCACCGGATGTGTGGTAATTGGCAAGATGCGCATACCCATTTGTTACATTTGATTAATGATGATGTGATTCGTTTGGCGGTTGAAGAAGAAGACCTGTATGACGAGTTGGAGAAAGTCGAGAAGATGAAGGAGCCGAAATCCAAATGATATTAGATGTACAAGCCGATGATTTTTTCGAAGTCTATGGAGATATAGAAATAAAAGTTTTTGTGGACGAGAAGGAAATAAAGTTCGTAAAATATATTGATATCACGGAAGGTTATGTTGTGTATATGTTGACTGATTGCGAGGAAAAACTTATTATCGAAAATAACGATATAAAGACAGAAAAGATTTCAGGAGATGTGATGGTACAACTCAGGAAAAGGAAATGAGCAATAACATAAAACTTATGATCTGGGGAGCTGTCATTGGTTTGGCGGGTCTGGTATTGTTAATCCTCTCCAATACCAATGTCCTCGTACCTCTAGGAGTGTTCATTATGATGTGGGGTAATAACATGCAACTGAGACAAGAGATATTAACACAAGCTCACTTGGATCGTCTTAAGGAGTTGGAGAAATTAATGGTGGAGTGTCCGAAATGACTGAACCTCTGTTTATTAAATGCCCAACAGCAGAAGGGGCTGATCTAATCACTTTCGATATGGATGAGGTGATCGCCTTCCATGATATCGGTGGAACTTATGACACCCAGGACACATGCCATGTGTTTGTGCGAGGAGTGTCTAATCCTTTTCATGTGGCAACAACCAGTGATAAGATTCGTGATTTGGCTAAAAGACTAAGGGATAAGAGAAAGGTGGCGAAGCAGGGTAGTCCCGATTCGTCCGACATATACCCACGTTAATAATTAAAAGGAGAAAAGTAACAATGGCAACTCAAAAAGAAATCGATGAAGTGAAAGAAAAATTCACCAGTATGAAGGACACAGTGTGGGACTACATAATTGAGCAGGATACGGAAGAATTATTGCAGTTGTATCTCATTTCGCTCAAGCAAAAACTGGATGGTTATAAAAAGACGATGCAAGAAACAATGGAATCCCTAGCCAGCAAAGGAGGTAATATCCGTATGGCTGGCAGCACAGCTGACACCATGAAACAACCAATGCAGGATCTTCTGGACAAGCATGCTCAAGTCGGTATTTATTTGGATGGGGTTCGGGAGTTGATATCAAAGGCAAATTCTCTTATGGAAGTATTGGACGATGACATTGAAGACGAAGAGGAGGATGACGATGTTGAATAAAACCACAGACCTTAAGACAACAACAAAATATGTGGTCAAAGACACATATGATATTTTTATTTGGACGATGGAGGTTACTCGTGAAACTGAGAACGGATATTATATTAAGAATAAGTATGATGCATTCGAAAGGTTTTGTCAGAAAAATGTCAGTGATCAAAGATGGTTCGACACATTCCAAGAGGCAAAAACACATGCTGTGACTTTGTGTGATAGAGAAGTAAATAGATTGAGTACATCATTGACCCTCGGGAAAGTAAAAAGAAATTTTTTAATGGAATTAAAAGAAGAGGACTTGAATGATGAATAAACGACAACGTAAAAAGAAAGAGCAAAAAGAAAACATGAAGAATTTCGACAGATGGATTTCTCCAGTTGCTTTTACTTCATGTGATGCGGCTAAGGCATTGAGGAAATTCAAACAAGCCTGTCTGGGTCTGAAGGGGATCTTGATAATCCCACCTCCTCTTCGTTTTCTTCCCATAGGTGAATAATGAATTGCTACTTTTGCGGATACACGTTGACAGGTAAAAAAATAGAAGAAGAAAGAACCTGTATTTTTTGTGACGAGCAATTACAATTTGAAGATATGAATCGACAAGCAAGAGAACTAAACGAAAAACTAAAGGAAAAAGAAGATGAGTGACCCAATAATAGAAAAATCAAAGCTACACGAAACAATCTCCGCAGCAATTCGGGATGACCTTCCAAGACAAGTCTCAAAAGAACTGAGTGAATATATTAAACGTTTGGAAGACGGTCAGGAAAAGTTCGAGGAATTAAAACTCAGTCATAAAGATTCAATCCAACGCATCCAAGAATTGACTAAGACTCTGGATGAGAAGTATGATGAAATAAATAAGTTATTGATAGTTGTTGATTCATGGGAGGTTCGTTTGAAAGAATTACATGAACGAGAACTTTCGTGCAATGAGCGTGAAACTAATCTTGCTCAGACACTCGCACAAATGCAAGTTGAATCTGCTTTCCGTGAACGTGACAACGTTCTGACACTGGTTGGTAGAGTATTCGCTCTTCCACAAGTAACCGTGAGTCGGCAATTCAATCATAACATGAACGGCAACCATGATGAAGCCACAGGAGTAAGTGACAACAACCCATACCCTGCCCCACAGAACTGCCTCGATAGTAAAACAATAACAGAAGACGAAACCACCATAACCACTGAAGGTAAAGAAATCTGATGGTTAACATGCCCGAAGACAAACCAGAAGAAATAAAACCAGATGGTGCGAAGGCTCAAAAGAGTTACTTCGAGCAATATGCCAAGAAGCCTTATCCTGGACGTGATAAAGAATATCTCAAACGATTGGCATTCGACTGTATGGGAAATTTGGTATGCTGTACATGGTTAATGCCGATGGATGTCACCAGTGAGGAATTAGCCCACACATTTATTCCACTTGCTTTCCTGAGTGGACCGGACTATTCCAGATACTTAAAGAAACATAAAATTGAACATTTCTTTGCACATGCTGTGAATCAAGTCCATCCTATAACCCCGGATCTTCGATTCGGAAAATACAATGCCGTTGAATATCTCACTGTTCCAGAAGCCGAAACAGTCATAAATTATATGCAATCAATACAGGATTTCATGAAACAACTCTAAAAATAATTCTGCCAGAGTACTCCCATACTCGCCCCTTAGTTAAGTTTTAGCAGGACTTGACTAGGGGGTTTTTTTGTTTATATGTAGAATAGATACATAGCAAAAAGGTAATCATTCCTATGCCAAGAACGAAGCACACCAAAGAAGACCTTGCTGCCAAGTTACAAATCCTCCGAGATGTCAACCGACAAGCAGCCGAACTATACGTGGATGATGTCATTCTCAATGACAAAAGGAAAAAGTACAATAAACACTTCCATCCACGAGAAGCCTTGATAATGATGGCTCAGGGAGCAAGCAAACTTGAGCTTTGCATAGAGTTGGGAATAAGCAAAACCACTATCATAAGATGGGAAAATAGTTATGATGAATTCCAAGTTGCTATTCAGCTTGGATTGGAGATAGGGGAAGCATGGTGGAGAAAGCAAGGACGGGAAAATATACTCAATCCATACTTTAATTCTCAGCTATGGATGATGAACATGAGCAATCGCTATGGATGGACTCGCCGAGTGGAAGGCGCAATTTTAACTATTGCAGGCAAAGAATCCACAGAACTCGCGCAATTAAAAGCAGCAGAAAACCCGGATAAGGATACATTAAATGGCAACATCGGTAGTGAAGAGCAAGAAAAACTCCTTAACCTCCTCATCGACTGCGGAGTCTTTGAAGAGGCGGATTTCGAAGAAGTTGAGATCCCGTCTAAAAGGAACAGACTTATTGAGGCTGAAGTGGACTAAGTACATACCACATGAGCCCACTCTAAAGCAAAAAGCATTTTTAATTCTCAACTGTAAAGAAGCATTTTACGGTGGAGCTGCAGGTGGTGGCAAATCTGATGCTTTGCTTATGGCGGCTTTGCAGTACGTGGATGTCAAAGGGTATGTGGCATTGATCCTGCGATCTACCTACAAAGACTTGGCTCTCCCAGGTGCGATCATGGATAGGGCTCATGATTGGCTTCAAGGAACAGATGCCAAATGGAATGAGCAAACCAAAACCTGGAAGTTCCCAAGTGGGGCTCGTTTGGTGTTTGGTTATCTGGATGGTCCCAATGACCATTACAATTACAAGTCTGCTGAATTTCATTTTGTTGGGATCGATGAAGCAACCGATCTGAGATGGAACCAATGTCTTTACATGTTCAGTCGTTTGCGGAAAGCAGAAGGATCACCCATTCCAATTCGATTTCGTTGCGCTTCCAATCCAGGTGGTCAATCTCATAACGAGATCAAAGAACATTACATCGATCCCGAGACACGTTCTCCCGGAGCAATTTTCATACCATCCACATTGATAGACAATCCTTATGTGGATCAAGAAGATTACATAGACAATCTAAATCGATTGAATATTGTGGACAGGAAACGGCTGAAAGAAGGTGATTGGGAAGTTACTGAGAAAGGAGAGCTGTTCGAGAGGGATTGGTTCGATATCATAGATCCCATCAAAGTTCCCAAAATAAAAAAGAAACTAAGATGGTGGGATTTAGCAGCTACTGATCCAGAAAAGAGCAAAACAAAAAACAAAGATCCCGATTATACAGTTGGGGTTAAGTTGGCTTTCAAAGATGGTATTTTCTATGTTGAGGATCTTATACGAGTAAGGATCACTCCTATGCGGATCGAACATTTAATAAAGCAAACGGCAGTTGTCGATGGTCCCAGAGTAGAGATTGCAATGGAAGAAGAGCCGGGAGCATCTGGGAAAATTGTCATTGACCATTATAAAAGAAACGTCCTCCCAGGGTTTACATTCAGAGGATACCCATCATCCGGGGATAAAGAGTTTTATGCCAAACCATTATCGTCTTACGCAGAAGGTGGTTATATAAAACTTGTCAAAGGTCATTGGAATAAAGATTTGCTTGATGAGTTGGTAGTGTTTCCCAATGCCAAATACCATGATGATCAAGTGGATGCCCTGTCCAAAGCATTTGTCAGAATGGCAAGACGCCGCTTACCTATGTGGCCAAAATAGTTGACAGCATTCCCGAAAAAAGTATTTTAATATAAACATAGCAAAAGGTAGCCATTCTTATGAGAACGAAGTTTAGTGGAGAAGCTGAAGTTGAAAGTATGCGAGATTTGGTTGGTAGGAATGCTATCACAGCACTCAGCACTACTTTACGCCGGCAAATTGGTGGTTCTTTAGGGAGTCAGTACGGGGGTTGTCGAGATATCTACGCAGCATTGGGATACAACAAAAGCCCCGACTTTCGAGATTTTTTGCTGAAGTACAAACACCAAGACATCGCTTCTCGTGTGATCAATGCCCCTGTCCAATCAACATGGCGTGGTGAGGTTAAAGTAGAGGTGGATGGTGATGAATGGGAAGAGTTCGCCGATTTAGCAGATGACTTAAAATTGTATGGTTTCTTTAATCGTGTGGATACCCTGAGTGGTATTGGGCAATTTGCTTTGCTTTATGTGGGTTACGATGATGATGATCAGAAGACTCCTGCAAAAGAAGTAAAGAGTGCAACAAATATTAATTTCGTCAGACCATACGGGGAGGGTAATGTCGAAATACACGAATGGGTAAATGATGTAACAGATAAAAGATTTGGACAGCCTCTTACCTACAAACTCACTTCTGAAAATGATCAAGATCAAAACAGATCCACTACCACCTCTGGTGCAAATATAAAACCACGAGTGAATCTACTTGTCCATTGGACTCGTGTTCTGCATATTGCTCAGGGTTTGCTGGAAGATGATGTTTTCGGAACATCCCAGTTGGAAAATATATACAATCGATTGGACGATCTGGATAAGGTTCTGGGTGGTGCAGGTGAAATGTACTGGAGAGGAGCTTTCCCGGGCTATGTCATGCAAGCTGACAGTGAAGCAGATATAGATGAAGACGATTTGAAAAAGATGTCTGCAGAGATGGAAGAGTATGTGAATACTCTGAAACGATATATCCGAGTAAGTGGTGTGGATATCAAAGAACTTAAACCACAGGTCACAAAACCAAATGACCATGTGAACTCTATCGTTGATATGATCAGTGCCGCAACTGGCATTCCTCAGAGAATCTTAACAGGATCTGAAAGAGGGGAATTAGCATCCACACAAGATCAAAAGAACTGGGAAGCTATTGTGAATGAGCGTAGACTTGATTTTGCACAACCGATGATCATCGAGCAATTCATAGACGATGCTATAAAATATGGGGTATTGAAAGACGAAGATTATGAAGTGGTTTGGCCAGATCTATCTCAGATGGATGGTGCTCGAACTGCTGAAATTGCGGCAAACCGAGCAAAGGCATTGAAAGATTATGCTATAAGCGGTGCAGATCTTTTCTACCCTCCAGAAAAATTCTTGACACAGATAATGGGATTTTCAAAAGAAGAGGTTAGTGAAATGGTTGGTGAAGGTATAGCTGCCCTGGATGATGAAGATGCGGATGCTATTGCTGCGGGTGCTGCTGAGACTGAAATTGCATTGAGCATAGCCGATAAAGCAGCAGAGCGTAAAAGATTACAAACTGCTACTGACTAACTGAGGTGTGTGAAATGCCAACATTAAATCCAAAACTTAAACCACCCACATTAATTACTACTGGCATTATTGTCGGTCTTATACTTTATTTTTTATTTACTAAATATTTCTAAAAGAGAACACCCCTGTAATGTGCAAAAAACATTTAACCACTAATGCTACATTAGCGCAGAGAGATCCCACCAAAACTCTTACCTTGCGGCGGAGATTTGTTGCTCAGATGAAGAAGCGTTTTAGCATCTTAAAAAAAGACATCACAACATCCATCGTCACCAATGATGCATTTGGGTTGAATGAAAGACAGGGGCTCAACCTTCTAACACCAGCTGCTCCAGGTGCTTTTGATTTTCCTTTGCTTGAAGATCAGATATCAGCATTCAATGCATGGTTGCTGACTGAGATCGATAATACTCTGCTCGACACTGTAAGTACCATAAGAGGGGCTCAACCCTGGACAGATCCATTCATAGCCAGTGCCTATGCTGCAGGGCAAAGACAGGGAACAGCCGGTTTGCGTACAGAAGGTATTTTGATTCGAGGAGTTGAATCTGTCTTTGAAGGAACGTTGGGGCAAGGAGTCCCGGCTTCCAGAGTTCGTGTTTTGCAGGCTCGTGCGTTTACTGAGTTGCGAGGAGTCACCAATGCGATGGCTCAACAAATTTCGAGTATACTAACAGACGGGTTAATCGCAGGAGATAACCCAAGCACAATTGCTGCGGCTATTAATGAACGAGTCGATGCTATAGGATTAGTCCGTGCAAACACTCTTGCCAGAACAGAGATTATCCGAGCACACCACATGGGTAACATCGATACTCTTGAAGCAGCTGGTGTCCAGGGTGTCAAAGTATTGGCTGAGTGGGCAACCGCTGGAGATGCCAGAGTCTGTCCCAATTGTGCCGTTTTGGAAGGACGAATTTTTACATTAGCTGAGATCCGGGGATTGATCCCTCTCCACCCAAATTGCCGATGTGTGGCATTACCTGCAGGAGTGGGGGAAACAGTCAATGGTAAAGATCGTTTTGTGGATGATATCCCAGAAGAATCTATTCTGGGTGATACCGAAGAAGTGCAGGAACTCTTGGATGTGGTTCCAGTAGCACAGCGAGTACAGTTGCTCCAAGCGAATAAAAGAATGAAACAATTAGAACGGACGGTACAGAAGCAAGAACAGATTATTTTAAGAACAGCTGAGACAACAAGTCGTGAAATAAAATTGCTACAGGGTGGTATATCCCACAATCAAGCCGGATTGCCCATTGCAACGTACATAGGTGAGCTTCCGGGTCCTAATGGGTATAACGGCTTAAATGGGGCAGTTGGCAGAGGCATCGTACATATTGAGCAGATTGAGCGAGATGTTCTAGTCCATATGAATGATGGTTCTGGTTATCGTCTATTGAACATGAAAGCAGATGATGTGATCGATGGAGTGGATGGTATCAATGGTATTGGGATTAAGGATATCGATTTTGAAAATAATACCCTTGCGATAACTCTGACAGATAATTCACGACATGATTTAGGCAATCTAAAAGGAGAGCCGGGGGTTGGCTTCATTGGAGCTGAGTTGGTAGATGGTGAAATTGTAATACAACGCTCAGATGGTAAAGCTCTCCACATAGGTAAATTTCCTTTACCAGAATTACCAATTGCATTGCCCATACCAAATGCTGTTCAAAAAATAGACAGAGGCAAAAAGGGTGCTTTGCTTTTAACGATGACAGATGGAGAAGAGATTGCATTAAATGCACATACTCCTATAGGTGTCATTACGGATATTGAAATCGGTCCTCGTGGAATCAGATGGAGAAAGAATCATGTGTGGAGTAAATGGGTTCGACTGAGACGGGGAGGGGGCGGAGGGGGAGGTGGCTTATCTTTTGTTTCAACTGACGACACATTGACAGGTGACGGGACTGCCGAAAATCCTTTAAGTGTTGTTGGTGGTGGTGGTGAGGTAGGCGGAGCAGATTTGAATAATGTAATGGTTCATGAATATGATCCTGAAGGAAATAAACTTGCAATATCACCACAAATAAGTTTTAATAATAAAGGTCAAATAACCGTTTCTGGAGGGTTTACAATTGCCAACGTTTGATTCCAATTTTCATAGAAATTATGTCAGCTTCGATTTACACGAGCCGGGATATCTCAATATTCATAACAGTACCGGCGGTAATATTGCTTTGCTAAAAATATGTGTGTTCTCGGGTGGAGTTGCTGGGGACAATGATCTGAAAAATACAGAAGTGCTGAGTAGTTTCGATCAACTAATTGCAGGAATAGCAGTAGGTCAATACACAGGAGTCAATAATGCCATTGATATCGTGGGTCCTATCGCTGATGGGTTTGATGGAATCCTATGTGGTATGGGAACGATCTTCGATTTGGATACCAGTTCATTAACAGGTGGGGCAGATGTCTATACGGATACCTCAGGAAATCTGACTTCAACGATTACTCTTCGCAAAGTTGGATTTTGTATTGTCAGCGATGCTTCAGCCGGACAGCTTTATATTGATGTCGTTGGTGAAAAGGGTGAGCAAGGAGATCCAGGTGCTGGAGGGGATCAGGTATTTGAGCAGTTTGTTCATGTCGATGATAGTGTGGCAGTTTCAGTCGGTTTCAATTATCAAAGTTATTCAGCCGCAGCTGTCTATGCTCAGTCAATCACAACTCCAAGTTATTTTCTCCGATGGACAACATTAATCCATGGTGGTATCACAGAAGCGATTGTTCGGAAGCCATATATTTTCCCAACTGGTAATGAAGGAGAGGCGGCATTAGTCATTGGTAATTTAACCGATGATGATGTGGATGGGTCTTTCGGGGCATACCAAACTATTAACTGTTCCTATGGTTCAGACGACCCAAATAAAATAAGCGTGGTCAAAAATTCTATAATAAATGATCAGAAAACGACTGTGAATGGTGGTTCGTTATGGCTATACAGTTCTGATCTGTATACTTTCGGAACTCCCAATATGTCAACACTCGCAGAGATCGGTATTCTTGAAGGATCTACAGCGAATATCGGAAACTTCAGCAAAGTCACGATGTATGATGGATATTTAACGATGTTGGGAAGCGTCGGTAATATTCTCAACATGTACAGCGATGTCGGTCAATTGTACCTCACCCAAGCAACTACTATCGGTGGGGTGTTCTCATATGGAGGGACTGTCTATGGCGGTGGTAATGTTCTTACTCTTGATACGTTGGATAGTGAAATTATGAACACACTCTTATACGGAGTTACCATCGTGGTGGATGGAGTGACCTTGACCACCTCTAATATCAATGCAAATACAAATGGTGTTATTATCACCACGATAAATGGTGGTGTCTGGAATAATATTGGAGGCTTATACAATCCCAGCAGTTCTGGATTGTTATCGAATGACGAGCAAAGTGCTATTGATGAATTAAGAGAGTTGATGGCGAATGATCGGTTCGAAGATGACACTGAACGCTCCACCACATTAGAAGATCCAAATTGGGCAGACTATTTGCCGGTTGCACACACGACAATAACTTTGCCAGCGGGTGACTACCGATTAGATACTTTAATAGCTTGGAATTTAGATAACATTGTCAAAGATGCACAATTCCAAATACTATTAGATGGTGTTGTTCTCAACGCAAACCCAATTAATCAGGAATCAAAAGACCCCAATTCAATTTGGTATTTGGATTTATTTGAGTTTGTGAACTTTCCAACTAAGACAACACACACCCTTCAATTGCAGTACAGAATCGAATCAGGTGCCGGGGTTGATAATTTGACAGTACATAATCTAAAATTTCATACTTGGAGGACACCATAATGGCTAATGTATCTATAACGAAATCTGGTATTTTTGATAATGTAAATGATCTGGATGTGGAGTTACAGGGCAACGAAACATTTGGTTCACGGTTTATCGGAATAGGAACACAAAAAGAACCAGACCCTCCAAATCCAGATATCGAAACTAGTACCTATTGGTTTAGTAGCATTGAAGCAGGTGATGAAGATGAACTTGATATTGTACTTGCTGCTTATGTTGACATCGTAAGAAATGAAGTCGAATATGTGCAGTACAAGATACAGACTATTGGAACTACTGCGAAAGAATTAATGCGCGTTTTGATTCTAGAAGATTGTGTTTATTTCATCATGGTACGTGTCGTTGGCAAAAAAGATGACTTCACAGACCGAGGCGCATATGAAAAAAAGGTATTGTGGTACAATGTTGGATCAGGGGCAGTCCAACAAGGAACCGTAGTAACGGATTTCAGTCGTGAATCAGTTGTAGGCTATAATGTTGCTTTCGTAGGTGATGGGGATTATTGCTCTATTCAAGTTGATGGAGTTGACGGTGACACGGTAGATTGGGAAGGTCATTTTCAAGTAGATATGGTATAGGAGAAAATTATGGTCACACAAATTAAACGAAATGCAGAAGCACCTATAAATATAAATCGTCCTTCAATAGGGGATCTTGGGCATATTGTTACCAGAGAGGCCCAAGTACGTGGGTGGTCTGTCTCAGACACAATCCTATTAACATTAGTAGATGCCACCACTCACGAATTTACTTTAATAGCAAGTGCTGATTACCCATTTGCTACAACACAAAATAATTAAGGGTTAAAAAGATTTTGCTAGAAAATTTGACAAGACAAGCAATTTTCTTCTATTACTATTAAATGGAGCATTTGACTAATGGCAATTAGAACGTGGGTCGGAAACGGCGATAGCGCAAACCCGAATGATTGGGACAATACTGTCAACTGGAAAGAAAGTACGGTCCCAGTTAATGGTGATGATGTTTACTTACGTGATTCCCAAATTTCTATTTTAGATGGATTGGATCAGTCTGCTATTACATTGAACAGTCTGAATATAGACATGACCTTCACCGGATTAATTGGGAATGACTTCACAGAGTTTTTAGAAATAGCCTCCACCAGTGTAGTCATTGGAACTAATGACACGGCAAAAACTCCGCAAGGAAGCAGACGACTGAACTTGGATTTGAAATCAGGAACAGATGCTATTGAGGTGTTAAACACGTCAAGTTCTAGCCAAGACCTGGACAGAGCACCTCTGAGATTGATCATCGCAGAAGCCGGTTGTAAAATTTATATCACCAAAGGTGTCATAGGGATCGGAGATGAACCAGATCAAACAGTAACTTTTGATGAATTGAATATAGCCGATAGTGAAGCTACGTATTCTGTAGGTCGCTCAGTCACCTATGCTGATCTGAATCACCAAGATGGAACGGGTGATGTGTATTCTATGCCGACAGCATCTCTGAATGTGGAAGGTGGGACTGTCAATACCTATGGAACAGATGCTCTACCAGTGTTAACGGTTGGTTTAACCGGGACTCTGAATGCCAATCATATTGGTGTAACGGCAGCCGCAACTCTTAATGGTGGTTTGCTTAATTTACTTGATTCCACCATACCGAGAACTTATACAGCATTGGTACAAAAAAGAGGATCAACTCTTTCATACGATCCTTCCATTGTTACTATTACCACCTACACTCCTGAGCAAGATGCCAAAGGAATCAATATAGCACTCAGTTAACTTAAACGAGGAAACCAGCATGCCACAGTTACAAAACATCACGATAAACATTCATAAGTTACTCCGCACAGATTCTTATGGTGGGGTGACTTATTTAGTTGCTCCAGTTGTCATGCTGAGACAAGGTGTTTTCAATAACATCCTTTACACCAATGAAGAGTTAAGGAAATTCCCTGAAGCCTGGAACGGTCGTGATGTACCAGTAAGACACCCAGAAGTCAATGGTGAAAAGGTTTCCGTAGCCGATCCAAAGATTATTGAGGAGTCTGTAGTCGGTAAGGTCTTTAATACAGAATTTGTTATGGAAGGTGATGAAGGTGTGCTGAAAGCTGAGTTATGGATAAATGAAGAAAGAGGCAAAGAACTCATCCCAACTGTGATTGAAGATTTACATAAGGGACTCCCTGTGGAAGTATCTACTGGTTTGTTTACCGATACTGAAATGAAGTCAGGAACGATTACAAATGCTCGTGGACAGGCTCAGATGTATGGTATGATCGCCCACAACTATCGCCCAGACCATTTAGCCATACTCCCAGATCAGACAGGAGCTTGTAGCGTATCTGCGGGCTGTGGGTTGAATGTCAATGAAGACAAAAGAACTGGTAAAGAAGCAGAAAAAGAAAAGAAGAAAGGGGTGATCAAAGCTCTTGCTGAGTTCCTGGGACTTTCGGGAGACGATGTGGATGTCAACGAAATAAGTCACAGCGATATCCGCACACAATTACGAAACCTTGTTCCAAGTGGTCCCGATGAGTTTGTGTGGGTTATGGATGTGTTTGGCGACCATTTTATTTTTGAACGTGAAACTGGAATGGTAACAAAACTATTCAAACAAGATTACAAGATTGAAAATGATATCGTTTCTTCAGTTGGAGTTCCAGTTGAGGTAATTGAGAGATCAGAATTCGTTGAGGTTGCGATGGTAGCCAACGACAAACAAAAACAAACACCTGCCGATAAGCAGGACGAAATAAAAAGTGACAACAAAGGAGTCACTATTATGAATGAAGAACAGCGCAACGAACTGATCGGCGGGATCATTGCTAATGATGCAAATGGTTTTGCTGAAGAGGATCGTGCTATTCTCGAAGGTATGGGGGAAGATGCCCTAACCAAGATGGCCGTAGTCAAAAAGACTCCGGAGACGGACACAACTAAGAAAGACCCTGCAACAAATGCAGAGGACTGTGGTTGTGATGGCAAAGAGACACCTGCAGAAACACCAGCAGTAACACCCGCAACCAATGCTCAGACACCTTTCACGTTGGAAGATGTCGCAAAGGTAGTTAAAGAAGGAATTGACAAGGCACTGGTTATTAACAGTAAATTGCCAATCGTCAACGCCATTCTCGCAAATGAGAAGAACGTACTGACGGAAGAAACTCTGAACACAATGGACGAAGCCGGCTTGAAAAAGTATGCTGATTCTATTGCGGTGAATTTCTTCGGAGTCCCTACGGGTGATCTGTCTGCAACAAATGCAGATGAAGAAGGTCCAGAAGATATGCCAATTCTGCAGTTCAACGCAGCTGCCGGCGAGTAACCAAAAACCAAAAAGGAAATTGAATCATGTCCAGTAAAGGTGATGATTACAATGTGAATACAATTAACATCGCTGGTGATCCGATTCGTTCAGAACGGCTCGCTAGTGCGGTAATTACTCCCGGGATGTTAGTTGAACTAGGATCAGCTGATGAAGTTGCTCCTTACTCAGATGCTGATGAAGCAGCCCATGTTGGTGTTGCTTTTGAAGATGATCTCCAGGGCAAAAGCATCACTGATGTTTATGCAGTGGATTCACTTGTTCAGTTTAATTCCTTCAAACGTGGCGAAATTTTCAATGGTCTTTTGGCCAATGGACAGACAGTCGTGATTGGAGATAAGGTGACAAGTAATGGCGATGGCCGAGTTAAGAAAGCAACAACTGAAGATGTGGTTGGTATCGTTCTTAAAGCGGTGGATATGAGTGACTCAAGTGCAGCGGATCCAGATGGTCGGGTTCCTGTCCTAGTCGTATAACCAAAAACCCAAAATAAGGAAACATATTATGGAAGGTTTTTATCAAGGAAAAGTTTACGGCAATGTAGCTAATCGGTTACTCGCTAATGACTTTAATACAAATGCGCTACGGACGAATGACACTCTTCGCAAAGATGAGTGGAAATTCTATGATATAGCTATTATCAAAGAGGCGCAGTTGCGTCTTAATGGTGTGGCTGATCTGATAAGCCGTGGATTGACCTTCAGTGTTGCCGGTGGGTTTGGAAAAACCGTCTTGGAATACGAAGATCAGTCAGACATCAATGATGCCTCCGTGTCAATGGATGGCTTGAACTCAGGACCGAATGATCGCCCAGAATACGATCTGAAATTCCTGCCCTTACCAATTACGCACAAGGACTTTTTCATCTCTGCGCGTATTTTGCAGGCAAGTCGTACAACCGGACAGTCATTGGACACAACATGGGCAGAACTCGCAGCACGTAAAGTGTCTGAGAAGCTCGAAACCTACCTGTTTCAGGGTTCTGGTGATTACACATTTGGAGGCGGTACTATCTTCGGATATACTGATTTCCCAGATCGTAATACTGGAAGTCTAACTGCAGACTGGGCGTTGTCCACAACAACTGGTGCTGAAATCATAACCGATGTATTGGCTATGAAACAGACAGAAATTGATGACCGTTTCTTTGGTCCTTACGTTCTGTACATTCCTACAGCATACGAAACCAAGATGGATGAGGATTATAAAGCAGATGGGGATCAGACCATCCGTGAGCGTATCCTCGCAATTGCAAACATCTCGGATGTGAGAGTCTCTGACTTCATGCCTGCTAATAACGTTGTCCTCGTACAGATGACACAAGACGTTGTTCGTATGGTTGAAGGCATGCCTTTCACCAACGTGCAGTGGGAAACACAAGGATCAATGATGTTCCACATGAAGGTAATGACAATCAATGTCCCTCAGATCCGTGCGGATCAGGCAGGACGTTGTGGACTCGCTAACTTCGTTGCGGCATAACATCAATCATATACAAACGACTAACCATGTCGTTTTATTTTTCAATTAAATATTCCCTTAACCATAAGGAATTTCAAAATGCCAAAATTCAAAGTATTAAAAGGTAAGCATCGTGAGCCTTCAAAAGGCAAAGACGGAAATCTCGTTTGGAGAGTTTATGACAGGGGTGAGATTGTCGAATCCGACAGTGACCTTTGTGCAAAATTCAAAAACAAGTTCATGAAACTTTCTGATTCCGCTAACCCAACCAATACGGAAGTGGAAGCTCAACTCGCCCAACATCAAGAAGAAGAAGAAAAAGCCAAACGTGAAAAAGAATTGGCTGATGAGGGGGACAACGAGAATGAGGATGAAGGTGGTCTTGAACTGAAGATCAAAGGTCGTGGTAACAAGCGTACCGTGATTGATGTTGCCACAGGTGAGTCCGTCCATAGCGGTTTTCTGACGCTCGAAGAAGCGAAAGAACTTGTCGAAAAGTATGCTGCTGCAGAAGACGCAGATGAAGCTCCCGAAGAGTAAATACTGGAGAGTTCCTAAAATCTGGAATGAGTCCACTGCCTATATCATAGGGGGTGGACCTTCCGTCCTTTCCACAAATCTTGATCTGATCAAATCCAAACGAGTCATCGGTTGTAACGATGCTTATTCATTTGGTAACTGGGTTGACATTTGCTACTTCGGTGATTGGTATTGGTTTATCAAACACTGGAGAAAAGAGGTCACGAGAGAGGACGGTTCCACTCATCCAGGTTTGAAGGCATTCACAGGTCTACGGATTTCCAACAACAAGCAAATCACTTATCCCCACCTCCCAGGAATCAAGATCCTCCGCCGATTTGGAGATGGTCTTATCACAATCCCTGGTGCTATTGCTTGGAACGGAAATACGGGAGCTTCTGCTATAAATCTTGCTGTTAATTTAGGAGCAAAGAGAATAGTTTTAATCGGTTTCGATATGGCATTTAAAGATGGTAAATCAAATTGGCATGAACCATTGAAGAAAGAACCAGATCCCGATTGTTATGAAAAACGTTTCATGCCGAATATGAATTCTATGATTAAGCCTCTCAAACAATTAAATATTGAAGTACTAAATGCAACCCCCGGCTCTAAACTTGACATATTCCCAATGGTCAAATTGGAGGATGTTGTATGAATGACTTATTGCACAAATGTGTGTGTGGAAGAGTTAAAGGGATCTTGAAGGTCATAAACGAGATCGATGTGGTACAATGTCAGAGATGTGGTATACAGCGCCAACGCCTGAGTATGACCGAAGAACAGTATGGTAAATTTTACGATGACTACCATGACGATACCTGTGAGAAGTATTACCATACGTATGAGCAAGATCGTAAAGTAGCCCACCTGAGAATGAAGGCATATAAGGTACACCCTTCAAAAAGATTGCTTGATGTGGGTTGTGGAAACGGGGCATTCGTTGACGAAGCAAGAAACCAAAATATAGAAGCATGGGGCAGTGACATCTCCCCAAGTCTGGATGAACATCCTTTTGTTTACTCTAGCAGATGGCTCGAGAATATTTACTTTCCTACCGATCATTTTGGTACTATAACAATGCACGATGTTCTAGAACATCTGATGGATCCCATAAAAACATTGAAAGAGATTTTCCGGATCACAGACCAAGAGGGAGTATTCATTTTAGATTTCCCAAGGTTCCATGTTGAAGAGGGTGTCCATCATTGGAAAAAGATTGAACACCTTTGGATGTTTGATGAGGTGCATTTAACTAGAATGCTTCGTAAGGTTGGTTTTGTAGTGGATCACGTGAAGCATCCCATCCCAAGTAAGATTGTTATGTACTGCCACAAACCAGTGCAAAAGAGAGTTAAAATTTTAGTGCCTCCTGGGATAGGTGATATCTATTGGAGCATGGTTAAGATCAGAAGTTTTTGTGAAAAGAATAAATTGGGAATACCAGATGTTTACATTTCCTCTTTCGACAAGAGCAAGGATCGATCCATTGAGTATGTGAAGCGAATTCCTTTTGTGAAGGCTGCTGGTTATGTACATCACAAAGGAGATAGTCCAGATTGGAGAGCAGTGTGGACAGAAGCCTATCATGATTGTGGGCGAACTATTTATGAAAATGTTGAAGGGTGTGATTACTTCATAGCGTACAATGGAATACTACGTCATGGTAAATCCATCGCAGACTGTGATACAGAATATGATTGCGAGTGGCATCCTCCTATGTTCTATGACTTGGAGCAAGAGCAGTATGGCAAAGACTTGATTGAAAAGTATGGTGAATATTTTGTTGGTTATTTTGTACCACATGGTATGTATAAAAAATGGTTGACGCAGTTTCCTCCTGCTAGTATTAAAAAATGTCTGTCTGAGATACACAAGACCACAAAAAATCCTATTTTATTAAGTGGTGCGAGTTGGGATAAAGGTGCTATGAAACTTGATGCTCCCGGGATCATTGAAGATTTAATAGGCAAGACCACATTCCCCCAACTCCAGGCATTGTTAAAGAATGCCAAAGGTGTTATAGGGTTTCCCAGTGGTCTTACATTTATGTCGGTACTGTTAGGGGCTCCAACATTTTGTTTTTGGAATCATTATTTTTCCAATACAAATTTCTGGTGGGAGAGTGTCCCTCCAGATACATGGCATAAAACATACGATGTTATTGACACGAGGATAGCAAATCCAATTCAATCAGCAAGGAGATTTTTAGAGATGGTATATAAAAGCACAGACGCCGACACAGAGCAGGGTATTATTGAAGAGATGAGCACCAAAGCAAAAGCTAAAAAAACAAAAAAACAAAATGACAATCCCCGTAAATTAAAAGTGGTTTGTGTTCTCAAAACGGGTGGGGACTTTGATCCCTCTTATGTTGAGAAACTAAGCAACATGGTTGCTAGAAATCTAAGCCATGATTATGAATTTGTTTGTATCTCCGATTCCAAAGAAAAATTATGCTGTGATAGGCAGATAAAATTAAAACACAAATGGGAAGGTTTCTGGTGCAAGATCGAATTATTCCGTCCAGACATATTCGATCCAAATGATCAGATTATATTTTTTGATTTGGATACTGTCATTATCGGTAGCATAGATAATATGCTGGGTAAAACTAGATTCAGAATGTTACAGTCGTTCAGACAACCATTGAAATTTGCAAGTGGCATAATGACATGGCGAGGTGATTGGTCAAAACTATATGATGAGTTCAAAAGTAAAGGTAAATCTAAAATATTTATGGATAAATATAAAGGCGATCAAGAATACATACAGGCTCAATTGTATACCAGTTATTCTAGACAGCCTGGACTTGTCAATGAAAAGATTTCAATCGTATCCTATAAGAAACATTGCACACCAGAATTGGGTGCTCCAAAAGGAACGGATGTAATTTGTTTCCACGGTAATCCTCGCCCACATGAACTCAACGCTAAATGGATGAATGACGCATGGCAATAAAAGAACCACCAGTATTAATAACAGGATGCGCTCGATCTGGAACGTCCATGACTGCAGGGATCTTCCACGCACTCGGAGGATGGGGTGGGGAGATGTCCGGTCCTACTCGACATAATAAAAAAGGTATGTTTGAAAATGCAGAGGTAAGAAGCATTGTAAAATTGTATCTTAAATTATGCAATGTGGATCCCAAGGGACAATACCCATTACCGGATCTACATGACCTACGCCCTGTCATGCATTGGAAAAGACGCATCACCGGGATCATGGAAGATCAGGGTTGTCCATTTGAACAGTGGTTCTATAAAGGTGCTAAAATGTGTTTGATGTGGCCGATATGGAATGACGCATTTCCGAATGCTAAATGGATAATTGTTCGTCGAGCGGATGATGACATTGTATATTCTTGTATGAGAACAGGATTCATGAATAACCGTTCCACAGAAAAAGGATGGCACTCATGGGTAGATCATCACAAAGAAAATTTTAGGCAGATGCACGAAGCAGGTTTGCAGATCAGAGAACTATGGCCGAGCAAATTTGTTGGAGGCGACTATACGGAATTAAAAGAAGTTATGGAATGGGCAGGATATTCCTGGAATGAAGATGCCATTAATAACTTCGTTGATAAAAAGCTATTCCATAGAGGAGGCAAACAAAATGGCACTGACACCAAATAGAATAACAGATGCAGATGTAGAGCAGATATATGATGTAGACTCATCAATTGATTTAACCGCATTCATAACTGCTGGTCATATTATTGTAGAAAAAAATCTCTTAGGCAAAGGGATCGATGAAGATTGTCTTTTTGAGATTGAGCGATGGCTCTCTGCTCATATGGTAGCAATCAGTAACATTGCACCCATAACAGCAAGAGAACGAGCCGGGTCTGTAGAGGAAGCATTCCAATACAAATTGGGATTAAACCTTCAAGTCACCATGTATGGTCAACAAGCGATTATGCTTGACCCCACAGGTACTTTATTTAAGTTATCTAAGAAGGGATCAGCAGGATTTGTATTTGAGGTTTTCCCTAAGGGTACTTGTACATGAGCATAATAAAGAAAATGAGAAAGGCATTTGCCGTGTACTGGGAACCCGGATCGAATGACGGTTACGGTGGAACAGCATTTTCTGCACCAATTGAAATTAAAGTAAGATGGGAAGATACGCAAGAATTGATAATTGATAAGAATGGACAGGAGATCGTTGCAAAGTCCCTGGTGTACGTGGATCGGGTCTTGAACTTGGATGGCTACCTCTTTAGAGGAAAGCTGACAGATTTGGGCAATTTAGACAGCTCAGAAGATCCGGATGATCCGACAACGATACAAGAAGCATTTGAAATAAGAAAATTTGCTGAGTTACCGAAGTTAAATTACAGAGAGGTTTTGTTAACAGCATGGCTATAAATGTGGTAGTTGGAACTGAGAGGGTGATTAAGAATTTCACCAAACTAGGACGCAGGGTTGGCAAAGCCGCTAACCGTGGCATGCTCCAAGGCGGTTTGCTGATCCAACGAGAAGCCCAAAAACTTGTTCCTATTGACTCTGGTAATCTAAGAGCATCTGCATACACACTTGCTGCTGGCCCTTTCAGCCGTCCAGAGATCCCAAAATTTACGGATACGGGTAATGTGTCCGGTATCCCACGAGATGTGGTTGAAGAGACGTATCGATATTGGGCAGTTAACAGGGTAGCTAAACAGTATGTAGGAAACAACGCCGCAAGACCACGAGTAAGAGTAGGTTTTACAGCGAGCTATGCGCAAATTGTGCATGACGATTTGGAAGTGAAGCATACAACTGGTGAAGCTGAGTATCTATTGAAATCAGTTTCCAGAAACTCCTCCAAAGTACAGACATTTGTAACTAACCATGTTAAACTGGAGTTGGCAAAACCATTATGAATCCGGTTTCAGTGGACATAAAAAATATTCTTGTTGATAAAGGCATCGGTGTGTTTGGTGCTGATAAAGGCTGGGGTATTAATATTTCTACTGAACCTAAAGAACCGGATCAAGCAATTACAATTTATGATTCTGTCAGTGCTCCTCCTGGAATGTATTTGGACACTAGGTTATCAATGACTCGTTTGAACTCAGCTTTAATCAGAGTCCGCAGCAGTGCAAACAGTGCCGGTTATCTTGCGGGATGGAATAAAGCAGAAGCAATATTCCAGGTGATTGTAAATCGAGGAGTGTTTTTTGTAGGTACTGTCAAGTATGGTGGTTTTGTACCGATTACAGATGTAGAATTTTTGAAGAAAGACGAGAACAGCAGGCCATTATTTGTCATGAGGGTGCAAGCCATTCGTGAAGATACGGTCCTGAGAACATAAAAGAAAAAAGTAAGGAGTTCCAGCAATGGAAAATAGTCAAGGAATATGTTTTCTATTCGAAGATAACTTTCTTTTTGAAGTTATCGATGCCACTCTCCCTGGCCAGAGTAGAGAACCTATCGATGTAAGTCATTTGAAGACAGAAGAAGCAATGGAGTTTATTGCTGCTGCTCTTGTAGATTCAGGTGAACTCTCGGTTACTATGGGATTTCGTCCCGGAAGAACCCCACCAATAAATCAGCCTGCAAGTGCTGCATCTATCATCTTTCCAGGTGGTCAGGTATGGACATTTAATGGCTTCTTAACGAATTATACCCCCGTTACTGCAACCAACGATAAGATGACTGCAACAGCGACCGTAAAGGTTACTGGCAAGATTAATATCGCTACCGCAGATAGCTCAAGTTCGGCGTAATTCAAAACAGCAAAGGCTAACCAAGCTATGTTATTAACTAAAGAAAAAATCAAAAAAGCAAAAGATGTAAGAAAGCCACTAAAATTCCCAATTCCAGAATGGAAAGAAAAAGGGGATAAGACAGATCCTTATTGTTTCTTGAGGCACATGAGTTCGAGTCAACGTGACGAATATGATCAGGCACTTCAAGTACAAGGCGATCTGATGCCAGATAAAGTAACTGTCAAAATAAGTATGAAAGGATTTAGAATTTTACTTCTGTCTCATACTATGGTGGATGATAAAGATAAATTGCTTTTCGAATCGTTTGAAGAAGCTACTGAATATTTGTCAGAAAGAAGTACGACTGCTATTGAAAGAACATGGGCTGAGACTGCCGACATAAATGGTATCTCACCTAAAGCAGTTGAGGAAGCGGAAAAAAACTAGCAAGGGCAGAGTTCCAAACTCAAATAAAACTCTGCCGGATGTTAAGTTGCACATTGGAAGAACTTGACTTAAGAATGACCTCTTCGGAGTTCACTCAATGGCAAGTGATAGACGCCAATGAACCAACAAATATGGAAAGGATAGAAGCCTATTTGAAATTAATCTGTACATGCATTTATGATGTTAACATACCGCATGACAAACCCAAAACTAAAATATCAGATTTTGCATTGGAATGGAAAGCTCCAGTTGATATTGAGAATGAGAAGCAAAGTAATCTATACGGAGTTCTCAAACAATGGGCTATGCAACACAATAAAAATCTGAAATCTAAAATAGATCGATTAGTCAAACCGAACAGAGACAAAAAGAAAAAACGGAAAAAGAAAGATGGCAGCAGTAGCAGGTGACATTTTAGTAAATATTCTAGGTAACGATGCCCAGTATCAAGCAGCGATTGCCCGGAGTACAAAAGCAGTAGGGGCATTTAAGGTAGCCGCTAGTGCTAATATGTTAGCTATTGGGAGATCAGCAAAGACACTGGGAACAACATTGACAGTGGCTTTGACCCTCCCAATTACTGTGCTTGGGATTGTGGCAGTGAAATCATTCTCAGATTTTGATGATGCTATGACTTCTTCTCTTGCAATCATGGGAGACTTGTCTGAATCCATGACTAAAGATTTACGTAATCTTGCAGAAGAGCTTTCCGGTAATTCTAAATTTGCTGCAAGAGAACTCGCCGAAGCTTATTTCTTTTTGGCATCAGCTGGTTTGAATGCTGAACAATCCCTTGCTGCATTACCACAGGTGGTTCAATTCGCAACTGCTGGTAATTTTGATCTGGCAACAGCAACCGATCTGGTGACAGATGCCCAGAGCGCATTGGGATTGACTGTGAAAGATACAGCAGACAATCTATTAAACATGGCTCGTGTGTCAGACGTTCTTGTAAAAGCTAACACTCTGGCAAATGCTAATGTAGAACAGTTCGCTGATTCCATTAAAAATAAAGCAGGTGCTGCTCTAAGGAATTTAGGAAAGGATGTTGAAGAGGGTGTTGCCGCATTGGCTGTCTTTGCCGATCAAGGTAAGAAAGGCAGAGCCGCTGGTGATGCCCTTAATATTGTTTTGAGAGATATGCAACGAGCTTCCCTTGCCAATGCTGAAGCGTTCAAGACTGCCAACGTGGCTGTGTTCGATCAGTTTGGTGAGTTCAGAAATCTGGCAGATGTTATCGAAGATTTGGAGGTTCGTCTAAATGGGATGTCTGATGCGCAGAAGAAAGCAGAATTAACAGCATTGGGATTCCAGGAACGTTCCCAAGCATTTACGATTGCTTTGATTGGGACTTCAGATCAGATGCGGAGATATGAGAAAGAACTGAGGAATGCGGCAGGGACTACTGAAGAGGTAGCTAATAAACAAATGAAGTCTTTCATCAATCAGTTGAAAGTATTGAAAAATCAAATTATGATTGTGGTGAGAGCCGTTGGACAGGATCTTGCTCCATCTGTCTTGAATATCGTTAAAATTATAAGAAATGCATTCGAAGCATTTGGTAGATTGAGTGAGGGTACTCGTGGATGGGTTGTGGCGATCGCAGCAGCTACGGCAGCTTTGGGTCCTCTGTTATTTATTGTAGGGGCAGTTATCGTTGCGGTCAATGCTTTGTTTGTGGCTCTACTCAGCCTCACGAAGACCTATGCTGCGATCACAGGAGTATCCACACGTATTTTAGCCATAGGTGTGACTGCTAAAGCCTCCATGGCTGGTATCCTCTTGTTGAAGGGTGCTGCAATAGCCGCTACCGCTATCATTGCTTTCAAAATCGGTGAACAGATAAGTCTCTGGGCAGGTTGGGGTGTCCGTATTGATGAGACGGGTGGAAAGATTTCCAAGATGCAGGATAAATTTGGTGGTGCCTTCAAAAAGAATATCGGTTTCATACGAGATGCTCGTAAGCAACAAAAAGACCTTGTTGATCAGATCGTGGCTGCTCCACAAGACTCAGCGAAATTTTTTCAATTAATGATCAAACGTTCCAAGCAGGTTCAGCGGGAACAGGAGAATATTATTAAGAGACAAAAAGCACTGAGAGTTATTTCAGATGCGGCTGGTGGTGTTGTCGGTCCTGGAGGTCAGTTAGAAGAAAACTTGTCACAGCTTTTAACTATACAAAAACAAAAGATACTCCAGGAGAAGATGAATGAATTGCTGGAAGAGGCTTTGAAGAAAGAAAAATTGATTGCTCGGGAAAAAGCAAGAGCCCTAGCCATCGGCAAAGCCGAAGAAAGTTCTCTAAAAATTGTTCGTAATTTGAATATTGAGTTACTAAAATCACAAGGAGATCAGAAGGCTGAGATTGAACAAATAAATAAAAAATATGATGATCAAATAAAAGCCATTAAGACAGCTCAGGAAACAATTGGATTTACGAAGGATACCCAGGAGCAGTTTAACAGAGCATTGAATCTGGCCGGTGATATCCAGAATGCCGCAATTGCTAATATTGAAGTGAAAAATAAAATGGAAATTGACGCTTTCACGAAAAGTGAAGCGGTTAAAACTCTTATTGCATTACAGGCAGAGAAAGATCGTCTTCTTGGATTTGCCAGAACAGCTGAACAGAGGAACGCTATTGAAACAGCATTGTCTCGGAAACAACGTCAAGCAATAATCAGTGCCAGGGATGCCATCAAAGCCACACTTGATATTAATGCCCCCGGACGAGTAGCTGCTGTACGTCGTGGTAGCGTTGAGGCATTCCGTCTTGAGCGTGGTCTTGATGATGGTACAAGAAAGGCACAAATAGAAACCCAGAAAAACACCAAGGCTATGACAATCTTGATGAAAGACATTCGAGACAATGGAATAAGCCTGAAAGGTGTAACCGTAGGAGATTTGGATTAATGGGACAAACACCATCATCTGTATTAGAAGATAACAATGGCAGAAGCGCCTCAGTGACTGATGAAGGCAAAGTAAAAGAAATCACTCTGGCTTTCCAAGTCATCTATCCAACTGTTTTGATATTCACTGATGATCTGTTCACAGCAAATGATGGAGTGAACAGAATCCCATTCATAGGAGAACCATATGTTAATGACACGTCTCTGAAAGTTATTGGCTATGGACATGACTCTATTGATGATGACCGAATAGCTTGGCGAGTATTGGTTAATTATGGTAATCAACAAGGCGACCCCAACCCACCCCCGGCTAACCCATTAAACGAACCTTGGCAAATTAATTGGGATACATCTGAAGAAAGAGCCCTTGTCGCCCAAGCTTTCCTCATTAAAGGTACACTAAAAACAAAGGAAAGAGTGGCTATAGAAAATGCTGCTGGGGATCCTTTTGACCCACCTCCCACTCAAATTGAATCTGATATGTTTGTGGTTCTTTCTAAAAATAAGGCTGAGTTTAATATTGACCAAGCAATGTTATATAGAAATAAAGTAAATAAAACATCATTTCAAATTGCTGGGTATTCCGCAGCAAAATGGACGGTCAAACTTACTAAATATGTAAGTGGACAAAAAAGTGTGCGGAATGGGGTTACATTCTGGCCAGTGAAATATGTTTTGAAAGTCAAACCTGAAAGATGGGTACAGGAGTATGCTAATGTCGGATATCAGTATATCAATGGAAGCGCTTCAGGTAAGAAACATTTAATAAAATTAGCTAACGGACGTATCCCTGTAACTCCCCAATGGCTTGGTCCTGATGGATTCTTTTTCCCGCCTGAAAAACCTAATTATATTTCTTATTTATTAGAAGATGTTATTGATCTAGCTGGTCTTAATTTACCGAAAACCATGTAAGGGGGATGTCCTATGTCTGTCATTCCTTCCGATACTGCTTGGCAAAAGATCAAAGATCATTTTTCACAAAATCCTGGTGGTCTTAGGGAGACTCCTTCAAGAAGCGATTCCTTTTTTGATCAGGCTCCCACCTTTGTTAAATTGCTTAATTCACATGTCTCTTCTGGTTTATGTTGTTTTTACACTGGTATAGAACAGAGTTGGGATGGTGATAAGTTTCACGACATCACAGAAGGTGGTTTGGAATTTGGGGAAGAGTTGGTTAATGAGGACAATCTTTTATTAACCCCTTTTCAATTACAGTCTTTGGACAGTGATTCTCTTATTCCAGATGACACCATTGTTTTAGCATATCCTATTGAATCAACGGATCCAGAATCTGAAGATCAAATACGGTATATGTTTACAGCAAATGGTGGTACTACAGTTGTGGGAACCACTGGTTCAAACGTGGGTAGTGCAAGTCCCGGGTTTACTGATTTGATTCGATTCAGTAATGACATTTTTAATGGGTTCAATTATGATGAACCCGACAATTGTTCAAGTCGAGGAGGAGGGGATTGTTCTCAGTACATTTTAGATACGGATCGTGTTTATCTTGTCATGGAGGATGCCGCCGGTGCCGGTGATCATGTCCGGTTGTGGGCAGAGATAAGAGATCTTCCAGTTACTGCTGCTGTGGATGTTAAAGAATCGATTGAAGAAGATGTGGATGGGAAGTTGCATCTTGTAGGTGATTTATTAAATCCAAATGGGTGTGGTTATTACGGAGTGGGTAATGCAGGAGGGGGTGCCGCAAAAACATGGTTTGAGTTTGAAGACTTGTTTGAGATCAGCTCCCCTCCAGGATCAATTGATATCACAAATAATGCTTGTGTATTTGATTGGCAATTGGATGGTGATGAAGAAACTCCTACCGACTGTAGCTTTTATGGAAAAATTGGTGGGTCAAGAGGATGGCATTTATTTGAAGACATCGTAAAAAATTCTATTGAAATTGATGACTGTCATTTTCAATTGGTTGGGGATCAGGATGCGCCAGGAGATAAATTTTATTATGGGACAAGTGGTGGTGTTAAAGGTTTTCATGCTTTGGATGATGCGGGATCTGTCATCACTGAGAAGTCAATAACAGGGGATGGTACATCAGGCGATGAGATCCATCTAGTAAATGACGAGACGGCGGTTGGTGAGTGGAATTACTATGGAACATCCACGGTAGGTCCCGGCGGTCTTGCTTGGAGACCTCTGACGGACAGGGCAAAACATTCTATCGAATTTGATTTAGGAGGGGATCCTGGATTTCATTTCATCAATGATGATAGTGGTCCCGCTGATGGAACTTTGTATTGTGCGTTTAGTGGATCGGGTCAAGCAGATCACAGAGGATGGCATACGATTGAACAAATCTTGCAAGATGTCACATTATATAGTGACAGTGTAAAACAAATGTTATGGCATAGTCAGGCAGGTGGAGTTGAATGGGTACAGACGTCCACCATTGCACAAAACTCAATTGAGATGGATGCGACATTTGAGGTCTTGCAGTTGGTCAATGATGTGGACGGTCCAGGAAATGACTTTTTCTATGGAACAGATGATGCCGGTGTTAAAGGATGGTTTGCGATAACCCATGCTGTTGAAACTAAAAATTCAATTATAGGTGATGGTGCTTCTGGAACAGAACTTGAATTGGATGGGGATGTGTCTTCTCCAGGTGACGGATATATTTATGGGCAGATTGGCAGCTCGAAAGGTTGGTTCCATATTTCTACCTATCTCAAAGAAGTAAGCGCCTACAATGCAGGTGAACTACAGATACTAAGTAACAATAACGGCACGATTGAGTATGCCGATACAACGGACTGCGGAGTTTAATTATGGCAGGTAGTTTAGAATACGTAACGGATGTTGTTTTAAGCGGAGGAGGGGCTACTACATTTGATCTATTTACAGTTTTTGACTCTACATATGATAAATATGTGGTAGACTTATCAGAGATTGTGGCGACAAGTGGGGGGAATGATTTATGGCTAAGATACTATATATCAGGGAGCGTGAACACGGCAAGTAATTATTCTATGGCTGCGATAGCTTATGACGGAACAGGTAGTAATGTTGATACAAATTCAGGGGCCATAGACCATCTTACTGTGGGTTCTATAGAGAGTGCTGCCGGTCTAGCAACGGACGGGACAATTACATTCTACAACCCAAGCAGCACCTCTAAGTACATGTCCTGTAGATATGAAGTGGGACATCCACGAGTTAATAGAATGCTGGCTAGACTTGGTTTTGGTTTTACAGATGACAGCACGGCCGCGGTTACAGGTTTCCAATTACTGAATGGTGGCGGTCTTAATATGACAGGAAAAGTCACCGTTTATGGGGTTGCTAAAACAGGGGGAGCAGGGGGAGCGGCAATCACATTCAATGCAGCTTGGGAATACGATGATACCACAGCCAAGGCAGATCCCACCCCAGGAAAGCTTCGTTTCAATTCCGTTACTCCAGCAAGCATTACCGAAATGTATATTGATGATCTGGATAAAGCTGGAATTCCTATGGGTGATAATTGGATATCAAGTCTTCAAACAGATACACTTTTTCGTATGGGGCAAACGGATGATGATACTGCGGCAGTTCTCTTTACCGTGGATGGAACTCCGGTTGATGAAACTGGATACTGGACTGTTCCATGCAGCCATGTGAGTGATGGAACATCTGGATTAACAGATGGAAAAACTTACGCCTTTCAGTTTGAGGGTGGAGGATCGGGAGGAGGTGATACTTTCAGGACTCCAGTTGTTAAGTCAGCAAGTTTTGTTCTCAGCGTGACCGAAGCCGTTCAGTATCTTTATGTCGATGCAGGTGGGTTCACTGTAGATATAACCATTCCTCTAAAATCCACAGAGGATTTGGTAAACACCACATACATTATTAAACAGGTTGGAAATACTATAGGTGATCTGGTAAATATAAAAACTGCTAATGCTTCTATGACATTCAATGATGTTACTGGAAGTATTCAGACTAAGACATTAGTTGGAGACCAAAGTACGGTTGTCCTCGCATGGGCTGCTGACGATGAGTGGTATTTGACAGGGGACTACTAATGGCTATTGATAATGATGATGTATCGGGAGTATCGGAAGAAGAAAATATCATTCCTAATCCAGATTCATATTGGGAAAATGATAATAAAATAGTTGTCGATGAAGATGGGAAAGTAAGAATTTGTAAAGGTTGCCCATGTCCAGTTGTCACCTCTGTTTTTTATGAAGATTGTGATACAGGGGCTGATATTTTTGTTGACCCAGCGATATTAAGTTTTCCATATCCAGGTAGTATTTCTGTGGGTAATGTGTGTTTTCTTCTGGTAGGTGGATCAGATGTAGCGATTGACACATCCGTTATTCAAGGCGAGTCTCTTGATTGTGATTGTGATGGGGATGTATGGAAACGTTGTTCGGATGATGTTGTATTTCTTATAACTGGAGTTGGTTTCATACCCTATGATTTTGCATGGGTAATCGATTCGGGTGCTTATGTAAGAGCCTATAAGGATGGCACAGCAGGTCCCATCGATGGTGCGCCTTGTTTCTTTGTTGAGTTGGGATCGGATCCGGCAAGCTGTGCTGTTTTATGTGAGACAGATTTCAATGATACATTTGATGAGCCCGCTATAGATCCATGTCAATGGGTGGATAATAGTATTGATACGGGAACGGTTGTTCTTGCTGGGGGCAAAGCCGTTTTTAAGACAACGACCACTATAAATGCTACCTCTGCACAGCTTAACAATAGACTTCCAGATTTTTCTGGAGACTTCACAGCAACCTGCGATTGGACGCAGATTTCATGGGCGACTACAGGTACGGCATTCAGTGCAATTAACTTTGCAGTCGTCATAGGCGGGACAGCTTTTATTGTGGGCAGACAACATAAAGATTCTGGGGGCGCCCCACTGGATCGGATTTCTGCTGATGGTTGTGGTGGCACAGTGACACAGGCAGACACATCCTTGTCGGGCACCTTTGAAATAAAAAGGGTTGGTACTCTAGTCACACTAAAAGTCAATGGAATTCTTCTTGACTCGTGTAATAACAGTGGGGTGGTATCTGATGTGCAACCCTACCTAAGCCTGGGATCTGGTGGGACCGGAACGTCACAATGGGAATGTGGCGCATGGACATTAATTAAGAGTTGTTAATATGACCGATTTTATTGATTCAAAAATATGCAAGAGCAGAGAGAATTGTATGAACTGCAGAAGTTCTCAAGGAATGCGTGACTCATGGAAAGCGAGATATAACGTGCCTGATGATTTTGATGAAGAATGTTTGCATGGACTTACAATGGAACAAATAAAAAAAGGACACATCCCCATGACAAAAAATCCACCAATACCTCCAATAGGAAAACGGTTATTAAACTTTGCAGATTCTATAAAACAAATTGCTAAAGGACTCGCAGCAGGGAGAAACCCAGTGGCACCCGATGAAGTCATAGAAGCCCGGACAGCAATATGTGAATCGAATGTCTGTGGGTATTTCAATGAAGAAAAACGGAAGTGCGCTGAATGCGGATGTATGTTTAATCGCAAACTACCATTAGCAGAAATGGAATGTGGTGTTGGTTTGTGGGGCAAATATGTTGACGACAGCAATTAAAAAGTTAACTTAGTATAAAGGAAAATATTATGAAACAATTAATGATTGCAATTTTATTCTCAATAGTGTTTTTAGGATGTGTGACAAGTACACCACCCCCTCATCCAATTGAGGAATACATAGAGAAGCCCATTGTCGGTATTAAGAAGATTCTACCCTGGAATTGGAGCAAGCAAACGGAGTATGTCAAGAGTACTCCATCCGTAAAAGTAGAGCCACTGACAGCCAAGGAACAACTTAGCAAAGACTTCTCAGCTATGTGGTTGGTTTGGTTTATATCCATTGGTGGTGGTATTGCTTTAATCGTTGCGAGTAAGGTAATGGGTAAAGACTTTTTGACTATGGGGATCATGGCTATCTTATGTGGTATTGCCGGTCCCGTTTTGGTGTACATAGCAAAGGTAGCCGCAGTTTGGATTGGCATATGTGTGGTAGTCATTATTTGTTTAGGTTTGATTTACATTGTGTGTGCTTTATACAAGAAACATAAAAAAGAAGAAAAGCATTTTGGTCAATTGGTAAAAAGTTTCCAGGCATCGAAAGGCAAAGATTGGGAAGATTCAAAAGAGATTGCTCAAATAATCCAGGATGAAGAAGTCCAGGACAGAGTAAAGAAACATAAAAGTAAATAGAACTAGGGAACGAAATCATGTCTGATGAAGCTACAGAAACTCAAAGTATATTAAGAATAGAGATCCAGCAAGAACAAAATACGAAAGACATCATAGAAGTTAAAGCAGATCAGAAAGAACTTGAAGATAAATCCATCTCCACGGATAACAACATCACAAAGATTCAAGGACATATGAAAGGCATAAGTACTAGCGTGAAATCTATTGAGGACGATATCAAATGGTTGAATCGTACTTTTATAGGTGCTATTATTGGAGCCGTGTTCACAGTTATCGTGGGTGTGGTCATTTACTTAGCCACACATTAAACCCCTATAAACACAGACCCCACAAAAAAAATTAATCTTTTTTGTATTTATGCCTTGTATTCTAAAACATCTAAACTATTTTAGGTATGTAACAAGAAGAATACAGAAAATGTTTAGAAATGATTTGATTTATAATCTTTCTAAATCATCTTAACAATCTTAAGGAGTAACTTATGTTAACTCATATGAAAGAAGATGTTGATTCCATACTGGATAGACAATTAACCGTTAAAATAATATCAGGAGGCAAGAAGAACATGGCTAAGAAACCTACTAAGAAAGTCGAACTGGCAGAATTCCACATTAAGGAGTTCCCCGTCCCTCTCAGGAAACGTTTTGTAGCGGAGGCATCCTTTCGCAACACCACAACTCCAGCACTACTCGTGGAAGTCATCACCAAGTTCCTAAATGGTAAATAATTCTTAACGTGGAGAAAAGAAATGAGAACAAAATTATCACACATAAACATTGCCAGGGATAGGTCTCACTCTTTCCATAGGTCAACTGGATTACCGTATCATGATTTGTATGGTGTAGCGATTCTCACTTACATTAAAATCTTGGACAATAATACATTTGATCCTTCCAAAGGAACTAAGTTTTCGAGTTACCTCTATGGTGTCATTAACAATGCCTTGATAACTTATTCAAAGAAAACAGATTGCCCAAAAGAAATGCCTAAGGATTTTCATGAGACACAATTCACTCTGCTCAATCCACGAAGAACAGTGCAATTCATAAGAGCCATACAAGGGATGAGTGAAGAAGCTCGTTACATCGTCCATCTTGTACTTGATAATCCCCATCATTTGATTATCACAAAACCATCTGAAAAGGTAACGATCACCCGGGGTAGTATTAAAAAGTACTTGAAGCACTCTGGTTGGGCTCAAGAGAAAATCAGTAACCACATAAAGGAAATCAAACTGACCTTACGTTCTCTGGAGGTTTAGTATGGTAACTTCTAATGAGTTACTGAAATATTTGAAAGCTAAAGTTCGTGTTAGAATGAGGATTTCATATGGAGAAGGTGGGGATATTGTTCGGTATGGGTTTTTAGGTTGGTCTGAAAAACATAAAAAGTTTCATGTGTACAGTCCAATTTTTCTCACCACATTTGATCCAAAGGATGTGATTCGATTCAAGCCAGATAAAGTTATTAAGAGGACAAAATTCTAATGACAGATGAAGAGGCAATTGGTGGTCTGGTAAAATTGGGAGAGGGTAAGGGATTCTTTCCTCGGCACTCAAATATAATGTTGAGTATGTTAAAACAATATCGTAAGGGTAGGAAAATTACAGATAGCCAACTCAATGTGATTAAGAAAAACTTAAACCAATATCGCATGGGAAAAATAAAACCTGTTCAAAATAACGTACCTCAAATGCATGCTACTCTGTACAAAAAGTATTTCCGTATATCATCAGTCACCACCTCTGAGTTAAAAAAGGAACTGAAGTCCCTTGGCGAATCCATTTGGGAGGATGAAACTGACACCTACCTTGTGTCCATCAATTACTGGACAGTTCAGAAACTCAAAAAAATAAGCATTGGTTTATCTGAGGAATTGAATATTTTCTTGGAAGAGCATTTTGAGTATGAAAAATTACCTGTAAAAAAATTAAAAGGGTTGAGGGGATATCAGAACGAAGGTGTTTCCTTTTGTATGGAAAGAAAAGGTCGTGCTTTAATTGCTGATGATATGGGTCTGGGTAAAACGATCCAGGGTATCGGTTATCTGAAAGTAAGTAAACAACTCCCAGCAATTGTCATCTGTCCTTCTTCTGTAAAGTATAACTGGCAGAGAGAAATCAATAAGTGGATGCCGAGTTTAACCACCAAAGTACTTGAAGGACGATCCACAGAGAAACTGGAAGAGTTTGATATCTATATAATAAATTTTGATATCTTGTCTAAGATGGAAGAGTATATGACAAAACCACGATCCGGAGGGAAACCAACGAAAAAGAAAAAAGAGATAGGTTGGATCAAGGAACTGTTAAAAGTAAACCCACTATGTGTGATTATCGATGAAGCCCAGGTGATACAGAATAAGAAAACTCTATTAACGAAAGCCTGCTTAAAATTATGTGCCAAGTCTCCATCTGTGATCGGTCTGACAGGAACACCCATATCATCAAAGCCTGCTCAGTTTTGGACGATCATCAATGCCATACATCCATGTTTGTTCCCTAAGTGGAAAGATTTCGGTCAACGTTATTGTGGTCCTAAGTGGAATGGTTTTGCTTACACGTACAAAGGGAGTACGAATGAAAAAGAACTCCACAAGGTTCTAACTGACACCATTATGATCAGACGTTTGAAAAAAGATGTTGAGTTAGAATTACCTGAAAGACAAACAATCGTATTACCTATGAAGATGACTGATCATAGGGAGTATGAAAAGGCATTAAGAGATTTTAGGTTATGGGCAAAGGCTAATCCAGACAACAAAGCTGAAGCCTTAATCAAGATTGAAAAAATAAAACGTGGAGTAGCAATGGCAAAACTCCATGAGTGTTGTATCTGGATCGATGACATGTTAGACACCGGGAGAAAGTTGGTTGTGTTTGCTCACCATAAGTGTGTCATTGATTACGTCACTAATTTATTTAAGGGTGAGTGTGTTTCCATCACAGGGAGTGTCCCGGCTAAAGAACGTGAGGGAGCGGTTCTAGAATTCCAACATGATCCGGATGTTCGTTTGTTTGTGGGTAACTTAAAGGCTGCCGGTACTGGAATAACTCTCACAGCAGCTAGTGATGTAGCGTTCCTGGAATTAGGATGGACTCCAACCCTCATGGATCAATGTATAGATCGTGTTCATCGGTATGGTCAGAAGAATGATTGCATGGCGTGGTATTTACTGGTGGAAGATACCATTGAGATGGAGATTGCTGAACTGTTAGATGAAAAAAGAAAAGTAGTAACGGCAATAGTGGATGGTAAGAAAGCAAAGTCATCTGATTTAATAACTGAAATGATGAGGAGAATTTAATATGAAAGATGCGATGAAATTATTGAAGTGTAAAGATTGTAAAAATCCTTTATTCCCAGAACAGACATTGGAATGGGGCAAATCACATAAATGGGAAGTCTTTTGTGGTGCATGCGGGATAGGTGTGAAAGCAAGCACACTAAAAAAATCTATTGTTAAATGGATAAAATATTTTGGTGAGTGTGATTAATGAGTTTCGACTTCATCAAATTTGCTAATGCCCATAACGTTGGGTTGATCTATGAGGGATGTAAACACAGTCGTCCAGGTTGGGTTCAGTTGGAAACAGATTGTCTTTTCTGTTCCGGCAATAAAGGATACCATCTAGGTTACAATATCTCCAATGATTATTTCAATTGCTGGAGATGTGGTAATCATTGGAATGTGGAAGTGGTTTGTCGATTACTTAAATGCACTTCTCATCAAGCAATTAAATTGATCAATGAATATGCTGGTCGTCCCATCCTGAAAAATGGTAAACGAGTTAAGAAACAAAAGTCAAAGAAAGTTAAATCTCCGGACAACATGTCTGCCATGACTCCCAAGCATAAAAAATATCTGGAGTCTAGGAATTTTGATGCTGACCATCTTGAAAATTTATGGAAGTTGAAGGGAACGGGTCCTGCTGGAAAATATAAACATAGAATCATCGCTCCCATATTCTTTGAAGGATCCGTAGTGAGTTACCAAGGTCGTGATATCACCGGGAAGAGTCCGCTCAAATACAAGGCGTGCAGTTCCGAAAATGAGGTGAGAGACCATAAGGAGTGTCTATATGGTCTGGATGCCGTTAACGGGGAAGCAATCATCGTTGTGGAAGGGATCTTCGATGTATGGCGTCTCGGTCCTGGGGCTGTTTGTACATTTGGGATTGAATACACCGTTGCTCAGTTGAATTTGATGAGGTTATTCAAAAAGATTTTTGTCATGTATGATTCGGGGGAGGAGCAGGCTAACCAACAGTCTGAGGAATTGGCAGTGACCCTCTCATCTTTTTTTCTTGATGTAGAAATTATTGACATACAAGGTGGTGATCCTGCTGAGTTGGATCAAGAGGATGCTGATATCATTGTAAGTGAACTTTTAGAAATTGAAGTATAATAATAATGTTATTAATTAATTGATGAGGTAAGCGAGATGGAAATTGAATCGAAGAACAAAAAAAACTTTACTTCTTTGGACAATCCTTTGATAACAGACCCAAACATTTCTGCATTGGCTTTCAAGGTGTACGCCTACATAGAGATGCACATCAATCTGAAACATAAAAACAAGAAAGGGGTCTTGGTTCCTTGGGATTTTGCTGCTGAAAGAATCAGAATGTGTATGAAAGAATCCATTCGCCCAATAAGGAATGCTCTTACCGAATTAGAAACATTGGGTTTACTTGAACGAGAGAAACAAAATAATGGGCGTGTGATCTATTATTTGATGCCCCACCCAAAAAGCACACAAGGTTTATTGGACGCTACCAGACCCACAAATAAGAAAAGCCAACCTACCGATTCGGTACGTACCAATATGGTAGGCATAAATAAGACTAATAATAAAAAGACTAATAATGTATTAAAAAAGAAAAATATAAAAAAGAAAAAAATACCATTATACATTTCCCATATACCAAAGGTTTGGAGAACCAATAAAAAGTTCCAAGAAGCATGGACATTGTTTTGCCAACACAGAGTAGAAAATACCAAAGCATGGGGAGAGACTCAGGCAATCACTGTCATAAATAAAATGTATAAAAAGAACTCCCTAACCATTCGAGGAGCAATTGAGTGTTTGGAAATGGCTATTGAGAAAGGATGGAAGAGTGTCTTCCCAGAAAATGTAATTGATGATCCACGTAATGTGGATTCCGATAGATCAAAAAAGAATCGCAGAAAAGTAAGGAAATCAAATGCGTAGAAAAAAGGTTGATAATACTATTGAACGAAACATCATCACTGGGATGATCACCAGTAACGAGTTCTTGAAAGTCACATCTAACATTTATCGAAGTGAGTTAATGAAGACTCCATTCATTAAAACTATTGCTAGATGGTGTATCGATTATTATGATAGTTATGAAAAAGCACCTGGAGAAACCATTGAAGATATCTTTGAAACCCATGAGCGTAATGATCTGGACGAAGAGCAAGGAAATGCCATACGAGATTTTTTAGTTAGCATCTCCGATGAGCATGAACGGGGAGAGGTTTTCAATGTCAAGTACGTGCTTGATCAGACAAAAGAGTATTGGATAAATAATGCTCTGAAGAATATGACGTTGGATGTCAAAGTTCATTTGGATAATGGGGACGTGGATCTAGCCACAGAGATGGTTGAGTCGTTCAAGGCGTTGGAAGTCTCAGAGGATAGCATGTCTGATTGTATCGATCCATACACCGATGAAGAAGCTCTGTGGAAAGCATTCCAGACAAAACCAGAAGGGATGTTTAATTTTCCAGGAGCATTAGGTGAGTTACTTCAAAGCCAATTGGACAGAGAATGTTTCGTAGCATTAATGGGACCGGAGAAAAGAGGGAAGACATTTTGGTTGTTGGAGTTTGCTGAACTGGCTAGAAAAGCTAGACTGAATGTGGCGTTCTTTTCTGCAGGTGATATGAGTGAAGGACAAACTTTAAGAAGAATGGCAATCCGATCTACCGGGAGAAATACAGATAAACATTTTTGTGGGATGATAGAAATTCCTGAATTGGATTGTCTGGAAAATCAAGAAGATGAATGTGGGTTAATGAATAGGACTTGCGGAGTTGGTATCGATGAAGACAACTACTATCCATGCACCGGGTGTTTAGACAACATAAAAGACAGACACAATTTCAAACCAACATTGACCTATCGGGAACGTCCTCCGGTCAAACCCTTGGATTATGGAGATGCTCAAGAAGCATTTAAGACAGCAAAGAAAAGAATGAAAGGACGACATTTCAAATTGATAACGAAACCCACTGACACCATCAATACGAAAATGATTCGAGCATACTTAGATTCTTTTGAACGTAATGACAATTTTATCCCGGATGTAATCATAGTGGACTATGCTGATATCATGGCTCCCGAGAAGTCAAATTCCAATGGAGAGTTTCGTCATGATCAGAATGAGACCTGGAAAGCATTACGTGGTTTGAGTCTCGAATATCATTGCTTGGTATTGGTAGCGACTCAGACAGATGCTGCAAGTTATGACAAACACATAATTGGTTTGGGTAATTTCTCTGAGGACAAAAGAAAGTATGGTCATGTGACATGTATGGTGTCTCTCAATCAGTCTCCAGAGGAGAAAGAAGATTCTCTCATGAGACTAGCAAAGATATTGGTTCGTGAGGGTATGGCAAACCCTGCTAGAACAGTGACCGTATTACAGTGTTTGGCAGAGGGTCGTCCTTTTCTGGACTCTTACTGGACTCCAAAGGACAATGATTAGAAAACTTTGCTAAAAGCATTTGCAATCTAATAGTTCTATACTATCTTAGAGTATCATCAAACTAAAAGGAGAAAAGAAAATGAACGCAAAAACGTTAGGTTTGTTGATCCATTACTATTGGAGTCCTGTGAATCATGAACAAACATCACCTACATTGAAAGAGGGTCATGCATATTTGGTGAATCATGCTTTGCTGACTAAACTCAGCCCTAGAGCTGGTGTGTTTGAATACCACATCACAGAAAGGGGTAGAGTGCATGTAAAAAACCTAATTGACCACTCGTTACCAGTTAGAAAATGGACTCATGAATAAAGTTTAAGCAAAAAATTGCTAAAGCTAGTATAACATTACAAACGCCAACCCTAACCATGGAGAAAGGAAAATGGCTAAGAAACCCGCAAAGAAGGCACCTGCTAAAAAGGCGCCAGCAAAGAAGAAACCAGCAGCTAAGAAAGCTCCTGCCAAGAAAGCTCCGGCTAAGAAGAAACCTGCCGCAGAAAAACCACCTGTGGAGGATGAACTACCTCTGGAAGATGTTCTTCGTCCTCATACCGATGCAGATGAGTCCACACCACCTAAGAAGAAGTCAGCAGGTAAGAAAGGGAAATACCTCCCAGGACAGTTACAAAAACTGGCAGAAGAAATGAATCAGATCATGGGACTCGAACCTCAGATCGATCCATTGTCAGAAGAAGTTGAAAAGGCAATCAAAGCGGATATCGATGAGGTCTGCAATGACGATCCATTCACTCTTGAATCATGGGATGCTTTGAAAAAGCTCGGTTGCAAAGACCTTCCCAGGGACACTGCCGAGCCCGTTCTCGGTGGAGGTGGAAAACCACCTGAGAAAAAGAAGAAGCCAAAAGGTCCTGGTGTCATTGCTACAATCGAAGAGTTCCTTCGAGCCTCTAAAAAGGGGATCACTCGTGAGGAGTTAGCGGAGAAACTCACCAAACGTTTCCCTGAACGAGCTGAGTCTGCTCTTCTTTCAACCGTCCGTACTCAGGTTCCCGGACGTATGATAAAGGAACGTGGTGTGAAACTTGTTGAAAAAGACGGCAAGTTCTCAGTCAAATAAATCCAAGTCATCTAACCAAGCGGGCTGTTCATTCAGCCCGCTTTTACTTTGGAGAAAATAAATGAATTTGCAATCATGTACGAGACGGATTCAATTCTGTGCCGGTCATCGTGTCTTAGGTCATGAAGGTAAGTGTGCCAACATGCATGGACATAATTACGTCTTGTTTGTTACTGCCATACCTGAGGATGATTTGGATTCTGTAGGACGGGTAATTGATTTCTCAACCCTGAAAGAAAAACTAGGGGGATGGATCGACACCAACTGGGATCATGGATTTTTGTATTACAATTTAGATGATAATATACGCCGTATCATCAATGCTTTTGATGAACATGAACCAGTGATAAGAAAAAGATACCCCTGTGAATTTAATCCCACAGCGGAGAATATGGCTTACTTTTTATTGATGTTATGCAATGATGTTTTATTTGCAGACGATAACATTATTGTAACTGAAATTATTTTATGGGAAACAGAAAATTGCTACGCAAAGGTGTCCTTATGATTCGTATTAGTGAGATGTTCAAGACCATACAAGGGGAGGGGACTTACACAGGTCGTCCCGTTGTATTTATCAGAACCTCTGGATGTAATCTTCGATGTGGGTGGTGTGATACACCATTTGCATCTTGGAACCCAGAGGGAGACAAAATGGAATTATTTGATGTTGTCGATGAGACATTGAGAATGTTGGGTAGATCCAATGAAGTTGTTATTAGTGGTGGTGAACCCATGATGGTTAAAGAAATTGGGATCCTTGTAGAGATGTTAAAGAATGCTGGATGTCATATTACGATGGAAACAGCCGGTACTATTTTCAAGGATATTGACGTGGATCTGTGGTCTATCTCACCCAAGATGAGAAACAGTTATCCCGACAAGGAAAAGTTCCCCGAAGAATACGAGATCCATCATAAAAATCTCACGAAATGTGGGTTAGTCCAAAACCTTGTGAAGTTTATTAAATCCGATGTTCCTTATCAATTGAAATTTGTGATCAGTAATGAGCAAGATATTATTGATCTTCAAATGTTGATTAAATGTGTGGATGATCTTCTCTCGCTCACCATAAGAAAAAAATACATTTTCCTCATGCCAGAAGGAAAGACTAGTGAGGAGTTGGAACGAAGTAAGATGTTGTGTATCGAACACTGTATGCAAAAAGATTATACCTACACAGGTAGACTCCATATTGAGTTATGGGGTAATGCTCGTGGTAAATAAAAGATGCTGAGTATAACAAAGTAAATTAACCAGGAGAAAAGGAATGAGAGTTGTAATGTCGTTGTCAGGAGGAATGGATTCCGCCACACTATTAAGATGGTATCAAAAGAAGTGTTATGATATTTTTGCAGTTGGATTTACTTATGGATCCAAACACAATGAATATGAAAACAAAGCCGCAGTACGAGTCGCTAAATATTTTGATGTTCCTTATACAATGATCGATTTAACAAGTGTCATGTCTTCTTTTAAGTCTGATCTATTGAAGTCCGGTGGTGATATTCCGGAAGGACATTACACCAATGAGTCAATGAGTTCCACGGTTGTTCCCGGACGTAACATGATCTTCGCCACTGTCCTTGCTGGTTTTGCATGGAGTGTGGATGCCAGATTCGTTGCTTTGGGAATACACAAAGGGGATCATGCTATTTATCCGGATTGTCGTGAACAGTTTTTTAACGCTATGAACACCGCAGTTGAATTAGGGACAGATGGACGTGTCCAGTTACAGGCTCCATTCTTAAACACAGATAAAACGGGTCTTCTAAAATATGGGATTGCCCATGATGTTCCTTATGGCTTAACCAGGACTTGCTACAAAGATCAAGAAATATCTTGTGGTAAATGTGGTTCATGTGTTGAGCGTCTTGAAGCATTCGCAATCAATGAGATGATAGATCCAATCAAGTATGAGGAAAAGTTATGACAGAAAAACATTATTACTCGTTAGCAGAATTTGACACTGATTGTTCCATACTCACAAAAAAAATAAGAACAAGTGGTAAAATATATACTTCTGTATTTGGTGTCCCCCAAGGAGGAGTTCCACTTGCCGTTACTTTAGCTTACTTACTAAAATTACCACTCAGTACAGCTGAAGAACCTGGATGCTTGGTTGTCGATGATATAATTGACTCCGGGACTACCAGAAGAAAATATGGAGCCTATGACTTTGCTACTTTGATAGACAAAAGAAACAACATACCATCAGACGATTGTATCTCTGCTAAAAACACGTTCAAAGATAAATGGGTTGAGTTTTGGTGGGAGGGTTCTGAGAGTAAAAGTATTGAAGACTCGGTAGTTCGTCAACTACAATTTCTCGGAGAGGATGTAACTCGTGAAGGATTAAAAGACACACCCGCACGAGTCGTTGAATCTTGGAAAGAAATATATGCAGGATATGATATGAAAGTTGAAGATATCATAACCACTTTCACAAATGATGGGTATGTGGAGATTATCTTACTGAAAGACATCGAGTTCTATTCTACTTGTGAACATCACATGCAACCTTTCTTCGGTAAGGCTCATGTGGCTTACATTCCAGTAGAAAAAGTAATAGGAATATCCAAGTTGGCTCGTATCGTGGAAATGTTTTCCAGACGATTACAGATCCAAGAACGTATTTCCACACAAGTCGTCCAAACATTGATGAAGGAACTTGAACCACATGGAGCAGCTTGTTTTATTGAAGCAAAACATTTCTGTATGTGTTCTCGTGGAGTTAATAAACAAAACTCAGTGATGACTACTTCTTGTTTGGAGGGTATATTTTTTGATGATGATAAAGCTCGTTCTGAGCTAATGAGCTTACTAAAATGAAAAAAGTAGATTTATTTTTAGACTCTGGAGCATACTCAGCATTCACCAAGAACGTTGAAATTGATATCGATGAGTACATTGCTTTCATAAAGAAAAATAAAAAATACATCACAACATATGCCAACCTTGACTCTATTGGGAATCCGGAGAAAACTCTAGAGAACCAAATTTACATGGAGAGTAAGGGATTGAAACCACTCCCTACTTTTCATTATGGCACGCCGATAAGTTTTCTAGAATTGTACTTACAAAAATATAAATACATCGCTCTAGGTGGAATGGTTCCCGTTTCAACGAATGATCTATCGATATGGTTGGACAACATTTTTGGAAAGTATATCTGTGATGCCAAAGGAAAACCAAGAGTAAAGGTTCATGGTTTTGGATTGACAGTCATGAAATTGTTACTCAGGTATCCATGGTTCTCTGTGGATTCTACATCTTGGGTTTTAACCGGACGAATGGGATCCGTCTACATCCCAAAAACCAAAGGTGGTGTGTATAACTATGAAGACCACTGGAAGATAACAGTGTCCAACCAAAGCCCAACTTTGAAAGAGGCTGGAAGACATCTCAATACGCTATCCAAAGCTCAGAGAGATTATGTGATGTCTTATGTACATTTGAATGGTTTTGTGTTGGGTAAATCAAAGTTCCGAGAAGAATCCGCCACATACGAACTGGAAGAAGATGAGAAGTGGTGTGGCAAAGAGAATGAGGACGGTTCCAGAGTTGTTGAGAAAAGAATAGAACTCGGTGTCTCGAATGATTACCGTCAACGGGACCACTTGAATATCTTGTATTTTAAGGAACTCGAAAAGCAATTGCCAAAATGGCCAAGTAAATTTAAGCACGCTTCAAAGAGTATAGGGATGGGACTATGAAAATATATTTAGCATCTGCTGCTCCTGGAACCGAAGGGAAAGAATCAGCTTTGCCTATCAAGTCCCGGCTCCTTTCTTTTCATCATATCAAACAAAACATGTTTGAAGTACCTCATGTTCTAAACCACATCAAAAAGGAAATCGATAATGCTAATAAAAAGAAGTGAATTTTTGGATGCGTTGGAAAGTGTTCAACCAGGACTAGCCTCTAAAGAAATTATTGAACAATCAAATGCTTTTATTTTTGCTGATGGTGAGGTTATCACCTACAACGATGAAGTCACTGTCACCTGTCCAATCGATCTTGATATTGAAGGTGCTGTACAAGCTCATGAATTAATCAAGTTGCTTCAGAGAATGAAGGATGATGAGATTGAAATTGAAGTTACTGAAGAGGAACTGAAGATCAAGGGTAAGAAAACGAAAGCAGGGATAAGACTCCAAGCAGATGTGTTATTGCCAATTGATGAGGTAGAGATACCAGAGAAATGGAAAAAGATTCCCAAAGGTTTTATTGACGCATTAGATTTTTGTCACTTCAATGTTTCGACTGACATGAGTAGAATGATTTTAACCAACATCCATGTGCATGGAGATAAGGTTCAGAGTTGTGATAATTTTAGAGTCACCGAAGTTATACTTGGGTCTGATGCTAAAAAGGTTTTCAAGGAACCTTTGTTGATTCCCGGAAGTGTCATTAAGTATTTGAAAAGCTACTCACCCATAGAGTACAATATCATTGATGGATGGATTCATTTCTTGAATGAAGATGATGTGGTATTCTCAACACGAACATCCGAAGAAGAGGATTACCCAGACCTTTCTGCTTTTTTGGAAGTTGAAGGTGATCCAGTAACAATGCCAGATGGAATAGCCGAAGTTCTTGAACGAGCTGAAATATTCATTGACAATACTTTCGAACAGGATAAAAAGATCGATATAAAGATCACTGAAAATAAAATGGTTGTTAAGGGGACAGGTCCTGCAGGATGGTTTGAAGAAACGTTGTCAATAGAACATACTGGTGATGAAATAACCTTTTCCATACACCCAAGATTTTTATTACAGTCATTACAATTACTAGATGAAATGACTATTGGGGAAGATAAATTAAAATTATCTGGAAAGGGATTCACACACACTGCTTGTTTGGCTCAAGAATAATGAGAGGTTTTTTCTCTGACAATAAATTAAAGAACACCAGTACCAAACTTAGATCATTACCTGAGTGTGGTAAATGTCAGTTGTATAAAAAGTGTAGTAGTCCCAAGATGGAACCCTATGGTGATGGTGGGAAGAAGATTCTAATTATTGGAACTGCACCTGGACAGGTTGAAGATGCCAACGACATCCCATTATCAAACTCTTTTATCAGGTCTCGGCTAAGAGCAGTGGGAGTTGATTACGAAAAAGACTGTCTCACCATTAATTCAATCAGTTGTGTTCCCCAGAGTGGAAAGTATGATCGTGAAATAGACAGTTGCCGCCCAAAGGTTTGGAAAGTAATCAGAGATTTCAAACCAAAATTGATTCTTTTGTTTGGGACTGCCGCCGTTCATAGTTTTCTGGGACATAGAATGTCTAAGGGTGTTGGTTCGATAGAACAATGGCGAGGGTGGGTAATCCCAGACAGAGAAGTGAATTGCTGGGTTGCTCCTATGTATAGCCCGAAGATGTTTCAAGAGGATGGGGACGTGGCAGATTTAATATTTCATGATGATCTTGTCAGAGCATTGGAACGTATGGAAGACCCTATGCCTGAGTATTCCAACGAAGAAGAGGCAGTTACATCACTTACAGACACCAAAGCGATTAAAAAGTACTTGCGATCCCTCTCACAGGATGAGGATGCTACCCCTATAGCTATCGATTACGAGACAACGGGACTCAAACCCCATATGGAGGGTCATCGGATAGTTACCTGTGCTTTTAGTGAGGATGGAAAGACAGCAACTGCATTCCCAGTTACAGACGATATCAAGGACGATCTTTGTGACTTTTTAGAGAGTCCCCGGGAAAAGGTTGCTGCCAATGCCAAGTTTGAAGAGATGTGGACTCGGGTGATATTGGACTGTTCTGTAAATAATTGGTATTTTGATACGATGATAGCCGGTCATGTCCTTGATAATAGACCAGCAATCACCAGTGTTAAGTTTCAGGGTTACGTCCAATTTGGTATTTTGGACTACGCAATAAAATTTGTATCTGAGAGTGCAAACGCATTTAATAACATAGACGATATAGAAATAGAGGACCTGTTAGTTTACAATGGAATGGATGTTATTATTGAATGGAATTTATTTGATAAACAGATAAAAGAATTGGAAGAAAGAGAATTGCTAGATGCGTATGACTTATTCCATGAGGGTATGGAGGCTCTGTGTGATGTTGAAGAACTTGGGATATGTATCGACATGGAATATCTGGAGGAGACTCGAACTGATTTAGAAAAAAAATCTATAGATCTTCAAGAAAAAATAAAACAGACTGATTTGGGGAAATTATGGCTAAAAATTTATAAGGGTACATATAATCTCGATAGTGATGTACAGCTCAGAGCTATACTTTTCAAACATATGGGTATAGAGCCCACCAAATATACTAAGAATGAGGCACCCTCAGTGGATGGAGAGGCATTGAAGAAAATGAATTTACCAGCCGTTGAAAATATTTTAGAATATCGTACCTGTGAAAAAATGTTGTCTACATATTTAGGAGGGATCCACAGAGAACAAGTACTGGGAATACTCCATTGTTTCTTTCACCTGCATACGGTTAGAACAATGCGAGGGAGTTCAAGTGATGTAAACTTTCAAAACCAGCCTATACGTGATCCTGTTATGGGCAAAACAATTCGACAATGTTTCATCCCAAGTGAGGGTAATCAAATTCTAGAACTCGACTTCAAAGGGATTGAAGTTTCCATAGCGTATTGTTATCACAAAGATCCTACCATGTATGAGTATATCACAAACCCTGAGAATGATATGCACCGGGACATGGCTGCTGCTTGTTACATGTTGGAAAGAGATGAGGTAACAAAAGAAGCTCGGTACTGTGGTAAGAATATGTTTGTGTTCCCACAATTCTATGGAGATTATTTTATCAAATGTGCAAAATCTTTGTGGGAAGCGATTAGCAAGATGAAATTAAAGACAGTCAGTGGAACTCCCTTGAAGAAACATTTGCAAAGTAAGGGTATCCGATCTTTGAAACAGTTTGAGACTCACTTGAAAAAAGTTGAAGATGATTTTTGGAACGTCCGGTTTCCTGTATACACTGAGTGGAAAGAAGAGTGGTACGAAGAGTACCTGGAAAAGGGTTGGTTTAGGATGTACACCGGATTTATTTGCAGTGGTCTGATGAGGAAAAACCAAGTGATAAACTACCCTGTTCAGGGTCCTGCTTTCCATTGTTTGCTTTGGAGTTTAATACAATTAAATAAATGGTTAATTCAAAAAGACATGAACTCCGGTATAATAGGGCAGATACACGATTCAATTATAATCGATTTAGACCCGGAAGAAAAAGATGAGATTTTGAAACAAGTAAAACTGATCACCACAAAAGATTTACAGAGACAATTCAAATGGATTATAATTCCTCTGGAGATTGAAGCTGAGATTACTCCGGTGGATGGAACGTGGTACGATAAAGAGGAAATAAAAATATGAGTGAACGAATCACAGCAGAGAAATTCAGAGAAGCAATGATCCGCAGGAACTGTGGGGAGATCGTAACTCATTATTGTCCTCTGTGTCAGTATCCCATTAAATTTGTACAGGATAATGGTGAGTTGTTTTATGATCCAGGTTGTCATTGTGTAAAAAAGACGTGGCACGAAGCTAAATGGCAGGATTTAGTGGATGAGATTTATAAGTTTGAACTGTCCATTCAATTAGAAATATTCAAAAAATTAGGAATCAATTAATATGTCGTTATACCATAAGTATCGTCCAGAAACACTCGAAGAAATGATAGGTAATGAATCACTCATTGAAACTTTGCGAGCTATGTTATCCAAAGAAGACCCACCCCACTCCTATTTATTTACGGGTCCTTCTGGATGTGGTAAGACTACCCTTGCGAGAATAATAAAAGAAACCCTTGGCTGTTCTGATGGTGATTACTATGAGATAGACTCAGCAGATTTCAGAGGTATCGATTCTATAAGAGAGATCAGAAGGAATATCAACTTCAAACCATCCTCAGGTGATTGTCGAGTCTGGTTGATAGATGAGTGTCATCAATTAACTAAAGACGCTCAGACAGCATTGCTCAAAGCATTAGAGGATACTCCCAAACACGTTTACTTTATACTCGCTACCACCGAACTTAAAAAATTATTACCAACTATCAAGACTCGCTGTACTTCTTTCGAAGTAAAATTATTAGATGATGAACAAATGGAAGTTCTTATTAATTGGGTTTCAGAGAATGAAGGTCTGGAGGTGCCTGTAAATGTAACTCAATCTGTTATCAAAACTGCTCAAGGGTCTGCTCGTAAAGCACTCGTTGCTCTTGAAAAGTTGATAGGTCTTGACGAAGATGCCATGCTTGGGGCAGTCCAAGATATTGAAGAAGAGGAAAAACAGGTTATCGATTTATGTCGATACCTCCTATCCAAGAAACCTAATTGGAAGGGGGCAGCAGAATTACTTAAAAAAATTAATGAGGAGCCGGAGTCTGCTCGAAGAATGATGCTAGGTTACTTCTCAAGTGTTTTATTAAAGACAGACAATTCTATGGCATACAATGTTCTCAGTTGCTTCGCTGATAACTTTTATGATTCGGGTAAAGCCGGATTAATTGCCGCATGTTATGAAGCTGTAAATGGAAGATGATTATGGAAGAACCAAACTATGAAAAAGACTTGGATATCGATCCAAATAATTTAGATGTCGAGTGGTTAAGACAACCACAATTGATATCAAACTATTCCAGGTTAAAGGCAGACGCAGATAAACATGTCAGAGAATTGGAAGAAGAAAAGAAAACTTTGCGGTCTGAGTTAATGTTGGAAGCATGGAGAAAAGGTGAAAAATTATTAAAGGTAAAACCCACTGTCACCTCCGTTGAAGCATGGTACAGATTACAGCCAGATTACATTTCTGTGATTGATGAACTTAATGATGCCTACCATGAGGCTGAGGTTTTGGAAGGAGCAGTTCGAGGACTTGCCCACAAGAAAACAGCACTTGAAAATTTGGTGGTTTTACTAGGCCGGGAGTACTTCTCAGCACCCAATGCCCCACATGATCTTTCAAAAGCATATGAAGATAGTAAGAAGAACCTACAAAAAGCAGCAAAGGACAAAATCAAAGACAAAAAATCACGACGCACAAAAAATTAAGCTAAAGGTATAATAATATGAAAGATGAAATTACATATTTTATATACGCATTTTTTATAGTTATGTGGATTATATTTGTATGCAGAAGTGTTCTTGATTATTACTTTTTCAAGAAAGCAGGTTATGAGGCTTTACTCATTATTAAAATTGATGAAGAAACTAATAGGAGATTGAAAGATGGCGAAGAAAAATAAAAAGAAAAGTTCAATGCGAGACAAGGCTCGTTCTCGTGCTGAAGGTAGAAAGAGCACAGGTGGATCAAACTACCTGCAACTTCCAGATGATGTTACATTCTTTAACCCTAAAAAAGCAACTCTATTTATGGACATCATTCCATACGTGGTCAAGGTGGATAATCACCCAGAAGTTAATAAAGGTGATGAGTGGTATCAAAGAACCATATTTGTCCATAGGAACATAGGGTCTGAAGAACGCCGATACCTGTGTCCAAAAACCATTGGTAAGAAATGCCCTATCTGTGAAGATGTTTCCCAGATGTGGAAAAACAAAGTAGATAAAGAAACTATCAAGAATGTGGCAGCAAAAGAGCGTGAGCTTTTTAATGTGTACGATCCAGATGCTGATGAGATTCTACTTTTCGAAAGTAGTTACTACACTTTCGGTCAGAAACTCGAAGAAGAAATTCGAGAAGGTGACGATGATATTGCTGGATTCGCAGAACTTGAAGATGGTTACACATTGAAAGTTCGTTTCCAAGATAAAAGTATCGGAGAAGGAAATTCATTCATTGAAGCAAGTCGAATTGACTTCGAACCACGTAAACTCGCAGCTGATATTGTCGATGATGCTTATGACCTGGATGCTCTACTCATCATCCCAACCTATGATGAACTCCAAAAAGTTTATCTTGAAATAGATGAGGATGAAGAAGAAACCGAAGACGAAGAAGAAACCGAAGAAAAGGAGGAAAAAACAAATGCAAAAACTGGACGTAAGCGTTCTGGTCGTGGGCGTGGTCGTGGTCGTAATGATGACGATGATGGCGATGATGGAAAAGACAACGATGATGCTGGGAATGATGATTGGGACGATGGTGATGGTGATGGCGCTGATGGTTCTGGTGGTGATGTTGATGATGAGGAATCTGGAGGTGAGGAATCAGAAGACGATGTTAGAGATTCTGATGAAACAGAGGATGCCGAGCCCGCAACAGGTAGACGCAGACGCACAGGAGCTAAAGAAAAACCAGGTAAAGGAAAAAAATCCGGACGTGGTTCCAGAGCCTCTCGATCCGTAGAAGACGAACCGGAAGACGAACCAGAAGAAGAGGAGGAAGAAGAAGCACCACCTAAAAAGAAACGCAGAGGTGGAAAGAAAGACGATGCAAAAAAGCCCGCAGGAAGACGCAGACGCAGAAGTTAGTATGCCCCGTTAACGATGGTAGTTTCGCTGATGATGTGAATTGTTTTTCTGAATGCGAAACATGTCCCATTTGGGATGACTGTCTGGAAGCTTCTACTTTCTGTTTGAATGTACCAGACGATGTTTAATATAGGGGCTCCACAATCGGAGCCCCTTTACTTTGAGGTTGGAAAATGGCAAGAACAAAAAGTACTAGAAAAAATATTGTTGAAAACATAAAGGCATCAAGCAAGAAAAAACCAAAAGAGATCACAGCTAAAAACTGCATACCAACTGGATGTACGTTGTTGAATCTTGCATTGACTGATCGATGGGATGGTGGTTGGCCGCTTGGTACTATGGCAAACATCATTGGTGATTCGAGTTCGGGTAAATCTTTTCTGGCACTTGGTATGTTCCCGGAGATGGAAAGGAAAAAGTTTTTTGATAAGTATGAGTTCATCTATGATGATGTTGAGGCTGCCAATAATTTTGATATGCAATATCTCTTCGGGTTGGATGAGGTAAGTGCTCCTAGTGAGGATGACAATGGCGATCCGTTGAATTCAGAAATGATAGAAGATTTCCAAGATAATTTAATGACAGTTATTGAGGAGGGTATTCCGTTTGCTTATGTTCTTGACTCGTTTGATGCTCTTGGGAGTGAGCAGGAGGAAATAAAAACACAAGAGAAACGGGCTGCTAGAAAAAAAGGTAAAGAGGCTAAGGGAACTTATGGGATGGAGAAAGCAAAACTCAGTGGACAGATATTAAGACAGACTGTGAGTTCCATTGAAAAGACATTATCCTTCTTAGCTATTGTTTCCCAAACCAGGGATAACATCGATCCAATGAGTTTTGCCAAGAAGACTCGCTCAGGGGGAAAAGCATTGAAGTTCTATGCCACACATGAGTTGTGGTTGGCGAATGCCGGTGCTATTAAAAAACGTGAGAGAGTAATTGGTGTGTGGGCAAAGGTGAAGGTGAGTAAAAATAAGATAACAGGAAAGCAAAGAGAAATAAAATTTCCTATCTACTATGATTATGGGATCGATGATATCACTGCAAACATTGAATTCCTCCTCCATGAAAAACATTGGACACGACCACAGAAGACAATCGATACAAAAAAGTTTGCGGGAAAGATGACCATGGAGAAACTCATCAAACACATCGAAGCAAAAGGATTGGAAGAGAAACTTGCTATGTTGGTAGGAGAAGTTTGGACAGACATTGAAGAGTCACTCCGGTTAAATAGAAAATCGAAATATGCCAGATAAAAAAAGATATCTTTTAATTGATGCCAATTTCCTGTGTCACAAGGCTAAGTATGCTACAGGTCATTTGAGTCATGGGAACACCAAGACGGGTATCATGTATGGGGTGCTCAACCAAGTCCTAAAATTGTACGAGGATTTGGAAGCAGACCACGTTGTGTTTTGTTGGGATTCTGCCAAGAGTGTCCGGAAACATTATTTTCCATGGTACAAAAAGAAACGCCATGATAATAAAACAGATGAAGAGAAAGAAGCAGATGGAAAAGCCTTTATACAGTTTGAAGAATTGAGGACACAAGTACTCCCTGCTTTTGGGTTTCGTAATAATTTTATGCAGACGGGATTGGAAGGGGATGATATCATGGCTCGTTTATGTTGGAGTTATCTGGCAGACGATGGACATGAATTGGTGGTGGTTACAGCTGATGAGGATCTATATCAGATGATCACCCAAACCACATGGTGTTATAATCCCACTAAGAAAGAACACATGACATATGATCTGTTCAAAGAGACATACAACATCCCACCTAACCACTGGCCGTGGGTTAAACAGATGGCAGGATGTACGACTGATGAAATCCCTGGAGTTGAGGGGATTGGTGAGGTTTACGCTATCAAAGCAATCAATAGAGAGTTAAAAGAAAATAGTAAAAAGTATAAATCTTTACAGACCGATGAGGCAAGAGCCATCATGAATAGGAATATCTGGTTGGTGACGTTACCTTTAATGTGTACTGAGCGAATGCGAGTAGTCGAGGATGAGTTCAACCAGAGAGAGTTTATGAAGACGTGTAAGAAATATGGATTCAGTTCATTCAGACGTGAGCCGAATTTGAGTAGGTGGGAGGAATTGTTCAATGGCTAAGGGACAGGATTTTGAAAGAAAGATTTGTAAGGAGCTTGGCTTGTGGTGGACAGGTGGAGAACGGGACGACATTTTCTGGAGGTCTGCAGGGTCTGGGGGGAGAGCGACTGAGCGAAAAAAGAAAGGGAAAACAACTGCTAATTCGTATGGAGACATCATGGCAATGGACCCCATTGGACAACCACTCCTGGATTTGATTTGTTTTGAGTTGAAGAGAGGGTATGGGAAATGGTCTTTACTGGAAGTGTTGGGGAAGGTGGAAGTGACTTCAGGTCCAAGGAAAGGTTATCTAAAACCATTCGAAAAGTTTGTTAAACAGGTATTACAAGATAAAGAGATTTCAGGTAGTAATTATGCTTGTTTAATAATCAAGATGAACGTACTCAAACCAATTATAATTATGGAGGATGATTTGTTCAATCAGTTTGAGTTGCATGATCACCTTGATATAGGAGTGCTGAGTTTTTTCCATCCTCTGACAGATACTTTTTGGCAAGCTATAACATTGGAAGATTTCTTTGAACGAGCAGAACCAGAATCAGCAGGAGCATAGTATGAAACTAACACCCAAACACAATGGCACAACCCAGTTCAAGAACCGGGTCAAAAAGAACCGCAAGAAAAGAGAGATTGCTAAGAAGACGAAGAGAGCCCAAAGGAGCAGAAAATGATTGAGCATGGTGGAGTTGTTAAGGTTGGGGATTTGTGGAAAGAGAGTGTTGACCGGAAAGAAGAAGATGCATGGAAAGAGGGTGATGAGAGCATGAAAGTTAAAGCTGTAGATCCTAATAGTGAAACAGCTTGCGTTCAATGGGAAGACGGGTGTTTGACCATACTAAGTATAGATGGAATGCTTGACCAATATAAACTAATCTCCAGCGAGCCAGAGCGAGAACCGCTAGTAGTGTCCAAGATAAGGGCAATAAACAAAGAACTAACCAAGCCAGATCGAGAACGGTGTCTGATAAAAGATTTATGTCTACAGCAAATACGATATTACATGAAATATAATGAACCAGACATAGATGATACTTCTGATTATAGCGAGGCATTGCAACATACCTGTGAAAATTTGATTGAATGTATAACAAAAGATGTCCCAGACTGCGGAAACGAAATAGGAGCAAAGATAAGAGCCGAGACAGCCACAGAGTATCAAGGGACTGAATATAAGAAATGTATATACTGTGAGACTACAGCGAATGTTCTTAGGGTAGGAGATGAGACCGTTTGCATGGATTGTTTTCACGGCTCAGACTGCGGAAACGAGATAGGAGGCGAGTGATGGGATTTGTTAAAAAACACGAACTGAACCGGAGAGAGAAACTATATGGATTCTTGATAGGGCGGATGCTGGATCACTCCGTTTGGCACGAGAATAAATACTACGATGGCGGGGGCTTTTATCTGCCTGCCAATCGTGAGTTCGATAAGCAATTCACGCATTTCACAACTAAGTTTGATAAGGGAGATGTTATAATAACGCAGGGATCAATGGCGAGAAATCCAAACGTGTTTAATGTAGGGGTCTGTCAAGAAAAACTAAGCGAGCACGAGGTGTATATACTCGATGTCTTTACGGGAGATAGTTGCCACTATACGAATGAGACATACATAGCGGTAAAAAATATGCCATTTGAATATACCTTGTCAGACGATAAATATAAATATTGGATGTCCTTCAGCAAGGCATGTCGGGCGGTCGATCCATACAAGCTAATTCCCGTCGATGCGGATTTCGAAAAGGATTATGCAATATTCCGAACACGCACGAGGTGGGGCAATGACATAATATCTCATGAATTAAAATATGGATTAAGACTAAAAGACATGAAGAAAATACTAACCCCAACCCCAACCCCCGACTGCGGAAACGAAATAGGAGAAAGAAATGATTGATGGATTAACATTAGAGGGTTTCCAATCCCACGCAGATTCGTTTCTAGATTTCGATCCAGGTGTCAATGTTATTGTGGGTTCTTCCGACTCAGGAAAGACAGCTATCATTCGAGCCCTCTATTGGAACATCTGCAACGCTCCCAGTGGTGATGCTTTCATCAATGCACAGGTGGGGGAGTCGGCTCGTTGTGTCGTTCAGATCGGTGATCAATTTATAGAGAGGTTCAAAGCAAAGTCTCAAAATGAATATGTAGTTTTTGAAGGAGAGGATGAGGGAGAAACCTACAAAGCTATGGGAAAAGGAACTGTCCCAGAAAATGTAGCTGAGATTTACAACATGTCTTTCGTTAATTGGCAACAGCAGATGGATCCTCCCTTTTTAATATCTCTGTCAGGAGGAAAGATATCCCAGAAACTAAATGAGGTAGTAAATCTTTCCGTAATGGATAGTTGTTTACTCAATGCTAAAAGAAATATAAGTGATCAAAACAAAGCTATCGAAATCACAGAAGCATTCCTGGAGGATGGGGCAACTGAACTGGAACAGTACAAAAATTTAGATGAGTACGATGAGGAGTTGTCAGAGGCAGAAACACTCGCAGAAGAAATAGACGGGGGTATTGAAGACTATGATGTTCTTTCATCCATCATCGATAATATAAGAGAGATACAATCTGAGATAAAATCGTTTGTTATTATTGATTATGAAGCATTTGAAAAAGAGTATGACGAATACCTAGAGGAACAACCATTACTCGAAGAAAAGAATTTAGACTATGAGGAGTTGGAAGACTTGATAACAAATTTTGAATCTCTGTATAAAAAGATAAAGAGTTATGAGAGATTATCACAAGAAGCTGAAAGTCAACTACGTGAGAACATGCCAGAGGAGTGTCCATTATGCGAACAGCCGATTTTATAATAGCAGGTGATATGCATCTGAGACTAGATCAGCCTGAATGTCGTACAGATAATTATACGCACACAATGATTGGAAAATTGAATTGGCTCTATGATCTACAACAAGAGCATGGCAATTGTCCAGTTGTGTATCCAGGGGATCTTTTTGATAAATGGAAAAGTTCTCCTGAGCTTGAGGCACTGGCTATTCTAAAATTACCCAAAGGCTATGCCGTTCCAGGCAATCATGATCTACCCTATCATAATACTGATTTATTTGATAGGGCAAGTTTAGCTGTATTGACAGCTGCTGGTACTGTGGAATGTTTGCATAAGGAGGGTTCTCTTGCGGAAAAATTGGATTCGTTCATAACAGGTTTTCCAGAAGGTAGTTCATTGAAAGGGGCTCATATGGAACGAGACAAAAACGACCGTCTTCAAATAGCACTTATGCATGAGATGGTGTGGTCAAAGGATCGCCCTTATCCAGGTTGTGAGGCAGATAATGCTAAACGACTGATGAAGAAAATGAAAAACTTTGATTTGATAGTGACTGGAGATAATCATGCCCAGTTTGTTGTTGAGAACAATGATCAGATCCTAGTCAATGCAGGTTCATTCATGAGGATGTCAGCAGATCAAAAAGATTTCAAACCAGCTGTTTATCTTTACTATGCTGACGATCATGAAGTTGAGCGAATCCCCATCCCAATTGAAAAGAATGTCATCAGTCGTGATCATCTTGATAAGGTAAATAAAAAACAAGGTCGTATGAATGCTTTTGTTAAAGCACTCAATGATCAGATAGAAGTGGGTATGAGTTTTGAGAAGAATGTTGAGATGTATCTAAAGAAAAACAAAATAGAAAAACACATAAGAACTCTTGTGGAGGAAACCATAGATGGATAGTTCAGATTTATTACTATTGAAAGAGAGCGTAGAAACGCATAAGTTAAATAAGGCTAAGTTGGATGGGCAATTGGATCAGGTGAAAAAGGATCTAAAGCAAAAGTTCAAGGTAAGCACTTTGAAAGAAGCTAAAACTAAACTGGATAAGATGGGAAAAGTGATCGACAAGAAAGAAGATCAGCTTGAACAGAAAAAACAAAAACTCATCGAAAAATATAATGCTCAAGTATAATAGTATAGATCAGGTGATACGGTTGGAGTGCTCGACTTTTCTCCCCATGATACGCATCGAGCAACCCATACTCCAACGTATCACCTTTTCTTTTTGGAGGGTAAAATGACTTTACTAGATATGAGAACAGACTTGGAACAAAAAAAGGGCGCTCGGGATTTAATTACAAAAAAGTTTCAAGAGTTTGAGATTCAGTTAGTGAAGCAGAAAGATCGTCTCAAAGATTTGGAAGAAGTGCAGGTGATTTTGCAGAACGTTGTGAAGCTCACCCAAGAAGAAATCCAATACCATATCACTGAGATTGTGAATCTAGCTTTGGAAACAATCTTCCCAGATCCCTATGAGTTCATTGTACGCTTTGAGATGAAACGCTCACAAACAGAAGCAACGTTCATTTTATGTCGAGACGGTATAGAAACCGATCCAATGACTGCTGCCGGCGGAGGGGTCATAGATGTACTTGCATTCGCCCTCAGAGTCTCCCTGTGGGCATTGGGTTCCCCGAAAACTCGAAATACCCTAGTCCTGGACGAGCCATTCAGATTTGTTTCCCGGGATTTGAAAGACAATGTTAGTAAAATGTTACATGAAGTGAGTGATAGACTTGAACTACAAATGATAATTGTTACTCATGAGCAAAGTCTCATTGAGCATGCTGACAAAGTATTCAGAGTGTCTATCAAGAAAGGCATAAGCTCAATCGAGGATTAGTATTGTGGGAGACGATGACATTACAGCCGCTATGGGTGGTAGGGTAGAACCTGCTGAGAAAGAAATTGACATTGAGTTACAGCAAGCTATAAATGAAAAACCTTTTTGGTTGAAAGGCATTCGCTGTTCATGTAAATCTCAAAGGCTAAGACAACTTCGAGGAGAATTCGATGATGGGTGTAGTCCAAGAAAAATACAATGTAAAAAATGTGGATTGGAAACTAGTTTTTCTTTAAGCATTGATTCTATTTTAAGAGAGTTTGGGAGATTGACAGGACAGGAACTATGGAAAAGGACGAAAGGAGAATGACACTAGCACAGATACTCATTATAATGGCAGCAATTGAATCAAGGAACGTTAACATACAAAAACCAGGACCTAATGGTGAGTTGGGAATTTATCAGGTAACTCCAATAGCGAGGGAGCAGGTTAATTTTACGTTTGGTTCTCAGTTCGAAGAACACCACATGCTAATACCCATTTACAACAAAAATTGTGCTGAGTTGTATCTGATGTATTTGAAAGATTATTACGATAAAAGAAACCGGGATAAAATAAGTGTTGAGTTTATTGTGAGGAATTATGTGGGAGGAGAAAAAGGATATTTACGAAGAAGTAGCCGTCATCATTGGGCAACGTTCAAAGCAGAAGCTGAGTCCAGAGGTATAACAATAAAACATTACGTTGAAAGAGGAAAATAAAATGGATCAGTATATCGAAATAAGTGGAAGAGTGTATACAAACCTTGGTAAATTACTCGATACAAGATTAACAGATACAATACGGACAGGTAATTTTCCCCTATATTGTGAAAAAATAAGTGTCAATCACGGGTATCATGATATTGAAATTGAAGATTCAATAATAAAAATAAAAGTGGATTCAATAAAGAAAATATGAGTAAGTTTATTATATGCAATGGAGGTTATAGAACGGGTTCAACTCGTTTGTATAATATTGTCAGACACCTCTATGAAATAAAGAATGTAGATTACATCGCTCATGGTGGTGATGAGAGGATGTTGAATCTATTCAAAAACAAACCAGTGGCTCCTGTCTATGTTATCAAAGCTCACTACTTATGCCCAGACCCCTACCCTGAATTAAGGATGATAAACATCCGGAGAGATTACAGGGGAGTAGCAGCCAGTATCTTTTTATTGATGCAAAACACATATGGAACTGAGAGTATCGATAGACCAACTGCTGACGATATATTTGTCAAACTAGATGCCCAACAAAAGATTACTGCTCAGTGTGATGAAAGAACAGACGCCATTGTGGTTCGTTACCGGACGTTAATGGAAAAGCCTCTCAATCTGATTAAGAGAGTGGGTAATTTTCTGAATATAGAAACAACGAATTACCAAAGACAAATAATAAATATCAGAAGTAATATATACACTAATAAAAGCATTGTGGAGAACTTAAAAACAGAAGCAGATGGAAGGACTGAGTTGAGACAAAACCACATATCAAAATATGAAGGTGATCCAGATGCTTGGCAAAAGGTTCTCCCTCCTGAGTTTGCTCAAGAGATTATGGAGAGATACCCACAATGAGACTTTACAACGATGAAGTAAACTATGTAGGATCATTTCGTGTTGAAGGTCCTCGAACAATCTATGGAGCAAACATCAATAGGTGTGCTTACCACCATGATCGTTACTATGACAACCATAGGTTCACTCGTAAAGAAGCTGATAAGCGGATGTTGGCATGCTTCCTGAAAAAGATCAAAAGAAAAGAGATGTCAAAAAGACAAGAGAAGAAAGCAATTAGAGTTGCTAAAATATTCTATGGTTTGGTGAGGTTCTTCGGAGCAATTCCATATCACAAAGCATGTAGAAAACTAAAACGAAAAGAAGGAGAAGAACGAGATGGTTGAAGCGGAAATATTTGAATATGATGTTGAAATGTACCGGGATAAAGCAGATGAGTGGCGTTGGAGATTTGTCCGGCGGAGATATGAACACACATCAAACCTGGATGCGTTTGAGATACACACCCTGGAAGAACAGCAGCACCGTTACCATGAATTACATTCTGATCATATTTTTATCGAATCAGAAATCGTAGCAAGTTCTGATGAGGGTTGGAAAACAAAGAAAGAGATGAAAGAAAATCTTGACCTCATCCTAATGACAGATTGGAAGCAAGTCGATGCCTAAAGAACCTATACCAGGAATACTTGAGGCATTCAAGCAATTAAAGAAAGCCAATGACAACTTTGCTATTGCTTTCCAAAAGGCAGTGAAGAAACATCCAGAGTTGTTGAAGTTTCTTGATGAAAATTACGAACCTCCCGAGCCAACTGCTTGTGAGATTTGTGGTCAACCAAGTGAGGGGCAAGAACGTTGTCCTTCGTGTGCTCTTACTAAAGCAAAGTTTGATGCCGAGTTGAGTGGAGACGATTCTCCTGTATTAAAACACATAGGTCAAATGTATATGGATGGTCAGGAGTGACAACCCCCTTGCTTAAATTTGATGATGGTCGTGAAGGAATCGCATTGTCAGCATTTCATGAGACCGTTGGTACAACAAAGGCGTGGCAGGACTATGCTGATAGTCGTGGTATTGAATACGATGATTATGCTGCTCAGTCAGAATGGGTAAGACGGAATGCAGATCCAGGAACTATGACTTTAACAGCTTCATTCTCATTTTACGATGAGGAGGTTTTCACAGTCAAGAAGGTAGAACCCATCACTGATGAATTGGGTGTAGTGAACAAATGGTTGTTGACTACAATGGATGATGAAATAATCACTATAACATTTCCAGAAATAGAAGAGGATCAAAATGAGTAAGAGATTAAAAGCACTTAGAAAAGAAGTAAGAAAAATAATGCACATCACTGATGAAAAAATGAGGCGGATGCTAGAAGACATTTACAGTCTTGATACAGAGGAAAAGGATCCTCTCATCAATGAAATAAATTTATACAAAAAGAAAATAGAGAGGTTCATAATAGGTGAGGAACCTTGCACTGATTCCAGACCCAAGAAGGTAGAAAGTCCTTTGGAACGAATATACCATACTGATAATGAAATGTGGACTCTTGACATGCATGGTGTCTCCTTCTGCTACATTGTTATGGATCATTTACGACAAGAGTGGGTAGTGGACAGTCATAGTTTTTATACAGGTTATAAAAGAAGCCATATTCAAGACCATCTAACCGCAATCAATAAAGAACAGAAGGAGGGTGAAAGTGAGTACACCAAACTTTCAAGAAGCATGTGACTATGTAATGGAGTACGGAGAGCATGAAGGCAAAACTCTCTATCAAATATTGGAGATCAAACCATCTTACCTGGATTACATCACCACTCACCATAATCGAACAGAACTGCAGAGCTACCTGAAAGTGTTCATGGCTCATGATGATGTGCGCAGAAAGATAGACGAGCATATCTTTGGGGATTGAAAATGAAAACACACGTACCAATAGAAAGAGATGTATGGTGTAGCCGGTCAAGCTCAATGTGTGTCCATGTGGATACGGTCTTGAATAAGAAGGTAATGTTTGACGATCAGCAACGGAATAAGAAAACTTTACCAGAAAACGAATTCAAGAGAAGGTTCTATCTGCACAATAGGGATGGGAAAGAATACGAGTTCCAACCACTCCATGAACACGACACATGCTGGGCATGTGGGGATACAGCAACATGTGGTGAATGTCTAGTGAGCGTAGTTGAGGGACTCAGGGAACAGATAAAGGAATATGAGTTCTTACTTTTTGATCTGGGAATAGATTCTCTGTCTATATCAAAGAAAATAAAAGAAGCTCAAGAACACAACCATCCCAAATAAAACCCATTTATTTTTTGGCGAGTTTCAATTCAAAAGCAAAAAAGTTTCAGACGAATCCATTTTTCCCTAATTAATTTTAGGGTGGTTCAAAATTTGAATGAAAAAAGTTTCAAAGGATTGAGATTTCCTCCGCGCATTTTCCAAAGTCATTTATTTTTAGGCGGGTTCTAATTTTTCGCAAGAAAAGTTTCAAATGATTTTACACACAGACCAATATTTTGCCGGCGACTTTTATTTTCAAAGCAAAATAGTTTCAGAGGATTGGGTTTTGTGGGTCTGGTTTGGGAAAGGGGTGTTATTCCATTCTGGAATATCGATTCATTAGCAATAGAGATCCCAAATGACTCTGGTTTGGTGTTGGTTCTGGTTCTGGTTTTAGTTTGGGGCTCAGATTAGACACAGATAGGGTTTGCTTCGAGCTGTAGGGACTTTGAGGGGTTATGTCAGGTTTAGGGACTAACAGGGTTGGGAGATCGTTTAGGGGGTTTTGATAGGTTTTTGAAAACAGTTAATAGTGGGGAGAGGTTTTGTCCTGGGATGGGGAGTGGCTGACTTTAGGTTTTTGAAAACAGTTAATACCACATGTCCAAGAGTTTATAGCCTGGGTTTGCCCGTTCCTGGGAAACCAATAGTTTAGGTTTTCAAAAACAGTTAATAGTGGGCCCTCGGTGCAGGTCATTCCCAAAAAGAGCTGATTTTACGTTTTTGAAAACAGTTAACAATAGAGCTTTTTTGCGAGATTTTGCGATTTTTCGGACATACTGCTAAATGTATGCGTGTGTATCAAAATCGCACACCTGTGCAAATTTGCTACAGTGTACTGATTTGCAACACTGTATAAAAATGCGACATATGTGCAAATTTGCACAAAACTACAAAATTGTAATAATCATATATAACCTTTTGTTATGGTTTTCTAATACTTATAAACTATATAAACATATGTCAAAAAGTAAAGTCCTGGATTGAAATAAAAATAAAAAAATTATTTTATAAAAACGGTTTGTATTCTTATAGTTCTAAACTATCTTAGTATTATAATAAATAACTAAGAGGTAATAACATGTTAAAAACACTAATCTATAACATGATGAAAGAACAAAAACAGAGTAAAAAATCATTTTCATCTTATCCCGTACATAATGGTTTTATTATGTCCTATTGTAGGGATAAAGACGACCGGAAACAATCAATACTTAAAGAGGTAAAGTAAAATGAATACAATCGAACAAATCAAAACAGAATTAAAAAAACATAATTACGATTTACAAATCCCTACAACCTGTAAACGTCTAAAATCATACTACCATAAAGATTTACACGATGTCTTTATATATGAGGTGATAGATACTGAACTAGATGGGGTGTGTAATGACATCTATATACATGATGACATTATATATGGGACTTATGACGATTTGGCCGTAAGGACTGTTAAAGGGTTAATAGAGGATTTATTAGAGGGACGTAAAGAAATCCAGTATTACCAGGATATCGATAGAAAAGTAGAGGAGTATAAAAAAGAACTATTAAAAAATAACCCTCATAATATAATACCAATAAAATAAAAGGGGTTAAAGTACTCTAAACCGTCCCTTTTGATAAATATTAACTATTTTCAGTTTTTTATTAAAAAGGGGTTTGTATTCTAATAAATCTAAACTATCTTAGAGTATAATAAGTAAATAAACAATAACTAAGAGGTAAAACGAAAATGACAAGAATAGAGAAAATACAAGAATATAAAAGAATCAGGGACGCATTAAATAATAATGTTAAAGTGACAATTAATGCACACATTGAACAGTCAATGACTCTTGAACCTACTGAAATAGTTGAAAGTTGTATATTGAAAGACAATGAAATAATTATAGAAACATCTATTTCAAAATATGAAGTAACTGAAAATGATATAATTTTTGTACATACTAATATGCCCATATATGGGGATAAGATTGAAAAAATGGTTAACAATAATGAACATATAAAAAGCTATAATAAAGGAAAATAATAAAATGACATTACTATCGGACATCGTAAAAGACTTAGAAAAAAGATCAAACTACATTCATGGTTCAATTGAACGTAAAGACGACAAGTTAACGGATATGGTAAGAGGTTCGAAAGTATCCGGACTAAGTATAGAAGAAATTAGAAACGAAAAAAATCAAACACAGGATATAAAAGATATTATAGAGTTATATGATAATATTGAAAAAATGGAATTGGAAGGGGAAAAAATCGATCAGTCAATAAAATTACTTAAAGAGGTAAAATAAAATGAGAAAACCAACAACAATCGACATCGTTGCCCTTGAATGGTTTGACAAGGTAAATGGAAATAGTTATTTCTCCGCAACCATTACTGTTAACTATGGTATGAAATCACAAAAGATTTTTAACTTACCTTTTCAGTATGGATATGGTAATCAGTATCAAGAAAGTTGTTTTCAAGAGTTAAAAAAGAAAGGTTTGAAAACAGAACAATCCTTTCTGTGGATATATTGTGAAAAGAACAATGTAATTTTAAGAAGTACAAAACATGAAAACTGTCTGAAAAAAGAATTAAACAATAATTAATCCAACTTAAAATAAGGAAAAAATGAAAATGAGAAAAGTTACACAAAATGCAGTAAATGCTTTTATGTCCCAAGGTACAATGTCAGAAAGTAATACAATGGTAAGTACGAATATAGATGAAACCATGATGTATTTACACGGACACCACATCGCAAGAATTGACCACGAATCAGGAGTGATCTCTATCAATAGTTGTGGATGGATGACAAATACAACTAAAGAAAGATTAAACGGGATTCCAGGGGTGTCTATCAAACAAAAAGATTTTCTCTGGTATTTGAACGGGAAACAATGGGACGGAAACCCTATAGAAGTAACTCCAGAATTAATCAATTCTTAACCCCTTTATCCCCCATGTATAAATCATGGGGTCTATAAGTGAATTAGGAAAATAATCAAAAAACTAAGAGGTAAAGTAAAATGGAAAATGAAAACGATACGAAAAACAAAGATTTACTAAAAGATGTAATAGATTCAAAAATACAAGTAATGTTGATTTTTGGGGATGAAACAACCTACACCACTAAGGGTGTTATGTGGTTCAATGAAAAAGATCAATATGTTATAAACGGTTATATTTTCGAGTATGATGATATATCTGATTTTTGTTATACTGATGACAATAATTCAGAAGGGGAAATCTACCTTTTAACGAATATAAAAGAGGTATACTAAAATGGAACAGATAGACTATATAATACCAGAATGGGCTCTATGTCCCTTAATATATGGGGACTATTCAGGGTTAAATGATGAGGAAATAGTAATTATTGATAAATTTACTAAAGACGTTGTAAAAGAACATGGAAACGGGTTTTTCTCTCACTTGGATGACTTAGGGTTTACACAAAAAAAATGATGTGGATAATTTTGCGGGTGATTGTTCTAACTGTTGTATACTCGTTTAACAAAAATAAACTAAGAGGTAAAAAAATGAAAATGACTACCATAAGATTTTATACCAATGACCTTAAATATATGGGTTGGCAATATGTGACAAATACCACACTAAGTGAGGTCGTAAATTGGTTACGTTCTGGAAATTACATAAAACATAAAAACGAAATTTTTAACCCTTTTTCTAGTACGTCAAGTTTACGTCATATAAATGGTAAGAGGTTGAAAAAGATTTTAACAGATTACAAAAATTTCAAAACTAAAGAGGTAAAATAAAATGGAAAATATCGATACAATTAAAACAGAGTTTGCAAAAGTAGGTTATGAATTAAATCTAATAAATCGTCTAAACGGTCTTTATTCCTTGGATAACATCAAAACAAAAGAAACACTATTAGAGGTTGAAATAGTTACCGGGGGATTTGATATAGAGGATGCTTTTTGTAATGAATGTATATTCGATCTATATGGAGGGTATAAAGACCCGTCCAATATTGAATTTATAAAAGACATTATAAAAAAACAAAAACACAGTAAAACTATCGAATCAATTCTAGACCATTACATAATATGTGCCCTGTGGTCGTCTGTAGATGACAACGACACCCCTTTGGACGATATTTATGATGAGACCGACATACACGAAGACAGTAAACAAGAAATGAGGGAAACGTGTACAAAATTCTTTTTTGCAAATAAAGACTTACTAGATGAATCCAAGTTATCCCCCGAACAAATAGGACATGATTTATGGTTAACCCGTAATGGTCATGGGACTGGATTTTGGGATAGAGGTCTAAACGAGATAGGGGATAAGTTAACAGAGATTTGCCGAGTACTAGGTTATTCTGATTTATATTCAGGTGATAACGGATTGTTATACATAAACAATTAATTAAAAAAGAGGTAAAAAGAAAATGAAAACAGTCGAACAAATAATTGCAGAAATAAAAAAACTATACAAAATAAAAGAAGTAAAGAGAAATGGAGTACTCACCTATTTTATCTATCATAAAAATGAATGTATAGACCAAATCAATTTTGTCTGTAATGGGGAAGATGATTATGAAGTATTTGCACATTGTATCTATTCAGGATGTAATACATCCATTAATCAATATATGGATACATTACTAGAATACATTTTTGACTGTGGTATGTAACCAAATAATAAAAAGAGGTAAAAATAAAATGTTTATAATTAAACCAAAACCAAAACCCGAACCCGGTGTTAATCAAAAAATCATTATTGACAAAATTGCAAAAACTTTTGATGTCGTTACTGATGATTGTATCTATTATACTGTTTATGATAAATTTGATGATAAAAATGAACAATTATTATCTAACTTCAAATTTGATAATAATAAAATCGTATTACATGATTATGATAATTGGGAACGATTTGCAAATGTAGTTCATTTTATAAACTACTTGGGAAAAGAATCAAAAAACTATAAAACACCATTAAATAAACTATTAAGAGAAAATGGTTTTTTTGCAAAACAGGTTGGAAGTACTCTAATACAAATTACTGATTTTTTAGAGGATGATTTTCTGTCCGGGTCTTTTGACCTTATAGACGGGGATTATTTTTTAACCGATGATAATTTTGAAGAGGGTCAAATATACAGTAAAGACCCTTTCACCATTAATCAGGTTTTGGAGTTTGTTCTAAGTAGTCGAAAACTTTACAATTCATTAAAATTCATTTAATCAAAAAGAGGTAAAAAGAAAATGATCATTCAAAACGACAATTTAACCATAAGACAAGAAAACACCCTCATCGAACTAGATAACATCCAGGTAAGACAAGGGAAAACTACTATAAGGTTGCAAACGTCTGTAAACCTTAATAAAGGTCTTTCTGTGGACTTCTATGTAAATGGTATACAAAAGGTCAGTATATACGATTGTATCGATTCTCATGCAACTATGAGATGGAAACTACGTAATATATACACTATTAAAAATGATGACAAAAGAACACACATAATTAAACTAATTCAATCATTTAATAATTAAATAAAGGAATAAATAACAATGATTACAATACCCCAAATAATACGTGAATTAAACAAAAGGGTGGCAAATCTCCAGATAATTATGGATGAATTAGAAAACGACCTTACACCGGACAAATCATTAACAGAAATAAAAGATATATGGACTGAATTAAATGATAGAAAAATCGATCTATATAAATTAAAACAATCCATACAATTTATTAAAATAGTGTACCCATAACTAATATAAAATTTACCTCTAATACCCGGACCTTGATTAGTTCTATTTACCTCTTACTAATCAAGGTCTTTTTGTGTCTTGATATAAACGTTTTAGTTTAGTTGTGCAAACGTTTAGCAAATAGTAAAACAAACATTAAAAAGAATAGAAATAAATAAACAAATAAATAATAAACTAATAACACCCATGAATACTAAAGTTATGCAAATAAAAGACATGTACACCACAAACACCACACCCGGGAATACATATAGGGGTAAGAGGTATATACAACTAGTGGTCAGCAAATATGTGGTAAGTTAAACAAATCGAATAAAAAAAGAAATCTCCATTAAACCCTAAACAATAAAAGACAGTAGCAAATCGATACAAAAAAAGAATTAATTCCAACCAATAAGAAAACACCCTTACACCACACCACAGGACACACCACCCCTTACCCCTACCCCTATGTATACAGTACTATTGATGTCCCTACACGTCTTCCCTACATACACGGACACACCCCATAATACACACCCCTTACACCCTACCATATACCCATGTACCCTTACCCTATCCAGGTACTAGAATACCCATGTATCACACCAATAGTCAGCAAATAGCAAACCATACCTATTAAGCCTTTTAAGAGACATCAGCAAACATTAGTCATTGTGCAAACTATGTGTTGAATGTAGTCTAGCAAATGTACTCACATGGATAGGTGAGACGGTGGGGGCATTCCAGCAAGCCTATCTCATTCCCCTCCGCGCGTAGCTCGAGATGGGTGACATCCTCTGGGCTGTCCGGAGACTTTTCTCAATTCTTTCAACCCCACTAGCAAGGACACACCACAGGTCTATGGGGATTGTCATAGACCTCTTCAGCAAACACCACAATCCCCGATATGGGATATCACATAACGCTAACCCCCTACGTTCAGCAAACAGCCCGCACAACGCTAACAGTTGGTAGTTTGGAATTACGATTCAATGAGGTTTCTAGCAAATAGTAAACGACTCCCTGGGATTTTCAGAATAGTTTCAACCCCTAGTTTAGCAAACAAGTGGTGAGGGGTCAGTAAAAATACTGGCTACGCCGTATAACATATAAACCCACAACCATGGAAAAAAGATAATGCAAAATAAAAAGCCAGGAAAGAAATCAAGACGAGGAACCCTGAAACATAAAACCAAGAAACCGGGATTGGACCCACAGTTTGCAGGTTACTGGAATCTGATTAAGACGGGATCATCTGTATTTGGTGGAAATAATCCAGACGATGAAGATTGGTTTGGATTGTACGACACGAATATGGCGGATCAATTACATGACATGGATTTTAGTGAACGGGAAACATGTTTGCACTATGGATCGGATTTCCCTGCACTGGGTTTTCGGCATGTGGAAAAAAGGATCGACATCTTCTTGTTCCCATCACATAAGGAATATGCCAGATACAAGAAAGCTCATCGTATTGCCATTGAAGTTGAGTTGCGGGATCGATACCCAAACAAAGAAGACTTTATGAAAATCTTCAATGCGATGTGGGGATTTAAGTTTAGCATAAACCCAGTTACTCCCTTTGCTACGTTGGATGACCTGGATGACGAATTGGAAGAGGATGATGACTTTGACGATGTTCCTTATTAATAACTAACCAGGAGAAAAGATAATGGGAAAGATAAAAAGAAAACCCAAGACAATAACCGAAAAGGCTGTGACCCATCTCAGAGGCAATAAAATGCAATTGCTTAAAGCATACCGAGCATCTTTAGCAGATGAAGCGGCTCGACTTGAAGAGGTGTGTTCGGAGGATAACAAAAAGGTGTTTACTCTCCTTGAGAATATCCGAAAAAATCGTTACGGTAAAGAGAAGCGTGAAGAGAGTTACCGAGAAGCAAACAAACATGATTCAGACTGCTTGGATTATATGCTGGATATTTTCTCAGTCACCCATGAGATAATTGATATTGATGCTGAGATAGAGATAGAAATCCTAAAACAGAAAGAATTGGACACACCAAATGTGGAGGCAAAAGACTAATGGCAAAGAAACTAGAATGGGGAAAGAGCAAAGAAGGAGTTTGTTATTCTAAATGCGGGAGGTTTGTCACTTTCCATCCTTATGGTCCAACCGGAGCCAGTAAATATTATGCCTTGAGAGATTTCGATAGAGGCGTGAACCACCATAGTTTCAAAACCCAACGAGAAGCAAAAGCATCTGCACAACGTATCATAAATAAAGGAGAATGAATAATGAAAAATATTGGTGCAAATATGTTCATGGCATTAGTGACAGTCGCTTGTGCCAGTATGATAGGAGGAATGATCTACCACATCGAGACGGATAAGCAAGAGAAATTCGACTACAGAGCTGTGGTCCCGGCTCAGTACATACGAGCTCTCTACTATGATCATTCAGTCGATCAAATGAAGAACGGACAATTGTTCGGTGATGCTGAGGTAGGGTTGACGGGTCATAAGGACATCATGGATGGAATTAACCAGATGGCGCTGGAACTCATCCCAGACGGTGAATACCTTCAAATAATTAGAGTTGATGCAGTGCGAAGCAAAAGATCCATTGAAGGTTATCGTTTCGTGTGGGAGTATCGCTACTACTCGTATTTCATCAAAGACTAAAAGGAGAATGAATAATGAATCCAAATAACAGCATGAAAGAAGACCTGGAGAAGTTGATAGAAATAGCAACCAGTCCAAGGAGTGATCAATCCAAGCAGTCATTATATCCTATACCTTCTGACGTTGGAGCCTTTGAGGGATTTCTGAAAAAATATGACAGGCCAACTAAACTAATTCCTCACGTGGAACCCGGAGAAGATCCGATAGCAAACAAAGTTCACCCTTCAGGTCCCATTGATAAGTCATGTCCTGAATGTGAAGGGCAATTGCATCAGAGTCATACGGTGGGTGTTATTAATGTTGGTGCTGAAAGGATGGGTGATTGGTGGGTTGGTTTGTACGAGCGAGCGCCCTACAGTTACGTCATTCAGTATTGTGAGAAGTGTAACTGGACAGAGAGTGAGAAGTTAGAGCATACTAACGTTGGTGGGAAGTAATGGACAACCCTCGCTTCAAACTGCAGTTGTTACAGAAACGCAAAGCCATTTTGTATCCTGGTATACGAAAGGGTGACGAAGATATACACATTCTCCCACCACCCGTCCTGCAATACTGTGAACAAGACTTTGACGGTTGGATCGGTGGAGATATCAAATGGAAAGAATGGCAAGATGTGCCAATAGTAATGGAAGGAGAATAAGATAATGAAACAACAAGTTATTAAAGATTTATTGAGAATAGCAAGTGAAGTACATACCATTGCTGATCAGCTTCATTTAGTTGACGGTCAATTCCTCATGCCAGAGATCGTATGCTTGTGCGGTAGTGGGCGATTCATCGATACATTCCATGAGTGGGAGGAGAAACTCACCCTGGAAGGAAAGATCGTCCTAACCATCTTTATTAACACAACCAAGCGTGATGCGTGTGACCTGGAAGAGTCCGCTGATAAAGCTGCTAAAGAAACCAGAAGAAAAAGAATGTTGGATGAACTTCATTTCCGTAAGATCGATTTAGCGGATCAGGTGTTAGTTCTGGATGTCGATAACTACATAGGGGAGTCTACTTCAAATGAAATAGAGTATGCCACTCGTAAAGGAAAAGTGATCAACTATCTCAGTAAAATGGCGGTGGGAGATGAGTAGATGCCACGTATGTGATTTTCCAGCAAAGGCATCATATGCCGAGGAATGGTATATACCTTATGAGATCTGTTCCAAGTCGTGTTACGATCTGCTGAACGATGAACCAGAGAAGGAGAAAGTGAAAATGTTTAAGATACGGATTCAGTTTATACTACGGACTGAGGCTATTGGTGGGTGTAGTACTGATATCCATTTGTTCCGTGATGTTGATATACCGTTTGTTCCGTTTGTTGGATTGGAGATCAGCGATGGCTCTAATCTGGACTGTGAGATTACGAAATGCTGGTATGAACTCGACAAGGATATATTTCATGCAATCACACACGACGAAGAAGAAATTCAAAATGCTAAAAGACGTGGTGTACCACACAGGAGTATCGAAGAAGTAACCCAAGAATATACTAGTTATGGATGGAGTGTGTATAAATGAACCCTCAATGCTGCAGGTGCAAAAAAGATATTACCACCAGTCACCAAAGAGGATTATGCACGTCATGTTTAAGAAAGGAGAAACGAAGTAATGCCAAAGCCAAAATAATAACACCAAAGAAACTCGATATGGCTAAAGTCATAATCAATGTATTAGAAAATGTGCTCGCTGAAGGTGATCGTCATGCTGCTCAATTTGGTGTTAAGCCATGTTATCATCGAAGTGCCATACAACGAAAGATTAGGAAACTGGGTGGATGGCTTGAATGATACAAACCATCGGTAGTGTTTTATTCCTGGTGTGGTGTTTCTATGAGGTGTGGGTAGGGTTGAGTGAAAGTGTTCGATACCCACCACCACGAGAGACGCGCCGGGATCGGAGAAGAAATAAAGACCGGACGTATAATTATATAAACAGCCCATCCAACAAACCAAAAATTAGAAAAAGGAAAAAAGTAAAATGATATCCCTGAGTGAGTGGAATAAACGAGGATCGGAATCCAGCCCAAGAACCAAAGATGTTAGAAACAATATAGAATGCCCTAATTGCAAGAAGGAACTCTTCGATACTGACAACTCCCTTTTTTTATCATCACACCCACTACGATTGAATGTCCACTGCGCTGTGTGTGGGTACAGAGGCTCCAGGGTGAGATGATGATAGCTGAATTCAAATGTTTGTTTTGTGGGACTATAGAACAGTATGAACTCAGACAAGACACACCACAACCAATTTGCTCTTGCTATGGACAACCCATGGTGAGGTCTGAAAATTTACCCGACAATGCTGGAACTATAGAATGGTGGGGTCGTCTGACAAAAAATAAAACCATAAAAAGGAAAAAAGTAAAATGAGCATGAAGAAATACGACAAGTACAAAGTCATCGAAACCCCATACTACTATGATTGCCCAAAACAGAAGGCACCCGTCACTAACGAGTATAAGGACGCTATGAATCTAATCAAAGTT
>SDBT01000335.1_pt1 | contig 72170 bp, 139 predicted proteins | sample 2277101 | NCBI WGS metagenome assembly SDBT01 (sample SAMN10404973, study PRJNA504765) | marine sediment metagenome | isolation source: marine sediment core GS10_PC15, 103 cmbsf | place: Arctic Ocean: Southern Knipovich Ridge | collected 2010
CTTCGCTTGTAAAAGCAGTTGAATCATTCATAAAATCACTAGCATAATGAACTTTTGGATCCAAACATTAAAATGCAGGCTTAGACTGCTATTTCTTCATCCGACGAAATACCGGTACATAGAATATCAGATCCATAGCATGCCCAGGGGATGGAACTCAGCTCCGGATGATCCTCTCTCGGAAAAAGAGTGGAAAAGCCTTACACTCCACAAGGCCCAGCTAATGGCTGAAGGGTATGCCAGTGCCAATGGTAAAAATGGATATCGTGTACTTGGAGTGATTAGCCGATACGAAGATTTTGATGGGGAACAGTTTCACATTCGATATACCTTTTTATATGCTATACCTGGGTCGAACGTCGACACCGAAGGGAATAAAAACTAGACGATTTTAGGAATAAATTTTAACTGAATTACAAAAAAGTGTAAGGTTACATTTTTTAAAAACAACCAAATTATGAGTATTAAAATACCAAAAGACATCAAATGCTTTGCTGACGACCCTCCAGTAATGGGGACATGGATTCGACTTTATCGGCATCACGAAAAACAAGATAAAATAATTCCTTTTGAACAAATAACTAAACGAAGAGTTGGACCCTACGAAGAGGGGAATGCACAAATACTTACATATCATGAAGATGAAAAGGTGCCAGAGAGATATTTTATTCCAAGAAAAGAACTAAAAGACTACTATTGGAAAAAAGTTCGTGGCGGCCATCTTCTTGAAAGAATCTTTGGAAGTGGAGGTTTTTATGTTCCTCACTACTATTTAGGATTTGCTCTGATAGTAGGAGTTGCATGGTCCTTATGGTATTACTGGCCAGATCTAATGGAATTATTTAACTAGACGAAAAGATGAAAATAGAATTAGCACCAGAAAAACTACAAGGCAATCGCGTGACCTTCTCCAGAAATGGATATGCCGGCCATGGAATTGTAATCGGAAAAGAATCAGAAACCTCTATAACTGGAAAAGAAGTAATTATAGTGGCCGTAAATGTTTCCATTACCGAGCCACAGACCTACGCTCATTTTTCCGAACGAGAGTTGACTTTAAAAGATTTTGTATGATTGAGATTTATAAAGAATTCAGACAGGCAGGATTGTTTTGGGCATTTTATTTTGTGTCTATCATGATGATACTGGCGGTCTGCTTAATCGCATTAGTCATTCAAATAGTAAGCTTTTTATGATAGAAGTCACATTACTAGAAAACAACCTTCCGGATCCAGCTGCTGAGCAGCAGGGACTTTTTGAGATACACGCCATAGAGAGCCCTCTAGTGATAAACGTTTATGAAGTAGACTATTATACCACTCATAGATCTGGGGAGTACATTATGTTTGTCTCCAATGGCCAGGTGCATAAATATGCGCTCGGATCTGTTTCCTTGATAAAAAAGAAATTTACAGGACCACTGAAGATCAATAGAATTGAAAAATAGATATGAATCAGACGAAATGTGATATATGTGGAAACACTCAGGACAAGTCGAAAATCGGCGGATTACAGGCAGACAAAGACAGCTCTGAACATAGAAACCATGCAGAGGAACGGTTGGAAGTCAGAATTTTTGGAATAAAAATATCCAGCCCTTTCATAAAAGTGATATACACCATCAAATGGTATGGAAACAAAACATTTATGAACCGGGTTGACGGGTATGAAAAAGGAGCGTGGACCAGTACCTATAAGATTGATCTATGCGACGATTGTTCCGGCTCTTTTGCTGCTTTTATAAATGGCCGCGGAACCTTTGTGCCTAATGATGAATTAGAACATATAAAAAAATTGATAGAAAAAACTGAACGAGAATAGATATGGGAATATTTGGATCACCGAAATGCCCTTATTGCGGCAACAGATTGACCAGGACGAATTACTCGCCTCCTTTTCCGTCCTATCGGTGTAGAACATGTATCGCCAACAACAAAGCGAAGAATAGAATTGATAAGCTGCAGAAAAGAATTGAAGACCTAGAATCGCCAGCCAATAATTAACTTAGCCACTGAATTAGAAACCAGCGCATTCTGCGCTTAACAAATATAAAATGACAGATGTAAAAAAACAAATTCGAGTGTGTGACCAGCACGAAAACAAGGTCCCTTTAATTTTCACCTTCTCCTTTCCAGGATCTAACTACTGGTGTCCTCATTGTGGATATACTTCCAGAGTGATGCCAAAGAACAGCGAAACGAAGCTGACAGCTCCAATTGAAAAGCTCAGAGATAAGAACCTGGAGGACTCCAAAGAATTCTTAGCTGCGATAAAGATCCTAAAGAGTCCAAAGGCGGTAATGTGGAATAATGTGAGAACTAAGGTAGAGGACATTCCTGCAGAAGATATTGAAGCACTCCAAGAAATAGTTGATTCCTATAAATATGGAAAAAAACCTAAGGAAACAAAAGGCAAGTAAAAGCCTAAAACAGCAATATGCTGAAGTGCAGATCAGGAAGCAATTACGCAACAGTAAATTGAATCCTGTTTCTATAATAGCTATGCTGCTGGATGAGGGCCGTAAAGACGATCGGACCACGTTTGCCGCTCTGATTAGTGAGGATATGATGAGCATGAGTGCAATTACCGGCATGTCGTATAGATCTTGTCATAGACGATTGGAACGGCTGGGCATTAACTTACATGGAAAGTCGAGAGTCGACAACTCATGATTAGAAAACAGTGGATTATCCACAAAAAACCCCGTAGGAGGTTGGCCCACGGGGAAAATTAAATTAAACGATTCTTTTAAAAAGATAGACCGTAATATAAATATAAAGTCGAAGCTCGACAACCTAAAAGAAGAAAAAATGTTGAATTCCTTAAAAATGAAAGCCAAGGCCATAGCCTTGCAACCGAAAGTAATGAAGCGCATGCCAAAATATACCGGCATGGAGTCTGATGGCCTTAAAACTCTTCTCATCCAGAAACTGCAGGCTTTAAAACAGCACCAGGATAATGGTACTCTTACTGATGAGATCACTGAAGAACTATTGATCGATCAAGGGGCGATATCCATTAACTATTTCACCATGCAAGGATCTATCCCAAAAGCTGAAGAAATGGAAAAATTCATGAGCGACTGCTATACTGCAGCAGGGCTTCAATTTGAAGCTCAGTAAAAGATATAGTTAAGATAAAGACAACTTAAACACAAGATAAAAACAGGTGATATGAAAACAGCTGAAGAAATATTAAATGAAGTGGTTGAAGAAAGGAACATTCAAGTAGGCTGGCATCCAGCAATGAAAGAAGCAGTTCTAATGGCAATGGAAAGATTTGCCAACCAACCAGAAACAGGAATTGATATTGACAAACCTAAATCAGAATCAAATGGTTAGTCAAAACGTTGAAGTATCGGATGAAGAACAGATGAAGATCTACATGGAGAAGTGTACCCATGCAGAAGTAGCTAGCATGTTACTGGAAACGCATAAGATGTGCCGGCGTAATGGCTGTAGAGATCTTAAGTTCAAGATGGTCGATCACTTGAATTTTTTCCAAGCATTTCAAAGAGCTGAGAATGGTAAGATGATCACGAATAAATTTCTGAAAATGTCAGGTCAGTATCTTAAATATGTGGGACAGGGATATTTTGATCTTTATGGGATTCAAAGTAGAGAACAGATCCATTTAGAAAGAATCAAAGAATTTTCTCTAGGATATATTATAAGTACGACCTGGGAAGTTGTTGAAAATCCATGGGAACTATGATAATCTTGTGGATTCGATTTTGTGTCAAGAATAAAATAAATCCATTCCGGACCTTTGTTCCGGATGAATTTGCAGATGCCTGGAGTGAAGCCTGGTATCAATGGAAAACAAGGTCGAACGTCGACACCGAATAAAGTATAAACCAGCGCATTCTGCGCTAAACCGTAATAAAATGAAAATAGTAAACAGTATTGAAGAACTGATCAAGGAGCTGGGTATTAAGCCAGGTGACACCGTAAACATTGCATCATCTCAGCATGAACGTGAATATGAGCTGGAGATTAAGTTCATTCCACAAACAGCTGATGAGCTGAATATCATCATCCAGCACACCAAAAAATCTGAGCTGGCCAAGATGGGTGTTCGACCATTTGCCGACTGGACGGATGAAGCTTATTTAAAGGAAGGTGAAGTACATTTCCTCTTTCCTGGAGAATGGTATAAACATCTTCCGGAAGGATTTGAAGTAACTGGATTGAGTGGCGAGAAATACAAATTTGAACAAGGTGTATCGGACGACGACATTAGATATGGTTGTCTTCCGTATGGTTTCATCCGTAACGAAGCAAAAACCGTACAAGCGTGAAAGAAATGTTTAAAACAAGAGAAGAGTTTAATAGATGGTGGGGAAATTATTACCAACACAGTAATCATCAATTCCTGGACCATTTACCATCATTTGTATTATCCGATCTTCCAGTTCCTTTAAAATTTGGAATATATCAAACATTTTTTTTACTATATAATGTTCATCTCTGGGTTAGCTATTCTGAACCTCAAAAAAAATGGAGTTTTCATGTACGTGGCGAAAATTGGGGAGGGAGTAAAATAGGGTTTGAAGATTTTGAAGAAACACAAACACAATGTATTAATCACGCTTTTAGATTAGCAAATAAATTTTTAAAACCTGAAAGTGTTATATACTCAGGGACACAGATACATAATATCAAATAAAGAAAAGGGATCCGCGGACAGATCCCTTTTACAACAAACCAAAACCCTCATGATTCGAGTATATGAACAAACGTATCATTGTAGGGATTTAATAAAACAGTTGCAAATTACAAAAAATGTCGAAGGTCGACAACCAATGAATTAATACCGGCGCATTCTGCGTCAAAAAATTGAAGAATGATTAAATGCCAAGTTTGTACTACAGAGATCCAGGACAATGAGATCGCCGTTGATGCGACTCTTAAGAAACTGCCATCTCCATGTTGTAAAATTTGTTTTATGATGGACCAGGGAAGACACTTTTATCTTCACCAGCTGGCCAGAGAAAGTTTAATTTATCAATCTAAAATAGAAAAATGAAAACACACTTAGAAAATCTTTACAAGCAGGATCCGGAAATATTCTGGTTGTACTTCACGTTCCATTACGGAAATTTATGCGGAGATCTTTATGAAATCAAAAACGTAGAAGCAGATGTCCCAGAATCATTAATCTCGCGTAGGGAATTCAACAGAGAGATGGTGAGCATGTTTTACGAGATAGCTGTTATAGATGAAATCATGATCCACTCAGAAGAAGTTGACAAGAATCTGGCTATGATATTAGATAGATATGATGAAATAATTGATGATCTCAGAGAAACCCTTACAAAATATTTTGAATAATGAGTGATAAAACACCAAAAATGAAAAATATCCAGGTCTATGCCTGGTACCCAGTAGAAGGGGGATGCCCAAAGTGTAGAGGATCCATTAATATCCAAACTGGGGAAGGCCAGGTATTGGGAATAAGGAATTTTGAATTAACTGTCTGTCCTCATCCGAAATGTGGTGCCAGCTTGGAAGTATTTATCGCCGAGAAAAGAAAAGGTAAATATGAAATGGTGGATCTCAAAAGCTTACCTCACAAAGCTCGTCCAAAAGCGCATGTAATGAGAGCTAGGATAGCTGAAGGAAAGGTACTGGACATAAACCAAGCCATGATGGGACAAGGAGGGGACGCCTGACCATCAGAATGATGAATTAATAATCTAATTATGAACATGATAGAAAAATTAAATCAGAAAATTGACCAAAAAGATTGGGCTATAAAAAATATTCATCCCATGGATATCTATTTTACACTTTTTGATCAAATCCCATTTGCCCTAAAACTAGACCACCTTGCGGACTCCGGACGGCCTAAGTTTTTCAGAAAATTGATAGAGGCTGGAGACATGAGAACATTGATGAGAGCCGAATCATATATGGGGGCTAGAAAAACACCGTCACTGGAGTTTCTGGTTATTGTAAATGAAGCCGATAAGGTTATTCTATTTACTACTGGCGGCTGGCACACTCCTGGTTTACTTTGCCCCCTAGAAAATAATGAAGAAATAATAAATAAATATCTCAAAACGGCCAGTGAGTTTGCCGCTAAACCTAAAAAGCCAAAATCGAGAGGACGGGTATATATGCTCGGAGTTAAGGGTGTTGGAATGAGAGCTACTGTAGCATTCAAATCCTTCAAACTCCAGTCCTTCTCTATTTCTATTCCAGAAAATTACACGAATGATTTCATAGAAAAGTCAAAAGACATTGTATCAGCACTGAATGAAAAAGACGGAAAAGGAATTGTCGTATTACATGGAGAACCAGGATCTGGAAAAACATTCTATTTACGCCATCTGTGTAAGGTGGTCAAAAAGAAGATCCTTTACATTCCTCCAGCTCTTGTAAGATATATGGCAGATCCAGGCTTTATTGAAATGCTACGTAGACATCCAAACAGCGTTCTGATCATTGAAGATGGAGATAATATTGTAAGAAAGCGTGATGAATTTCAGGACTCCCAGGATGTCAGCTCAATTCTAAATCTTACTGATGGGATCCTGCAGGATATTCTAAAACTTCAGGTGGTGATCACCTTTAATACTGATATCGCTAATATCGATCAAGCATTTTTACGCAAAGGCAGACTGATCGCAGAGCATAAGTTTTTGCCTTTACCAAAAGAAAAGTCACAGGCATTAATGAATAAACTTCAATTTAAGGTCAATGTGAAGGAGCCAATGTTATTGGCAGACATTTACAATCATGATAATCCGTATTACCGAGCGAAAGAACGAGAGGGAGTAGGATTCAAACAACAAAATAATGCATGACATAAACTTAAAATATAACCCAATGTTGACGAGTCATAATGTGATCTTTCGGAAAGCTGCAGCGGAAATATTAAACATCCATATCACTCGGATTGACGTTCGCAGACAGGTTACAACTGGTCCCAACTATGGCAAACTAACTGTTTATGTTTATCGAATGGATGATGAATTAAAGCAGTATTACCACATGGATAACGGTGCCACAAAATACCGCGCATTATCTCCTTACCTGGCAACCTTTAAACGCCAGCTAAAAAAGAAAATATGAGTGAAGAAACAATAGGAGCATTAACTGAAAAAAAGAAGACTATGAATTTATCACCAGCAATGAAAGTTGTTACTAAAACGCTAACTGACGACCCGAGTTACAGACATGGATGGGTAGCCAATATCGCTATGCAATTCCAGGATGAATGCCGGAGATATAAAAAGAAGCATAAAAAGACAACGCTCAGCAAGGATGATATTCACAAAATATCTAATGCAGCTGCAGAAGAATTTATAGCCGTATTGTGTAAAGATCAAAAAGGATAATTATGAAACCAGTAAATTTTATGAGATCTCCCATGAGCAGCATACTTCAAAAGAGTGAAGCTGAGTGGGTAGCTCAAAACATAATGAAGATCCTGGCCAGAACAGGAAATGAATGGCGAAAGCTCACCTTTGAGGAATATGAAAAGGAAAGACTGGCAGATGCTGAAAATGATAATTTTGGCTATTTGGCAGCTCACGAAAAGAAATATTTCGACCAGGTGATTGATTACACCATTTCTGCTGAAGCAGCGATTAGTTTTTGTAAGGGCTGGCCAATGGAAATTAATACTCGAGGTGCCACACCAGTTCCTATTGAATTTATGAAAAAAGGATAATGGTATATGAAACCAAGCTACACGGAGAGCTAATCGAAGAAAAAACAGAACGGCAGCTGCTGAAGGCCAAGTCTGGAATTCTAGTTACCCTGCTGGTCATGAAGATATATTTAAACCAGCGCCCCTTCGATATTCAGATTCACCTGAAACGAATTGCTTTGTGGGGGTCAATAAGATTGATTAAAAAAGAACTAAGCCGAAGATCGGTATATGTATAAATAATCGCGTTTTCTTTACAGATCACGCGCTAAATGATAAGAAAAACAAATAATCTATATATGGACATAGGAGCATCAATTAAGGGAGTCCGAAAAGGACTCAATCAAAACCAGGAACAATTTGCTGCTGGTTGCGGAATGACTCAAACAAATTTAAGTTCCTTGGAGCTGAACAAAACCGCACCAGGACCCGGCACTCTAAAAAAGATTGCTGATCATAGTGGTGTGCCAGTGCCAATGATTTTATTGAACTCAGTAGAGGACTCAGATGTGCCGGAAGCTCACCGTGAAAAATTTAACGATTTATGGGATTCGGTGGTAAATCTTGCACAAAACATTTTTCAGTAAAATGGGCTTATATAACTCCAGGAAAGAAATGTTTATTTGGATGCTGCTCCATTTCGCCGTGGCCACAATAATGATTTTTGTTGGACCAAACCACTGGTTTTATTCCGTGATGATTACAGCTAATTATGTCATGGGAATATACTTATTGCAGGGCCTAATCCGCGGAAAGCGTTCCGCGTAAATATGATTGAAATTTAATAAAAGGCCCTGTATTTGCGAATTCTAGTAAATAATATTGCTATTATCTAAAATATTGTTACCTTCACTATTGGAAAGAGGTCGTTAACTCGACCAGCATTATAAACTAAAACGCAACCTATGAGAAAGATCTTTATGATCGATCTGTTTTGTGGCGCTGGAGGCACTACTACAGCCGCAGAACAATCAAACACCTCTATCGAAGTTGTTGCCTGTGTTAATCACGACCAAAACGCCATTCGCAGCCATAAAGAAAATCACCCTGACTGTCTGCATTTTACTGAGGACATTCGTTCTTTAGAACTTTCACCACTCAAAACATTAGTAACAAAATTAAGAGCCAAGAATCCAGGCTGTCTTATTGCGCTCTGGGCATCTTTGGAATGCACCAACTATTCAAAGGCCAAAGGCGGAATGCCGAGAGATGCGGATAGCCGTAGTTTGGCAGATCATCTTTTTAGATACATAGAGGCGATATCACCCGATTGTCTTTGGCTTGAAAATGTCCGTGAATTTATGTCATGGGGGCCATTGGATAAAAACGGTCGACCTATTAGCCGAACAGAGGGTAAAGACTATCTCAGATGGACCGAAAAGGTTAAATCACACGGATATCACTTTGATTGGAAATTATTGAATTCTGCAGACTACGGAGCTTACACTTCTAGAATTAGATACTTTGCTCAATTCGCCAAGGAATATGATTTAATCGCATTTCCTGAGCCCACCCACGAAAAGACTCCAGCCAAAGAGTCAATGTTCAATGACCAGAAAAAACCTTGGAAAGCAGTCCGTGAAGTTCTGGATTTAGAGGATGAAGGGATCTCTATCTTCACCCGAAAGAAGCCGCTTGCTGAAAACACCCTTAGAAGGATCTATGCTGGCTTAATCAAATTCGTAGCTAAGGGCGACGATACTTTTATCAAAACCTATAATAGCGGATTTGATATCAATCGTGTTAAATCAATTAATAGCGCAATCGGATCAGTTACTACGACGAATACCCACGCTAAAATCAAAACCGTTTTCCTCAGTAAATATTATGGTACTGGGATCAACAAAAGCATTGACGAACCATGCGACACTTTAACCACCAAAGATCGTATGGGTAAAGTAACCGCTCAATTCTTTACGCATTACTATTCAGGAGGTGGTCAGCTGTCTGATTTAGGCACTTCACATCCTACTATTCTGGCAGTCCCAAAGTCTCGTCTTACAAGCGTTAATTTTATCGATAACCAATACGGCAACTCTAAACCACAGGGAATTGAAAAGCCAGTAGGAACTGTTACAGTTAATCCAAAACAGGTATTGGTCTCAACCAACAATTGGATCCTGAATCCAAATTTTTCAAACAAAGGAAACTCGATCGACGATCCATGTCCTACGGTACTAGCCAGTAGAAAACACTATTATGTGATGAACGCTCAGCACATTCTCAACAAGAATAGCAGCACTGCTCCCTGCAGATCTATTGAAGGGCCATGCCCAACAATAACCCAGCGAACGCATTATCTCATGAATCCTCAGTTCAACAGCAAAGGATCAAGCATTGACAACCCTTGCTTTACTCTCATTGCCCGAATGGACAAGAAGCCTCCTTATGTGGTTTCTACAAATCCAGAAATAACTGCAGGAATTTTGGTTTATGAAACTGATTCTGATATTATGATCAAGATCAAAGAATTCATGGCGGCATACGGACTGGCAGACATTAAAATGAGAATGCTGAAGATCTCTGAATTATTACCAATCCAGGGATTTCCAAAAGGTTACAAACTGCTTGGAACCAAAACTGAACAAAAGAAATATATCGGAAACGCAGTCGAAGTAACCGTTGGAACGGCTCTTTTTCAGGCAATTGATCAACGAATTAATAAACTAAACGCAGCGTAATGGCAATCGAATTTCAATTTCCTGATACTGCAAAATATAAGGCTTGGACCGAAGAACTAAGAGACTTCCTTTATCCATGGCGGAAGAACATGACCGCCGGAAACATCAAGAAGATGGTCTCCACTCCAGAATTTAAAAAAGCACTTTTTGAAATATACCCAAAGATAGAACGCTAATGGCCGAAAACTCTAAAATACAATGGACAGACGCCACATGGAACCCTTGGCATGGATGCACAAAGGTTTCTGCTGGATGTAAATACTGTTACATGTTCCGCGATAAGGAACGCTATGGACAGGATCCAACTAAAGTAATCAGGTCAGGAACTTTTAATGATCCGTTAAGATGGCTTGGGAAAACAAGAAAAACCAGCGCACTAATTAATGCTCCACAGCCAGGCGCAAAGATCTTCACCTGTAGCTGGTCCGATTTCTTTATTAAGGACGCTGACGAGTGGAGAGCTGATGCATGGAAGATCATAAAGGAAACTCCGCAGTTCACTTATCAGATCCTCACAAAACGCCCAGAACGAATTAATGACTGCCTACCTGAAGATTGGGATGAAGGCCATGGATATCCGAATGTTTGGATAGGTGTTTCTGTTGAAAATCAAGAAATTGCAGCTGAGCGCATGTATCACATGTGTACGTTTGGCGCCGCACGTAAATTCCTATCTGTCGAACCTCTATTAGGGCAAATAAATTTATCTCAGATCAAACGTCGAAGCGCAACTCCTAATAAAGAATTTTATCTTATTGAAGCATTTGACTGGGTGATTGTAGGAGGCGAATCAGGAAACGATACAGGAAAATACCTCTACCGAGAATGTGATGTCGCCTGGATAGAACAAATCATATTCGACTGCAAATTCAATGAGGTACCAGTCTTTGTAAAACAGCTCGGAACCCACCTAGCTAAGAAAATGAAATTAAGTGATCGTCACGGAGGCAACATGGAAGAGTGGCCTGAAAATCTACAAATAAGACAATTCCCGGTCGGAGCCCGACAGGCTTACTAAAACCGAAACTATGACAATGAGATATTCAGACGTAACATTAACGCAAAAGAATTTTGGCCAAATGCAGGCTAACATAGACATTCGAAGGATCGCTAGAGAGAAAGGAATTGAGTTTCATTCCTTCCTGGCCAAGATGGTAAATTCTAAGCTCTGGAGAGAACTTGCAGATGCCCATATCTATAAACTAGAGACTGAACCAGTCTTGACTAAAATCAATAACTATGAAATACCTAAATCATAAAGTAACCGAAGATCCTGCTGCAGTAGAAAATCTCTTCTGTATTCCATTTTCAAAGCTTAAGCAGCATGAAATGGATAGTCATACATCTGAGATGTTTCTAAAACTTTGTTTGGCATCTAAATCTACTGAGTCCCTTCCCGATATTCCGGAGAAGGAAAAGCCCTTTATTCTGCTTATGACAGAGAGAGCCGTAGAAGGTCGCTTTTCATTTGAGGTCTGTGATTCAACCTTAACCACGTTTATCGCACTACTTTGTAAGAACCCAGGAATGGTGATCATGTATCTCACCTATCTACAGTACGAGTGTAAAAAGAGGAACAAACCAGTTTTAGACTGGGATGAATTTGCAATGATATTTGCATCCGGATTTCCATCTGACCAGGATTTACACAACCTATGGGACAACACCAAAGTTAAACGAGATCCAAAAACGGGAGGAGCTGATAACCTACTCGATTATCAATCTGCCATGGAATCTATTCACTTTGAAACCACTGAGGCATGACAATGAGACCAATTCTATTTAAAACACCAATGGTTCTAGCCATTGAAGATGGATCCAAAACGCAGACCAGGCGGGTAATCAAAATTGATAAAAGTTACATTTGGGAAAATGTTAAAACCAGTCTTGTTGATAACCATTTTATTGTAGGATCTGGAATGCAGGATTTTGAACAAGTTAAATGTCCCTACGGAGAAGTCGGAGATATCCTTTGGGTACGAGAGAAATGGCTTGATGCTTCTATCGGTAAAAAAGATGGCCGGACCATCATTTACTTCGCGTCTGAATCAGGTCAACTTTATGATCAACAAGGCGCCAAATGGAAGCCTTCGATATTCATGCCAAAATCTGCCTGCAGGATATTTTTAAAGATCACCGATATTCGATCTGAAAGACTCCAGGAGATTTCCGTAGAGGATGCTAAATCGGAGGGACTATATGAAGTTGGATATAAAGGTGTTTCATTTGCTTATGCTAAAGGAGAGGGATCTTATGCTTCAGCAACAGGAGCTTTTATGGCTCTTTGGATCTCCATAAATGGAAAAGATTCCTGGAAGAAAAACCCATGGCTATGGGTTCTTGACTTTGAAAAAACTGAACAACCGGCGTACTTTCTTGATTGATCGTGTTGCCTTTAAATTATAATTATGGAAAATCCAATTGAAACCTGTGACACCTGTAATTTTCCGATTTACATCAATGATGTGGATGAGAACAATTATGAAACTTCCCGCGCTTGTTCATGCGTGGAAGACGACCTATTAGTTGACCGATATAATGCTGAGCAGGCAAAAAAAACTGATGAAGAAATTAAACGAGAAGATGCTGAATGGGAACAAGGCGCCAAATACATAATGAAAAATGGCATCTCTCCCAATTTAGATAGCATCTATTAAATTATAACTATGAGTGATACAATTAAAATTTGCACAAGGCACGACAAGCAAGTGCCTTTATTATGGACTATGGTTTTCGTGGGGGCCGAATACTGGTGTCCTTATTGCGGAGCCAACGAAGGAATGCTAGGAGCTGGTGAAAATATACCGAGCACACCCGAATTAGAGCAAGCGCATAAAGATTGGAAAGAAAGCACTGAAGAGTACCTAGATGCAAACGCGACATTTGTGTGTTCATCTATGGAATGGGAGGGTGAAACAATTTCTCCAAATGATCTGCCGGAATCCGAAAAGGAAAGATGCAGAAAAGTGATAGAAGATTGGGTCTACGAAAGCGAGAAAGAAGATGCATAGTAATTATTATCCCCTTAATTGGCTAGAGGACGACGAAGAGCCAGATCTAGAGCCTACTAAATGGTATAATACCATCTGGTTTGCACTTGTTAAACTGCAAATAGGCATACTGCTATTTTCAATTTTGGTAGTGTTGAGCTGCTGCAATAGATCTGACGAAGCTAAAATTACTTATTCCAATTGTGAGTTGATCAGTCTAAAAATTGATGATGATGCTCAGGCACATTTGATGTATAAAGATTCTACAGGAGTTATTGAGGCATTGTCTGACATCTATAAACCTAATTATGTTATCATTGAATCAGACAGTAATTATGTAGTAATTCCTTATTACAAAGGACATTTGGCCACCCAACAAATGCGCGGCACCAGAGGCCATACACCTATTAAAATCTATGTAAGGCCTGATTACAAAATTGAACATATTCAAGATTCATGGTAAAAGGATCTGCAGCAAATACCGAAAACCCTATCTATGACTATGGAGACGGCTCTGTACTGATCAGAGGAACTGAGTATTATCATCCTGAAATCCAATCTCTTGATCATATTGGCCAGGAAACATGGGGTCCAGCTGCCGGTGAAAGAAACCCCTCTACTCCGAGTTGTGTTTGTGGCTGGGACGACACTACTATACTGGTAAATACATCACTTGGCGAGTTTTACTTCTGCCACTCTCGGCATGGAAATGATTATGACGCATTTGCAAAAAAATACTTGGAGGACATGCGTATCTTCCTGGAATATAAAAAACAACTAAAATTAGAATTATGAAAACTTGGATTAATAAAAACAAATCATTTTTGATCGTAGCATCACTACTATGGATGGTCGCACTCTGCGGCTGTGAAAAAGAGAGCTGTGTTACATGCACTCTAACCGAATATCCAACCAATATTTCGAACAGCCAAGCCTTTTGCGGCACTGACAGCGAGATAGCAACTGAAGATGCCAAGTGGAAGAACCAGGCCACTCTAGGTACTACTCAGAACCCAGGATATACTTATACCGGAGGTTGTGATTGATAAGCATCTTAAGATAACGATAAGAAGGGTTTACCGAGCATTTCTGACGCTCTGGGATGATCCTGAATATACAGAATCCGCCTATTTTTATGCAAGAAAAGTGATTACGAAAATTCAGAATTTTTCTTTGACCTTCATCTTTCTTTTTGGACTGGTTGGAATTATGCTTACTACTGGAGTTTTAAATGGTGAACCGAGAGACGGAATGGAAGATCTTCATTTCTTTGGTTATATAATGGCCGCTTTAGTAGACATCCAGTGCCTTTTATTCATGGCTCGATTTCACAGCTTGTACAACTTCTCTAAGAACGCTTTAGACCGAATACAAACCAAATATGAAACCGCAATTAACAGATAATGACAGGACTAGACAAAAAACTTCAAGCCTGTCCTTTTGTATGGGAATGGTGTAAGTTCAAAGGAGAGACCTTTTTCGCTACTCTTAACTATGAAAGCTCGTTAAAACAAAACCGAGTAATGCTTGATCTTTGCTATTGCGCTACAACAGCATTGAATAATATTGTACTTAAAACAATTCCCTATTCTCCCGGCAATTTTGAAGCCGTTGAATGGGCCTAATTAATCGATAATGATAGACAGAGAAACGCCAATGAACAACATTGAAAAAAATTACCTTCCTAGGATCTATGAAATTATTGATCAGCTATCCCTAGAAGGAAAAACAAATGAAATCTTCTACGGACTAACCGGACTTCATGTTAGTTTATTACGTAGAAGAGGCGCTGGTATGACAATTTTGAATGAAAGATTTACAAATCATCCAGCGATTCCTTCTTTTGATTGTAGAAGATATGATGTAAATATAAAATGGATCCGTGATTAATCGATAACTACTATATAACTATACCATAAAAATTAACCGTAATGACAACAACAAAAAACCTCCAAGATATCCCATCAGATGTAATAGTCTATAAGACCAAGGATTACAAACGATTCAAATTCCTAAAAGGAAATCGTATTATCAACAAAAAGAAAATCGCGAAGATTAAAGAAATAATCACACTGGAGGGCGTAGACATCCTGAAATACAATCCTATTCTTGTCAATTATGAATATCAAATTATGGATGGCCAACACCGTTTTGTTGTTTCTAAGGAATTAAAACGAGATGTTCATTATGTAAAAATTGAGGAATTTGGCCTGGAAGGAGTCACTAAAATTAATTCTAACAGCTCAAACTGGGGAGTCAAAGATTATTTGAAATCCTATTGTGATCTTGGCAAAAGACCGTACCAGGTTATTCGCGGAATGCATGCTGAATATAATGTGAATGTAGTAGTTCTGGCATGTCTTATAATGAATGGAGATTTTTCTAACAGGGTAGATGTTAATGAGGATTTTAAAGCCGGCATTATCACTATGGACCATAAAGATTTTGCTGATCACCTACTTGCCAGGCTACGAAAATATGAGAAGCATATTCCTAAAATATATAGTCGCGTAGCCATTGACACCTTTCTAAGACTTGAAAAAAGCGACCTTTTTGAACATGACTATATGCTTGAAAAATTTCGCTCATCAAAGCAAGTTATTGAGGAATTCGCCTCAGTTAAAGACATGCTTCAGCAATTAGAGACAATCGCTAATTACAGGACGCATAAACGAGTGTTCTTATTGAAATAGAAACAACAAACCAAATAATATGACAACAGCAAACACTGAAGCAGTAGGAGATTGGATGAAGGAAATTAACATGACTCAGCTCCTGCAATCTGAAAAATACCGATTAGAAATTGCAATAAAGCATTCAGGATCCAAAAAAACGGCCTGCTTTTTACTAGGCATTAGCCGGTGGACCTATGCACGCTGGATTAAGAAATACAATGTCGAAGGACACTAAAACATAGAGGGCCGGGATGCGTCTAAGACCCTTGCTAACGCTTTCCAGGTCTTTTTCCTGGCCCTCTTATTTGGCCGAAGGTCGGCAGCCAATTATTAAAAAACTAGACTATGACAAAAGAAGAAAAAAGAAGTAAGCTCGAAGATGTATTTATGAAGGTTAGCGGTCAATTTGCATTTTTAGATCCCCAAACGCTCAATCCCAAATATATTGAATGGCTAGAAGATCTGATGATTAAATCTGAAACACTATCTCCGCTTGAAAAATTGCACGACTGGTGTGAAAAAGAAGGAAACAAAGAAGATGTTGAACTGGTTGTAAGATCAGTTAATATGAATCCAATTATTGTAGACTGCAGCAGCAGATCCTCAGTAAGCGAATTTAAGGACCATATTACTGAACAATAGTGATTGATAACGACTGAGTAAGATCAGTTTCAATTGATTTTACTTACCATGTTATCGAAAAATGAAATTATGAAAGCAGATAGATGTTTACCAGGCACGCATGATTTTGGAACCAAAGGATCTCCTTTAATGATCTGTGGTAATTGTGGAAGTGCTGGAATAGTGATTACATCACTTATTCCGCTTGAAAATTTTACTAAAGAGAAAAAAGATGAAAGAAAGAATCAGAGAAATCGTAGACGGCGTAAAAGCCGGTGATATCGCCCCAGATGTGGCGACAAAGGAAATAGCAGCATTGTACCCAAAACCAGCTGCTGCATATAACGCAGCTCAGGACAGTACCTTTAATGCCTTCAAGGTATTTCTTAAGAGCTACATCCCTAAGAAATCGTGAAGTGGTACTTTAGACTTATTGCGTACCTATCCGTGATCTTCTTCAGTTGGCTAATGGGAGTTTTGACAGTCTTCAATTTCTACGCTGTAGAAATGCCGGAAGAACCTGAACTGCAAAATCATTTCTCACAACCTGGCACAATAGATAGTACCATACAGATAAGGCACTAACCAAAACTCAAAACCTTGAAAAAAGTATTTTTTATAACCGTATCATTTATTGGAGCTGATGGCAATTTTGTCACAAAGCCCATGGCACACAATAAGCAAATTAAGACATTCAAACGGGAGGATCAGGCGGAGATGTGGTTAGAAAGCCGAGTCTATAAATTTTTGATGTATCAGATATGTCAAGGCTATATGAAAGATCTCGGTGAAATTGGCTAACGTTCTCTAAGATCGGTGTCGACGCTCGACTTGACAGCTAGGCCATAATTGTCTAGTTTTGTGGTATATAACCATTTTTAACTATGACAATGCGCCGCAATATCCTACTCTTTCTAGTTGATATCTTTTTGCTCATTGCCATCTGGTGCATATAATTTCCTACATTTAGATTTATGCATTGGGGCGGACAAAACAACAATCCAGAAGAAGATAAAAAGACGAAGCAGAAGCGAAAGCACAAAGCTACCTGTGCGAATAATGGTGCCAGGCGTCGACGTAAAAAGAAATCCAGATGAAAAGGATCATAATCATGGCCGCATTATTAGGGCTAGGTATTGTAGGAACTCTTTCAGTTCAACAGCTATTTTCAAAGCCAGAATCTCATAGTATGGAATTTCTTAAATACCATCTGGAGCAAATCGACAAAAAGATAGAGGCCGAGGACAAAATAATTAACAGAGCAAACACTAATATTGGAAATAGAGATGAACGTATTAAAAAAGATTCTTTGGCTATCATGCTTTCTGATCGCCACTACCGCGACAGCATCCGAAACCTTATTAACCCCCCAGACTAATCCTCCGGATTCATGTGAATGTCCTTGTGGATTAATCGGATATACGGACATCCAGGATAAAAGATGTTTGGAATGCCTGCAGAACCGGCCAAAGCTAGATTCAAACCTGGTAGATAAAGACACCATCATTTCAGCTCAGTTCCGTAAAATGGTGCTGATCAACGAGAAGCTGACTATCTGCACGGATCTGGCCACACGCCAGGCGGCCACAATTGAAAAACTGCAAAAGAAGATCAAATGGTTGGGAATAGGCATAGGATCCGCACTCGGGATTGCCATTATCGAATTAATACTTATTTTAGCGAAGTAGGCCTGCCCCGTAGCGTTCAAGTTTTTTCTGCGTAACCGTAATCTCATCTTTCACGTAGAACAAAAAAGCCCTAGTCATTTGACTAGGGCTTTTACTTTATAAAAAATTTTAGCTGGGGATCAAACCAGCAAGTGGCTAATTTAAGAAAAATAATTTCCTTTACAAGCCTCTTTCAATGCTTGATTCACTTTTATATTGAAACTGAGCATATCCTTTTTGTTAGCAGCTTTTAAATCAGCTGGTGTTGGATATTGATCAATGATTTTATTTGCCATCACACCACCAATACCATTCAAATCAACTAACTCTTTACGATATAGATCCACATTTGCTTTCTTAGCCGCTGGCTTCTTCGCTTCTGCAGGAGCGTCCTTTGCAGCAGCCTTATCACCTTTCTGATATTTCACAGGATTTTCCTCTTTTGCTTCTTCGGCTGCAGGAGCTTCTTCTTTGGCTGGAGCTTCTTCTGTAGCAGCATCTTTCTCAGGAGCTGGTTTTGAAGCTTGTAAAACAAATCCAGCATAATCATCACCGGAGTTTTGGAAATAGTTTGCCAGTTCCTCATCAGCCTTCTCTTCATTATCCCAGGTAAGATTTCCAGTAACATAAACTCCATCTAAAAAGGCATTCGCAACATTACCATCCTCACCATCTTTCTTATATTCAAACCTTCCTGCATCTTTGGCCTGTGTAATAATTGAAATAATATCGTCACGCTGTTGTTGCTCTGCCTTCAGACGATTCGCCAGTCCTTCATTCATTACTTCAGCAACTTTTATCTGGCTTTCTTCAGCCTTCTTACCGGCGTCCAGTTTTTCTTCTGAAGTTCTAGTGTCCTCATATTCCAGCGCACGTTTAATCAACTGATCGATTAGCTCATAATGTTCTTCATTGCTCAGCTCTCTAAATGCCTTCAAAGAATCAGAAACCGCAATTTGTCCTTTAGCTGCAGGAGCTTCTTCTGCCGCTGGCGCCTCTTCAACTGCAGGAGCTTCTTCAGTTACCGCCGGCGCTTCTTCAGCAGTTGTCTCAGCAACAACATCCGTTACTTCTTCACTAGCCTCTGACCACAATTCAATCTGGCTAGTCTTCACCAATATATAAGTCTTTTTCCTGTCCAATCCTTTGCCATGGATCTCTTCACCAGAATGTCCTTCCGGGTGTTCAATAATTGCCTGGTGCATATCGTTATTGATCCAGCCAATAAGAGTTTCTGAGACAGCTTCAAAATCAGTGTTTCCCTGAAATGAAACTTTGTCATTAATTTTCAAAATCATAAAATGAGTGTTAAGTGAATAATTGATATCAACGTTTAGCAAATATAGCATTTCACTAAGAATTAGCATTTTGGAAAGCTATCCGGAAAGAAAAGAGGCCGCCTTTAGAAAGCGACCTCAATTTCATATCATACCCTGATGCTAACAAGGATTCCAAAATCAAAGATAATTACATTAATCCTAATAACCAAAACGGTTACAGCGACATAAAACGAAGCGGCGTTAACAAAGTTATTAACAGTATTCAATTTTTCTTCTATAAAAATTATGATTTTCGTATATTGGCCCCGAGTTTTGGTTAACTCGGGCAGGCGTGATTCAGGATTTTCATAGTTTCCGGAACACAATATTTTATTTGGGTTAAAATATACCTGCCCGCACCAAAACACTCACATTGAAGCAAAAAACAACCCGATATCGCAAGTTGTTCAGCGCAGGAAAATGGCTGCTAAATACACTGTCCACTATTATCACTTTACCAGATATAGTGGGCTTTATTTGGTACGGCATCATGCGAAATGGGGTTAAGGAAAACCGAAAAATACAAATCAAGAGAGCAAAGAACATCAAAGTAAAATCGCTTGATTTCAATTCCTTATTCAAGACAGCCGCAAAAGAGCTGGACGCCCATAACGAAGATGTACCATTTATTCTACGACTGATACCTACGGTTGTCCTTTCAGCAATGATTTGGACAACTATTTTTTTGGTATGAAGCTAAAACACGCCTTGATCGTATTAGGAATTGCCGGCTTATTAGTCATTGCGTTCTATTCGAAACGCATAATCGCTAAAGCAAAAAGAGCATGAAGCAATCTCCCTCAAACTTCTTTAAAACCTATTCGCCAATTGCGGTGAATGATTATATGTTCTCGGATATTCCTCCGAGCATCAAACTTGCCCAGGCAGCTCTTGAAAGCGGATGGGGTGGATCTGGTTTGACCACAAACGCCAATAATTACTTCGGAATCAAATCACATAGCTGGGGTGGCGCCACTTATGACGCCAAGACACATGAATATTATGGATCTGGTGGACCGGTGACGGTAGATGCTGAATGGAGACTTTACGGATCCCCTTATGAATCCTTCATGGATCATTCGAATTTTCTGCACAAATATGATCGCTATGCTCCATTATTTCAATTGGATCCACTGGATTATAAAGGATGGGCATACGGACTTAAGAGTGCGGGGTATGCTACATCTCCAACCTACGCAGAAAAACTGATCAATCTGATTGAGTCACACCAGCTCACAAAATACGATCGTAAAGCGGTCAACTTAAAAGCCATGAAAACTGCAGCCTGGGTAATCCTGGGATTAGCCGCGGCGTATGTGGTATATTTGTTAATCCGAAAACTACTTTAATGCCAGCTCGTTATAAAGACACAGTAAGAAGTATTGTAAAATCTACACTAAACATTGGATTAGTTTCCGATTTTGACGATTTTCAAACCGATCGATTAGCCGATCCAGAGGATATTATTGAAATTATAGATGAAGTTGAGCGCATCTACAGAGTAGAGTTTTCTGATGGCGAACATTTTAGGTCAAAATCAATTGACACTATTTGTAAAATATTGAGTGATAAAGAAATAGACGATTCAATGTTATTATCTTTTGGCGGACCAATTGAAAACGTTCAGTAAAAATTTAAGAGACAGTTATGGAAGGATATTGTGACTATTGCGAAGGTAAATTGACAGGAAAACAAAAAAGATGGGATAGTGATAATTGCCGCGTTAAATTCAATAACCAGAGAGTTAGTATGCGAAACCGACTTAACGCTGGTGGTATTATTATTGGACCATCTCATGCTCAGGACGGCGTGACTTGTACTGTTGATAACGGCTTATATTTTCGGGAAATAGAAGGTAATGAATATCATTTGTCATATCGACTAATGAAGGATCCGACTATATACACCTACGAAGGGACTCCGCAGGAAATATTCGTTCAAATGATCACTAATCACGGAGAAATACCTACCAAAATGCCTGAAGGCAAATGTAAATTAACCACTGGAGATGTGATCATAACAAAATCTGCAGTTATGTCGGAGAATTCTCACACTCTTACCGGCACAAACAAAGAGATTGCATCTGCGCTTAATTCAGAATATGCTGGAAAGTCATTTGCGCCTGGAGCTGACACCATGGTTGAAGGCGGGCCAGTAGAACAGGAGCGTCAGCAAATACAAGATCAGATTAAGAGATTAAATGATACCATCCCCCACGCATCCACAAGAGCTGAGGCCGAAGGACTGCAGGCGGAGATAGAGGATCTGGAAGACAAATTAGAGGATCTGGAATATCGCTCGGTTGATTTAAACACAATTCAAAAGATTGATAGCGAATATAAGGGCGGCGCAGGGAATTCAGATGCCCTTGCGAAATTCATCTACGATAATTATGAAAGAATAGCTGGTAAAAAATACACCAACTATGTTGATATGGAGAATGACAATAACGAGAATAAAATTGCTGATATGATTTCATTCTACAAAATCGACACTGACACATGGGAAGAAGACTTTAAGAGAGCAAACAATCTTACGGAATTAAGGAAGGGTGGCCCAGTCAATAAACATCAGGAAAATATGAACGCGAAGAAGAAAAAAGGATCTATTGTGATCCAGGATATAAATATGGAGTTTGGTGGGCCAGTATATGAATATACATTGCTGGAAACGAAAAGACTCTATAACCTAGCCAAGAACAATCCTGATCAAACTGTTGACGCATTGATCCAAGCCAGGGAGTGTTTAGATCTGTTTAACCGACACGAAGGAGAGATGCATAACGGCATTTCAGCCGACTTCCTAGCAAATGAATATCGCATGCTGGCCATGGACATTGCTTCTATGATCACTTACGCTCCTAATGCAGCCGTAGTCTATACAAATATGTCTACTGGAGACAAAGAATTCGCTGTAATTAAATCTGAAATGTCTGATGGACGCTGTAATATTTTGGCTAACAACCAAATGACCTCCGCCTGGAATTATGAATTAACTCCTACTCCAGCTATGGTAGATGGAGGAATAATTCAGACAGAGCGACAGCTTATCAAAGATCAAATCAAACGATTAAACGATACCATCCCTCATGCAGCTACTCGAAGTCAAGCTGAAGAGCTTCAGGCTGAAATAGTTGAGTTGGAAGAAAGGCTAGAGGGATTAGAAAGTGCGCCAAACTTTTTCCAAGTAGTAGAATTTGAAGATGAAAAGAAAGAGGCCATTCAAGCAGTTTCTGAAAGGCTTGACACATTGGAAGAGGCGTGGAGTAGAGCTGATATTAGCAAAGGTCAGTTCGTCAGCGAATATGCTGATCGAGATGGCTTGGCTGAATGGGTTGCGGATTATGAAAAAATGAAAGATGGTGGCCCAGTAGAAGAAAAACGAAATCTAGGACCGCTTTACACCGGAGCCGAAGTGAGCCGTCAGATAAAAAGAGAACTGAAAGCTTCTTTTCCTGGGATAAAATTCAGTGTAAGATATAGTAGTTATGCAGGAGGGGATTCGGTATATGCAGCGTGGAATTTTGGACCGACCAAAGATGAAGTTGGTGCAATTATCGATAAGTTCCAATACGGATCTTTCAATAGTATGGAGGACATCTATGAATATGATCGAAAGCATGCAGTTGACCCCGAAGGAGACCTGAGAGAATTAGGTGGAGTAAAATATGTGTCCTCCACACGAACATATCACTTGGATAACGGTGAAGATCATAATAAGAACTATGAAAATGAAATAGATCCGCAGACTGAAATTGCAAAATACTTAGCTGCTGAGTACGGATATGAATGGAAGGGAAGAAGAGAAACCCGGATCGAAGGAGCAAATCAGTCTATATATGACTCTGACACTTACAGGTTGCTGGGTGTGAATTCGTTTAAAACAGACAAGGTAATAAGCATTGATGGGCTCGTTGAAACTGGCGCCACATCTGGAACTGTTGAGGAATTGTTTAAAATCAAATACAATGGCGATAAGGTCACAATAAACGCTATTGCAGCCGAGAGAATTACTACAGATGAAGAATGGGAGAAAAACCGACCTATTCGTGAAGCAGAAGAACTGGCCATGTACGAAGCTGAAGCTGATAGATTAACTCAGTACCAGAAAGATATTGCATCCATGCAGATCCGATCGTTCACTACTACTGTTCCATCTCGACTTCAAAATGTTGAATGGCCACAGCTTAACAAGAACAATACGATTGGAGAATATCGCCAAATTCAAAAAGAAGAAATCGAAGAAGGCCTGGATATTAAAAAGCAAACCGAGATTCAGCAGATCATCATTGTAAATGATCGGGATTGGAATGTACTAATGAATAATCTCATGGATTCTTTTCCTACAATTTGGAATAAAGTAGGGGGGAGCCACCTTGATGATGATCTGGCAGAAGCTGCCGGCATCACCCAGGATAAACTAGAGATATTCGATTTAACCGAAACGCAGAAAGACTTCTATCGCGCCAATAGTTATCGACTGGCCAGCTTAGTATTTAACGAAGACACCGGTGAATCAGCTGTAGTTGATGTGTCTGGTCATGATTATGCCAGGTATCTCGGATTTCCAATGGATAAAGAAGAGGTTCAAACTGTTCTGCTAAATCTCAATGTGACAGAGAAAGCGAATATAGATCTCACTGAAAAAACTGAAACCGATATCGCCCGAGCGAGAGCCAGAGCAAAACTTAAGATCCTTCAACTGAAGAAAAGAAAAATGGCAGATGGTGGGGCAGTGAAGATTAAAATCACTAAAGCGAACGTCTTTGAACATGCAATGGATTATGAAACGGAAGATTTTGATGAATACGCATTAGAACTAGAAGATTTTGAATCCGGAGAAATAGAACGACCTCCGGGTTTCAAAACCGATAAAGCTTACGAAAATTTTATTGAAAAAGGAAAAGTAAAATCCATCACCGAAATGATTCCTGTTGTTCAAAAACGAATCGATACTGAAAAAATGGCCAGAGGTGGACCAGTCGGAGGTTTTAAATATGGCGATTACGTCAAAATCATAAAAGGCCTCCAGGCAGGAAGGTCTGGAATTGTTTCAGGCAGCGCAGTATCTGGTACGACCAAAAAGAAATTTTTATATGTCTTAATGACAGATGAAATGGGATGGGCCACTTATACATCTGTTTATCCAAATGAATTAGAAAAATCCTCCAAAGATCAAAAACTACATGACGCACTAGCAGCCAGGACAACAGGGCCGGTATCAAGTGACATTCAGGGCTTAGTTGATGCTGGATTTATTAAAAGAAAAGGAATGGCCAAAGGCGGTCCAGTTGAAGGTCTGGAGTCGGATGTTAAAAACCATCTATTATTATTAAGTGATAAAAGACTCGCGCAACTAGACTCGGAAATTATTGGGGGAGATGGGGTAGCTGTACTTGCATGGATTAAACAAGGTCATAAAGACGGTGTTGCCGAAGATTTAGCTCGCCATATTATTGAGGTAGACCATTTAACGGATGACTATCTGAAACGAATTGGATACACGAAAAAGCATGCCAAAGGTGGTCCAGTTGAAGATCTCGAAACAGTCGTTGACCAGGTATATGATCAAATGTCTGAATGGGAAATGGATCTTCCTGGAAGGGACCATGATGCACCTTCATCTATTCGACTGGATCTTGAAGACGCAATGGAGCTTGAAGGCAAGAAGATGCGCAAGTCAGTTAAAGACATTGCACTAGACATGACCGCCTGGAACGATAGTTTTTCAAGTGCTAAAGCCAAAAAGAAGTGGCTTGGATTCACCAAAACACTGAAAGAAGCTGTGAAATAGAGGACATAACAAATGACCACTTCAGAGAAAAAACGCTGGTACAATAAAGTCTGGGGCAAAGTTGTTGCCGCCATGGCCATACTAGGTGTTTTAGGTGGAATTTTTCAAGGGACCTATGAATGTACCAAACTTTGGTACGAATATCAGGAGCTGAGAAAAACGGTTGCGAATCATGATTCAGCTCAAACAAATTATGAGACCAGGCTAACAAATGCGGAAACTTATATTGAGCTAAAGAAAAAGTCCTACCAAGTAGGATTTCGAGTAGTTATTATAACGGATGAAGCCACTGGTAAGCATATAAAACGGAAAAAGCATAGAGGCTGGACTGGAGATGAACACACTGTTTATAAAGATCAGTTCTGGTCTGATCAGGAGGGAATTGATTATTACTTCTGGATTGACAGCACTGGAGAAAGAATTTATTGTTGGTAAATGAAAAAAGTTGGATCCATACGACCTGAATTTCTAAAAGGCCCTATCATTTATGGTAGAGTCATTTATCTTTATCTGCCAACCGGCGTTAGCAGAAAAGGACAATTTGCAGTAGTGGAGCTGGATGACATTATTGCTTCTCACAATGAAAAGTCGTTTTCGGATTCAAAAGGCTATCCAAGATCTGATCTGGACCAAAATATTAACGATCGAAATTATTCTGGGGATCTGTCTGCTCAGGCAGCCGTAAAAGGATATGCCCAGAATTTAGTCCCAGAACGAATTATTTCGACCAGCCGCGAAGAATCCGGAACACCAATAATATCACCTGATGGATTTGTAGTTTCCGGAAACAACCGAACCATGTCCCTCAAATTAGCTGCAGACGAGTTTCCTGATCGATACGAAGCTTATAAGCAGTTTCTCCAGGAAGAAGCGTTTACCGTTGGCATAGACGATCTGGACGCCCAGCTAAAAGAACAGAAAATCAAACAACCGGTCCTGGTGAGATTCGATTACGACTTCCCAGAATATACGACTGCAGAAATGTCCTATTACAACAAGGGCGCAATGAAAGTTGAAAAGCTCATTGATAAGATCATTAAACTATCCAAGATCCTGGAAACATCTGATCATTGTACTGAAGTAATAGCCAATGTCATTGGCCAGTATGAAAACGCTTCGGATTTCTTTGAAATTAAATTGGCTCAAAAGGTGTTAGCTGATCACCTGATCGAATGTAAAATTCTCACCACTCAGGAGCTGCCGGCATATTATGACAATGGAGTATTTACCAGAGTAGGAAAAGATTTTGTTGAAAACCTGTTAGCAGCCATGGTCTTAAGTGAAAAGGCGCTTATTGCAGCTAATCAACCTGGTGTAAAAAAATTCCGGAACATTATCATCACCAGTCTTCTGGTTCTCATAAGAAATTCACAGCTGGATCCAGGATCCCTCAAAGAAGATATTAACCAGGCACTCATCCTGCAGTATAGGATCCATGAATCCGGATTAGAGTTTGATCAGTATATGAATCAAACAGCTCTCTGGGAAGAACAAGTGAGTCCGAAATCAGCTTATTTGAATCGTTTGCTCAGCAAAGGCAGAAACGCTTTTAAATCAGCCATTGAAGGATATAATAAAACGGTTGCGGAAAGTGAATCCAGTGAAGGCATGTTCGGTGACAATCCGAATCCGGATGAAGCATTTGAATTTTATGTGATTGATGCGATAGATACCAAAGAAAGAGAACTGATTCAGGCCTCTACCCGAGTTACTTCTTCTCCACCAGTTGAAACATTAAAAAGAGGTCAATGGGTGGATATCATTGACGGCGAATATAAAGGACGCATGGGCTTTATATCGGACAATAAGGAGCCTGGTGTTTATAGGATCGGTGATCGAATAGGATCTGGATATCCTGTAAAACGGGAACACGTTATTCCTATCACAGAAGAAGAAGAAATACGACTACACAAAAAAAGATCGGCTAAAGCTATTGAGGCGAATGCCAGGGACCGGGCCAGAGCAAAACTAAAGCTGCTGCAGCTAAAGAAAAAATAGTCGAACGTCGACAACGAAGCATTAGAAACCGGCGCATTCTGCGTCAAAATAAAGATTATGAAAGCATACAAACTGAAAGAACTGATCGATAAGAAACAATTAATTGTCGACAAACTATCGGATGATTACAAAGAGAATATCGAATTAGTAAAAACCCTTTCCAAGAATTATACTGTTGAAGATAAACTGGCTAGGGATCTTGATGAAGAAATGGCATCTACCTTGGAAAGCGAAGGCCTTTTGAAAAAGAAGCCAGCTTCCAAAGATGATAAAGATTATATCTGGGTGGTATTTGATTCAAATGGAAAGCCCGACAAGATGAATATTTCTGAAGAAAAAGCAAAAGCGTATATATCCAGACGACCAAAATTTGGTCAGAAAGATATGACTATAAAACGGATGCCTGAGTCAGAAGCAAAAGCACTATTTGAAAATAAAGAAGAAATTCAGGTTAGATATGTTACTTCAAAAAAGGATATCACAAAAGATTATAAGGATTATGGGGCCGCAATAGATGCATTGGAAAAATTTGCTAATGACAATTCATTAGACATTGAAGGAGACACCGCGTATAATCCGGATGCCGATTATCCTTATGCTGAAATAATTGTAAAAAAGCCAGCTCCAAAGAAAAAACCAGCGCCAAAAGGCCCATCTGCCAAAACATTACTCATATATGATGAGATCCATGAAGAATTAAATCTCGGAACGGATGATGGTGTTCGCAAGGGAAAAAAGCTATTCGACGCTCTAACTAAAGATCAAAAGCAAGGATATTACGAATGGGCTTCTGCAGATCTGGGAGCCGTGGACGAAGAAACTGGAAAGTATCTTACAGCTGCAGATATCAAAAAACAAGTTGATCACCTGTTTTCCACCATTAAAGTAAAGAAGGATCCAGCTCCAAAGAAAGATGATAAGAAACCGCCTTCATCTTCTTTAGATAAGGATATTAAATCAATCGTTGGAAAAACGATTTACTTTAAATCGGATAAGGACAATTGGATTTCTGGGAAGATTGAAGATGTATTTCCAGCTCATAAAGGAGTTAAGGATAAATGGCGAATTGAGTATTATCCAACTGGAGGTAAGGCCAAATTAGATTTACCACTTATTACAGACATTCTTTCAGCTGACCAGATGCAAAAGCTCATTGATGGCGAAACTGTAAAGGGATATACTCTTACCAAGCCCAAAGCAAAAGTGATCAGTGACTTCAATCAGGCAGCCAAAGAAATTGATGAATGTCTGGAGAGATCTAAAGCTGAACGGGCTGAAAAAGCCAAGGATAAGAAGCCGGCTCCAAAGAAAACCCCAAAGGTTGAATTGGATGATAAAACCGATTCTTATGTTTCCGGAGTAAGCAAATTGACAGACGATCCAAAAAAGGCTGCAGAGATCAAAAAGACAATTGAGGCCTGCCAGGCTAAAGTTCGAAAAATACTTTTTGGTAAAAGTGAATAGAGTCAGGCTGAGCAGACCGGAAAGCAATTTAGTTACCGGTCTGCTTTCTAAATGAATTTCAATTATATATATTTACCATTCCAATTTCACTAATGGCATTCTATGTTCCTGATCATATTCAAAAACAACGTATGGCAATTTGTAGGGCCTGTCCTTCTTTAATTCAGGGAACCATTTTAGGGATCCCTTTACCTGGAGATAGACCACAATGCGCTTTTTGTTTATGTTTCATGAAAGAGAAAACCAAATGGACAAATAAGGCATGTGATATTGGAAAATGGAAAAAGTATAAACCGGCGTAATCTGCGCCTAAACCGTAATAATAATGGAGATAAAAACCCCACACCTGGATTATATCAAGGAGCATAATCTAGACATTCCCAACTCAGCTGCAAGCGCAGACTTAAAACGCGCCGTTACCAAATTCAAAAACAATCTGGCAAACGCAGAGAAGATCGATCCAACAAAAAGTGATGAGGATTCAGATCTTCACGATCAATGGGTTGAGCGTTTAACAGGTCAATCTGAAAAGATATTTGAAGACCTTAAAGAAGAATTCCCTGACGGAAAACATGTGAAGGACACCGAGGCTGCAGAAAAAGAAGCTGCTGATAAGAAAGCTGCTGCAGATAAAAAGGCTGCTGACGAAAAAGAAGCTGCTGACAAAAAAGCCGAGGACGAAAAAGCTGCTGCTGATAAGAAAGCTGCGGACAAAAAAGAAGCTGCTGACAAGAAATCCGTTGAAGATAAAAAGGCCGCAGACGAAAAAGAAGCCGCTGACAAAATAGCCGCGGACGAAAAAGCTGCTGCTGACAAGAAAGCCGCGGACGAAAAAGAAGCTGCAGAATTAGAGGCGACTCCAGATAAAACCACTGAAGAAAAAGGTCTGGAAGCAATGAACAAACTCTGGAGCGAAAAGGCAAAGGATGGTGAATTACAGATTACTGAAGACGAACTAATTGATGCTGGGTTTAACGCCTGGTCTTTATTGGGATTTGTATCGGGAGATGTAGGAGAGTATCATTTTAAAAGCCGCATGTTCAGTGAAAACTGGACCATTACTAAAGTTAAAAAGGAAGAGGAAGTTGAATCATAATTATTCTGGAGGGGCGAATCGAAGAAACTGAAGTTTTATTGATTTACCCTTCCAGTATTCTTTCCATCTTTCTTCTTCTTCTTTCGTGACATCATCTGATATCAAGATTTGAAATTCTCCCTTTGCTTTATTTAGATTGCACATGTGGAAATCGTCACCGAAAGAAAATTCAAGAAATTTGGTCATTGTAGACTTACTGATTCCGCTCAATGTTTTCATAATGCTAAATTTGCAATTGCTAAAATACTAAATTGAAAAACTTTAAACACCTGGAAGTTAATAAAATCAAAAATATATGCCTGGATCCGATACAGAAGAAATAGAAGACGCACCGATTATAGAGGAAAAAGCTGCAGAAAAAACGGAGCCAGCTGCCAAAGAAGAACAGCCTGCAGAAGAAAAAGCGGAGAAGCCTGCTGCCAAAAAATCATCATCCAAGAAAACGACTCCCCTTCCAAAAGAAGGATCTACTTCTGGCGCCGGGGAAAACGGTGCACCCTTAGACTGGGGAGACAACGAAGATGTTGTTAAGGCCTTTATAAATACACCCACCAAAGAAAGTAGTGCGGAGAGTGCTGAGCCCCATTTAGAGGGTGATGGCAAATCAACTGAAGAAGAAGACGCATACATTCGTGGCGAAGGAGATAATGAAGAAGAAGAACAGATGAGCATATCTGATCTTAAAGACGCTGCCGGATTATGCATAGAGTTAATTGATGGGTTGAACAGCATTGGGGTCGGTGCGTTTGCAAAAGAATCAGCAAGTAAGTTTGAACTAACAGGGTCTAAAAAGAAAATGCTGACAGTACAGTTAGCCAAAGTATTTTTCAAATATCAAGCGAAAGTTGGTCCATTGGCTACCTTGATCATTGGCCTTCTTCTTTATCTAGGAATGACATGGAGAATGGGCTGGGAAGTTCGAAAAGAAAAACAAGTCGCAGCGGAACAAAAGGATATTGACGCTAGGAAAGAAAAAAATCGCGCCAAGAAAGAAGCCTTTAGAAATAAAATAATGGCGGCAGTAGGAGTAGAACAAATTACGCTTAAAGAAATCGGTGAGCGAATGGGGGATAATCCTGGAAAGATTAAACCGGAAGTCAACATCCTTTGTGGAAACGGTCTTCTTTTTGCCGATCATTCAAAAGCAATTATTCATTACAGAATAGCTGAATAATGGGTAAAATGTTGGCTAAAATACGGGCGGTATTCTTTTTCATGTTTATTGGATATAACCGTACTGGAAAGTCGGTTACAGCTCAACAGCTGGCTAATGAATGGCGAATGGCGAATCCGCATGGAATTATAGCAGGCTACGATCCACAGCACCGGTTCAAACATCTAATAGATCCAAACTATAAACTTTATGCCGGTGAGGATGGATGGTGGTACGGGAAAGGAGAATATGCTAAATCTGGTCGCCAATCATTATCAAAACTTAGAAATGCGTTGGTTGTTATAGATGATATGAGAGGACTGAACCCGAGCCATAATACATCTAAAGATTTAGGTAGACTAATGGAGTTTAGAGCTGAATATAGCATTGATATTATCATGATTGTGCATTCACCTGGACTAATTTTAGAAGGTATTTCAACTTTTGTTTCTCATTGGTACATATATTTAACAAAAGGACGGAAAGCAAAGTTTGAGGACAAGATTGAAAATTTTGAAGAATGCCAACTTGCCGCAGATCTCATGAGAAGATACGGCGAGGACTTTCCTAGCATCTTAGAAGATCCAGAACAATTTTATGATGAATCTGGAAAAGGAAACCATACCTTTCCACATATCGTAATAGATACAACAACCGGGCGAATGAAGCCTCAAAATGTAAACCAAGAATGGGCAGAGAAGACATTGATAGAGCTTTCGAACAACAACGAGAATTAGAAAAATCTAATCCTTGGATGAAACATATAACATTCATTATTTTGGGCCTAGCTGGTTACGGCCTTTGGACCTTAATCCTTACTATTGCAAATACCCTTAACTAATTTTTATGAGCACCTACGCAGAACTGAAACATAGAGCCAACGAATTTCATGGGCATGAAAAACTACCCGAGGCGATAAAAAAATATAAGGAAGCCATTCAGGCAACTAGCGATCCAATGGAAATCGATCATTGTGAAGAACAGATCAACTCAATTAGGGCGCTTATAAATAAGGATAGCAGCGTGGCCACCCCCCAAACGAACTTATCTATTGTTCATGTGGAAGAAGATCAGCCTGCAGAAGAAGCTCCTGCAGAAGAGAAAAAGAAGAAGAAAAGAGGACTTTTCAAACTGAACATTGGACAGGAGCTGATTCAATTCGGAATAAAGAAATTCTTACCAAAGCTAAAGCCGATTATCCTAAAGAATAAACCGAAGGCAATTGAATTCATGCAAGGCAAGATTACCATGAAAGGTGAACCATGTGAAGGCGAACCTCAGAAGAGAAGAATCTTGATCGAGCTGCAGGAGAATAAAGACGATCCATCAAAAACAGATGTACTGGTCCAGATCCTTAAATCTGACTTCTCCAGAGTTCAATACCAAAAGGACGCCGAAGGAAATAGTCTCGCCCATGAAGAGACCTATTCTATCACTGCTTTCATCAATCAATTCTTAGATACCAACCTTGAAGAAATGGCAAAAGAGCTTCAAAACGACGAAAAAGTTCAGGAATTCCTTGAATAATACTTCCATTATTCATCTTTTAATTCAATAAAACAGTCCGGCATAAGTGTCCGGATTGTTTTGTTTTCGGCCAGCTCACGTATGGTTTCCATTTTGCTCAGCTAAAATATTACCAAATATATTTCCACTACTTCTTAGAGATGATACGGGTTTCTCCGTTATTTGATCAGTAAATTATTCACAAAAAATATTGAAGAATGAGACATTTAAGTGATCTTACCATGACTGTGGGAACTGATAAAAACGTAATCAATTATCAAACATCAGAAGAAGCGTCAGGTTTAATTCCAACGACTGTGCAAGCATTCCCAGCAAGCGCAACGTCTAATGGAGGTGGAGCAATGCCAGCTGGTTATGCAGGCGGAGCAGATCTTTCTGGAATGGCAAAAGTACGTGCGGTATCAGGAGCAAAAGTTGAAGCGCTTTTCTTAGAAACTGCAAACGTAAGGGGAAGAATGAACCCTGTTGTACAGTTCAACATTGATAATAGCGGTGTTGGTGCAACGAATCAATTATTAAGAATCGGATCTGTAGCTGCATTCCCGGATGCATTTTCACGTTTCGGGTTAACTCCTGGAGCGGCAGATAACGCTGTGATAACAGACGATTTTGGAGCTGGTTGTTTGAGAGTCCAAGGATTTTCAGATTTGATCAACTACAAGCCTGTTGTGATCAATGAGATTCACCTGATTTCATCTGACCTTACTCAGTTGAACACTCAGTTCACGCACAAGTTGATTCACCCAGACATGATTATTGATACTCGATCCAACAACATTGCGTTCACGCAACAAAAAACGGATCAAAAAGAAACTTTGAACGTAGCCAAAGGGAAATGGCTTATCGATTCAAATCAATTTTTGGAGTTCACCATTTTCGCGACTAGATCGTTAACTATCTTGCTTCACATGGTAGCTATTGCGAACGTACAAACGTTTACGCCAGTACGATAGGTGAAATTACGGTTACAAAAAGGAGAAGGCCTTACTTCTCCTTTTTTTTGAGCCTAATTCTAAATCTGCCAAAAATGAACGACAAAAAGCCTAATAATGGTGCGCCACCATACCTGATACCCATATCAATGGGTCTCCTTCTTCAAAAAGATATATATGAGCGATTGAAATTCGCTTATGCGGCTGCCCCTAGAAATACAATACGAGCTTTTAAGAAAGTTGGCATCATCATTACAGGTCCACAAGATCTGGAAATGATCGCTGATTTACATGTTAACGGACATGACGTAACGGGCTTCCATGGCCGCAACGGGCAGATTTATGCATTTAATGTAAATGAAATTTTAACTCGACCATATTCTCATCCAGACAGTATCAGAATTACTAGAGGAATGATGGCAAAAGCACCTATCCAATGGACGGATATTGTTTGGCACAGAGGAGAGGTCAAAATCATTAACCAGTAATGAAAGGAAAAACAATTTGGATCGTCGTCGGCATCATAGTAGTGGTGTTAATCGGTTTCTTCATTTGGAGAAGCAAAAAACAACGGGACCTGGCTCTACAGGCCCAGCTCCAGCAACAACAGAATCAAGCATTATATGGCCCAGGATCACAAACTGGCCAGAATCAGGCCGGCTTATCAGGTACAATTGATAGTGTAGGCGGAGTAATCGATAGTCTTGCTGGTCTATTTGGATCATTTGGTGGAGGTGGCGGAGGATCTAGTTCCGGCGGTGTTGATCAAGCAACTATAAATGCGATCGCAAATGATTGCGAATTGCTTTACAATACGCCTTTAGAAGTTCAGGCCTGTGTAGCAGCCAAACTAAACTCTTTAACATAAAATTATGAAACCTATTTACTGGATTTTAATATTAGTTGTCGTTGCAGGAGCAGCATTTTTGATAATGCGCAAGAAAAAAGGCGGCACCAACATATTCGGAAAAGTCGTAATTAAAATGACCCCTGCAGAATTGGAACAATACGCATCTGATATGTGCGAGGGAACTTACGAAAATGAAGGAGTAAACGCTTTCAATGCCTGCAGAGAAAGATTTATCGCCTCAAATAGTTAAAGCATGAAAGGAAAAGGTATATGGATTATAATTGCGTTACTGGCTGTAGTGCTGGTTTATCTTCTTTTTAAAGGTAAGTCAGGAACTAAGACTCCAGGAACATTCGATCCTAATACTGGAACCTACACACCAGTTGGAACTGGTAGCAATATGACAGGCTTTTTAGACTCGCTGAGCCAATCAATTCCAACCAACCCTCCAAGTGCATCAGACTGCAGACAAGATTGCAGACAGATCTGCGGAGGACTTGACGATAAATTATTTGGATGTGGAGATAGGTGCCAATGCAAAGACGGATGTAAATCCGCTTGCGCAAGAAATTTAGATTATCAAAATATGTACCCTCAATAAAATGAAGAATAAAGGCGCCATCATAATATTAATTGTCCTAGTTGTTGGGATCCTCATTATCGTATGGATGCAACAACGCGAAAAAACATTAGTCATGAAGGCTCAGCAGCAACAGGCTCAAAATGAAGCTGCAATTGCATTACAATATTTGAATTATGCGAATAATGCCCAGGTGATCGAAGCCCAGGAAACAGCCAGCTTAGCTGATTGGTTAAGCACAATCGGATCCATTGGAGACGCGGTTGGATCTATTTTCGGCGGAGGAATGTTTAGTGGAGCTTCTTCAGGAGCAACTGGCGCAGCCCAAGGTGCATTAAACGCATAAATAAAAACTTTATAAACCGGTGGATAATCCGCCAAAAATTGAAGCAAGATGAAACGTACAATGGTTATTCTAGTAGTTGCCCTAATCGTAGGAGCTGTAGCATTCGTAATTGGCCACAAGATGGGCAAAAACAACGCAATTAAAGCACTCAATGGAGCGGTTGCAAATGGTGAAGAAACTGAAGAAGAAACTGAAACGGCACCGTAGCGATATCGGGTTGTTTTCAGCATAGTTAATTATCTGGCCTGGGCTCTGCCCAGTGCCAGGTGAACTAAAAAATATTACATGAAATCATCACATATCATAATAGCAGTCTTGGCACTAGTAGTAGCAATACTCCTAGTTCTAATAATTCGTACCAGAAAACGCCAGGCAGCTGAAGAAGACGCAAAAGATGTCACTAATAATCTTTTAGCGACTGTTTCAACGACCACGATAGTAGATCCTAGTCAGGGCAACGAAATTGTAATTAGTCCTTCGGGAGTAAATTCAATTGATCAAGGAGCTGGTACCGAAATGATGAGACAAAATATTTCTTCTGTGATGGCAGACATTGAAAATCGCATGGGAACCCAACCAGCAGAATTTACAATTAAAACTTATTCCTCTAGCGGTCAACTCATGGGCGCCACTACTGTTAAAAATCCATTCACCACTACAGGTGTCTCTGGATATTCCGCTCAACAGGCGGTAGTTAATGGTACTATCAATCATGGTTATTCGAATGGAGAAACTTTAGGTGGATCTGGATATTATAATACCCCACAAGGAGAAACATTATTTGGAATGTTTTGTAGCTAGAAATTATGGCAGCAGCAAAAATAGCACAGGTAGCAGGACAAGGAGCAATGAAATTGCTTCAGAGTAAATGGTTTTGGATCATAGTAGGATCCATTATCGCATTTATTGTTATTCGTAGATACTGGGACAAGATCTCCACAAAGGTAGATTCTAGGTTGGGACCACAATACGGAGACTGGCAGGAAGGAACAATCACAGCTGGCCGTAAAGTTCAGTTGGAGGGATATGCTAAAGATGTCTATGATATGCTTGCATGTTTTTGGCAATGTGACTGGACGGATGTAGGAGAAAAGACTTTGGCCAAAATTGCATATCTGAATGATAATGAATTGGAATATGTGGCGCGTTATTACGAACAATATGTAAGTGATAATGGCCAGTCGTTATATGAAGATGTAGAAGAAGAATGGCTACCAGGAACAAGTGTAGACGACGATTTGGAACATAGATTATCAAAACTTGGATTGAAATAAATAAGACATGAAAAACAAAAAACTCATTATAGCAATTGTAGTTATCGTGATCATCTTGATCGCCGGATATTTTATTTGGAGAGCATGGAGGATTAAGCAGCGACAAGCAGCACTTTCTGGCGTAATTGAAGGTGGAACTACAACAGTTCCAGGAAGCAGTTCGGGATCTGGTTCGGGATATAGACCGGTCTACAGTGATGCATTTCCATTAAAAGTTGGATCCGTTGGAAATAACGTGACAGCTTTTCAATATGCTGTAAATGAAGGATGCCCCGAGATTACAACTGAAATTACAATAGACGGAAAATTCGGACCACAAAGTGAAGCGGCAGCTAATGTATGCCTTGCGGGTCAACAAGGACATTCAGCTGGTCAAGTTTCTTATGCTGAATATCAATGGTTAACAAAACGAATTTCATTTGCAGAAGACCAACAAATGAAAAAAGGATGTACTGCATCCGCAGCATCAAGAGCAATGATGAAAACGTTTTGGGGAATTGACTGCGCTGAACAAGGTTATTAATGAATAATGCGGTGATTGATAGAGATATGATGTTAACTGTAGGAAAATACCTTTTGGATGGATTTTTAATCACAATTGTCTGGGCCGAAACAAGCTTTACGCTATTGAGCGCTAATGCATTTTGGGCCGAAACATTTGGCGAATATGCCACCGCAATTAAAACTACAGTACAAGTGATAATCACCATTATGATTGCCATCACAGTATTTTACAGAATGATGATGGCCAGAAGAAAATACAAACAAGGCAAAGGAAAAGCAGACGAAGAACAAGGATGAAAAGAAAGTGGTTACTGATATCACTATTTACTTTGATTGGACTACTTATTATAGTCGTAGTCATTGTCCGTGATGCACTAACCAATGTGGACCTTAAAATTGGAGATGCCAGTGTAGATGCTAACATTAACAATTTTCAGGACCTTCAACTTCTTTTATCCGGAGAAGGGGCCGTAACCTTAAAGTTCCCCGTTAGTGTCACGAATAAGAACTGGTTTAAAATTCCTATTCGAGATCTGGAGACCAGAGTTTACTATAGGGGTGATCTCATAGGTAATTCTAGTCCAGCTGCGCTTAAAAATATTGATATAACACCTGGTAGCTATCAACAATGGATAGAGCCAGTAGATCTTCACGCAAAAGGACCCTTGGTTAAACAATTACTAATGGAAGTTTTACAGGGCGGAGATCCGACTATTATGCATGAAACTGAATTAAAGGTCTGGGGTATTCGATACACTTACTCAGACCAAATTCGATTAATTGAAACAGCTTTAAGTTAAATCACATGATAACTCAAAAAAATATTGACGAAGCGCGATTGGTAGAAGCCAGAGCAAAAGAACAGTACGGAGTGGCAAGATTAAATCTTGATGCTTTCGAAAAGTTTATAGCGGAAATAAATTCCGGCCTTTGGGATCCTGCTAATGGCCAGGTTCCATCTACCGGTCCTTTCACTGTTGCCCAGGCGGCTATGATTAATGTAAATCTAGAGGAAGACTATTCTTATCCTATAGTTTTTACACGCGACGAAATTTGGAATATAGCTGGCGTAGAACTTACATCTCTTCAGGAGAAGGTAAAAGAATTTGCCGAGAATCTTGAAGCCGCTAAAACTACATCAAAGGAATTGGAGAACGAATACATTGAAGAGAAAGACCGAGCTGCAGAGGTGGCCGCAAGTAGCCCAGCGGTTATTGCTGCCAAAGAAAACATTGAAGCTGCAAAAATAAAAGCTGCATCCGATAGAGAAAAGGCGGAGGAACGAAGCGAAACGCGCAGAACGATCTTCCAGGGACTACTTGGAATCGCGGTAGTCGCAGTGATCATTATAGTTGTTGCAAAAGTTCTTAAATAATGAAGATAACGAACGCAATGATATTGACCGGAGTGGTCACAATAATCGCAATCATTATAGCCAATGTAGCGGCTACCGAATATCGAATTCGACGTGAGCGAAAAGAAAAATTGAAAGCAATTGAAACTAACGGCCTTGTTTGTCCTCCATGCGCAGTGTGTGAGAATCATTCAGCAGCCACTTAAGATTATAAACCGGCGGATTCTCCGTCATAACAAAATAAAAAAGAAAGATGAGATACGGAAGAATTTTAGGACCTATCGATCCTGCTCAGGTGCCAACACCTGAAGTTGGGATAAATGAATTTATTGATGAAAACGACTTGCTTTTATACGGGAAAGACACGGATGGAGTTGTGAGATTATTGTCGACTGGCGGCAGTTCCTCATTTAAAAGTCAAGCGGTTAATACTGGTACAGCAGATGATGTATTAGTTGCCATTGACGGAGTTGTTGCATACAACACTGGAGACGTGTATTATATCACCCTTCCAGAGACTAATACAGGACCAATGACAATTGACATCAACACTATCGGTGTTCAAGACATTCAGTTCCTTGGAAACTTGGCTCTTGATGTTCCAGTTGCCGGCATTATGGCTGGTACAGTAAATGCATTTGTTTATGATGGCACAGATTTCCAATGGATTGGAATGGTTGACGGAGACAAAGTTGCATTGGAAGCAACTGTTGGTTTTGCAGATATTCAAGGGGTTGGTGTTACGGCATCAGAAGCTCTTAACTTCTTAGTACTACCTGGTGGCGCAGTAGTTCAAAACATGGCAGTGTGGGCAACTATTGATTTCGCTGGTGGCGCTTCTACTGCGGTTACAATGGCTGGAATCAATGTAGAATCTGCAGAGAGCATGTTCGGTGGTACAGTTGATGTATTTACTGGAGCTGTGGCCGCCGGAGAAGGTGGGGTTTCGAGAGGAATTTCCTTTGCTGGAGTAATCCCGGCGATCACTGGAATCCAAACTTACCGATTGACTGCGGTTGTAACGACTGATACTTGGGCAAACATCACTGCCGGAGAAATGCTGATCAATGTTCAGTGGTCAAACCAGTAGTGGTAGAAGTAAATAAAATCTTCATTTGAAATACCTAAAGGGAGTAGGTAAACCAACTTACTCCCTTTTTTAAAACATTGAAATGGCAGTAGCAAAAAAAATAAGTATTTGTGAGGCTGGCGAAAATGCATTTTTTGCCAAAAGTTTTATAAAGGTGGCAATTGTGGATCCAATTCCTTTGATACTTGGATCCAATAACTGGTTTTTTATTGATCAGAACGTTGCCGGCTTTTCTCTGGCTTACCTATACATGGTTACAAACATGTCAGTTGCTTCCATTGATTTTACAATTTTAAGAAGCGCAGGATTTGAAGGGAACGACACAGATCGTGCCGTTCCAATTCCAGGCGCAGCAGCTACGCAGATAGCTGGTCCAGCTGGATTCGCCACTACCGATTTTAGCATTTCTGAATTTGGTGGAGACCGAATTTGGATTCATGCGGATGTAGGAGCTGGCATTATAGCAGGAGAGGGATTTACAGCACTAGAATTAATGCTTAAACCGTAAAAATGAATTTCTTAAAAAAATATTGGATCGGAATTGTGATCGCTATCGTTTTGATCATTGCAGTAATTCTTATACTCAAAAAAAGAAATGCACAAAACAGTTTGATGAATCGTGAAACGCAAACTGGATATCGACAAACATTTACTGTAGGTCGATTTGATCATAAGCCTGGCCAAGAAGTGGCCGTCACATTAGTTGATAGGCCGACAATGGGAACTATTGTTGAAGGCGACACTATCCTACTTGAAAATGTGGGACCGTATAGCGGAACCTTTACGGTCAAGCAGCCATGGGAAGATGGAGCTGGAAAACTGGGAGCATTATTCATTGATGTACCAGGATCTGAAAACATGCCTGATACAACCAGTGAGTACAGCTACATGAATTTGGGGAAAATGCACTTAATATAATTGATTATGAAAACTTGGATATGGATAGTAGTAGTCCTTGTGATTGCAGGAGCAGGCTGGGCGTATTGGTTAAACCAATCTCCTAAATGCGGATGTGGAGCATAAAAAAATTTGATTTATGGCAAATGTAGGAGTTGATATACCAGTAGCCGGAGGTGGCAGCGGAACCGCGGCCATCGTTGCGCTTTTAACGACCATCAATGCGTCATTGGCTGGATCGAAGAGACCTTTAGAGTTTATTGAAGCTCTAGCAGGAGGAAGCACACCAGATGATGTACAAAATGTATCAATATTCTTTGATGGTACTGGAGGCACTTTAAACGGCGTGTCCGTCCCTGATGGATTCAGTCAAGCATTTGCCCCACAAAAAGGAGCTGATACAGTAGCGGCAGAAGCGTTCACGGTTCCGACTGGTGGAAATTTAAGAGTAATAATTGGATATGTAGACCTATAAGATGCCTGGAGGAACTGGAACAAATATCACTTTATTTTTACCTGCAAATGTTCGGGATGGGCTGCTTAATACCCCTACCCCTCCTTCAGTTGCAAATTATTATTTAACGCTTGCGGATCTAACCGGCGCTCCAAACATCTATAATACTTCAGACAGTTTAACAGGAGATCGTGAGCTAACGCTTGGAGACTTTGATCTTAATTTTGCTGTTACCACTCCGCTCCTTGGAAGATGGAGTGTTGGACCGGCATCATTTTCTCCTACCAGGCCAATTCATTTTAAGGGTCCTGACACGAACGCGATTACATTTGAAGGCTTCAATAGCACCTTCAGTAATAAGACTTTTGAAACCGGAGGATCCGGACTTGGCATTCTATCGCAAACCAATTATAACAATGGAGACGCTGAATTTGGCGTTGTTGGTGCTGCAGCTGGATCATCCACTACCGGAAGAGGGAGAGTAAGAATTGGAGCAGCTTCATCTACTTCAGATGCGAAATTCCTTCTTCAAGGTATTGATACTGGAGTTGGAAAGCCAACCATGGTTGTTAGAAACAGCGCTTCAGCCTTGGCATTCCAGATCCAAAACAGTTTGAATGTAGGGGTTGGAGCATTAGGTGCGTCAACAGAAAGATTTAATATTCGAGGATTTGGAGCTTCAAGTGGTACATGGGGATTCGTTCACGAAAATTCAGCTGGAACCCACATTAACCAATTTAGAGATGATGGTCGAGTGGAATTATCTAAGATCGGGCTAGTAGTGTTTATGGGTAATCAAACAACGAACTTCTTCCGATACCTTACTAATGAAGCATTAATGTTTAGTTCAACCGCCACATTTACCGGCTACCATGCAAATAGAGATGGTAACGCAATTGCTATGAGGGGTGGAACTACCGCAATTCAGATTCTTTCATCTACTGGAACTATGAGCTTCCAAACTGATTGGAACAATAGTTTTGGATCCAGTGGAACATACCGAATGCACATTTTCGGCACTTCCGGAAAAGTTGGAATTAACCTGGCCACTGCACTTGTAGATCCGGCATCTCAACTGACGGTCGGCGGGGATATAGAGACCGTAGGATCTGCCAATGGCTTAATACTGGAAGCCCCTGACACGACAAGATTTAGAGAAACAGTGGACAACACTGGTTCATTAGTAACCGCAGCGGCATAAACATTGAATTAAAAGAAGAAAAAATGGCAATAAAAAATTCGATCGCAATAGCAATGAAATCTGGCCTCAATCTGCCGGCAGACAATGTTTTTGTAGTAAAGGTTAATATTCCTCAGTTTCAACCAATTTATGATGAATCAGGGGTATATACCGGAGATGTGTTGATGGTAATCACCTACGATATATTGCCTTATGTAACAGAGGCCGATATCACAACCAAAGACAAGACATCAGCTCTCGGAGAAATGGAATTGGTTCCTTCAGGATGGACAAAAGAAATGACACCGGTAGAATATGCAGCATTATTAGCCAATGGAGCTTTGGCAGAAGTTTGGCTGCAGGACCAAATTGCAATTTGGACACCAGGCAATGTGCCAACACTTATTAACCCTTATTAAAAGGAATAAAATTGTTAACTCACTTTAATAACGAAGATGGCGGTACGATCCGAGGCACAGTTAGCACAACTGACGCCACGGTAACTACTGTATTGACCGTTGATAATTTAACAGATGATTCAGCTCACATGATTGAAGTGTTCACCACAGCTGAGCAAGACTCAAATGCATCTGGAGGTATTTGGAAGCATGTATTGTACGTGACTAAGAGATCTGGAGTTGTTGTTATTGAAGATGAGACCACTATTGTAACTGCAGATGATGGCGGATCTTCATTAAAACCTACATCCGTCACATTTGCTGTAAGCGGAGGTGACATGGATATTAACGTTGAGGGAGATGCCGCTACAAATTATAAATGGAATTGTACTTACATCATAACACAGAAAACGACTAATTAATGGCTACTACTAATCTACAGACCTTTATTAGTAATGGGATGAAATTCCAATGTGGGAACGGTGTGCCAGATCATTCCGCGCTCATATATAGTCGCTATTATAATGTTGATGATGGATCACTCTACATTAATACGGACGGTGATACAGACTGGGCGAAACAGTCCGTGATGGGGTGGAATATGAATGATGTAAGTCTAGGAGATGGAGCCACATCAGGAGTAGGATTATTTCGAGCTGGAGCCGGTGGGATCCAATATGTATTTGACGGCGGAAGTGATGATGAATGGAGCTGTGATATAGAATTAGCAGATAACGGCATTCCTTATGATGGATCCGATTTAAAGCTCACCGTAAAATATCAATTAGCAGAAAACCCATCTGCCGGCAACACTGTTGAGTTTCAAGTGCAGTACGCCTTTATGGACGCTGGAGATGATTCAGACGGAGCTGGAACCACATTCACTGATTCAATTGTTCAAACTGGAAGAGTGGTTGGCGAAGTGTACAGTGATGAGCTACCTACTAATTTAATAGGAGTAGCAGGGAAGACATTTCTACAGATTTCTATTATGAGAGATTCTTTGGGGGCTGGTTCAGATACTTATCCTGGATCTATATGGATTGTCGAATTCGTTTTTGAGAAAGTATAAAAAATGGCAGAGCTAACGATAAATATCGATTTTAGAATTCAAGGGTATCAAAAGAAAGAAACTTTTGACGGTTTGGGTGATTTGACACTCATTGAATACTATAGGAACTATGATTCTGGGACCGGTATATATTCTAATCTGAAGGTTAAAGAAACGCGCGTGTACACCAGGGACGCCGTTACTGGACTTTTAACGAAGCGTGATGCCACAATGGAATGGTATAAAGGTGAAGGAGTCGTTGCAGCCACTAAGGTTACTGAAAAATATTATACGACTCAGGAAGGATATGTTGGGAACAAACGCGCTCGACAAAACCTTATTGATTTGTCGGCTATGTATTTACTGAGCCAAGTTGGACTAGTGAATGCAAAAGCATTTTGGAATACCGTTCGCGACCAGGTAGACGATTATGTGAACGCAAGTGAAGTAGATAATTTAGTTAACGCAATCAACGCGAGTGCAGAAGCTTATATGACTGCTCCAATAAAAGCAACATTGGACGGCATATTAAATGTGTCCTACATTCCTTAGAAGCAGGGAACTGGGATAAATAATAACCGGCGCATGATGCGTCAAACAACCGTAATATGAAACTTTTTGTAAACAAACTTACCGGAATTGAGGCCCCGGTGGATCCAAACAATCCAGAAGGCCCTACAGAAAAAATAACATACGCTCAGATGATTATATCAGCGCTAAAGTCTTTTCGCCCAGAGGGATATACAGTAGAAGATTTGAGGCAGCATTTTAGACTGATTGACCAGATGGAAACGATTAAAGACAAAGAAAAAGAATTGAAGATGGAGGACTCAGACGTCAAGAAACTTAAAGAGTTCCTTAAAGATTTTAAATGGGCAGTCGTTGAAAGAGACATTATTGAAATGACTGATCATGTTTCTAAAATGAAGAATTGCAAGGCTTAATGAATATTAGAGAGAAATATACCAACTATCGAAAAGAAGCTCAGGACGGTGATATCATCCTCTGGAGAGGCCATGGCATAATGCCAGGCCTTATTCGCTTTTTTGATAGTAGCTACATCAATGATGAAGGTCATAAGGTGAAGGATATGGCGTATTTCACTCATTCAAGTATAGTGTATTGGGGCCGTGGAGATCGATTACATAATGCAGACAGCTGGTATAATGGAATTACCGTGGTCCCTGCTTCTCACCGAGTAGAGATCTATTATGATTTCTGTGTTCTGAGACCTATAGACATCTCAATTGATCAGATCGAGCATGGATTGAATTTCGCCCTGCAGAAATGGGATGCGAATATTCCTTACGACTACTTTATGTTGCCGCGGATCGCACTGATCAAGAAAACTGGTATCGATCTCACCGGCCTTGGAAAGAAAGCACATTATATATGCTCAGAGTTTACGCAACAGTTTTCGCTGAAGCTGGGCATCAAAGATTTTTTTAGAAAAGAGTTATTTACCCCGCAGGATCATCTTCGCCATCAGAACGGTGGATTTGAGATACTGTTTGATAATAAGATTGACTGATGAAAAGATTCATTGTACTAATATTTGATATCAGAAAAAGCGGATGGAATGTAGAAATGGAGCCGAAGGCCGCATATACTTTTCGGGAAGGAACTTATAAGCATGATGTTACGACTGAAGAAGGAGCTGCCAAAAAAGCAATTGAACTATTTAAAAATGAATACTGGTTCATCAACCCGAAGAACTACGTAGTTGTGCCATACAAGGTAGGAGACGACCCGAGAGATGAAGATAAAATGGCTCAGAAGTTTAAATATATGTTTGAATACAAGTAAAAGTCGATAATCGACCGACATGAATGAAGAAAATGAAATAACTGAGCAAGGAGATTTTTGGAACATCATTGACATTTTATGGGTGTTGATGATCATTTTCCTCATTGGCTGGGGAATTGGATGGCTTATAAAAAAAGGAATTAGATGAACACTGACAGAACAGACAAATTGGATTTCATTCTCGGAATGTTAATCATTATGGCACTGATTCTGGGAATTGTTCGAGCATTAAGATAAACGCCGATTATCGGATGAAAGGAAAAGTAATAGATAAAGGAACTGGAGTGGCAATGCCGAATGTTCGTGTTATGCTCAAAGATGAGAATAATGCGTATGTCGAAGGCGATCCTGGCTTTATCGGAACAGAGACAGATCTAAAAGGTAAATACCAGTTTGATCTGTCACCTGGTCTTTTTCTTTCATTTGAAGCACCTGGTTATCGCCATGTGGTAAAAGATTATTCAGCGCTCATTAAAAGCGGAACAGTTGTCTTAGATGATGCTTCCGGAACCGGCTTGGACAAAAAAGAAGTTGAAGCCTATATCAATGATGCCCGAAAAGTTAATTCAGGGCAGTGGTTGATATATACAGGAATAGGATTATTAGTTCTAGTGATCATGTTGATCCTAGCAAAAAAATTAGGATGGTTTTAAAATGGCTACCGGTATTATTAATTATAGGAGTGATTTTGCTCTTTAGAAAAAAATTGTGGTGGATATGAAGTATCTCCCGCTCATATTAATAGTAGGAATGATTCTGTTTGTGATCCTTCTCAATAAGAGATCGATCAAGTCAGGACCGAAGTTTATTACTATGCCTTTGCCCGGTGATCGTAAAGCCGTTACAATGCCTCCATTCGGCATTTACATTGAAAAGGATGTGGAGAATGATGAACAAGTAATTAAGCATGAAGAGTGCCACTGGAAACAATACCAGGACAAAGGACTGTTTGACTTTTATAAGGAATATTTTCGCCATAAGTCGAACCACGATTATAACGATAATCCAATGGAGCAAGAGTGCTTCATTGCTGAAACAGCATAAAATAAAAAAATGAAAACGACAGTAATTTGGTCAATCGCATTAGTCATAGTTGTAGTTGCAGCTGTGGTTTATTTAGTGAGAAATTCGCCAGCATGTACTAAAGGAAATTCCACTACGCGCAACCAGGATCTATCCTTTATTGCAGGGTACCCTACAAACTATAATTATTACCAAAGCTAAAATTATGACAGACGAAGAAAGAAAACAAAAAGGAATCGCATCTCTCAGAAATGGAGCGATTGTAGGACTGATTTTCGGCATTATAATGGTTGTTACTGGCAAGTCCAGTTTGGCCAAAGGAAAATCCGCTTTCATAATGATATTAATTATTACTGCGATAGGCGCAATGGCAGGCCTGGCTATCGGAGGAAAGATGTATGGAGCTAGAGGTGGAAACACATTAAGCCGAAATTAAAACTAGAAAAATGAAAAACAAGACATTAATATTTTCTGCAGCTGCGATTTTAGTCGTGGTATTTGTGGTATGGTATTGCGTACTGAGAGCACCAGAATATTCCATGCGCAGAAGATTGAGTAAGAGTAGACCAACCGGTCGAGGAATATATTGCAGTGACGGACATTACCCTTACCCATGTGGAGATCACTGTACTATGACCAAATACGACTGTGACAGTGACACAGACGTATCAACATTTTAATTATAAACCGGCGGATTATCCGTCATAATATATACAAGAAAGATGAAAAATTCAGCTTTAATTTTAACAATCGTTGCCATTGCCGCCATTGCATTTGTGGTATGGTATATGTTTATCCGCTCTCCCAAAATAACTGGATGGAGAAGGTTTTCCAGCTCTTATAGAGCACCAAGTAGAATAAGAACTACTCGAGGGGGATCAAGACAATTTCTGGGTTACATAGGATGTGGAAGTGGTAGCCAAATGTATTTTCAATCAGATTTGGACGACCCAAACAATTACACGCAGGGTGCTTTTGATTCTGCAAAGTTTTGCGCGTCAAGAAAATAATTATTTACTCTAAAAAGTAGAAGACATGAACGTATCAAAAAACGCAATGCTTATGATTGCCATTATAACCGTATTAGCACTTGTTGTCGCGGCTTGGTGGTTTTTCATGAGATCCCCACAATTATCAGCTAGAGATAGATACCACTCGATTGGAAATCAGGGTATCACTCAAAGAATGACTGGAAAAAATCAGCCATATAATTTGGATGCCCAGTCTGGAGCTGGACAGAATGATTCAATAAGTAATACTATCAACCAAGAGGCAAGTGACTCTGTAGTGCCTGCAGGATTTCCTGCCAGCGTTCGAGCGCTTCTTCTTGTGAACTAATTGGTATGAGTAAGCTAAATAAGATATTGCTTATCGCGGCTGGCATATTAATTATTGCCGGCATAGTTGTGCTTTGTGCAGCGCCCCAGAAAAAGGCCCTGCAGGAGCATTTAGATAAGCGGATCCGTTTAGCCAAAAAGGACCAATGGAGATTTAGAATTTAATTATTCACCTAAAAAACAAAAGATGGAAAAAGGAATTTTTCAAATGTTTGCCTTTGTAGTAGTTCTTATGGTTGTTGGCGTTATCGCGACAGCAATCATGGTAGGATCCGGAACCCTGAATGGAAATGGAAACGGAGAAGTAGCTGCAAACGGCAACGGAACGAATAGCTAATGGAAGGAGCTGGAAAATCGATATTGTATATCATTATAGCAGTCATGGCGATCGCATTGATCGCCTATGGCTCGTTCCTTCTTATGTCTCCAACATACCGGGACAAACTAAATAAAAGGCCTATGAAAATTAAAAAGCATCAATCGCCGACACTTGTGAATTTTGGCGGATTTCATCTGGAAGCAGGTGATGGAATGTCCATGGAAGAGTCAGGACAAAAGTTCTCCACCTTCCGACCAGGACAAAACCCAAATTTGAAAGGGAGTTCAAACACCGACATTAAAGAAGAATCTAATCCGCAAGGAGAAGCTGATCTCTTTACTATGTTCATGCAATAATGAAGCTAGGAAAGAAACATATTTTTATAGTAGGAGGGATCCTTTTGGGTTTCCTGCTTATCTATTGGTTATATATGAGGCTTCGTAAAGCAGAGCCCAAAGGGATCTCAGAGATTCAAACAAAGACTGAAACTATTACCAGTGTAAGCACAGCCAATAATCCTGACACCCCACCAATGTACGGTGCTCAAAATGTACTACAGGATGCTTATGGTATCTGGAGATTAGCTCCTAACACATGTAATCTGATCACAACCGGAATAATTGATTGGGCAGCTGTCCGGGCCTTGTCAGATGTACGTAAAGACCAATTGTACCGAGATATTGATAACTGCAGCGCTGAAAGCCTGCCACTTTTACAACCGTAATATGATTAAAAAAGACTATATCAAAGAATTGAAATTCCCTGGAGATCTGAAAAAAGGTGCTAAAGGGAAAAATGCTGGGAAAGTCCAGGAGTGGCTTAATCTCAACATATTTGTTTTAGCAAATTTCGAATGCGAATGCGCTATTGATGATGATTTTGGTCCACAAACCCAAAAGGCAGTGAAGGTCTTTCAGGAGTTTGTGAAACTCCCATCTACTGGAATAGTAGATGATAAAACATGGGAACAGCTTACAATGTCCATGATAACGGCATTTTCTGAATTCCATGATTCGCGGCTATCTATCCGAGAACACATTGTCCAAGTAGCCAAAAAACATATCCTGTCAGTCCCTAGAGAATTGAAGGGAAGAAATGAAGGCCCATGGGTCCGAGCTTATATGGGTGGCCATGACGGACAGCCATGGGCGTGGTGTGTCGGATCCGCATTAATGATGCTCGATCAGGCTTTGTCAGTATTTGATCAAAAGTTCACTGATTATTATCCGAATACATATAGCTGTGATGTAATGGGATCTCATGCCAAAAAGAAGAAGACTTTGATCCGTAATAAGAAATTACGAGAGATGAGTTTGAGGGATTTACATCAGAAGGTGCAGCCAGGAGATATTCTGCAAATTGTCAAGACTCCAACTGACTGGACTCATTGCGCCATTATTCTTGGCATACACGATAATTACTTTGTGACTGCTGAAGGAAATACGAATGATGAAGGATCCAGAGAAGGATTTGAATTTGTGAAGAGAAAACGAGATTTCCGCAAGCAGAATTTAGATGTACTTACCCTAAACCTGGACGAAGAATGAAAGGAGATAAAGGAACGATAGCAATATTGGTAATCCTTCTCATCTTTTGGGTAGGGTATGCATTTTACCTGGCTCGTTTGTCAGATAAATTAGCAAAAGAACTTACAGCTTGTGGCGAAGCTGGGCTGGCTGAATGTCAGAAAAATGCCGAATTAACACAAGATTTAACATAAACTAACACAAAAGCCCTATGGCAATTAAAATTGGATTTGGTGGATTGATGATAGCTGCTATCATCTTTGGAGTATTGTACTTCAACAGCCGCAAAAAAAGAAAAGTAGTTGAAGAGAAATTAGCAGAGTATCAATCAGCTGAGTAATTAACCTAAGATGATCGAGATCCGACAAGGGCAGACCGGCCTACATACAATTAAGAATCCAGGACAAATAATTTTCCTGGCCATTCTTTTCTTGCTTGTAATTATCGGCCTTGCTCTTGGAGTTGGATGGTTATCAAAAAACGCATAGTTATGGCTAGAAAAAAGTCAAGTAAAGGATCCTGTAATGTTGTTTCTCATACGAGAAAAACAAAAAAGGGGAAGTCGAAAGTGAAAGCGCATAGACGCAGACTAAAAAGATAAGTTATGCCAGGAAGATATTATTTTATCATTGGCCTTTTGGTTGCGATTCTTATTGTTTCAGCTGCAACGTTGAAACGAGCTAATGAGGCAGCAACCAAGCCAATGTATGTGCCAGAGTAAAGCGAAATGAAACTATTTGGCTCTAAACATACCGTTTGGATCCTTTTGGCCATTGCTGCTATTCTGATCATTGGATTCTTGCTAACCAGGCAAAAATCCAGGAGAAGGAAAATAGCGGATCTGGCCCTGCAGGAACATACGGCATGGAACTTTGGAAAAACCAAGGAAGGCAGCTCAGCAATGCGAAACTCATTGAGTAAGTATTGGGATGCTGCAAGCGCACCAGATTACGGCGACTCAGCTGCCTGGTCCGCTGCTTTTATTTCCTGGTTATTCAAAGCCACCGGAGCGAAAGAAAACTTTCCTTATGCGTCCAGCCACAGCATATATATACGCAAGGCTGTAGCAAATAGGAAAGCCGGAATAACGACAGGAGCTTTAATTGGATATCGCCCAGAAGAATATTCTCCAAAAATTGGAGATCTCATCTGTAAGCCAAGACAAGGAGGTGTAAATTTTGACAGCACCCACACCTATATAAGCCACTGCGATATAGTGGTGGATATCGACCGAAAAAATAACCAGGTCGTGACCATAGGAGGAAATGTAAGCAACAGCGTTAGCCAAACGCGATACGATATTGACAGTAACGGGCGTGTGATCACACCAAGCGTCCATGCCATTTTAAGGAATAGAATATGAAAATATCTAAGACATTAACGGTGATTCTGATCATAGCTGCTGCAGCTTTTTTCATTTGGTGGTTTGCTACTCGAAGACGAGTTAAAGGAGGCACCACGATTGGGTATCAGTTCTTTAGCCAAATGGATTCTCCTGGAAGTGATCTCGGTCATTTTCCAGAATACGAGGGAAATATCCAAGCACTTAAAAAGGCCTGTAATGATATTCCGGAGTGCCTGGCATTTAATACTGCAGGATTTTTGAAAGGATCTGTGGATCCAACGAAATTTAAAGAGTATTCAGGATATCCGGATTGGGCTGGAATCTATGTTAAACGAAAAGCATTGAGATAATGACACAGCAAACTTTTTTAGGAATCGCAAAAGTAGGATTGTTCCTGCTCGTATTTTATTTAATAATCAACTACCTGGTTAAAAAGCTATGAAAAATTTAAAAACCATTATTATCATCCTTGTTGTGATCGCAGTGATCGCAACTGTCATTATTGTATTAATGAGAAGATGGCGACCGAATTTGCCTACACTGGAGGATCCATTAGGCATTATGGATAGCGGTGGTAATTTGCCTACAACTTCATCAGGGAGTCTATTGGCAGGACTAGACCCGATTGTTAGGGTAAAATTAGAACGCTACTGTGACGAGCCGGCAAAACGAAAATATGTAGAAGACACTTATCAAATTAAGTGCTCAGATTACGGATTTTAAAAGATAAAAAATGAAAAAAGCATTACCATTTATTATTATTGCCCTGGTCCTATTGGTTGGATCAGTTCTTGGCTACAATGCCTGGAAGAGAAAAAAAGAACTTGCCGCTATTCAACCTGGAGGAGTTGGCATAGATCCAAATTATGTTCCCGGCTCCACTGGGTACACTCCTGCATCCACCACAGGCACGATACTATCTGGTTCGGTGACTGGTGCTGTCTCTAAAATATGTGGATGCGAACAGGATCCAATAATCCAAAATAAAATCGCCCAATACAATGCACCAACACTAATATCTGGCGGCCAAAAACTTGCCCTTAAAGCAGAAATAATAGCCGCTTGCCCATGTGTAAAACTATAATATGAAAAAAGCACTACCATTTATAATAGGCGCAGTTTTGATCATAATTGTGATCATTGTTTTGACGCGAAGAAAAGCGAAAGCGGATCTCGAAACAATGGACGTTCTTCCTGGAACTTCATTTGATTATCCTGAATTTCCGACAGAAAATCAGAACCCAGACACGGCCACTGTGATTGCTCCGGAAAATACTGCTACTACCCCACCGGTAGTAGTTGGGAACCCACCAGCTGGGCCAGGGTGCATAAATAATACGATTGTAGTCAAACTGATCAAGGCATGGAAATCATCTGGTTTGATCAAACGGATTGCTTACAAAAACGAACTCAGACAAATATGTCCTGCAGCACTGATTTATTTAGTACGATAAATGAAAGGCAAATACATCATATTATCCATGCTTGTAATTGGAATATTATTCTACTTCATTTTCAAGAGCTGCCAGATGGCTGCTGAGCCTGGCCGATTATGTCAATTAATCTCCGGAGGTGAATCCGGAAGAAAGGCAACAGTTAGTTACGCTTTGTCCTGTTATATTTCATCACCGGCAGATTGTGGTGGAACACCTTGTTTAGATAAAAGAGAAATCATTCCATGTCCTGAAGGGGGCGTGGCCATCAATAATAATATCCCCTAAAAATTTAAAAATTATGAAAAAGTGGTTAATAATATCCGTCATTGTTCTCGCCTTAGTACTGGGCATTATGAATCTAAGATCTTGGCAAAAGAAAAAGAACATAGCAATTAGAACTGGTGAGAATGGAAACGGAGTCCTTATGACTAAGCCAATGATTCCAGCCGGAACACCGATTGTCGGTAAAGTACCGCCAATTATTACGACGACAATACCTACCATAGTTGAAGATATGGCCACAGGTGAAACTTCAGTAATACCAGTTTCACATACTGGTGTGGCCATGCCTGCAGGATTTTATGATTACTAAGAATGAGAACCGTATTATTCTTCCTGTTAATGGTGGCCCTTGTAGTTGTCTGGATCTATTTTGCCGGCAACAAGGATCCATTTGATAAGGTAGAGTCAATGGACCCAGATGAATGAGTGTGAACGAGCCTATAACGAAATCAATGAAAGACAGAATGGCCTCAATAATAATGAGGTACAATCTGCCGGCAATTGCAGTTTTAGTAGGCATTGAGATAGTTTGTGTTATGTTGATTGACGACAAGACTTTAATTGCTGTTATCTCTGGCGTAACAGGCGGCGTGATCACTGCACTGATCAATGAGCGATTAATGATTATTCAATACTTTTTTGGATCGTCACAAGGATCTACAGATAAACAGAAATTAATCGATCGACAAATGAACGGTAAAACAGAAAAAGATGAAACTGTGGCTTAAAATATTGATTGCTGTTTCCGTCATTGGACTGGTGATATTCTTATATCTCCGGTATTTATATTTCCCTCATGCCAGGTTAAAAACCTCACCTCCGGGCGTGATTATTTGGACCAATGGAGAAATTAATAAGCCTATTAAAGTTGGTGTTTTTGACACTGGTGCCTATGCTAGAGGTTATGAATATGAGGTGACACCTTTACCAAATAGGCAGTTTAGATTCATTGTTTATAAGCCTAGCCAAAAGAGTGCGCCGGTCGTAGATAATATCGTAAGTTTTGACAATCCACCAGCTTACTTGACCAAGTGAGTTGTTAACAATTGTCAGTTAGAAATTAAAATGTTGAAAGCTTGGATTTAATGTTGAAAACATATACTATTGACGCAGAAAACGTTCTTTCAAATAAATTGAGTCGCATCCTCAATCCTAGAAATACTGAAAAGCTTGCCTCCATATCTGGAAGCAGGATCTTCATACACCGAGGGTAATTATCCAATGTTGATGCGAAACATAGATAGTTACCCTTTTTTTGTTTACTAAAACTGATGCTAATGAAAACACAAAATCAACCGGTGCTCAGCACCAAAAACGTCAACCAAGTTCCTTTCAAAAATGAACTAATTGGTCAGGATGTAAGTCCAAAATTATTATTTGCCGCAGGGAATAATAAATCCTATCGTCAGGTCGTTCATGACTGCGACGATCCAGAAGTTCTTCATGAGATTATGGTCATGAAAAGGAACAATCCAAACTTCCCGACACTTAAGAAAATTCGTACAATTACTCGGGTTGCTGGTTTTGCAGCTGCAGTAACTGTGTTGTTTAAAGGTAGAAAATTCGCCAGCCAGGTGAAGTGCTCTGTTTACCGCATTTATTTACCTAAAAAACAACACACAGATGCTGTATAACAAATACAAAACAGGTGAATTCAAAAGACGGAACTGGCAGCCCTTGTCAGTTCGTAAACTTGCATCCCTCTCCCGACAACAAACCTTTACTGAGTCAGCTCCTTTCGGATCCTCTGAAGGAGTCCAAATCAATCCTGCAGATCTGCAGGGCATTCTCCATAATCAAAACGCTTATTCTAATTAACTATGGAGAAAGATAAAACCACAACAGAAACAGTCACTTCATTTCCTTATGGATCAATTCGATTGATACTTCCTTTGGAATCTAAAATGTATGTTGATTTCAAATTGGATGGCCAGGACAAAATAGACTGGTCCTTCATGATGATGGATCGCCAGCTGGTGATCGATATACGGGACTCTCTGAAGTCTGGGCTTCAGGAAACCGATCGGATCCATAAAAACGCCTGTCAGAACATTGGCGAACCTAACAACGCTGAAATACTGCAGAAGCTCTCTGAAAAGAAACAGCGGCTTCAAATGATGCTAACACTAATTGAAAAAGAATTGGACCCAAATGCTTAACCAAACAGCTCCTATAATAAAACATCAAAAACCGGAACCCTGTCATAGTCTGATAGGATCCCGGCATTAAAATACGATCAGTCAAGAAAGTCTAAAGTCCGGGAGCATGTGAGACCGCCCCGGGCTTACTTTCTTGTATTACGAAAACCCTTAACAAAAAGTTATATGCTAGAAATCGATTTCTCCCCATCTTTCAAAAAGATCCAAGATTTTGCGAAAGAATTCAATGAACAATTTATTGAGGCAAAAGACTCCAGCTCCAAACAAAAAGGAGTAGGAGCTGCTGAGCAAATAAATGATATTGGACAAATGCTCAGGACCTGTCACATTACATTAATGAAACGCCTGGTAGAATGCCTCAGTTCCCAAATAAATAAGAATCAAAAATTATACGGCCCTGTCAGCTATTCTGTCATGGAGGATGATCTTCCTCATCTTATCACAAACAACGTGTGCCTTGCTAAGTCCCTTGGATGTAATAAAAGGACCATATTCAATCAGTTAAAACGGCTCGAATTGGCGGGATTTATCTCCGATCGCATCTTTCGTGGCTCTCGTAGTGAGTATAAAATCAAGCTAAATACAGCCCATATACAGCTTCTTTTAAACGGAAACCCGGTGCTGGTACCGACCGATATTAACCGTGTTGAAAACCCCGTTAATAACCCCGAAACAACCCGAAATAACCCGAAAAAACGGGTGAATACCGCGCAGAATAACGGGGTGTTACAGAGCGAAGGGATGAAAAAAATACATGATACTGGAGAAACATATAACCTTAAAAATAATAATAGTAAGTTATATGGTGAAACTGTTGACAAGTCAACAATTTCGAGTATTATTTCAAATTTTAAAGGCAACACGACCAATCAAGAAAATCTGAGGGATTCTGCAAGTTTTGAGCGAAAGATTTCCGTAAACCCCGGTGAATTACCCGACATTCCAGAAAAAACAACCCCCCCAGTTGCGGCGCACCCCCCAGAAAAACGAAAACTCTCACCAGATGTAGAAACCTACGGACAGTTACTGATGAACTTTATGTTCGCTACCATCTTCTCACGAATGCATTACCACGCTCCGAAACAAACACAAGCCTGCAGGGACTTCTTGATCAGTGAAATGGCACACCTGAAAGGCCGAGAATTGAAAGAGAAATTCAAGGAATTGAGGCTTAGAATGATGCTGGCATGGGACTATGTTCAGAAGGATCCTGATACCAGATACATACCAAATTCCCCCATCAAATACCTAGACAAAAACAACCTAAATGGCTTTGCTGGAACGAAACTTTGGTATGAAAAATTCAAAGAAAACAAGCGTAAAATGGCTTCTGCCAGTGAGAAAATTCAAGGAATAATGGCCCGTTGGGACTGGATGAATTACGCACTTGACATATATTTGAAGGATCCAAATTCCGCCAATTACTTCAAAACAAAACGAATTATAGAAGCTAAATATCCAGAAATAGCCACAGCATTTGAGCAGATGGTTATCTTCCAAAACAATAAACTAATCGCATGAGTTTACCAAACGGAGAGGCATACTGCCTACACATGATCATGAAGAACAAAGACGTGCTTCAGTTTAATTCTAGAGATAGAAAAAAGTCTGGTGGCAGGAAGGACCCAGCTGTAGGTCTTAGACGACTTCTGAAACTGGCACAGAAACATGAATCAGGCGCACAGAATATCGATATTTATGATCACCAACCCGGAAATCCTGCAGATGGAAAACTGGTATTCAGGTGGAATAGAGGGAAAATCTCTGTAAATCTCATATCATGAAAAAGAAAAAACTAGTGATAGTCTCTTTTTCTGGAGGAAAGGATAGTCTAGCGACTATGATTTGGGCGATCGCAAAATACGGAGCGAAAAACATAATTGCAGTTTTTTGTGATACTAAATGGGAGCATCCACTGACCTATAAACACATTATTGACATCTGTAAAAAACTCAATGTAGAGCTTGTAACTCTATCTTCATCAAAATATGATGGGTTTAAAGATCTCGTCATAAAGAAGAAGCGATTTCCATCAACGAAAGCCAGGTTTTGTACTGAAAAATTAAAAACAGAACCTATGATCGATTACATTTTAGATGATCATAAACATCACGCTATTATTATTCAAGGCATTCGAAAAGATGAAAGTTTTAGTCGATCAAAAATGCAGGAACAATGCCGGTTTTTTAAATACTATTTTGAGCCATATCAGACGAATGAAATGATCGTATCAACACTATCTGTGAAACCAAAACTTACTTTATCACAAAAGGTAAAATTAAAAAAAGCCGAAGACAGATTAGCTGCAGGAAAGAATGATGAGAAATTTCATTCATACCGAAAAAAAGACGTGATTGCTCACTGTAAACAATATTCAGATGATATCCACAGACCTATTTTTCATTTAACCGCTCATGAGACCTTACAAATGATCCTGGACGCAGGACTTAAACCGAATCCATTATATTATATGGGAATGAGCAGAGTCGGGTGTTTTCCTTGTATCAATGTGAATCACAAGGAATTGTGGGCTATTATTGAAAATCAGAGCTGGATCCTTGATGATCTTAGGGATTTTGAGAAGGAAACAGGTCATTCATTTTTTCCGCCTAAATATATTCCGGATCGTTACTGCTCTCTTTCAGTAGAAAATAAAAAAGGAATAATCGTACCCTATCCTATCGTTGATGATGTGGTCCGATATTTAAGAGATGTTCATGCGACTGGAGACATATTTGAAGGAATAGAAAAAGATGAAAACAGCAGTTGCATGAGCTTTTATGGTATTTGTGAATAAATGAAAAACTACTATTCCATATTAGGCGTCAGCAAAACAGCCACTCTGAAGGATATCAAAAAAACCTTCAAAAAGCTGGCTGTTAAACATCACCCAGATAAGAATCCAGATGATGCTGCAGCAGCTAAAAAAATGGTGGAGCTGAACGAGGCCTATGCCGTTATTGGAAATGAAAAACTCCGGAAGGAATACGATACCTCCAGGAAGCAACAGGCAGCTTATAAAAAACAACAGGCCGAAGATCGGCAGCCAAAGAATGAGCACTCAGGAGCATCTTCTTCTGAACCCTATAAAGCCACGCATCCATTTTCGAAGGAATATCAATTCGAAGATTTCAGCGACTTCATGAACCGCGGCTTTGAAGACTTGGGAGAAGATCTATTTAACATTTTTGGAATCTACACTAAAGCTGAAGATCTGTTTTCAGAGATCTATTTAACGCCGTCAGAGGCACGATATGGCGCCCGTAAGCAGTTTGTCTTCCAGAAACCTGGTTTATGTACCAGCTGCTACGGAAACTCTTTACACAGTGATTTTATTGATTGTGATGACTGTAAGAACCAAGGAAAAATATTGGTCAACAAAAAACTCTGGGTTACTATTCCTCCACAGGTTCCAAATAAAGGTAGAATCCGATTGAGGAAACAAGGCTCATCTGGAGACGGCCATACCGATCCAGGAGATCTCATTATCACCATCAACATCACCCAGGATGGCCGAGAGCCCCACAACGCAATTTTGGATATTCATCTCTCAATGTCCATCAGTATAGATCTAGCAATCTACGGTGGACCACTGGTGATTCAAACAGGATCTGGAACAAAGAAGATCCAGGTACCGAAAGAGATTTATCCAGGAAAGAAAATTCGTGTCCGGAAAGAAGGGACCGTTGATCAAGCAAATGGTCAGGCCGGACATATCTACATTATTTTTGATGTGGAAATCCCCAACGATCCAACCAGGACGGAGAAAAATTATATTGAAAAAATGAACAGCAAAACCAAATGATATGTTTAACGTAAGCCTTAAAATCAGCAATGCTGACCTTATAGAGATTAACAATCTGATGCAGAACCTACTACCTTCGTACACTGATTATTTATTTGAAAAATCAGAAAAAGACAAAGAAGTGAAATACAGTAATATTCGTCACTTCTCAATTAAAGTTGCTTCAGTTCTTTTCAACCACGAACATCTTCCTTCTAACAAATTATATTCGTTCAGCTTCAATATAAACTGTTGGATAGGGTTCAGGGAATTCTATTTTTGGGCGTCTGTTCACCACAACATTGATAACAATCCGCACTTCTCAACTCTATATCGAGAACTTAAAACCCAGGCAGATCTTCAAATTCAAATAAAAAGCGGGGTGTCCAATCTAAATTCCGGACTAATGAAACACCTATTAAACTAAATATTATTGCTAAAAAGTAGGAAATACCATTCAATTTATTAAATTTGCTTCATAAATGATGCTAACATGAAAACACCAGAAAACCTTATTCAGTTTCATACTGGATGGATCATTAAAAATGTTGATGATCGAGAACTAAAAGAAGTGAATTACTTCGAAATCGATACCGTTCCACATCTTACAAACCTTATGTCTTCTTCTGCAGTTTATTACACAAGTGACGAAGGATTAACTTGGGACCGAGCAAACCATGTTATGACTCCCACAGTTTTCAAGACAAAAGACAAGGCGAATGCAATGGTAGAGCGCCTTTATGAGAAAAAAATGGAAAGACTAATTGCATCCGATAATTTATAGGAAAACATAGCCGCTTGTGGCCATGGTGGCCACAGAGAGACCCGTTTTATGCCTTTAATCCAAAAATACCATAAATTACACCTAAAAACTCCCAAAAAAGGACGTGAAGTGATGTTATATAAATTCAATTCTCAACATAAAAAAAACTTCATTGTAAACGACTCACTTTTCATCTTTCATAAAAAGGATCCTTCAGGAGTTTACATCTTCCTGGACCATAAAAAGGAGATGTATATTATCAACCTCAGAGAATCGCACCATTATCAATACATCACCGAGCCAAAAAAACTGAACAAGCTCCAGAAATGGACTGGTAAATATTACCAATGGCCAATCATATTGGCTTATCTAATTTGGAGACTGCTAACCCGGATATTATGAAATTTTACACTGCAGAAGAACTACTCGAATTTCCATCATCAGCTGATCAGCCGAAGAACAAAATGTACAACGGACTTATTCTTTGTCCCACCGGCGTAATACTAAATGATCCTGAAGGATTTCCAGAGTTTGCTGTAATAGGATGTCAGAACGAGCTGCATCCAAAAGAGATTATTACAAAGGTTCATGGCCTATGTCTTGAAGGACTGCTGAGCCCAATTAAAGGAGACATCAAACTGGACATGATTGGTCCTGGTATATTCCGCATCTGGTCCAATCAATATTTCATGACCTTTAATTTGAATAGCTCTGAAACCTTAGACATTGATTTTGTAAAGAGATAGTCGAAGGTCGACTGCCAAACTGAAAAGAATGATCAACCAACTAGCTAAAATATTTGAACACCCGGAAACAAAGAATCAGATCCTTGTTGTGATCGTTCTGGAAAATAAGGATGGAGAAGAATGGTACAGGACTTCTGTGAAAATGGTGGTTGGAAACCAAATAGCCAGCATAGGTTACGGTTGGCCGACCCTGGATATCGCTATGGAAGAATTAGATAGGTTTACCGAACAACAAGCTATTGCCCATGCAAACTCCCTTTTAGACCTGTTTGACACTAAAGATTTCACCCCAGCATGAGCAAAAACGCAACATATCACTGGTTACCTCCAAAGGCTGTTCAATTCTTAAAGGACAATGTTCTGATGGAGAAACGAACACTCAGGGACTATCAAGGATCTATGGTTGAGCTGGAGATCCCAGTTAAAAGACGTATTGCTACTTACGGGCTATTCCACGCTCAGGAGCTACATGAATACTCACTGAAAAATAATAAGGTGGCTACAGAGTATCTGCAGGCGACAGTTAAAAAAGGAAAAGTACACCACTATTATACAGCACTAGCGATTCAATCGCCACATGATGATGTTAATGTTGTGTGGAGCAAAAAACAAATAGGAGATGAGTGAAGCCAGAAAGAAAATAAGCCCCTTTGATGGATTCTCTATTATAGCAATTTTGCTTATAATTTCAATAATTGTGTATATGTTCTATGTAGGCATATCTGGATGTGATAATGTTTAAGAAATGAGCAACTATAGATTACGATTAAGCAAACACCCCGAAGGAACCCTGATTGAAAAACAGTATAAGTTTTTGTGGTGGTGGAGATGGGCAATGCTTGACGATAATACAATTATGATAACTACTAACGACCCAATGGAAGTTAATAAATGGAAAGCAGAAGCGGTTATGAATGAATGGAGTGTTATTGACGAAACTGAGTCAGAGACTGACAAGAAATGAACATTGGAAATGCCATAAATATTCTCCGGAAGGAAAGAGAAATGAAGCAAAATCAACTTGCCGCGGCTACCGGTATTTCTGGCAGCGGCATAAGTCAGATTGAAAGTGGTACCAGGCAGCCTTCAGATATCGCAGTAAGATTAATTGCAAAAGCATTGAAGGCTTCCCCAGCTCAGATCTATTTGATGGCTATGGAGTGGACTGATGTGCCGAAAAGCAAATCTCACGATAGAGCCATCTTCATAAAATTGAAAGATCTAATGATTGAAATTGTAAAACCATGATAACTAACAAGAAACTGAAAGCAATATTCAACCGCTGGTTGGTCGACAATTACTGGAGCGCCAATAGCGATAGTACCCCTGATAAATATGTAAGAGCTTTTTACAAGACGGCAGAACCATATCAATGGGGCGTCTATCAAAAGTTCTATGCTGAGCAATTCATTTTTATTGTTGCAGTTCGGTGCTTACCAATTTCTGAGGGAGAATATTATGGCGGTCTATCCGCTGTAGAAGATCTGCAAGGAAGCCTGGATGATCACCGTGACGTAGTATTTCAAAATCTTGATAGCATAGAAGAAGCCTGGACAAAAGTGCTTGAATGCGCTGAGAATTTATTCATTGAACTGAAACGAGGATGAGGGACCCTAGATTGATAAAAATATTTGAAGCCTGGACGGAAGAAAACCTAACGGAGATCGTTGCTGCTGATGGGGCGCAAAAGTGGTCTGCAGCTGATGTATTTGATGATCTTCCACAAGAAATGAAATGGGGCGTACTCCAAAAATTCTATGCTGTACATAAAATCTATATCTCAATCAAAACACCTCACATAGCCCTTGTTAACCATACGAGCGCTGGGGCTAATGTCTTAATGGATCCGGACACTGAAAACGCGAGAGAATACGCTAGAGGGCTTCCATGGGAAGGAATAGAAAACTTAGGTGAACTATGGAGCTGGGCTTTAATCAAAGCTGAAGACTTATTTACTGAACACCGGTCGAACGTCGACACCGAAAAAAAATAACTATGGACTTTTCACCAAAATTAAAAAACGCAATGGCTGAGATCAAAGAGATCTTGGACAAGCACGACATTGCTGGATCTATTGTCATTCACACCCCAGGGTTTGGAGAACATCTTGTAAAGATCGATCCAAGCTATTCCTGTGCCTTTATCGATAACACTCCTGGAAAAGAAGCGATTCGAGTTAGAACCAGACTGCAGGAAGATTATAATGGTGACTCAAAGAAAAGAAATGATGCCCAGCGAGATACCGTGAACATGTTTCATATACTAGGAACTTTGGCTGGACAACAATCCCTCCATCTTCTCGATACCGACGACATGCTCAAAAAACACTTTAATCCTCACCATTTCGGTAAAGGAGGATCTTCAACAACACAACAAAATAATTAAAATGACAAAACTTGATTTTCCATTTGACTGCGTTCAGATCCAAAAGTCCTTTCAACAAAAAGGATATGAGATTGATCTAGTCCAAGCCCAAGAAATTTGGCGCGAATACTCTAAGGAACAGTCTTCCCCCTGGGTGGACCTTCCCAAGAAAAGAAAGATAATATTTCGCCTGGCCGAACATCTTCTGCCTGCAGGAATTGTAAGAGAAGAAGTTATACCAAAAGTTATCCAGGTCAAAACTGCGAACAGAAAAACAACAGTCACTAGATCTGTAGTCAAAGAATCAGTAAACCGTCAGAATGACGGTATCACAGCATAAATTAAAAACCGGCGCATTCTGCGTCAAAAAAAGAAAAAATGAGTAAGAAAAAATCACCACTAAAATCAGTTGGACGAATTATTACACTCGTCGGAATAGTATTATTAATAGGATATATCGTGTCCGGAACTCGAGCATATTGGGAATATGAAACCGATATCTATTCCTACTGGAGCTTGTCTGACAAAGCCTCTACCATTGAAAAGAAATCTGAGTACATGGATCAGTACGTTGGAGCCCTGGAAGACGCGCATCTCTCCGGTCATAATGCAGCCATATTCAGAACACCTGACAATAGCTACGAGCAGAATTTCATAGCGCTGCAAACACTCCAACAAAGACTTCATGACATTCTACACATGGACATCAATTCGTTTGAATATCAAAAAGCCATGGAGCAAATCACAGAACAGGAGCAAGGAGATGCTTTTGATATGACTCACACTTTCACCGGAATCTGGTACAAAAAACACCATCCCATGCTTTGGAGCTGGTGGTGTATATGTGGGGTAATAGGAAATCTATTACTCATCATCATTGGTGGTGTAATGTGGTCCGAACTGTAGGTCGAGCGTCGACACCGAATGATATGAAAATTAAGGCCACATATAAAAATTTAAATCCATTTCATCCAGATATTAATCGGTTAGGATATTCAAAAACCGTGGAGGTTCCTGACGACACAAATATGGACCAACTGAAACAAGCCGCAATTGAAGATACCCGAAATGGATTTAGATTTGACAAAATTGAAAAACTGAAAAAATGAAAGAATCTGAAATGAGTTATGAAGAGATGGAGATAGCAGTTCCAAAGCTCGAGAAAGCCCAAACAAAACATGGGTTTGATAAAGATCGTCACATGAGAATTAAACGCTACAAAGCCGCCATGGAAGAAATGGGACCAACCGAAGAAGATTTAATGGGAACTTGATATGGCTAGAATTACAGTAATAAAGAAATCCAGTTTAGTCAAATGCAAGAGGTTTTTATTTTTCAAGTACAATGTAGTACCCCCTAAGAATATGGTGGATCATTATCAAACTGGTTTTGTGAAAATACTGGACGCACCAAAAGATGGATTCTTATCAGGTCAGTTAGTTAAGGCAGCAACACCAGAAGGCAAATGGGTACACATGACAGTTGTAAATGGTAGTGGAGTACAAATTATGGCAGCACACCATTTCTATGAAGAGGAACACGACAAGGTAACGAGCGGGGAATTGAAAGAAGGTGATGAAGTGTACGTGGACAGAAGTGGAATCTATGATGATTTACTTAATTGGATAAAGGAGGCAGAATAATGGAAGATTGGACACCAGAAAAGGAGGCTGCAGCACAAAGGTTGTTAGATAAATTCAAGAAAGAACCTTTCTATGAAGAGAGGCAAGAACTTGGAACAATGCTGATGCGACACATAGATAGTTTTACTCCTGCGGAACGCAAAAGGTATGATGAACTTAAAGAAATATTGAAAAATGAGAACTAGAATTAAAATAGCCTGGAAGACGCTTTTTGGAAACATGAACGGAATCGTTTTCTTCTTCCTAACCGAACGTGATCAGAAAGCATTGATTGAGAATGAAGAAACTGTAGATGTGCATATCCTTTATTTAGGCCTGGACAAAAAAGTTACAGACAAAATTGTGAAGCGTCTGGAGCGACCAGCTGGACCAGATGATCATCCTGCAGGAAAAGATGAATATGAATTGTGTGATCAATGTAGTGGTCAACGTAAAAAATATAATTAATGAGTAAGACAAAAATAATCGCCAAGCTACTTGTTGACAGATCAGAGTATGAAATAAAAATGGACTTCATACCGAGAAAAGGAGAACAGATAGCAATTGCAGACGTTCCCTATATACTGGAAGTGAACAATGTAAGGCACGTAACCAAAAAGAATACGGTGATACTATTCGTAGGCGCACTTTAAAACGATAACAAAAATAAATTGATATGAAATCAACACCGAAAACTGAAGAGGCTGAGAAATGGGTAGACGAGTACATTGAAGATAATACATATCCCCCAACTTATCACGAACTATCCATTGGGTTAGGGATATCCAAAACAGCAGCTTATGCGAGATGTCGAATGTTCAGAGATAAATTAACCACAGCGGCAACTATCGACTGGGAGCCGTCTTTAAGGGATTATTTTGCTGGCCAAGCAATTCAAGGAATTTTAGCTGGAGCCGAAAGAACTGGATCAGCAGATGATTTAGCACAACAAGGATATACTGTTGCTGATGCCATGCTCATAGAAAGAAAAAAAGAATGACAATTTGAATTGTCAACGAATTGTCAACGACAAAATTAGGAATTATGGAAACTTATAGCACTGGATTTGTTAGATGCCCCAACTGCGGGGAGAATGTGTTTGATGAAGCAAACGGTCAGGCCTTATGCTTCGAGCCTTTTAATGGTGCAATGGTGAATTGTCCCAGGTGCGGAGTAGAACTGTCCTTAGACATGAGAGTAAAGGTTGATTACACCAGTCAACCACCAACCTTTAAGTCGAGCGTCGACACCGAATCTAAAAAATAGAAAAATGAAAATGAATAACTGTCAAAATTGTGGCGAACAAATCACTAAACCAAATGGAAAATGGTGTTCTGATAAATGTCGTTCAACTGGTTTGAAAATGACAAACCTACACCTAAAAACCTTTATAAAATGGAATGGGGTTTCAAACCCTCCGGCAGAAAAAGGAGAATATTTTGTTCTTCACGAAGAAAAAGGTGGATGGGCAATATCAACCGACATGTTTGGTTCGCTTGGCGGAAACACTAAACAGTGGGTAAATACAGATCCTACATTTTGGGGTCACATATTAATTCCGGAAGAACTACTGAAAAAAGAAGAACCAAATATTCAGGACCTGATTAAAGCCGCTACTCCAGAAGATGATCATTTCATGCTTCCAGAGAAATTTGAATTCTTATCGAATATTTTAAAAAATCCTAAGACTGGACACATCCTCCCAAAAGAATTGGTGCCGTGGGCAAAAGAGCTAGGGCTATCACCAGAGGACCGTCATGAAGATAGAACGTCCTGGTGGTCGTGTACAGGTGAAGGATTAAAACCAGACGCTATAGGATAATGAAAAAAGTAGTAGACACATACGAATGTACCAGATGCGGAAGAACCAAACCCACCATCCTGCAGACAGGATGTGATAAAGGGCCATGCCCAATGAAGTTAATCACCTCTGAAGGAACAGACCACGCCGATTATAGTGAAGATTACCAGGTGTTGACGAAAAGGACCTGGTATTATGGCATAACTCAGAAGAAATGGTGGAGGCAATTTGTTATCTACACTATAGTCAGTGTAGCCGGCATGTTAACCACCAGATACGTCCCAGTAGACCTATGGCCCTACTGGATAGTCCTGTCTCTTTTGATTGGACATTTGATTAACCTTATAAACTACAAATAGGCCGAAGTTCGGCATCCTAATTAAAGAATTATGAAAGCAAGAGTATTAAAATATGCAGTTCCAATACAAATGGATGAAATTCATCTGACCTTAAGGAAAGATGCGAAAGTGTTATCTGTCCACCTACAATTAGGAGCCCCTCAATTATGGGTGTTGATAAACAAGGACGTAGCAGAGGAACTTACACAGGAACGATCCTTTATTTGGCTGCCAACTGGTGTAACCCTCCAGGTAAATGATGGCCATGAGCTTGTATTCATTGGGACAGTCCTGGTTATGGCAGGCAATGAAGTTTACCACTTATTTGAAATAACATAGTCGAGCGTCGACCCCGAATGAGCATGAAAGTTGGAGATAAAATATTTATTAAGGGAAACTCAGAAGAGGTGATAATTAGATTCATCTACCACAGTCTTCAAAAAGTAGTCGTTTCTTATAAATATCATGCTGATAAAAAATACCATCAGGAAGTGAATTTTTGGGACATTGAAGACTCTGAATACGAAAAACCGGAGAAATATAAGCCTGGCAAGCATACAGGTAAAATAAAAAAGGAACAGCCCACAGGCATTAAACACAATGAATCTCAGACATCCATACTTAAAGAGATGGGATTAGACCATTTGATAAAAAAATAACAATTATGAAAACAGAATTAATGACAACCTTGGATAACGGTGGAACGCCATTTGCCATCCAAACAAATGAATTTGAAGACGGATCTAAACTAGCCGCTATCTGCGTACAAAAGGAATGGATCTCTTACGAAAAATTCTTTGATGGATTTCATGATGCCGATAGCGAAAACAGCGCAGCTCTTTTCTTAACAGAATCAAAAGATGGCGAATTCCACTACTTGTTTATTGGAATCGAAGCATACCGATTTACAACTAAAGAAGAGATCACTGAATTCTACGCTCCAATTGGGAATAGCGCAGTTCCTTATCCAGTAGCAGTAAGTCCAGACAATATTTATTTCATGCTGGACAAATCATGCATTGGCAGATCTGAATTCGGAGATTTTTCCGACTGGAAAAATGCATACGACCTATACTATGGCCATGACGACCAGAAAGTGTTGAGTGAAGTTGAAAAATGGAAAATGAATAACGTTATTCAGCTCACCCCAAGGATCCTGCACCCGGAGTCAGAGACCCAAAGTGAATTAATGGATCTCGTTCACGGCCTGGTTGCTGAAGGAAATTTTAAAAGCGAGAAAGCTAAGCACTTCAAAAAGGAAGCGGAAAAACTGCTGAAGGCGTCGAGCGTCGATACCGCAGGATGTATTGTATGCGGAAATAAGAGATAGGAATGAACCACTCCCAGCTTTGTGAAATAGCAGCTAAATGGCTTCAGAAGAAGTCGCCGGTTAAATGCCCAGTCGTAATGATCGAGATGAAATCCTATTGCCCTGAGCAACCAGACGTAATTGGATTCACCGGCAGCGAATCCGTATTGCTAGAGATAAAATGTTCCAGAGCTGACTTTAAAAGGGACGCCAAAAAGTTCTGGAGAGAACATCCGGAAATGGGCGTAGGAGATCTTAGGCTTTACGTATGTCCGACTGGGCTTATACAACCGGAAGAACTACCGGAGAAATGGGGCTTGGTCTGGATAGATGAAAAGGGGAAGGCGGAGCTGATCAATGGAGACATCTTTCAAAGAGATAAAGAAAATGGCTATAAATACATTGGCCGCCACCAAAAAAATGGACTGCATGAAAGATCTATCATGTACTCCGGATTGAGACGAATTTATAATAACGAACCACTTAAAGGACTTAATTGATATGAAAGTAGAAGACATAAGAATAGGAATAGGACCACTTGGAACTGTATATGCCGGAAAGCTCAACAAGGCTGGGAATATGTGGATTGGAGACAAGAAGGATATCACTAATGAATTTATCAGCTGTGTACTAACGAAGTTTGGACCGAACTACAGCAATCCTGTAACTACGAATGGAAAAATAACACATTCCATTATTGTTGTTGAAGTCGATAAGGAAGTGATTATAAACGGGAAGCTGGCTTTTAAGCCTGAAACTATTCAGGATAATCTAAAACTTCGCGACTTGGAGATTTCAGATCGCTGTTTAAATGGCTTAGGAAGTGCTGAAATCCTTACTCTCGGCGATCTCACCAGCCGTACCGAAAAGGATCTTCTAAAAATCCGATTCTTCGGAAAAGTGAGTCTCAAGGAGATTAAAATTTTCCTGGAATCCAGAAAATTAAAACTTAGCCCAGGATAAGATGGTTTACGTAGACGATATGCAGGCCAAATTTGGCAGAATGATAATGTGCCACATGATAGCGGACTCACAAGCCGAGTTATTTGAAATGGTTGATAAGATTGGCGTTCAAAGAAAATGGATCCAGGACTATGGATTGCCAAGAGAGCATTTTGATATTGCTCTTTCAAAACGAGCCCTTGCTGTTAGTTTTGGAGCAAAAGAAATAACCATGAGGGAACTGTCCTCAATTACATCTAAAAGACAACATATAGAATGAAAAACCTAATTAGAATATTACCCATCCTCTTTCTGCTGATCAGCTGCACCGGAACAGTAAATAAGAGAAACTATGGAATAGTTGCGACATCATCCACCTGGGGCGACCATTGCCAAATTATGGTCCGCTTTGATCCTACCACCTCTGCAGGAGACATTTATTTTATGGCGCCCTGCAATACATTCGGCGTAGGAGATACTATAGACATAGTAAATCGTAGAACCAAAAGAACACTACCACATTATGAGTGAAACACCCGGTACACACAGATTTACAAAAGCCGAGGCCATTGAAAAAATGAAAGAGGGCATTAAGATGCGCCACTGCCATTTTAGCGACGACGAATGGGCTATTATGGAAAACGGAAAGATGGTCCTGGAGGACGGTGTAAGATGTTCTCCACATGAATTCTGGCATTGGCGCATAGACGACAGCTGGAATACTGGCTGGGGATTATATGAAGAATGGAGCCGATAATCGGAGTGATGGAGTATTAAAGATAAAACTGAATTATGAAAAAGATATTAATGTTTAGTTGGCGTACAGTGATTGTAGTATTTTTTATGTCCTTATGGACCTGTCCTATTTGGCTTGGCGGCTGTAAGTCTCCAGCTCCTAAATACCAAACCACAGAACCGCAGTCGCCGTGCGACTGTCCTGGTTATATCAAAAAGGATCTTATTGAATATCAATACGAGCAGTTGATCAGGCCATTAGTGATCGAGGCGGTTGGATTTCAGGGAATGGTCCTCAAAGATTCCATTGGGACTGTCTTTGTGATCACAGATGATAAGGCGCTCCATGAGGTGCTGCAGTATTCATATAATGTAGGAGACACGATCCAGTAGCACTGGAGGCAATTACAAAGTAAATAGTGCAGACCTACTTCGGCATAACCTATGAAAAACTCCTTGAATACGTTCGAGCTGGAGATCCATTTTACAAGGCAGCAAAAAGAGTTGGCATCTGCACCCAGACACTTAAACAAAAAATGAATTTGGAACAATCATATACTTTATTAGAGGCAAAATTACTCCACACCTGTCTGTATAATGGAAATGATTATGCAGGTATTGTGGGGACTCATCATAAGAAGGAAACGTTTGTAGAAAGATATTTACGGCAGGAGGCAAATGCTGTAATAAGGCATGAGTATCGCCGTGAGTGGCTTATTGAAAATGACAAGAAACGCGAAAGAGAGCATCAAGAATTCCTGAATGAACAGAAAAAATTAGCGCTCGAACTCTGGCAGGAAAGACGACGATTCGAAGAAGCAATGCTAAAAGCAAGAATCCTTGAACAAAAAGATCGAGAAGTAACACATTTGAGAAGAATAACCACTGGTCAGCTTCGAAAGCGTACTAGGCTAGACGCATTTTTTTACCTCATTTTATGCAGAAATGGACCAGTGGAACAACATATTTCACATCAGGACACACTTCAAAGAGCTGAGTTTTTTGGCGCATTAAAAGCTAAAAAGATTATGGATATTTTGGAACATAAATTATCAGGATGTTCTGATTTTAGAATTAAACGAATTTGAATTATGATTGCTGCAGTAATATATATAGCAATACTTCACATATTAATGTCCTGGCATTTAATTAAACAATTGATCTGGGACCTTTCTCCTAAGAAGAGGCAAAAAACCAAGGATTTTGAAGAGGCCATGGAAGGGTTGAAAGAATATTTTGAAGACGAACCATCAGAATGATGGATTATTAACAAACTAAAAAAGCGGATTCTCCGCATGAATTATGGCAAAAATTGATGAAAGTTACCAAGCACTATGTAGAGAGATCCTAACCAATGGAAGGCCCTACGAAAACAAAAACCGTGGAGTTGAAAGATTGCAGATCCCGAGTTATACGTTTAGACACAGCTTTGCAGACGGTTTTCCTGCGATTACGAATAAAAGATTGTATTGGAAAGGAATTATAACCGAGCTAATATGGTTCCTTCGTGGCGATAATAATGTGAAGTACCTCAATGAGAACGGAGTAAACATCTGGAATAAGGATGCTTATAACTGGTACAAAGAGCATTTTCATAATAATTCTACCAGGTTAACTTTTGACGAATTCTCTAAGCGAGGAACGGGCTCAGTTGGTCAAAACTATTCAGTCCAATGGAGAAACTTCAATGGTGAGATAGACCAAATCAAGAATCTCATAGTTGACATGACAATGGATATTATGTCCAGCCGAATGAAAGTGAACGCTTGGAACCCTTCAGAGATTTTCAAAACCGCACTTCCTCCATGCCATTCAGAATTTCAAGTGATCGGCGTACCATTAGATGGTGACGCATTTGGATTCGAGCTGCATTGGAATCAAAGAAGTGTAGACACCTTCCTTGGACTACCATTCAATATTGCTTCTTATGGAGCTTTGGCGAAGATCCTGGAGTATTTGACTGGATATGAGGCCTTGGGCATTGAAGGCACCCTAAAGTGCGTTCATTTCTACGATAATCAATATGAAGCCGTAGACAAACTTATGAAGCGTGATCCAGCAACTCATCCGAATTGTGAAATGATACTAGATCTGCCTAATCAAGATGGTACCGACGACATTGATAACATCTTCAATTTCTTTGAACCAGCATACTTTAGCCTCGCCGGATATACCTCCGACGATCCAATTAAAGTAGACATGTTAGCGCCAACTAAATTATAGATATGAAAAAATTAAAATGGCATCAAATTTTATGGAGATTGTTTATAATACTAGCATTCTTCTATCACTGGTTTCTCTTCACTGATGGAACTGATATCATAGAGATTTGTAAAGCTGGATTTACCGCATTAATCTTCTTAGGAATGATGATGCTAATAGTAATAACAGATATACACACTCGGAAAAAGCCAGATGATAAAGAAAAGGATGATCAGGATTTAGAAAACTTAAAATCTAAATACCCTTAATTATGTACATCATCATTTGGCATCCAGATCAGAGAAACGTTTTCATCCACAAGGATGATCACGGATTTATGGCATCCTATGGTAGTGAAGAAGATGCGAAAGAAGAAGCTAAGGAATGTAAAGACGGTGAAGATTTCACCCACTATAAAATTGCACAATTATGAGACGAAGGTCGGCAGCCAAAGCAATGAAGATATTTAAAAACGATAAAGAAAAAACAGAATTTGTAACTAGTTTTTCAGATCCTTTTGACCAATCTTGTGTTGAGAGAATCACCTTCCAGATTAGGAAAGCCTGGCCTACAAAAAAGAATGAATATACAGCTACGGTATGGTTTAAAAAAAACAACACATCAGGAAATCACGATTTGGAGACAAAAGACTTTCCTTCGCTTGTAAAAGCAGTTGAATCATTCATAAAATCACTAGCATAATGAACTTTTGGATCCAAACATTAAAATGCAGGCTTAGACTGCTATTTCTTCATCCGACGAAATACCGGTACATAGA